>ERZ772883.492-NODE-492-length-40910-cov-3.929678_pt1 | contig 40910 bp, 39 predicted proteins | sample MGYA00580575_ERZ772883 | MGnify/ENA primary metagenome ERZ772883 (study PRJEB29015, sample SAMEA2737666) | human gut metagenome | biome: human gut; feature: human-associated habitat; material: faeces | place: China | collected 2012 ...
ACCGCATTGATGACAAGGTGTCGAAATACTCTCTGGGTATGCGTCAGCGTCTTGGCGTTGCGCAGGCTATCCTGCACAGACCAAAGCTTCTTATACTTGACGAGCCTACAAATGGTCTTGACCCGCAGGGCATAAAGGAGCTTCGTGACATACTCAAAGAGCTTGCCCACAAGGAAGGCACTTGCGTTGTGGTATCGTCACATCTCATGAGCGAAATGGAAATGATGTGCGACAGAGTGGGCATTATCGCAAACGGAAAAATGATAGGCTCATACACAATGGAGGAGCTTATCTCACAGTCTGACAGCTCAATTGCTGAATATGTACTTGAAGTTGACGACCCGCAAAAGGCTATGGGTCTTATAATGCTCGCAGACGAGGGCAAGCGTATCGACAAGGAAACAGGTGCAGTTGTCCTTTCTATCCCTGTGGAAATAGAGAAGAAAAAGATAGCCTCGGTGAACAAGACGCTTATCGAGGGCGGAGTTTCACTTTACACTGTTCACCGCAGAGAGAACAAGAAGCTTGAGGACGTATTCATCGAGCTTACAGGAGGAAAGGAAGGGGGCGTACAGATTGGCTAGATTTTTCAGACTTGTGAAAAACGAGTACATAAAGGTTTTCAAAAAGCTATCAACAAAAATAATGATCGTGCTTATAATAATATGTGCGCTTGGACTTTCAGGAATTGCACTTTTTGCAAAGCACAATATGGAGAGCAATAACTATTCAAGCTATGACGCAACTGGTGATTATCAGCAAACCATAGATTGGCTCAAAGACACAAACGGCGACCCTAACGAGATCGCAATGTGGCAGTATCTGATCGACAACAATATCGACAGCGATGATTGGAGATATGATGTACTGTCAGCCATGTTTGCAGACGGCACCGGTGATATGTCAGGGATAAAGAAGTATCTTGACGACAACGATTGGCGTGGCTTCTGTCAATACAGGCTGGATAATGAAATACTCTCGGAAGGCGAAAAGTGGGAATATCAATACAGGTTGGACAAGGATATTTCCTTTGACAAGTCAAACGAGAAGAAAAACGATCTTATCATGACAGTTGCAAACGCAAAAAACACCATTGCGACCATGGGCGACGCAAAGTCTGACGGACAGAACAGCAGAGCAAAGCTGGAGGATAATATAAAACTTGCACTCTATCAGCTTGACAATGATAAGCTCGACAACACGGCAAACCAGATGTCGCTGTTTGAAACAAGCGAGCCTGAGCAGATAACATTCTGGACAGTGTTTCTCACAAGCACTTCCCTTGTGACAGTAGTCGCACTGCTTGCTATCGTTATCGCAGGCGGCATTGTATCCTCTGAATTTTCACAGGGAACTGTCAAGTTTCTGCTTATAAACCCTGTTAAACGCTGGAAGATACTAATGGCAAAATACTTCACTGTCATCACAGTGGGTTACATAATGCTTTGCATACTTTTCGTTGTGATGATACCTATTACAGGGCTTATGCTCGGCTTTGACGGCTTCTCAACGCCTTATATCTATGTAAGCGGCGGCGAGGTAAAAGAAATGCCTACACTGCTTTATGCGGCAGAGCAATATCTGATGAAAAGCGTTGAAATGGTGGTAATGTCAACACTGGCGTTTGCTATCTCGTCACTTGTAAGAAGCACAGCCCTTGCTATCGGCGTCAGCGTATTCACAATGTGCATAGGCTCAACGGTCACACAGCTTTTGGGTCAGCTTGGACAGGATTGGGCAAGATTCCTTGTGTTCGCAAACACAGACCTTGCTTCTATCTCAAAGGGCTACTCAATATTTGCCCAGCACAGCGTGACATTTGCCGTAGGCGTTCTTATTGCACACATGGTGGTGTTCCTGCTCACCGCATGGGACGGCTTTACAAAGCGTTCTGTATAAAACAGAATAAAAACATAAAACGGGCGGAGAAATTTCGCTCGTTTTTTGTTGCTGAAAAGGGTAAACAAATGAACAGATTATCATATAAACATAAGATTGACAAGGCTGAATAAATATTGTATAATAGTCGAGTTGACATAAAGACCGTTTTAAAACCATAGATAATTTACAGGAGATAGATATATGTTTGAAACTTTAGTTGACGTTTTTCTTGACGCATTAATAGACAGCCTTAAGATCCTGCCTTTTCTGTTTGGAGTTTATCTGCTTATAGAGTATATAGAGCATCGTTCTGCCGACAAGCTTGGAAAGGCTCTTAGAAAAATGGGACCTTTTGGTGCGATAGGAGGAAGCATACTTGGAGCAGTGCCTCAGTGCGGATTTTCCGTTGTGGCTTCCAACCTTTACTCAGGCAGGCTCATCACAATGGGAACTCTCATTTCGGTATACCTTGCCACAAGCGACGAGGCAATACCAATGATGATAGCAAACCCTGCATTTGCCGGCAAGCTTTGGCAGCTTATTCTTATAAAAGTAGCTGTGGCTATAATAGCAGGTGTGCTTGTTGACCTTATCTTAAAGCTTATGGGCAAAAAGCAGGACGAAGAGCCTTTCAAGGAGATATGCGAGGACTGCGACTGCGAACACCACAGTATTTTGCACTCGGCACTTCACCACACTGTAAGCATAATACTTTTTATATTTGCGGTAAACCTTATTCTCGGTGCGGTAATGGAGTTTGCAGGAGAGGACACAGTAAAGACCCTGCTTATGTCTGACAGCATAGTTCAGCCGTTCATAGCAGGCATAATAGGCTTTATCCCGAACTGTGCGGCTTCTGTTGTTCTCACTCAGCTTTATATCGAGGGCGTTGTGAGCTTCGGCTCGCTTATCGCAGGACTTTGCACAGGGGCAGGAGTGGGGCTTCTGGTGCTTTTCAAGACCAACAAGCACAACATGAAAGAGAATTTCGCCATAATGGGAATACTTTATGTTTTCGGTGTGGCAGCAGGCTTTGTGGCAAGTCTGTTCTAAAATATGACAGACAGATAAAAGGAGCAATTCGCAATGAACTGCTCCTTTTTGTTTGCAAAAAATCTTCGTATGTATAGTGGGCTGTGATAGGCGGGCGACCCAAGGTTGCCCCTACACTACATCATATCCTCAATAAGATAAGGCAGGCTTATGCGGAAGCAAACGCCACCTTTTTTCATATCGTTTTCTACCTCAATGCTTCCCTCGGAAAGCTCGATTATCCTTTTTACAAGTGCAAGTCCAAGACCGTTGCCCTCTGTTGCACGGGAGCGGTCGCCCTGATAGAACTTATCAAATATCTTCGCCTTTACGTCAGGGGCTATAGACGGACCGTTGTCCCATATCTCCGCCGAAATATTCTTCTCGTTGCGGAAAAGCTTCACGCTTATCTTTCCGCCCTCCGGGGTGAACTTGATAGCGTTGTTGATGATATTCTGCCATATCTGCGCCATAAGCTCCTCACTGCCCACATACATGATATCCTCAAGGTCGATATCAAGGTCGATTTTTTTCTTCGACCACTCAGGTTCAAGCACAAGAAGTATTTTTCTTATCTGCTCGTCAAGAGAAAATCTTGTCTTTTTGCCCACTGTTTTCTGATTTTCAAGCTTTGTGAGCCTCAAAATATTTGACGAAAGCTTTGAAAGCCGTGATGTTTCGTCGATTATTATCTGCGTGTATTCCTCACGCTCCTGCTCGGTTATATCGTCAGATTGCAGAAGCTTTGCAAAGCCCTGTATGGAAGCCAGAGGCGTTTTGAACTCGTGGGAAACGTTTGAGATAAAGTCACCTCTCAGCGTTTCCGTACCTGCAAGCTCCTCAGCCATTTTGTTAAAGTTCTGCGCAAGTATGCTGTATTCAGGATCAGACGGCTCTCTTACTCTTACCTTAAAATTGCCCTTTGCTATCTCAGCCGCCGCCGCACTAAGATCTCGTATAGGCTGTATAATGCTTCGGCTCATGAATGCTGTTATAATAGTACCGATAACGATACAGACCATAAAAGCTATGATGACAACAAGGTTTACTACCCAGTAAACGCTGTCACTTGAAAAGCTGTCTATGATAACGAACTTATCATAGACCTGGGAGATTATAGTTGCGTTAGGCACAACACCCTCTGAGGACACATAATATCCCTTATGCACGATATCTGCAAAATGGTCGTGTACTCTTGAATCGTTTTTATCCACCACTGACAGACTATAGGCTGAATTGTTCACAATGGAAACTATCTCGTCCACAGTGAAGCCGCCCTTTTCTTCAAGCTGATCCATTGCCATGGAAAGCTCCACCAACTGCTGTTCGGCATTGCTTTTCATTACAGGACTGCACACCATTACAAGCACTGACACCGATATAGAAGCCGACACCAGCATCACAAAGAAAAACATAAGAGTCAGCTTGAACTGCAAACTTGTTTTATTTTTGGTCTTTTTCTTATCCAAACCCCTCACCCCTCAAGCTTATCCGTCACTGCTTTTTCACAGCCTTATAGCCAAGTCCACGAACCGTGACAATATCGAATGACTCACAGCTTCCGTAACGCTCTCTAAGCCTTTTAACGTGAACGTCAACAGTACGCTCGTCAACGTCCTTATCCATGCCCCAAAGCTCGTCAAGGAGCTGACGGCGTGTGAATATCTTGTCAGGGTAGCTGAGCAGTTTAAAAAGCAGTTTGAACTCCATTTGCGGTATCGTTTCCGCCGCTCCGCCGTCAACCGCCACGCTCATAGCGTCATAATCAAGCACGCAGTTTCCCACAGTAAGAGAATGTTCCGACGCCATTTTTGAACGCCTTAAAAGCGCACCCACACGGAGTATCATCTCATTTATATCAATAGGCTTTACCATATAATCGTCTGTGCCGGCAGAAAAGCCCTCCTGCTTGTCCTCGAAGGTCTCCTTTGCGGTGACCATAAGTATAGGCAAGTTGAAATCAGCCTTTCTGAGCTGTCTTGTAAGCTCATAGCCGTCCATATTCGGCATCATTATATCTGAAATTATAAGGTCTATATTCGTTTTTTCAAGAACGTCCAAAGCCTCCAGACCGTCATTTGCAAGAAAAGTCACATAGCCATGCTGTTTAAGTGCGGCAGACATGAGCTTTCTAAGGCTTGCGTCGTCCTCCACCACAAGTATCTGAAACATAAAATATCCTCCCTCGTAAAAAAATTCCCCAATAATGACATTATAGCTTATAATTGTGAACTGGTGATTAACATTTATTTTTTTCAAAAAACTCTCCGAAATCCCCTGAAAATTCATATTCGGTTCACACAGAACTGGTATTATATAATCACAGCAGAAGATACAAAAAAAGCTTTGGTAATTGGTAAAACTTAAAGTCAGGTTTTTGTCTTCTTTCCCTCTGCGATTCCCCAAGTCGCTGATACATTTCCTCGTCTTTAGGTTTTACCAAATACCAAAGAATCCCTTTCATAATTCTATAAAAAATTAATGCTCATTTCAGCCGATGGAAGTGGGTATTAATTTTTTTATTGCTCTTTTAAGACAAGATACGACAAAAAAACCGCAGAAGCCACATAAAATGACCTCTGCGGATATTTTTTGCCTTTATTAGCCGTTAGCTGCAAAGCTTTTCACGAAGCTCAGCCGCCTTTCCAAGAAGCGCACAGATGTAGCTGTCCACATCAGGCTTTGCAAATCCACCAAGCGCTGAGCCTTTAAGCTTTCGCTGACCTGTTTCTCCGGGGATAACAAAGTTATCACCGTTCTTTTTCTTTTCGATAGCCGACTCCAGCATATAGATCTCACTGGTTATGGTGTCGATATATTTTAATGTATCAAGCTTATCATAGCCGCCAAAAAAACACGTTTTCAGACTATCCATTATTCTTCCCCCTGCCTTACTGCTGTTTTGCACAGCAATTGTTATCAAAGCCTACAATCTTTATTTGATTTAATTATATCACAAATACTTAGCTTTGTCAATAGGTTTGAAAATGAATGTTCACATTTAAGTAATTTTATATGAATTTTCGTGGCGTTTTATGTTGAATAATTATAGATATAAAAAACGCAGCCCTTGCAGACTGCGTTTTTACGTTATATAAGTCTTTTGATTATAGTGATGTTGTTGTATCTTGAAAAATACTCAACATTTGAAATAACGATACCAGTGGCAGTGTTCTGGGCGTGTACCATTTTGCCGTCGCCGATATAGATAGCAACGTGGTAAATGCTCGAGATCGACGCTCCGCCAAAGAAGATAACGTCACCCTTCTTCATGTTGTTATATGAAACTGTAGTGCCGTATAAAGCCTGCGAAGCCGCATAGTGCGGAAGATTTATTCCCACCTGTGCGAACGAGAGCATCACAAGACCCGAACAATCCGTTGCACCAAACTGTGAACCGCCCCATACATACGCTCCGCCCACCATGCTTTTTGCATATGAAACAACAGTGTCTATTTTAGAACTGTTTGAATTATCAGGCTTAGGTGCAGGCGCTGCTGTTGTTGTGGTAGTGGTCTTTTTGCTTGTTTCAGGCTTTGGCTTAGCTGTTTCCTGCGGAGTTGTGGTAGTCTGAACCGTAGTTTCGTCAGGCTTTTCCGTCTGAGCCGGCTTCTTCGTGGTAGTGGTCTTTTCACCGCTGTTGCCACTCTTTTTGGTGGTGGTAGTCTTTTTCTTGGTGGTGGTCGTAGTCGTGGTGGTATTCGCCTTTGAGGACACCTCCGAATACTTATTGTCCACCTGCTGTGACTTATTTTCAAGGTCGCTCTTATCGTTCTTTATCTGCTCGATAAGCTTGCCCGACTCCTGCTCCATTTTCAGAAGCTCCGCCTGCTCGCCCGCCAAAGTTTTCTGCTCCTTGGCATATTCCTCAGCCTTTGCTTTGAGCTGTTTTATCTGCTCATCAAGCTCCGCCTTGGTCTTTTCAAGCTTTTTATACTGATCCAAAAGCTCGTTAAGCTCGTCATTATCGTGCTTTGCAACTCTCGTCACAAGCTCTATTCTCATAAGAATGTCATAAAAATCAGATGAATTTATCAGCACGTTCGTGTACGAATCTGCTCCGCCTGCAACATACATTGCACGAATACGCTCCATAAAATCGTCCTTGCCCTGGTTTATTGCAGTTTCCTGCAAGTCAAGGCTGTGCTGAGTGTCAAGCTGTTTGCCGTCAAGCTCTGCCATTTGATCTTCAAGCTCAGAGGAATATTTCTCTGAATTTGCTATCTTTTTCTGTATGGATTTATATTTTTTCTTTATAGCCTCAAGGTTGTCCTGCTCGTCGGCAAGCTTTTTGTCAGCGTCAGCTATCTGCTTATCAAGCTCCTGCTGTTGCTTTTTTAGCTCTTCAAGCTGACTGCTGTATGTATCGTTATCCGCCAAAGCGATATCACTTACGCTTCCGTCAGAAAAACCAAAGGCGGCAAAAGCTATGCACAGAGCCATACAGCCTGCGGCTATTCTTTTCATGGGGTAAAAATTTTTCATAATATCAGTTCTCCAAAATATGAGCGTATTATATATTTCTCACGCTGTAACGTTTATGTAGTCCTTTTCATTATAACGCAAAACCCCGTTCTTGTCAAGAAACCAACCGCTAAAAGCCGTATTTTCGGCATTTTAAGACAATTCGCCACACATATTTTGTGCGTTATTGCACCTATTCTCCTCCGAACATCTCACCCAAGGTCTTTCCTATAAGCTCGCCTGTATACTGAGCCTGAGTGATAGAATTGCCGTGGCTTCCCACCTCTATAAGAAGCGAGCCGGTGGTCAAGTCCTGATTATAGTGGCGATAGTCAAACAGAATAGGACGTGTAAGTCCCTGCCAATCGCTCTCCAAAGCCGACTGCAAGGCACAAGCGAAGTGAAAATTCTTCATATAGTCAGGCATACCCATAGTGCCGTCATCACACCCTGATATTATCATAAGCTGAGCCGCTTCCCTGCCATCTATCTCCGCCACAGGTGCGAGCCTTGTGCCGTCCTCACGCTCTATGCCGTCACGGTGAACGTCAAGACATACCTTTATAGAGGGGTACTCCTCCAATATCTGCTTTACCGCCATTCGGCTTGAATCGTAAGAGCCGTCATAGCTGGGATAATCATGCACAAGTGTATCGTGGATATACGCAACGCCTGCTTTGTCAAGCTGTTCGCATATCTTGTCCCCTACCGACAGCATATTCATTTCAGGGTCGGTGGTCTTACAGGAAAAGGAGCTGTCATAGTGGTCTTTGTCTGTGGGCTCAAAGCTTTCCGTGGCATGGGTGTGATAAATAAGTATCTGCGGCTCAGAGGAATTTCCGTCTATTTGAAAATCATATGGCTTTGAGCTTTCCTCATAAAGCTCATCATTTGAAAGCTCAGTGCAGTTTCTCACCTGACCGCCGCCGTCAAGGTCAAAATACTGCTCGCCGTCATATCTGCCGTAGGTGTATTTTTCTATAACACCGTCATTTCCATCCATGCTTGCAGGGTATGGTATCTTGTCCGTCACGTCCTGAGCAGGCAAAGGACTTGGCACTTCTGCGCTTACAGAGGGCGTTTGCTTCTCCTGTGGCGCCATATCCATATCCCATATACTGTGCTTTGACACCACTGCCGCTTCAAGTTTACTTGGATATGCGGTCTGCACAGTTGCTTTGCTATCATCATCAGCAGAAAAATAAGGCTTGTATTCTCCCATCGCCACCCCTGCCGCCACAGCCGCCACCCTGCCGAACCTGCTTGCAGATCTTGCATAAAGCCATATCCCCGTGGGCATAACGAACGCCACAATTATAACTGCAACACAACGCAGGCAGACTTTCTTTATATCCAATGCTGTCACTCCCATATACATCTTAGTATTATAATGTATATGCAGGACGAGCCGTCATATTACCTGCCCAGCTTCACCTTAACAGGCTTGCCCACTGTCATAGAGTCATGAGTCACGTTGCAGTCATAGCATAGTATCTTCACGCCCTTTCGGGAAGCTTTCTCCAAAGCTTCTCCGAACTCAGGGTGAGTGTCATAATTTGGAGTGAAATATTTCACATCGCTCATCTGAACGAGTATCATTATATAAGACTCATACCCATCATCAAGGCAGTGAGAAAGCTCCTCTATATGCTTCACCCCACGGAGGGTAGGAGCGTCAGGAAAAAGCACAACGCCGTCTTTCTCCAGCGTACAGCCCTTGACCTCCATGAAGATCTTCCTATCCTGCGACTCTAAGTAAAAATCAAAGCGTGAATTGCCGTATTTCTTTTCGGGATAGACCGAGAAACCCTCGCCAAAAGGCATTTTTTCTCTCAGCCACTCCCCTACCGCCTTATTCGGGGCTTGGCTGTCCATGTTTATGAGCCTGTCACCTTTTTCCACTGCAACAAGGTCAAAAGCAGTCTTTCTCGATTCGCTGTCTGAATGTTCAAGCCAAACAGTACACCCCTCAATCAAAAGCTCTTTGCATCTGCCCGTATTTTTCACATGACAGACCTCGGCTTTGCCGTCTATCTCAACGTTGGCGATAAACCTGTTCGGTCTTGATAGAAATTTGCCTTTATGTATATTATCGTATCTCATAATTCGCTCCTTTTATTCTTACTATTCACATTATACCACAAATATGTTTGATTATAAATACCTAAATCATGCTTTCTTAGCTTTGTTGATTTGTGGTTCGATACGAAAAGGGAAAAATATTTCACAAAATCTATTGACGCTATTTTTGAAATATGTTATAGTTTTGAGTATAGGTTATATAGCAATAATAATTTATTAAAATTTTAGAAAGAGGTATTTATAATGAAAAAAATAACTGCACTTCTCGTTTCACTTATAATGTCATGCGCAGTAATGGCAGGCTGTTCTGACAGCAGTTCTTCAAGCTCATCAAAAGCAGACAGCACATCAAAGGCAGAAACAAGCGCAGCCGCTGACGAGTCAACTGCTTCAGAAGCAGGCACAGCCACAGATCTCGAGGATACTCTCACAGCGCAGTATACAAAGAAGATACAGGGCGAGAGCCTTGCTATCGACATGACAGTGGCAAGCGAATATGACAATTCATCAGCTGTTGTTGAGATATCAGGCGGCAATATGCACATGAAAATGAACTTTATGGGCGTGGATATGGATATCTATAATATCGACGGAGTTATGTACACACTTGACAGCGAGTCAAAAACGTATTACACTGTTGATATGGAAGAATCTATCGACGACTTCAAGAGCGAGATAGGCTACGGCATTAACGACAGCTACAAGTTCATAAGCTCTGAAACAACTGACGACGGTCTTATCTGCGAAACTTTTGAAAGCACAGAAGATCCTGATATCGAGCTTGAATCAGGCGTAACTCTCGACACAAGCGATTCTGACGATTATTCTTTCACAACAACATTCAAGTATTACTTCAATGCTGACACAAAGGATATTGTTAAGATAGAAACTATCTCTGACGGCTCAACGACTACTGTTACAGTAAACTCATTCACAACTGAAAACGTTGAGGTCAAGCTCCCTGACGATTTTGACAGTTGGACAGAGCAGTCTTTCGATATGAGCACTGACGATATCCCTTATGACGCTGAACTCGATGTTGAGTCAGGCGCTGAGTCAGCCGAGTGATTCTTGTCATTTTTCGGAGGCAAAATATTATGAACAAGAAAATGGTAACTATTATTGCAGCTTTGGCAATGTGTACAGCAATGGCAGGCTGCACTGGGAACGATACTGCAAGCTCTTCAAAGGCTGAAACAACTACTACAACAACGGCTGCCGCAGAGTCTACCGCTCCTGCTGAAAGCACTGCTGACAGCACTTCCGCAAACGTAGGCACAACGGATTATGACGTTGACGGTGATTTCAGAGCTTTCGAGCAGATGAAAGACAAGTATGAGGGCAACTATCTTGCGAACCTTACAGGTCAGATGTCAAACAACGGCACAAAGTATACTATCTGCATAAAGGACGGCAAGGCTTATCAGGCACTCACAGTTCAGGGCATGAAGTCATACACAGTTTGCCCTGGCGACGGAAAGCTTTACAACGTTTCAGAAGGCACGACCACCTACAGTATCGAGGACGACGACGGAAATCAGTGGAAGTCAGCCGACATTCTTTTCGGCGCGACCCTCGATTTCGACCACGCATATATTGACACAACAACAAACGTTGTTCACGAGTATTATAAACTCGACAGCAGTGTTTCAGGCGGCGAGGGTCAGATAGTTTACGGCTTTGACGGTGCTACATATGACCTTAAGCAGGTAGTTCTGCTCCCAGAGGGTGCTGACGAATCAAGCGCAGTTTACTTCACTGTAGATTCCATAGGCGAAGCGGACGACAGCCTGCTTGCTGTTCCTGATCTTTCTGCTTATACAAAAGAATAATTTTATCTGATCTTTTTCCAACATCGGGCGGACAGGCCACTGCGGTCTGCCCGCTTTTTTTGCATTTCCAGCAAAGCGTTGTGCAATATGACGGAAAAGAAGTTCAAATATTTTTGAAATTTGTGAGAAAAATAGTCTTAAACCCCTTGACAAAATCGTCAAAAGGGTATAAACTATACTTAGCACTCGAGAAGAAAGAGTGCTAACACTTAAATACAATAAGTGCTAACAAGAAGAACGGGTGGTGAGCAAATGGACGACCGCAAGCTGAAAATACTTTCAGCGGTAGTCAATGAATATATCGTAACAGGCGAGCCTGTAGGCTCAAAGGCGATAATGGCTCACGTCAAAGCGTCCTCAGCGACCATAAGAAATGAAATGGCAGAGCTTGAGAAGCAAGGCTATCTCGAACAGCCACACACCTCCGCAGGCAGAATACCAACATATAAAGGCTACAGGCTTTATGTTGACCAGCTCATGGAGCAAAACCAGCTTACAGCAAATGAAAAGAAGATGCTGGATTCAATGATACCGCAGGAATATGTCACAGAGGAAGACCTTGTGAACAAGGCTTCAATGGCATTGGCGGATCTTACGAAATGTGCGGCGGTGGTCGCAAACGCAACGCCAAAGTTCTCGCTTATCTCAAAGGTAGAGGTAATACCTACAGGAAAGAGAATGTACGTTATTTTGATGATAACGTCCAACGGCTCTATTAAGAATAAGGTTTGCCGATTGGAGTTCGACCTCAGTCAGGATCAGCTTGAGTTTTTTGATAACTTCGTAAAGGAAAATCTCAACGGCGTGCCTATCGACAGTCTTTCGGACGCTTATCTTGAAAAGCTCACAGAAGCAATGGGAACGTACATGATGACCCTTTCACCGCTTGTTTCCGAGATAATGAAGATGACAAAGGAAATGAGCAGCGTGTCTATCAAAGGTCAGAGTAATCTTCTCACCTGCAAGGACTTCAACCAAAATGAGATAATAAGCTTTCTCGATAATCAGAAGGAGCTTAAAGGATTTATTGACGAAACGTTCTCAGGGCTTCACGTTATGTTCTCCCCTGAGCGTGACGGGTTTGTTATCCACAACTCCTCTATTATAACAGCTCCGTTCTCAAAGGACGGCAAAACAGCAGGTGCGCTGGGGCTTATAGGTCCTATGAGGCTCGACTATGCGAAGTTTATCCCATATCTCGAGTATTTCACAGGAAAGATATCGGAAATGATATCCGAAAAGCCACAAGAGCAAAACAAAGAAGATGACGAAAACGAATAAAAAGAAAGGCAGGCGGCGTAAATTGAGTAAGGAAACTGAAAAGGACACTGAGCTTGAAAAAGAGGAAAACACCTCTGCTGAAAGCGAAGAAGTGAAAGAAGCGGCGGATACCGCAGAAAATGCCACTGAGGATACAGAGAAAAAGGCAGAGGAGAGCGAAACAGAAAAGCTGAAAAAAGAGCTTGCCGAAGCAAATGACAAGTATCTCAGACTTATGGCTGAATATGATAACTTCAGAAAAAGAAGCGCAAAGGAAAGACTGGAGCTTACAGACACAGCAAAGGGAAATGTGATAAACGGCTTCCTGCCGGTGTTTGACAACTTTGAAAGAGCGTTAGGCACAGAAACTCAGGACGCAGTTTATAAACAGGGTGTTGAAATGATCTTCAATCAGTTCAGCGACGCTCTGAAAAAACTCAACGTTGAGGTCATGGAGCTTGCGGGCAAGGAATTTGACCCGAACGTTGCAACAGCGGTCAGCACAGTTGACGACCCTGACCTGGGTGAAAATATTGTGGCGCAGGTGCTTCAAAACGGCTACACCATAGGCGGCAAGGTAATAAGACACGCTATGGTAATAGTAGCAAACCCATAAACAAAGACATCGGGACTTAAGGTCTTGATATAAATTAAGTAAATTTTGAAAGGACTTGATCTTATGAGCAAAATCATCGGTATAGATTTAGGTACAACAAACTCTTGTGTAGCAGTTATGGAGGGCGGCGAAGCCGTTGTTATCCCTAACAGCGAGGGTGCAAGAACAACTCCGTCAGTAGTTGGCGTTTCAAAGAACGGCGACAGACTTATCGGTCAGGTAGCAAAAAGACAGGCTGTCACAAACTATGACAACACTGTAATTTCTATCAAGAGACATATGGGCTCTGACTACAAGGCTCACATGGGCGGCAAGGATTACACTCCACAGGAGATCTCAGCTATGATACTCCAGAAGCTGAAAGCTGACGCTGAGGCTTATTTGGGTGAAAAGGTAACAGAGGCTGTTATCACAGTTCCTGCATACTTCACAGACGCACAAAGACAGGCTACTAAGGACGCAGGTCAGATTGCAGGTCTGACAGTAAAGAGAATCATCAATGAGCCAACAGCCGCTGCACTTTCTTACGGTATCGATAAGGAAGAGGATCAGAAGGTCATGGTTTACGACCTGGGCGGCGGTACATTCGATGTATCTATCATCGAAATGGGCGACGGTGTTACAGAAGTTCTTGCTACAGCAGGTAACAACCACCTGGGCGGCGACGACTTCGACCAGAGAATTATCGACTGGATGATCGCAGAGTTCAAGAAGACTGAGGGCGTTGACCTCTCAGGTGATAAAATGGCAATGCAGAGACTCAAGGAGGCTGCTGAGAAGGCTAAGATAGAGCTTTCATCTACAGCATCATCAACTATCTCTCTCCCATTCATCACAGCAGACGCTACAGGTCCAAAGCATCTTGAAATGACACTTACACAGGCTAAGTTCAACGAAATGACAGCAGACCTTGTTGAGTCAACAATGGGACCAGTTCGTCAGGCACTTTCAGACTCAGGTCTGTCAGCTAACGACCTTCAGAAAGTCCTTATGGTCGGTGGTTCTTCAAGAATACCAGCCGTTCAGGAAGCTGTTAAGAAATTCCTTGGCAAAGAGCCATTCAAGGGCATCAACCCAGATGAGTGCGTAGCACTTGGTGCTGCATATCAGGGCGGCGTACTTGCAGGCGATGTTAAGGACGGTCTGCTCCTCCTCGATGTAACTCCACTGTCACTTGGTCTTGAAACAATGGGCGGTATCTGCACAAAGATCATCGAGAGAAACACAACTATACCTACAAAGAAGTCACAGATATTCTCAACTGCCGCTGATAATCAGTCAGCTGTTGATATCAACGTACTTCAGGGTGAGCGTGAGTTCGCTAAGGACAACAAACAGCTCGGTATGTTCAGACTTGACGGAATCGCTCCTGCTCCAAGAGGTGTTCCACAGATCGAGGTTACATTCGATATCGACGCTAACGGTATTGTACACGTTTCCGCTAAGGATCTTGGCACAGGCAAGGAGCAGAACATCACGATCACTTCTTCAACAAATATGTCTAAGGACGATATAGATAAGGCTGTCAAGGAAGCTGAGGCATATGCAGCAGAGGACGCTAAGAAGAAAGAGGACGTTGACGCAAGAAACGCTGCTGATCAGCTTTGCTTCCAGGCTGAAAAGTCACTGGGCGAGTTCGGCGACAAGGTAGACGCTGCTGACAAGTCAGCTTGTCAGGCTAAGATAGACGCTCTTAAGGAAGCCCTCAAGGGTACTGATATCGAGGCTATCAAGGCTAAGCACAAGGAGCTTGAGGAAACATTCCAGGGCGTTGCAACTAAGGTATATCAGCAGGCTGCACAGGCACAGCAGGCAGCAGGCGGTGCCGCAGGCTTTGACCCTAACAACATGGGCGGAGCAAATGGCGGCAGCAACGGCGGCGCTTCAAACAACGGCGGCGACGACGTTATAGACGCTGAGTTTACTGACGCAGAATAAATCATAACGGCTGCCTCTGCTCCGATTTTTCGAGCAGGGGCTATTGCCGTATTAAAAGGCTGTGTGAAAAGCGTGAAAGGACTATACTTACAAAAAGGAGGCAAGCCCATGCCCCAAGACTTTCACGATCTGCAGCTTACAGAGCATGGGCGTTTATATGGCTGAAAAAAGAGATTACTATGAAGTGCTTGGCGTTTCTAAAACTGCCACAGACGATGAATTAAAAAAGGCATTCCGTAAGCTTGCAAAGCAGTATCACCCTGACCTTCACCCCGGCGACAAAGCGTGCGAGGAAAAGTTCAAGGAAGTAAATGAAGCTTATGAGGTGCTTTCAGATAAAGATAAAAGAGCAAGATATGACCAGTTTGGTCACGCAGGCGTAGACCCGAACTACGGTGCAGGCGGTGGAGCAGGTGCAAGAGGCTTCGGCGGATTTGGCGATATGGGCGATATTTTCGATTCCATTTTCGGTGGATTTGGCGGAGGCTTTGGTGGCGGACGTTCTGCTAACCCTAACGCACCAAGACGTGGCGAGGATATAAGAGCGAACGTTGTTCTTGACTTCATGGAAGCCTGCAAGGGCAAGACTGTGAAACTTCGCATAAACAGAGCCGAAAAATGTCCTGACTGTCACGGCACAGGTGCAGCCGCAGGTTCTTCGCCTAAGACCTGTCCTGACTGCCACGGCACTGGTACAGTAAGGATAACACAGAGAACGCCTTTCGGAAACATCGCTCAGACCACGACTTGCAGTCGCTGTGGCGGTAAGGGTCAGATAATCGACAACCCTTGCCATACCTGCAACGGTCAAGGCAGAGTAAAGAAGGTATCTGAAAAGGAGATAAACGTTCCTGCTGGCATCGACGATGGTCAGACACTTAGAGTAGGCGGTGAAGGCAACTGCGGTATAAACGGAGGTCCTAACGGCGACCTGCACATCAACATTACAGTTCGACCTGACCCTATTTTCGAGCGTGACGGCTATGACGTGTGGACAGAGATACCGCTTACTTATGCACAGGCTACTCTCGGTGACGAGATAACAGTTCCTACAGTTGACGGCAAGGTAAAATACACAGTGCCGGAGGGTACACAGACAGGCACAGTGTTCCGTCTGAGAGGCAAGGGCATAAAGAAGGTGAACAGAAACGACCACGGCGACCACTACGTTCGTGTAACAGTTGAAGTTCCACGCAATCTGACCAAAGAGCAGAAAGAAAAGCTCCGTGACTACGAAAAGTCCCTCGGTGAAAAGAACTACGCAAAGCGCAAAACATTCTTTGACAAGCTCAAAGACAAATTCAAATAACAGAAAAAGGAGAACGGCACAAGCGGTTCTCCTTTTTGTTTGCAATAAAAATGCCGCAGGAAGACCCACGGCAATTATCATATTATCAAGCCATACCTGTGTGCTTTTTGATAGCCGCAAAGGACTCCGCACTGATAACGTGTTCCATACGGCAAGCGTCCTCTACTGCAACTTTCTCGTCAACACCAAGCTTTATGAGCCACTGTGAAAGCAACGTATGACGCTCATACATTTTCTCGGCTATCTCCAAGCCCTTGTCTGTCAAACGAATATAACCGTCCTTGTCAACAGTTATATAGCCGTTCTCACGGAGATTTTTCATTGCCACACTTACGCTCGGCTTTGAAAACTCAAGTTCGTTTACTATATCTATGCTTCTTACCTCGCCTTTGCCCTTGCGCTGGCTGAGAATAAGTATCGTTTCGAGATAATTTTCAGCTGATTCTCTTATCTGCATTATAACGTCCCTCCCTAGAACAAGTTTGTCATCAGGTCATTACGACTATTATATCACATTTCAAACTGCATTTCAAGTGCAAGCACGCTTTTTCAGCGATTTCGATAAACTTTACATCAATGAATTGTGTTGATATACAAAGGCACTGCTCACAAAAAGCAGTGCCTTTAAAGCTGTCTGTTATTTACTGTATACCGCACTCCTCATAGTCTTTCCACTTTTCGGCATGCTCCTTATCCTCAAAATATTTGTATACAAAAAGCGCAGTTGACGCAACAACAAGTATCATCGCACCCATTAAAGTCCAGAACGACTTTTTTCTTGAATAGTTTGACATAACAAAACTTCCTTTCTTTCGCAATAGCATACAAAAACTTGCGGCTATCGCTCATAGCTTTGTTATAATTATACTACACAATGCTCTTTCTGTCAATTATTTTCACAGGATTTTCAGATATATTTTTCCGAGTAAAAGTGCAGAAATTCCTCAAGGCAAAGCCCGCCTGCGGCAATGATACGAGCGGCTTCAACGCCCACATAACGATAATGCCACGGCTCAAAATCAATGCCGGTCATCTGCTCTTTAAGGCGAGGATAACGAAGGATAAAGCCGAAATCTGCGGCATTTGCACAAAGCCACCGAGATTCAGGCGTCTTGTAAAAATCGTCGCTCACATCATTGTCACCCTCTCTGCCGAGATCCACAGCAAGCCCGGTGTTGTGTTCGCTTGACCCGGGGAGAGCGAGAGTTCTGCCCACCTTTTCCACAGCCTTTTCATAACTCAGACCGCCCCACATTTCGTGAGATACTTCACGCTCCCAAAGCATCTGCTGATATTCAAAAGAGCGATAGGCGGAAATAATTTTCAGCTTTATGCCGTCAGCTTCCGCCTTTTTGAGCAGAAGCCTGAGCCTGTTTCCTGCCTGAGATTCCATAAACTTGCCGTTCACCTCTGTCAACTCCACACGATCATAAAATCCCATATCTATGGGATTGAATTTATCCACAAGCATAAGATAATCCATATACTGACCTCCTTGTCCTGATGGGGAAAAATGTTTTAACTTAGTATATGCAGATGTGTGTGGAGAGTATACACGGCGAAGCTAAATGAGGAGTGAGGAATGAGGAGTGAGGAATTGGCATAGCAGACCAAAGTTGTACACAAGCATGAGGTAAAAATAAAGCACCGAGCGTAGCGATTTTGCGGCACAACAAACCTGCCCGAATAATCTGTAGGGGCGAACATCGTTCGCCCGTTCTCAAAACTTGTAGAAATTCAGAATTGTAGGGACGTCGCATTTCTGCAAAGCAGAAATTGCATCGCTCACCTACACATTTCAAAAAGCGGTGCAAAATTACATCATATCACAAATTGCAGCGTAAAATGCCCGTCACGGCGAGTGACCTATATCCAGCACCCGTCCACTCTGACGACCTGCCCGTGAATGTAATCTGCTCCCTCTCCACTGAGAAAACGCACAACATTCGCCACATCTCTCGGCTTGCCTATCCTGCCTGCCGGTATGTCATCAACTATCACACGAACATCTTCATCCGTCAGCTCGCCGTTCATTTTCGTGTCTATCATTCCGCAGGATACGCAGTTCACCCTTATACCGCTTATGGCAACTTCCCTCGACAACGCCTTCGTAAATCCTATAAGCCCAGCCTTTGCCGCCGAGTATGCAACCTCGCAGGAAGCTCCCTTTTCGCCCCATACGGAGGTTATATTTATCACATTTCCACTGTGTTCCCTTATCATCTCAGGAAGCACTGCCCTGCTCATACGCATTGCACCAAGCAGATTCACGTTCATCATCTCGCATAGCTTCTCGTCAGTCATGTCAGTAAAAAGCTCTATATCCGCTGTGCCTGCGTTGTTTACAAGAAGCGTAACAAAGCCCAAACTGTCCCTGACTTCCGCCACGCATTTATCTATACTGTCCTTGTCGCCAATGTCGCAGTAAAAAACCTCTGCACATAAGCCACGCTCTTTAAGCTCAGATACCAAAGCTTCCGCCGCTGCCCTGCCATTCTTGTAGCATACAGCCACCTGCCAGCCGTCCTCAGCAAGCACCCTGCATATCTCCGAGCCTATCCCACCAGAGCCACCTGTTACCAATGCTGTCTTTTTCATAAAAATACCCCCGCAGATCATGATATACTGTAATTATATCACACCTGCGGAGGTTTTTCAACGGCTACTTTTCGTTCTCGTCTACCCATTTTCTCGCCCAGCCTGCATTCTGCTCCTGACGATTGTATACTCTGCCGTTTGGCGCAGTGTAATTGTCCGTCACAACATATTCCTGACCTGCCGAGATAACGTCATGGGGCTTGTATACCTTTGTGCCGTCTGACGCCTGCGGGAAACGGCTCTTGTCACGCTTTTTCATGGCTATCACTCTCCTTTTTATGTTATTATCCTGCCCGAAGCTTTTGTGATTATCAGATGAAAAATCTGCATAACAGTTGAAAATATCACGATAACGTGGTATAATCATCTTATACTAATTTTATCGGGAGTATTAAAATGGAAAAATACAACAAACAAAAAGCTATACTCACCGCACTGCTGAAATGGGTTGAAACAGAGTTCTTCGGAATTTTCGTATTCCTCTTTTTTATCGCAGTTGCAAAGCCTTTCGGTGCATTGGCAAATATAATTTTCGGTCTTACAGGACTTCTCACAGTGGTCTGCCTTATGGCTGACTTTGGTCTGAAACAGGGAGAGGAAGCCAGAAATAAGGTCACATTCCACGGTGAAAAGGATTGCCCTAACTATGGCTTCACACTTGGTCTTATTGCAAGCATACCATGCTACATAACAATGATACTGCTGATGATATCAAAAATCAGCGGCTCGTTCAACTTCATGCCTGCCTATAAGCTTCTCGACGCCTGCTTCTATCCTCTTATAGATTGGGCTGCCCACTCTGCCGACGTAAAAGATATGTCCCCATTTGTTTTCATCATGACCGCCATATTCCCTCTACTCTATCCATTTGCCACATGGATAGGCTTCAAAATATCCTACAAGCAGATAGACGTAAAAGAGCGTGTGGTCTACAAGCACAAATAAAATCAAGCCTGCCGTATCAGTCCGATACGACAGGCTTTTATCTTTTTTATCGAAAAAACTCAGTTCTCCACTATACATTAAACTATTTCATTACTGAAAATCTATCTCTATATCTTTTAGCGTCACATAGTTTACTCCATTGCAGTTTTTATCGCTTGCAGTGTTTGCGATAAGCGTTATCTTTGCCGTGCCTTTCACGTAGTCGGCACCAATATCCGTCTTGTTGTCATACGTGTAGCTCTCTCCGGCTTTGAGCAAAGTGTTCATGGTGTTTCTGTCGCCATTTTCGCCATAGCTCGTGGAATTGCCCTTACTGTCCTCTGTGGTGATATACTGGTCAGTCGTGAAGTCAAGCGCCATGTCCTTGTCCCAGTTGTTTGTGTAGGTAATATGGCTTATGAACTCGCCTCCGCTTACCTCATAGGAGTATTTCGCCGTGAGCCTGCCGTCCTTTGTTGTAAAGGTATTGTCCCCAACGTCCTCAAAATAGTCGATATATCCAATATCAACTTCGTCAGCCATATCAGGATCGTCCTTGGCGACAGAAGTCACAGCTTTCTCACTAGGGTCAACATCGTCAGCGACATCAGCGTTTTTCTTTTCGTCAGTGTATTCGCAGTTCTCATTGAGCCAGTTTTCAAGCTTTTCTGCCTTTTCACCGCCTATGTCAAATTTTAATACATCTCCTGCAAAAAGCTGAACATACAGATCTCCGTTAGCAGTAAAATAAGCCGTACCGTTGGCGTCAAGTCTTTCTACATAGAAACTTATTGTTATTCCGCCCTCAATGTAATATTCATCATCATTTGTTACCGACAAATTAATATCAGGGTCGCTCTCATAAGCGTCTCCCTCATAGACCGCATTGTATGAACCATTATCGTCCTTTAACAGGTCAAGCAGCTTTGAGATGTCGGTATTAGTATACTTTCTGAGCCTGCCCATTCCTGCGTCATTGTAAGCATAGTCCACACGAGCCGTTTTTTCAAGACTTACGTCATTTATTATGTCATCAAGGGTCATATCGGTCTTGCAATCAGGTGAGTATTTCCAATCATCATACCACGCCACAGAGCCGTCATCAAAGACCACCGCCAGATAAACGCTTGGTGACAAGTCCTTTATTGAATAAATATCCGCTTTTGTTGTTTCCTTTTTGTTTGTCTCATAGTTTTCCGTTTCAAGAGTCATGGTGGTGAGCTTGCTGTCAAGAAAAGACTTATCAACATGTCCCATTGAAACATATTCCACATCGTTATATTCAAACGTCTCATATTTTGCATTCATTGCATATTCGTCCCAAGGAACTCTATATGACACTGTTGCTTCCTCGTCTGCCATCTGCTGGTCAGCCGCAGACTTTGCCTTTATATCTTTGTCCGACCTGCCTGCAAACATCATAACGCCCGTCGCCGCAGCGATAACACCGCAGGCCGCCACAGCCGCCCACTTTGTCCATATGGTTTTTATCTTTATGCCGCTGCCGCTCTGTCTGCATTCTTCAATGTAATGCTCGTCAGCATTTTCCAAAGCCTTGAAAATATCCTCTCCTGTTGTTTTCATAAAAGAACTCCCTCCTTTTCAAGCAAAGCCTTTAACTTATTTCTGCTTCTGAAAAGGCTCGCCTTAACTGTGTTCAGGTTCATAGCATACTTTTTTGATATCTCTTTTATAGGCGTTGCAAACCAATATCGCTGGAGAAATATATTTCTGTCTCTCTCCTGCAACTCACCAAGAAATTCGTTTATAAGCCCCTCAAGATGTCTGCCGTCGCAAAGACTCTCGGTGGTGTCATTGTCAGGTATGCACTCGTCAAGCTCCTCCAAGACCGCCGCTATCTCACCTTTTCCACGCTTTGCGGCCTTTGACGCACGATATCTGTCAAATGCGATATTTCTTGTTATCCGCCCGAAAAATGCCGACAGCATTCTGGGTTTCTGTGGCGGAATGGAGTTCCATGCCCTGAGCCAAGTTTCGTTCACGCACTCCTCCGTGTCCTCCCTGACTCCAAGAATATTGTAGCCCACAGAATAACAGTATCCGCCGTATTTTATGTTCGATTGTGAGATAGCCTGCTGATCTCTGCTTTCATAAAGCTCAATTATCCTGCTGTCCTCCATTTTTCCGCCCCCTTACATTTAAGCAACACCTCACAAGGCACGCCTAACTTCATTGAAAGTCCTTTCACCTATAATGACGAGATATCCGCCAAAAGGTTTTATGAAAACATAAAATAATTATAACATATGATAAAAAATTATGCAACACAAAAACGACGTCCCACATCACTATGGAAACGCCGTTTATATGAAAGAATGATTTTATGACAACTCGTTAAGAAGATCCATGTACAATTCGTTGTAATCTGTTCTGTTATCCTTCAGGAATGCGATAGCCGCACGAGGGTGGCGGTTGAGCGCACCTGTGAGCATATAAGGCACGTCATAGCCCCACTGTGAACCCTTTGCCCTCTCCTCAGCAACGTACTTTTCAACAAATTTCAGTGTAGGAGTAAGCTTGTAGTTAGGATTTCTCAGGAAGCTGAGCATCTGCTCCATAAAGCAGTTTCCTGCACCTCTGCCCATTCCGCTCATTGTGGCGTCCGCAAAGCTTGCACCGTGAGAAATGCTCTCGATAGTGTTTGCAAAAGCGAGCTGCTGATTGTTGTGCATATGAACGCCAACCTTTTTGCCACTAGCCTCAGCCACCTCGCAATACTGCGCAGTAAGTCTTCTCACCTGCTCTGGGAAAAGTGAGCCGTAGCTGTCAACAAGATAGATAACGTCAACAGGGCTTTTTGCCACAAGGTCAAGGGCCTGTGCGATATCGTCCTCACGGCTTGCAGAAACAGCCATGATGTTGATAGTAGTTTCATAGCCCATGTCGTGGCAGTAATTTATCATCTCCAGCGCACCAGGCATCTGATGAGTATATGTTGCGATCCTTATCATGTCGATAACGCTCTCGCTTTTTGGCAGGATATCTTTCTTGAAATCACATCTGCCAACGTCAGCCATAACAGAAAGTTTCAGAGGGCTGTCATTCTCGCCAACGATAGCTCTGATATCCTCCTCATCACAGAACTTCCACTTACCGAACCCCTTGACGTCAAAAAGCTCCTTAGAAGCCTTGTAGCCGAACTCCATGTATTCAACGCCTGATTTTATGTTAGTTTTATAGAGTTCTTTTACAAACTCGTCTGAAAATCCAAAATTATTTACAAGTCCTCCGTCACGGATAGTTGCGTCCAGAAGCTTTATATCAGGACGATATGACATAAGGTCACCTTTCTGATTTATCGTCTTTGCCTGATTTGCCATTGTGATTACTTCCTTTCCAAAAGCAGGTTCTTATCACGCCTGTATAAAATTTATCACTTTAAAGATTTTATGCTTTTAAGCTTTTATGTATTAAAGTATAACATCGTTTTTGCTATATGTCAATAGAACAAGAAGATTTTAAATATATCTTTTACATTTTGATAATATTTCTCGTCATTTTACACCCAACTTTTATATACTTCTCCCTATGAAGCTTCTGCCCATTTGTAAAATTCGCCGAAAAATCATCATACGACTTGACAAAATACCCCCCTCCGAGCCAAGCTCCGAGGGGGTAACTTTTCTCTATTAATCCATGACCGCATTAGCAAGCATAAGCTTGATACGGTTCTCCTGGTTGACCTTTGTCGCACCCGGGTCATAGTCGATAGCAACTATATTAGCGTCCGGATAAGCCTGCTTGATAGTTCTTGACATACCCTTTGCCACAATATGGTTAGGCAGACAGCCGAACGGCTGAGTGCAGATTATGTTCTTTGTGCCTGTTTCTGCAAGAGCCGCCATTTCCGCAGTGATAAGCCAGCCCTCGCCCATTTTTACACCCTGACTGATGTACTTATCAGCACACTTTCTAAGGTGCTCAAAATCATGAGGCGGCTGGAAAATGCCCTGTTCGTTGATGACCTTTATCTGCTGCTTCTGGAACTTGTAAAGCACATCATAACCAATGCCGTACATAAGAGTGCGGCTTGTTTTCTTGTCATAAAGCTTCTCGTCGTTGATAGCGTCCGACGCACAGTAAAGCACGAAGTCCAACAGTCCAGGCACGTTAGGCTCACAGCCCTCAGACAGCAGAAAATCGTTCAGGTGATTGTTCGCAAGGGGCGAATACTTAACGTATATCTCTCCCACGATACCGACCTTAGGCTTCTTCTCCTTTGTCCTTGGAAGCGCCGCAAAATCTTTCAGCATAGCGTTGTAAATGCTCTTTGTGTGCATATATCTGCTCGGGGTCGCAAACAGCTTTCCAAGCCTGTGCTGCCACCTTGCCAAAAGCTCGTCCGTAGAATTTTTCTCTATCTCGTAAGGCTTGCACTGATTGTACAAAAGCATGAGCATATCGCCGTAAAGTACCGCATAAATAAGCTTCATTGCAATTGCAGGGGTGATATCTATGGAGGCGTCCTTTTCAAGTCCGCTGAAATTCAGCGACAGAACAGGCACTTCAGGGAACTGCGTTGACAGCGCCTTTCTTATAAGGTGGATATAATTTGAAGCACGACAGCCGCCGCCCGTCTGTGACATAAGCAGAGCCGTGTGTTCAAGGTCATACTTGCCGCTTTTGAGAGCGTCCATAAACTGTCCGATAACAAGAAGCGCAGGATAGCAAGCGTCATTATGTGTGTTTTTAAGTCCCTCGTCTATAACGTTTCGTGAGCAGTTTTGCAAAAGCTCCATGTTATAGCCGTATTTTTTGTATATCGCCATGATAAGCTTGAAGTGTATAGGAAGCATATCAGGTATAAGTATAGTGTATTCCTCACGTCTTGACTTGTCAAAATAAGACCTTTTCACTCTGTCCGAGCCTGCGTGTTTTATCTCTTTTTCAGCCATTACATTGCCTCCTTGTCCATTTTCTTCTCAGCATTTGCGCTGGCTTCTTTTTCCTCCAGTGCCGCCGCCAAAGACCTGAGTCTTATCTTAGCTGCACCGAGATTCGTTATCTCGTCTATCTTTAGCTGAGTGTAAAGCTTGCCCTTTTCTTCAAGTATAGCTCTCACCTCGTCTGTTGTAACAGCGTCGATACCACAGCCGAAGGATACAAGCTGAACGAGCTGCATATCATCATTCTCGCATACATACTCTGCCGCCCTGTAAAGCCTTGAGTGATAAGTCCACTGATTGAGTACGTCAAGTGCGGGTGTATCCACTTTCATCGCCACGCTGTCCTCGGTAATAACAGCAAAACCAAGAGAAGCGATAAGCTTGTGTATGCCGTGGTTTATCTCAGGGTCGATGTGGTAAGGTCTGCCTGCCAGAACGATTATTTTCTGACCCTTTGCCCTTGCCTCAGCGATTATCTCCTGCGCCTTAGCCTCGATATCCCTATGGTATCTCACCTGCTCAGAATAAGCCTTGTTAAGCACTCCAAGCACCTGCTTTGCAGTGATGTTATACTTTGAAAGCGCTCTTGCCATTGCCTTTGCAACGTGCTTTTTGATGTTTATGTCAAGATAAGGCATGATAAAATTATCATCATTCAGCTTGTCATTGTTAGCTTTAAGAAGCTCAGGATAATAAGCAACAACAGGACAGTTATAGTGATTGTCCGACTGACCCTCGTCAGCATTGTAGCTCATGCAAGGATAGAATATAAAGTCCACGCCCTTGTCAAGGAGGCTCTCTATATGGCCGTGACAAAGCTTTGCAGGATAACATACTGTATCAGACGGAATAGTTTGCTGGCCCTTGTAATATGTATCTCTCGTTGACTCCTCAGACAGTACCACCTCAAAGCCAAGGCTTGTGAGCAGTGTTGAGAAAAACGGCATAAGGTCATAATAAGACAGCGCAAGCGGCAGACCTACCTTTGCAATAGGCTTTGCAGGCTTGTTGTCAGCATAAGAGAGTATCTTGTTATACTTATACTCTATCATGTTTTCCGTTCTGTCGGTTATCTTTATGCCTGCACCCTTTTCACAGCGGTTTCCGGAAGTAAATCTCCTGCCGTCATTAAATCTTATTATAGTAAGGTTGCAGTGCGCACCACAGCCACCGCACTGAACGGCTCTTGAATTGTAAGCAAATTCTTCAAGCTGAGCCTTTGTAAGAACGCCTGACTTGCCGTCCCTGCCCTGAGATTTTTCTTTTGCGAAAAGTGCACAGCCGAACGCACCCATAAGTCCCGCAATGGCAGGTCTTATAACGTTTCTGCCAAGCTCCATTTCAAATGACCTGAGCACAGCGTCGTTAAGGAACGTTCCGCCCTGAACGACTATATTCTTGCCAAGCTCGTCAATAGACTTTGCTCTTATTACCTTGTAAACTGCGTTCTTGATGATAGACGAAGAAAGTCCTGCAGATATATCCTCAACGGAAGCTCCGTCTTTCTGCGCCTGCTTTACAGATGAGTTCATGAACACTGTACATCTCGAACCAAGCTCCACAGGTGCTTTTGCAAACAGACCGAGCCTTGCAAACTCTGCAATGTCATATCCCATTGCACCTGCAAAAGTCTGAATGAACGAGCCACAGCCTGATGAACAAGCCTCGTTGAGCATAATGCTGTCGATAGCATTGTTTTTTATCTTAAAGCACTTGATATCCTGTCCGCCGATGTCGATGATAAAATCAACGTCGGGGCAGAAATAAGCCGCCGCCTTATAGTGCGCAACAGTTTCAACTATACCATAGTCAACGCCCAGACCTGCCTTTATAAGATCCTCACCGTAGCCTGTTACCGCAGAAGCTTTTATGTTAAGCTCAGGGGTAGCAAGGCTGTAGATCTCCTCAAGCTTGGAAGCGATTATATCCAGCGGCTGACCCTTGTTTGAGCAGTAGTGCTGATAAAGAAGCTTTCCGTCAGGTGTGATAAGCACAAGCTTTGTGGTTGTCGAGCCTGCGTCTATGCCAAGATAAGCGTCGCCCCTGTAAGTTCTGATGTCTTCATATTTAAGGTCAGACTTCTTGTGTCTTTCCACGAAAGCATTATATTCCTCACGGCTTGCAAACAGTGGCTTGCCTACCACGATATTGTCAGTAGCCTTTGCGTTCACTATCTTGTCGATAGCCTCATCTATAGTCATTTCCTCAGCAAGAGTGTCAGCATGAAGTGCCGCACCGAAAGCCATATAGCATGAAGAATTTTCAGGAAGTATAGCGTGTTCCTCGTCAAGGTTCAGAGTAGTCCTGAAAGCCTTTCTCAGTGCACTGAGATATGTAAGCGGACCGCCAAGGAAAAGCACCTGACCGCCGATCTTTCTGCCCTGTGCCAGACCCGAAACTGTCTGGTCAACAACAGCCTGAAAGATAGACGCAGATATGTCCTCTTTTCTCGCGCCCTGATTAAGAAGCGGCTGAATATCAGACTTTGCGAAAACACCACATCTTGAAGCGATAGGATAAGTCTTTTCAGCCTTAAGAGCAAGGTCGTTCATCTCGTCAGGGGTAACGCCCAAAAGTCCTGCCATTTGGTCGATAAAAGCACCTGTGCCACCTGCGCAAGAGCCGTTCATACGCTGTTCAACGCCCCCTGTGAGGAAGATTATCTTAGCGTCCTCACCGCCAAGCTCAACCACAACGTCAGCCTTTGGATACTTCTTGTTTACAGCGATAAAAGCAGAAAAGACCTCCTGCACGAAAGAGATACCGCTTGCCTCAGCGATGCCAAGACCTGCCGAGCCTGTTATGGCTATCCTGAACTTGTCCTCAGGATAAAGCTCTCTGATAGCACGCAGCTGCTCAGCCACCGTTTCCCTTACCTTTGAAAAGTGTCTTTCATATTTGTTATAAATAAACTCGCCCTCGTCAAGAATTACCGTCTTGACCGTGGTCGAACCTACGTCTATGCCTAAATCATAAATCTTGCCCATAGTAAAAACCTCACTGATTCTCGTTTGTACACTCTTAGTTATTATATCACACTTTTTCGCAAATTACAAGCTTTTTATATTAACAAATATGTATGCGTTCAGCTCAAAAGCCATTCAAAAACCAAAACGGGCGAACGTCCGTCACCCCCACTCTGTAGTAAAACATTGCAGAGGAGAACAGTGTTCGCCCGTGTGATATTCATTTTGTATCTATGCTTATTCCTGCTCTAAAAGACAATCAGTAAGATTAAGGTCATAGAGATTGTTGTAGGTAGGCTGCTGAACAGGCTCACCTGCAAGTCTGTAGAACTGCTCTGAGCCGTACTTCTTGATGAAGTTTGTGGTGTGGCAATTTATTTTCAGCTCCTCGATAAACTTCTTCATAACATTGCTGTCAGCGCCATAAGCATTCTCAAGGAAGTCAAAAGCGTATTTCAGACCGTTCATAGACTGCTGTGTAACGTTGTTTGCGCCATGGAGCAGATTGTTGAAGGAGTTCTGCAAAATAACAGTACAGCGGTTTTTGTTATCTCTTCCCTCATTCGTACACTTATCAAGATAAGCTTCCAGATTGTGGAGTATCCAGTGCTGGATCTTCTTGTTAGACGGCGAGATGTTTCTTGCTCTTACCGCCTTGTCAAGGTTCTTGTTGCAGTCCATGATGTGTTCACTGATTATCTGACGGCACGAAAGACCATTGTTTATCTTCACAAGGATATCTTCCATTCTTGGGTGGATAAGTCTTATCATCTTCTCCATTTGGATACAGCTTCTCATTGTGTATGTGATGCCGTCCATAAGCAGATTCATAAGAGCCACAGCTTCCTCAGTGCCTGCCGCTCTTGCGTCAGCAATGTTCTGAGCAGTTATGCCGCCCTCGAGGATAGCGTCAACGTCATATTTCTCACGATAGTAGTTGAATCTGTCATAATATTCCGCAAAGCCCTTTGAGAACTCTGGGTTCTGTACATACTGAGCAGCCAGAGCGTGGTCAACAAGGATACCGCTCTCCTCATAAAGCTGCATCATTTCAGAAAGGTCCTCCCAGCCACGGGCAGTAACAAAGCGGTAGTTGTTCTTATCGCTTGCGTCTACCATATAATAATGGTCAGGGTGAAGCTCAAGATATGATATGATAGCTGGGTGAACGCCTGCATAGTAAGCATATTCTTTCCAAACGCCAAAATCAGGCTGACACTCGACCCTCTTAACACGGTCGAGAGTAACGATATCGAACTCAGAAACAGACTTGTTGAACTCAGGCGGGTTACCTGCCGTAACAACTACCCAACCTGCCGGAACCTGATGAAGTCCGAAAACCTTATACTGCAAGAACTGGAGCATTGCAGGAGCAAGGGACTCGGAAACGCAGTTGATCTCATCGAGGAAGAGAATACCCTCTTTGATGCCTGTAGCCTCTATAGTGTCATAAAGAGTAGCCACGATCTCACTCATCGTGTACTCGGATATCTGCACGTCAGCACCGGTGTAGTTTCTATGTACAATAACAGGAAGACCGAGGGCAGACTCTCTTGTGTGATGGGACATCGAGTAGGTAACAAGGTTTACGCCGGTTTCCTGAGCTATCTGCTCCATGATAGCGGTCTTACCGATACCAGGTGCGCCAAGCAGGAACACAGGTCTCTGATGTTCTATGCTAATTCGGTAATCGCCAAATTCGTCTTTAATGAGATAGGCTTGTATTGCATTAAGTATCTGTTGTTTTGCTTCTTTAATATTCATAAACATTTCTCCTCAGTGCAGTCTGAAGCTGTGAACAAAAAGCACTGCACCATTAAATAATCTTACCATTTTATTATAAACTATCTCCAAATTAAAGTCAATAGTCATCACAAGTTTTGTCAGCTTACACAAACAATTGAAAATATTTTAGTTATTCTGTATCAAAGTCATAAAATTTAACTGTTAAAATATTGATATCAGAACAGAATTTTCAACAGACTTTTAAATTTTTTCAAACGTTTTCGCCCATACCCAGCCGACCTCATAACCTCACTGCTCACTTGGTTTTGACATCTCCCAAACAATGTGCTATAATAGTAAGGTATAAAATTTTTCTCTCGGAGGTCTGATCTATGCTTTATGAAATAAAAAATGATAAACTCTCTATCTCAGCCGACACTTTCGGTGCTGAGCTTCACTCTATCAAACTGGACGGCAAAGAATATCTATGGCAGTGCGGTGACGCTTGGAAACGCTACGCTCCTATCCTCTTCCCGTTCATATGCTCCCCTAAAGACCGCACCTACAAGGCAGGCGGTCAGGAATATCACATGGCTGCAAACCATGGTTTCGCTCGTGACAGCGAATTTACATACGCTGGAAGCACCAAAAATTCCGTAAGCTTTCTCCTAAAAGATAATGACGTGACACTTGCTCAGTATCCTTATCACTTCGAGCTTGAAGTCACCTACTCCATAAAAGGTTCAAAAGTCACCGTCACAAACACAGTAAAAAACACTGATGAAAAGGCTATGTACTTCTATCTCGGCGGTCACCCTGCTTTTATCTGCGATATCCAAGGTGGCAAATGCACAGTTGAGTACGAGAAAAACGAGCATATCGTTCAGCCTATCCCAAACGGTGAGAGGACTATCCTTGACGGTGAAAAGACTATCACTCTCACAAGAGAGCTTTTCGGCTATGACGTTATCATGAAAGACCACCCTGCTTCAAAGGCTGTCACCCTGAAAAAGTCTGACGGCGGTTTCGTAAAGCTTTCATTCCCACATTCTGACTGCATTGCCGTATGGACTTCCACCGGCAACCCTGACGCTCAGTTTATTTGCCTTGAACCTTGGACTAGCGTGCCTGTTTACGAGGACGACGCTTTTGAGGATATCGAAAACAAGCCTCACGCTATCAAGCTTGCACCTGAAGCTGTTTACACCTACAGCTACACCGTGGAGGTGGGCTGATGAGAGCGGTAATACAGAGGGTCACAAGTGCAAAAGTTGAGGTCGAGGGCAAGGTCACAGGCGAGATAGGAAAGGGCTTTCTGATACTTTTCGGAGTAGGTCAGGAGGACACTGAGGCTGACTGCGACAAGCTTGCAGACAAGATATCAAAGCTTCGCATTTTCGCTGATGAGAACGACAAGACAAATCTTTCTATAAACGATGTTGGCGGAGATATTCTTTGCGTTTCACAGTTCACCCTTTATGCAGATTGTCACCACGGCAACCGCCCGTCATTTATCTATGCAGGCAAGCCTGATGAAGCCAACAGACTTTATGAATACTTCTGCAAAGTCTGTGGCGAGAAAATTTCAGGCAAGGTAGAAAAGGGCGTTTTCGGTGCAGACATGAAAGTTTCACTGCTCAATGACGGTCCTTTTACTATCATTCTTGAATGCAGAAACGGAGAGATAATTCCATGAACATACAGATATTCGGCAAGTCAAAATCCTTTGACACAAAAAAGGCTGAACGTTATTTCAAAGAGCGTGGAATAAAGTTCCAATCTGTTGACCTGCCTACAAAGGGGCTTAGCAAGGGCGAGCTTAACTCAGTGCTTGCGGCTGTGGGCGATATCGACAAGCTTATAGACCCAAAGGCAAAGGGCGAGCAGGCAATGCTCATAAAATATCTTGGAAGCACCGAGGAAAAGATAGAAAAGCTTCTTGACTATCCCGAGCTTTTTGCCGCACCTATCGTAAGAAACGGCAAGAAAGCCACAGTAGGCTTCTGCCCCGAGGTGTGGAAAAGCTGGGAATAACCCTAGATGAAAATACTGTGAAAATTGCCGATATTCGTTGAAAGAGGCTTGAATTTGTGGTATAATACCATATGGAAAAGTATTTTCAGAAAGAGATGTTTTAAATGGTAATTGATTTTCACGTTCATGCCTTTAATCCAAAGGTAGCAGAAAAGGCTGTTGAAAAGCTTCAGGCCCAAAGCGGCATAACCCCTTTCACAAGAGGCACTGCGGAGGAAACTATACAGCGTTTTGACGAATGGGGCGTTGACAAGGGCGTGCTGCTGTCAGTGGCGACAAAGCCTGCTCAGCAGAGAGTTATAAACGATTGGTGCGCCCAACAGGACGGCGGAAGATTTATAAGCTTCGGTGGAATACACCCTGACGCTGAGGACTATGAGCAGGAGATAGCCCACATAAAGGAGCTTGGACTTCACGGCATAAAGCTTCACCCTGATTATCAGGGCTTTATGATAGATGATGAGCGCATGGACAAGATATATGACGCCATTGAGAAAGCTGACCTGCCTGTTATATTTCATTCCGGCTATGACTGCGTTTCCCCTGACCTTATCCACTCCACACCTGAGAGGGCGCTGAACATGATAAAAAAGCACCCTAAGCTCAAGGTCATTCTTGCACATCTTGGTGCAAACATGATGTGGGAGCAGGTACGTGACGTTTTGGCAGGAGTTGACGGTGAAGTTTATTTCGACACCGCTTTCACAAGTATGTGTCCTGACGAGCTTATGCAGGCTATCGTTGAAAAGCATGGGGCTGACAGGATACTTTTTGCAAGCGACTGCCCTTGGGACAGTTCCTACCTTATAAAAGAAAAGATACTGCGCTTGAACATTTCCGAGGATAACAAAGATAAAATTCTCGGTGGCAACGCAGAAAGACTTCTTGGCTTAAAATAAAATTGTGTAAATTCTGAAAAGAGGATATAAAAAAATGAGATCAAAACTGCTTGCGGCTGTGCTGGCTTGTTCTGCGGTTTTCGGGCTTGCGTCATGTGGGGCAATGCTTCCAGAAAGCTCCTCCGAAACGGAGACCACCACGGGTACTGCCGCCCAGAGAGTTATAGAGACCACAAAGACCGCCACAATGGGCGACGATTATGATGAGGACGATGAGGATTACGAGGGCTACACCACCACCACTTCTGTGACGGCGGGCACACTTGAAAACCCTGACGTGAGCATTGACGAAGGCTACGACCCTGACATAATTGCAACGGCAACAAAGAGGACGACCACCACCACAACCACAACATCTGCCGAAACAAAGGCGACTAAAAAGACCACCACCACAAAGTTCAAAAAGGACGCACTTTTCCCTTTGGGTGATGATGTGAAATACCCTGATTCTATCCCATTTCTTGTAAAGTCAGATACTTCTTACCTTAATCTCAGATACGGTCCGTCAAAGAAATATGACGTGATAGAAAAGATACCTGACGGAAAGACCATAAACGGCTACGGCGAGAGAACAGACGGTGACGGAAACATATGGGTATATGTAAAATATAACAATAAAAGCGGCTGGGTAATGAAAGAGCTTCTCAGCGGCACTGAATAAACGGAGGACAAATAATGGACAGCTTCAAGGAACAGATAGTTCGCAAGATTCCCACAAAGAACGATAAGATACAGAAAATTTTCATCATGATAGCAAGCGTGGCACTTGCCGCACTGTGCTTTATCTTCCCTTTCGGCACGCAGTTTTCTGTAATAGGCATTTTTCTTGCCGCCGCCGCACTTTATGGCGGTTATTATCTTACAACAAAACTCGATGTGGAGTATGAATACATTTTCACAAACGGAGAAATAGACGTTGACAAGATAACGGCTCAGCGTTCAAGAAAACGCCTTATCACATTCCGTTGCGGCAGTGCGACAGATTTCGGCATTGCTGACGAGAATTTCTCTGTACCTGAGGGCGCAACACAGGTCCTTGCCTGCGCTTGTGACGATAGCCTTACAGACTACTACATAACATTCAACCACAAAAATCTCGGGCTTACAACTGTTATTTTCACACCAGATGACGATATGCTGGAGCTTATGAAGCCTGCGCTTCCGAGAACACTGAGGAAATAAAAATGAAAATATTTGTCGGAACTGATCTTATTGAGATCGAACGCATAAAAAAAAGCTGTCAGAGCCGACGTTTCTGTGAAAGGGTTTACTCCGAAAAGGAGCTGACCCTTTTTTCGCAGAAGAAAAACCCATACGAATCCATGGCGGCGAATTGGGCGGCTAAGGAAAGCTTCGCAAAGGCTTTAGGCACGGGGGTTGAGGGCTTCGCCTTAAACGAGGTGTCATGCTTGCGTGACGAGTTTGGCTGTCCTTATCTGGAGCTTACGGGGAATGCGCTTTTGGCGGCTGAAAATAGGAGGCTGACCTTTGCGGTGTCACTTTCCCACATCAAGGATATCGCTTCGGCAGTGGTGATAGCTTATGAAAAGGAGGATAAAAATGGATAGGATATTAACAGTGGAGCAAATGACATTTTGCGAGCATGAGGCTGAAAAATATGGCGTGAGCCTTGCTCAGCTCATGGACAATGCGGCGGCACAGCTTACGGAGGTCATTGCCAGCAACTCGTCTGCATCCTCAAAGATAGTGCTTCTTATTGGCAAGGGAAACAATGGCGGTGACGGACTTGTGGCGGCAAATTTACTTGCAGAACAAGGCCTCAAGCCTGCGGTGGTCCTATGCTGCGGTGAGCCTGACACTGACCTTTCCTCGGCAGCGTATGCTAGGCTTGATAAGAGCGTAGAGGTGCTGAAAGCTGAAAATGCGCTGGATTTTATCGAGGGTGCAGACGTGCTTGTGGACTGCATTTTCGGAACGGGTTTTCACGGAAGCTTGCGTGAAAATATCCTGCCAGTGTTCAGAGCTTGTGAAAAATGTGAAGGCATGAAGATAGCCTGTGACCTGCCGTCGGGAGTCAACGCACGGAATGGTCAGGCTGACAAGTTGTCGTTCAAGGCTGACGTGACAGTGACCTTTCATCGTGGCAAGCTGGGTCTTTATTTACAGCCTGCGGTGGACTTTTGCGGTGAAATTCTGGTAAAAGATATCGGTATTGACGAGCGTTGCGAGAATACCCTATACCCTGTTATAACGCCTTTTGACGTGGTAAAAGCAAGGGCTTCACTGCCTTTTAGACCTGCTGACGGACACAAGGGCACGTTCGGCAAGGTGGTCAGCGTGGCAGGCTCGGAGAGCTATATAGGTGCGGCAGGGCTTTCAGCAATGGCGGCAATGCGAACAGGCGTTGGGCTTTTTGAGCTTTGCACTGCAAAAAGCGTAGTCAACTCCCTGTCGGCTGGTATGTATGAATGTACATACTCGGCTATGAAAACCGATAAGGACGGCTTTATGGTGTCTGAAAATGCAGAGGCGATACTGAAAAAGTGCGAAAAGACAAGCTGTTTGCTGATAGGCTGTGGGCTTGGTCACACGGCTCAGACAGAGAAGCTTGTGGCGGAGCTTATAAAAAAAGCGGAGATACCCATAGTTTTGGACGCTGACGGAATAAATTCACTTTGTCCGAATATAGATGTACTGTTGAAGAAGAAAAGTACAGTTATCCTCACCCCTCACCCTGCGGAGCTTACAAGGCTTTGTGGCATGACGGTTGGCGAGGTCATGTCGGACAGACTTGGATCTGCATATAGGCTGTCAGAAAAATATGGTGTGACAGTGCTTGCGAAGTCGGCTGACACCTTTGCTGTGGACGGTGGAAAAGTTTATCTTTGCACTGAAGGCACAACTGCTCTTGCAAAGGGTGGCTCAGGGGATATGCTTGCAGGCATTGTTTCCTCATATGTAGCTCAGGGGTGCAACGCTCTTGATGCGGCGGCACTTGGGTCGTTCACACTTGGCTCGACGGCTCTACTTGCAGGATACAAAAGATCTGAACGTGGAATCATTGCAAGAGATGTTATTGACGCTTTGCCACGATTTTTGTATGACCTTGAAAATGCCGACTAGGCTGTACTAAAAACAAAGACCTTCTTCTTATGAAGAGGGTCTTTTTTAATGGAGGGCAAAATGAAAAGAACAAAGGCATTTTTTCTCACGATTTTGGCGGTAATGGGCTTATGCTCATGTGGTGAAAGCACCGAAGTCAAACCCGTAAAGCTGGCAGAGGATTACAAGACCCCGGCTGAGTTCACCATTGACGGCACGGAATACGTCGCAAGCTTCACCCGTGAGGGCGCAGATATGTGGGAGTGTGAGATAACTGCGCCAGAAACTGTCAGCGGTATGGTGATAACCTGCTCAGGAGAAAGCGCACGAATTGAATACAAGGGTTTGACCTACGAAACTGACCGAGGGAACATACCCGAAAGCTCCGCTGTCACAATGACTGCCGCTGTGCTTGACAAGCTTATTTCGCAGAAAGGCGTGACGTATCTCAAAAATGACAAGGGAGACATCACCGCCACGGGACAGATAAAAGGGCAGGATTTTTCGGCTAAAATCAAAGGCGGAAAGGTAAAAAGCTTGAAGATATCAGGGGAGGTAAGCGTAAAATTCACATAAAAAAAGGTGCAGAGAAAATCTGCACCTTTCTTATGTATGGAAATGAATTATTTACCAAAGTTTGCGCAAGCGATAACGTTACCGTCCTCGTCCTCAAATCTGAGGTCAGCAATGTAGAAATCAGCCTGGTTTGGAATGCCCCATCTCATAAGTGAAACATACTGTGGTTCAGTTGAGTTTACAAATGTAGCGCCGTCCTTGATACCAGGTCTCATTGTAAGCTCATAGGAACCCCACTCAGAAGTCCACTCAGCCTCGCCGAAGTCATAGAGGTCGTTCCAACTGTTTTCACCTTCACCTGTTGTAGGCTGTGTAACGAATGCACCCATGAAGTTACCAGGAACGAGTGATTTTGTGCCGTCGTCACCTGTGAACTCGCCAACTGCCTTTGTAACTACATCAGCCTTGATAGTGAAGATCTTCTCAAGATCAGCCTCGTGACCCTCAAAGAACTTCTCCATGTGGAACTTGATCTTAGGGATCTTGTAGTTGCCCTGATCGTCCTGATCAAGAACCTCGACCTTGAGCATTGGAACGCCTGCAAGCTCCTCAACAGAGAGGTTTACATGAGACTCATCGTTCTCGTAATCCTTCTCAGCGAAAGGCTCAACGATAGAAGCAACGTCCATATCCTTCTTGAAATATACAGAAGCCTCCTCATAGTTCTTCAGAGTAGCTGGCATTTCGGAAATATCCTTTGCAGCATCGCCCTCAGACTCTGTGCCAGAAGCAGCTGTTGAATCAGCTGTTGACTCGGGAGCGGCTGTTGTTGTAGTAGCCTCTGTTGTTGTAGCAGCTGTAGTTGTTGTTGTAGTAGTTTTTGCCTCAGCCTTTGATGAAGAATCATCAGAGCTGCCGCAAGAAGCGAACATAGCACTTGTAAGTGTAAGTGCAAGAGCGCAAGCTAAAAACTTTTTCATTTTAATAACCTCCGTTTAATTGTCATGCTATACACATAGCCTGACCTATATTTACCTTTGTATTATAACACAACTGTCACATATTTTCAATATACTATTTGCACAATTTAAGCACATGATTTCATATGTTTTGCACAGAAATCGTTTACAAATTAGTGCAGGTTACACAAACGAACAAAAAAACAGAGCTTCCCGAATGACAGAAAGCTCTGTATAAATTCACTTATTCAAGTGTGTTATCTGTGAGAGATTACTTTCTCTTAGAAATAACGATAGCTGCACCAGCAAGTGCTACGCCAGCGAGTGCAAGACCAGCTGTTGCGCCTGTAGCTGCTACGTTGTCAGAAGCTGCTGCTGAAGAAGTAGCTGTTGTTGTTGTGCCAGCCTTTGAAGATGTTGTGCCAGCTGCTGTTGAAGATGTAGCTGCTGCAGAAGACTTGTCGTCCTTCTTAGAATCGTCCTTCTTAGACTCTGTGCCTGAAGCTGTTGAATCAGTCTTAGAGCTTGACTCCTCAGCTACTGGCTTCTTCTGAACTTCCTTCTTGTCCTTGTTAGAACCAGCCTCGTAGAGAGCGTTACCGTCAGCACCAAGAACCTTTACACCAACGATCTCGATACCCTTAAGGTCGCCTGCCCAGTTGTTGATACCAACTGCTGCGAAATTCTCAGCATCAGCGTCTGTTGCTGCGAAAACAGGAGCGTCGCCAAGGTATTCAAGAACGTATGTACCTTCCTCATCTGTTGTGTAGCAGAGTGTGTCCTTTGGCTTATCATCTTCAACCCAAGAGCCGCCAGCCCAGTCCTTAGCGTTCCAGCCGCCTGATGTTGAGTTGAAGTTTACAGATCCGCCGCCGCCGATTGTGTTCCAATCGTTGTTGTCAACCTTGATTGTGAATGAAGCACCGTAAACAGCTGAAAGGTCAGCAATAGCGTCCTTGTTAGGCTTATCTTCGTCCTTACCATTGAAGTACACAGCGTAGAGGTCCTTTGTTTCACTCAGCTTACCGATCTGAGCTAGGTCATCTGAAACAGAGAACTCACAAGCTGCTGCTGATGCTGGGATCATTGCCATAGAAGCTACGATAGCTGCTGCTGACATACCAGCGAGAATCTTAGAAATTTTCATCGTTAATCTCCTCCATATGAATATAGTTTTATGAATTGTCATTCAATTCTAGTCTTATTATAGCAGACTTTCTCCCTAAAATCAAGGGGTTTTCACTTTTTTTATTCCAAAAAGTGCTGAAATTTCTAACAATATTGTCACACTTCTTTTGTGCATTAATCACAGAAAACGTTATCATCTCTTATATTTTACAACATTTTCCCGTTCTATCTGTCATTAAATCTCTGCAAGAACTGCTTTGTTCTTTCGTTCTGGGTCTGACCGAAAACTTCCTCCGGAGTACCCTCCTCCACGATATAGCCGTCGTCCATAAAGATAACATGGTTTGCCACGTCACGGGCGAATGCCATTTCATGGGTGACGATGACCATGGTCATTTTCTCTTTTGCAAGCTCTTTTATTACCTTTAATATCTCCCCTGTAAGCTCAGGGTCAAGTGCGGAGGTCGGCTCGTCAAAGAAAAGTATCTGCGGTTTCAAAGCCAATGCTCTTGCGATAGATACTCGCTGCTGCTGACCGCCTGAAAGCTCGCATGGATAAGACTTGCCTTTAGTTTCGAGTCCCATTTTTTTCAAAAGCTCCTCACAGTTGGCTTTGGCTTCCGCTTTTGGCTGTTTAAGGACATGGAGAGGTGCTTCCATTATATTCTGATTTACAGAAAAGTGCGGAAAAAGGTTGAAATTCTGGAACACAAGACCTATTTTCAGGCGGATATCCCTGAGGGTCTTAGAGGGTGCATACACTGCCTTGCCGTTTTCCGTGTGGAACATATTCACGCCGTCAACGTTTATCTCTCCGCCGTCTGCTTTTTCAAGCTGGTTTATACAGCGCAGAAGCGTTGATTTGCCGCTTCCCGACGGACCTATTATTGCGACTACCTCGCCCACCTCAACGTTAAAAGAAATATCTTTGAGTACCTTAAGGCTGTCAAAGCTTTTGGAAATATTTTTCACTTCAAGAATAGCCATATGAGTTCTCCTTATTTATAATAATCGAATTTCTTTTCGATAACGGCAAATGCCACCGTCACGATAGCGTTGAGTACGAAATAGAATGCGCCTGCGATAAAAAGCGGTGTTATTGAGCTGTACAGGTTCATCTGTTGTTTTGCCTTCATTGTTATCTCAGCGAATGCGATAACGTTTGCGAGAGAGGTATCCTTTACAAGGACGATGACCTCATTCGATGTGGCAGGGATAACACGCTTTGTGACCTGGGGCAGGATTATTCTAAAAAATGTCTGCATTTTCGTCATGCCGAGCATTGAAGCCGCTTCGTACTGTCCCTTTGGGATAGCCTCGATACCGCCTCTGAAAATCTCTGCGAAATAAGCCGCATAGTTAAGGACAAATGCCGTAACAAGGGCGATAAACATATAGTTCTCGTTGTTTTTTATATTGGTAAGCACGTCATATACACCGCCTGTTTTGCCCTGCTTTGCAGCACTTGCGATAATAAGCGGTACTGCATAGTAGATAGCGATTATCTGAAGCATGAGCGGTGTGCCACGCATGACAAGTATATAGAGATTTGTCAGCCACGAGATAGGCTTGAAGCGGCATTTTTTCAGCATTGTCACAAGCACTCCCACAGGTATTGAAAGCACGATGGTCCATGCGAAAAGCTTCAGTGTATTAGGCAGGAACTCCAGCAGGATCTCCGTGACCTTTTTTACTTCCTCAAAAGTCATAAATATTCATTCCTTAACAAAATATTACGATAACACGTCACCGTATCAGCGTATTAATACATTATACTACATATTTTGCGACTTGTCAAACGGAAAGAGTGAGGAATGAGGAGTGAGGAATGAAGGTATCGCCTGCGGCGATGATTTTTTTATTGCGAACTGCGTTCGTACAATTAACTCACCAACGTTCTTATTAACTTACCTCTTGGAGTATCTCAAACCACAGCTATGCTAATTCCTCATTCCTCATTCCTAATTCCTCATTTGTCATTCCTCACTCCTCACTTTAAATCAGTTCTCTTCGTTTTTCAAGGCAAGCACAGAATCACGAACTTTCGCCATAAGTTCCTCAGGGGTTTCGCCATTAGGATAAATAGGCTCGCCGTAAACGACTTTTACTTTATATTTGCTAAGACGCTTCCAGTTGAAAAGCCTTGGGAGCTTTCTGTCTGGCGGGAATATCTCGTGTCCGCCTTTGATGTAGGCTGGTACTATAGGTACATTGGCTTCGATAGCAAGGACGGCTGCACCGCTTTTGAACTTGCCCATTTCACCAGTTTTGCTTCTTGTACCCTCCGGGTGAACTAGCACACCCCATTTCTGACCAAGCTTTTTACGCAGAGCCGCCATGGTTTCGTCTACTCTTCCGCCCCTGTCAACAGGCACCATACCGCCTATTCTTACTATAAGTCGGCTGGCTAAACTGCCGTTGAAAAGCTCTTTTTTCGCCATACAGCAGAATTTTGCAAAACGCTCGTATCTGAAATTCAGGGTGAGGAAGATAAAATCAAAATTTGAAACGTGATTTGCACAGATTATATAACCGTCCTTATCAGGTAGATTTTCCTCGTTGGTGACCCTGACCTCATAGAACGCCGTTACGAGATTTCTGTAAAAGCGGTAAATACGATAGTCTATCTTCTTCTTGTCCAGAGGATAGAGCATTGATCTCACTGTTTGCGGCTTTATGCGGTTTGGGTTTTGAACGAGGGCGATAAGCTTGCCCACTGTCATGTTCTTATCCATACAGCCGTCAACACGCACGCCGCTGAACTCCTCTATCTCCAA
>ERZ772883.493-NODE-493-length-40901-cov-8.320741_pt1 | contig 40901 bp, 31 predicted proteins | sample MGYA00580575_ERZ772883 | MGnify/ENA primary metagenome ERZ772883 (study PRJEB29015, sample SAMEA2737666) | human gut metagenome | biome: human gut; feature: human-associated habitat; material: faeces | place: China | collected 2012 ...
CAAAGGGCTTTCCGCTCGCCCTTTGGAAACCTTCGGGCACCGAAGCTGGCGAGAAACCCATGACGGCAAGACTCAATCTGTGCCGAGTCGGCGCGTCAGGCCCTCAGTCAGTGCGGCCCGCACTGCCGCGCGCTCCGCTTGTTGTTTGCCTGAACGCCTTCGGTTCGCCCTCTGAAGTTGGGTGAGCCCCATAGGGCTGCAAGCCCTGCTCCCGCACCGCAGTCGGCGCGTCAATCCCCACCCCTTTTTCCAAAAAGAAAGGAATCCCCCTTTATGCAGCATCCTCCCAAAAAATCCTCCCGTAAAAAACACCCATGGCTCCTGCCCACCCTGCTGGCCGCTTTGCTGGCGGCGGCAGCAGCTGTCCTCCTGCTGCTGCCGGGCTGGAAGCAGCAGGCCATTTCCAGCGCCATGCCGGACTCGCCCGCCGACCGGCAGAAAAATCTTTCGCAAACGGACGCGGCCACGCTGCTCTCCCTCCGCGTGCAGCAACTGAACGGCGAGGACTATATCCTCCAATATAAGGACGGCTCCCTTTGGCTGGAGGAAAACACCCCCGTCAGCGAAAGCGTCAGCGCTGAAATGCTGGAAGCCGTCACGCTGATCTCCACCACCGATCAGGTGGCCGCTGATGTGGAGGAAGTCCGCGAACACCTTGCGGATATGGGGCTGGAGCCGCCGCAGATCACCGTTACAGCGACCTATTCCGACGGTAGAACCGAAACGCTGAAAATCGGCGGCGAAGTGCCGGAAACCACCTACCGCTACCTGCGCTGGTCCGGCGACCCCGGCGTGTATATGGGCGATATCGGCATCGGCGAGGTCTTTTCCATGACCCGGAACCGGCTGATCGCCGTCGAACAGCCGGAAATCTCCACGGCGCTGGTGGATACCGTCCAACTGGAAAACGCCGCCGGAACGGTCAGCGTCCGCTTTACGGTGGATAGCGCCGGCTATGCCTCCGCCGCCCTGACCGCCCCGGAAAATTACCCCATGGACGCAGAAAAAGCCCAAAGTCTGCAATCGGCCCTGAACAATTTCCGTTTGGGAACGCCGGAAGGGATGCTGACCGACGAGACCCGCGCCCAATATGGTCTGGAGACCCCCATGGCCGTGCTGACCCTTCACCAGCAGGCCGGGTACGCCAGCCGCACCAACGACGAAGGCCAGCTGGTCTCGGAGGAAATTTCAGAACGGGACTTTGTTTTCACCTTCGGCGACTTTGGCAGCGATTATTTCTACTCCTGCGCCTATGAAGGGCGTGTGTATCAGGTCAGCCGCCTGTTGACGGAGGCGCTGGTGCAGGGCAGCTGGGAGTCCTGGTGTGCCACCCGGCCCGCCGATCTGGGGACCGCTGAGCTGCGCTCCATTCAGATCATCCGGGGCAGCGGCGTGCTGGAATGGCAAAAGACCAAAACCGAGCGGGTGCTGGCGAACAATCAGCTGGAGACCGACACCGACGGCAACGTGATCTATGACGAGGCCGTCGCCCTGAACGGAGAAGCCGCCGCTGCGGAGCAGTGGGACACGCTCGTCGACCGTCTGGCCGCGCTGACCGTGTCGGGAAAGGTCCCCGCGGACTACTCCGCCGAGGGAAAATCCCCCCGCTGGCAGATCGTGCTGACCACCGAGGGCGGCACGGTGCGCACCATCGCCGCCTACCCGCTGGACACCTTCTCCGACGCGCTGATGGTGGACGGCGTAATTCGCTACTATGTGCATATCGAAGCGCTGGACAGTGTGCTGGGCGAATTCAGCGGTTCTCTGACGGACTGACCGATTGAGCCGCCGCGTCCGCTTCCAGCACCGCCTTCATCACCTGCAGGAGCACCGGCCCCAGCAGCAGCCCCAGAAAGCCCGTCAGCCGATAGCCCGCATACATGGCCATCATGGTCAGCAGCGGATAAAGCCCCAACTGACGGCCTACGATCCGCGGCTCGGCGATCTGCCGGATCACGATCACGCCCACATAGGCGCAGGCCATGAACACCCCCATGCCCGTGCTGCCGCCGATAAACGACAGCAAACTCCACGGGATCAGAAACAGCCCCGCGCCGATCACCGGCAGCGCGTCGGCCACGCCGATCAACACCCCTGCCGCCAGCCCGTAGGGAATGCCGTAAATCACAAAAGCCAGCGTCAGCGCCGCCGTCACGATCAGTGACACGGTCAGTTGGCTTTTTACTTGCCCAAATAAGGCCGTCAGCAGGTTTTTCCGTACGAATCCGTACCGCTGCCGCCAGCTCACGGGCAGCGTCCGACGAAAAAATCCCCGGATGCGCTCCCGGTCGGCGGAAAAATAATAGGTGCCCATCACCGTCAGCACCACGCCCAGCAGGGCGTTAGGCAGGGACATTGCCGTGGAAAACGCTCCGCCAGTGACCGCCGCCGAAAGGCTTCCCGCCCAGCGGAGAAGACTCTGCTTCAGCGCGTCCAACGCGGCGGCGATGCCCTGCGAAACGCTGGATGGCAATAGGCGGTTCAGGTCTTCGTACCATCGCTGCAAATAGGGCAGGGCTACGCTGTCCACCCATTGAATGAACTGGGGCACATTTTTTACAAGCCCGGTGAACTGGATAGCGAGCTGCCGCAGCAGGCCCGCCAGCGCCGCTCCCACCACGCCGAACAGCAGCAGAATGGCGATGGGCGCGCCGATCTTCCGGCGGATATGGAATTTGCCCACGCCCCTTTCCAGCCAAAGGAGCAGCGGTTCCAGCAGCATGGCGCACAAAAGTGCTGCGGCGAAGGGCCACACATACGGCAGCGCGGCCCCCAGCGCCGCGACGGCCAGCAGGGTGCCGCCCAGCAGCGCCGCCCGGCGGGGCAGACCGTTCCAACGGCGGTTCCAGTTTCGCAGTCCCTCCAACGTCTTGCCCTCCCGATGGTTTTTGAGGCAAAAAAGCCCCGGCGGGAATCATTTTTCCCGCCGGGGCCGAAGCTATGCTTTTTTAGAAATGTCCGCCGCCTCCGCCGTGGCTGGTGCCGCTGGAAGAGGTATGCACGCCGCTTCCGCCGCCTCCCCCATGGCTGCCGGTATTTTCCGGCGGGTCGGGCTTGCGCACCCGGGTGGTGGTGGTGCGCAGATAGGTGTCCTCCTGATCGGTCAGCTTCATGGCGCCGTTATCCTGATAGGAATAATGATAGGTGCTGCCCTTCAGGCTGTAGCGCGACCGAACGCAGGCCACGTAGATCAGGCACACTGCGAAGCCAATGACCAGCGCCAGAATGATCTCATTCTTGGTGAGGGCCTTATGCCGGGCCGTGAGCCGCTGGCCGGTGACCACATCGTAGCGGTACTGTCCCTCGGGGATGCCCGCCCGGACGTACTGCCGCACGATGGAGATCATCTGGGACGCGCCCTGCGCGTAAGCGCCCGCCGACAGATAGCGGGTCACTTCGTCGATGGCATTTTCGATCCGTGCGTCGGTCATGTAGTCGATCATCGCGCCGGTAGTGGACAGGTAATGATAGCGATCGTCCATGTCGATGTAGTACAGAATGCCGCTTTTTTCCTCATCCAGCCCGAAGCCGCCCTGCTCATAGAACGCGTCGGCGATCTGCTGGGCGCTGCCCTTGTGGCTTTCATTAGACGTGACGATGACGAAATCCATGCCCGTTTCTTTCTGAAAGGCCTGGATCTCCTGCTCCAGTTCCTGAACCTCCGAGGCGGTAAACAGTTCCGCCCGGTCGAAGACCCGGTCGCCGTCCGCCAGCGCGGCGCTTGCCCACAGGCAGGACAGGACCAGCAGCAGGGCAAAAATCTGTTGATAAATTCTTCTCATCGTTCTCTGCCCCCTTAGAAAAGAAAATAAGCCAGCACGCAGTAGAGCGCGGCCACGATCAGCCCGGCCAGCAGTCCGTGCCGCCACAGCCGGCCCTGATCCACCGGCAGCTTGCCGCAGACCTGCCCGGTGCAGCCGTTCATGACGTAGTAGTAGGGATCGTCCTTGTTCTTTTTGTTGGGATAGGTCAGCACCCACGTAGGCAGAAGCACATACTTCGTTTTGATGTTCTTCATCGCGGAAGAGGTGCTGGCGGAGCAGGTCTCATACTGACTGGCCGTGTCCCGCAGCATGGAGTTCATATACCCCTGCAGCTCCTGCTCGATCTCCTGCCGGTAGCTGTCCGCTTCCAGATCCCGGCGCTCGGCCAGAAAACCGGAAAGGAACGCGCCGGAGAAGGGCTTTGCGTTCTCCAGCGGGAAGGGATGAACGCCCTCGGTCAGCTTGCGATTGGCCTTGGACAGCGCAGGGCGCAGAATGTCTTTGAACACAAAACGGCCTTCCCGGCGCACATGATAATGCCGGGTGTTGGTGACGACATACTTGCCCTCGTCAAACACATCGGACGTGGTGGCTTCGCCGTCCAGCGTACCCTCCGCCTGACATTCGCTGACGAAATGGGGGTAGTAAACGCCGCTCATTTCCTGAATCTGCGCCTTGGAAAAGAACTTTTTGGGAACGAATTTCCGGGTGCGGATCCATTCGGAAATTTCCTCGATGGCCTTCTCCCTGCCGATGGTAAAGGGCAGCACCTCGTCCGGCTTCATGTCGGCCGTCAGCTTGCCCTGCAGCACCACGGGGCTGTGGCAGTAGTAGCAGTGGGTGGCCACAGTGGTCTCGTCGGTCATGATCTCGCTGCCGCAGCTGGGGCAGTGGTAGACCACCTGCGCGCCGGAGGACTGCTCCGCCTCTTTATCCGCTTCCTTCTGGAAGGCCTCCGCCTTGCCCTTCAGCTCCGTCTCGGGGAAGGCGGAGGAACAGAAGGGACACTTCCATTGCTGGGTTTCCGGGTCAAAGGTCAGATAAGCACCGCAATTAGGGCATTTATAGGTTACACCCGCCATATTTTCACCTCGTTGCATGGAGCGCTTCGGGAATACGGGAATCCCGAAGGCTGATTCGTGCGTACAGTATAGCATGAATTTTATGGTTTGACAAATGGAGGACGAGCGTTCCTGAAACCGGCTCATTCATTTTGGCCATCTGCCGGGCGGCCTACTGCCCGACTGGAAAAAGCAGGGCCGCCCGGCAGCAGCAGAGCGACCCTATCCAAAGAGGGTTACGGATACGTTTGTCATTTTCAATCCGACTTTTTGGGGGAGAGGGAAGTGGAGCATTCCGGGGCAGCCAGCATCCCGGCCAGCAGCACCGGTACCCCGTAAAAGGCCGCCAGCAGATAGCGCAGGATGGCCACCGGCCCGATCAGGCAGGTGAACCACACGGTCAGGATAAAGGTAAAAGCGGCCATGTAGCCCTTCTGGCGGCGGTAAACGGCCAGCGCCAGCCCCGCCATGGCCAGCCAGATCTGGAAGGCCGCGTCGCTCAGCAGCCGCACGCCCGGCAGTCCCAACAGGGTAAGGGTCTTGTCGTACTGGCGGTACAGCTCCTTCAGCGCGGGAATGCGGCTTTGCTCCACCAGCGGGAAGGTCTCCTCCATTACGCTGACCCGGGATTCGGTGTCCAGATAGTAGATCATCTCGGAGCCGGGCAGCAGATAGGGCAGGTTCTGGATCAGGAACGCTTCCATATAGGGCTTGAGATTCGCCGGCAGCATCTGCGCCCAAAGGGACAGGATGTCGCCCATCCGCTCGTCCACCACGTCGTAGTCGCTGGCCCACTTGACCGGGTCGGCCAGCACCGGGGAATAATACTCCGCAAAGCCGTCTGGGTACAGGGTCTCGATCAGCTCCCGCGCTTCGTCGTCGGGCAGCGCGTCGGGGTTCTGCTGCAAAGTGCGAGCCATCTGCTGCAGCGGGATGGACAGCATCTCCACCCGGTCGATGTTCTCCGCCTCCAGCGCCGCTTTCAAGCCGGCATTCACGCCGAAGTACATCGCCATACAGGCCAGCAGCAGCGCGCCCAGCCTCACACGCGCCCCCTTGGCCCACGCCACGGCAAAGGGCAAGAGCAGGGCCAGTGCGTACACGCCGTTATTGCGCATCAGCAGCATCAGCACGGTAATAACCGTCAGCCGAATCACGCGCCATGGGGAGCGCAGCGCCTTGAAGCCTTCCTGCCACACGTCCACCAATTCCAACAGAAACAACAGGCCCAATCCGCTGAACAGAATGTCCTTCTGGCAGCTGAACGAGAAAATGGAGTAAAGCGGGAACAGGGCGAACAGCAACGTAACGCAAACGCGGCTCCAAAGGGGCGCGCGGTGCTTGCGCAGCCAGCGCAGCGCCCATGCCATCATGGCAGCCAGCAGCACCATCTGCACCATGGAATAGATCGCCACACCCAGCGTGCTGTAGCCCTCTGGGTCCAGATCCACGCCGGTCATGACGCACCAGCCCAGCAGCAGCGTATGCAGCAGCGGGTGATGGGCGCTGAAATCCTCGTTATAATACTGATAAAACTGTGTCGCGGAGTCGGCCGCGAAAATGCCCGGCCAGAAGGCCAGCCATACCGGCAGCCAGCACACCAGCAGCAGGGCAAAGGCAAAAGCCCAGTTGCCCAATACCCGGCTAAAAACAGACTCCGCTTTCGCCGGGGACGCGGAAAGGCGGTTCATGCCTTGAAACAGCAGCGCCAGCGCCGCGCCGTACACTGCCGTGAAGCTCGCCGCCGCCAGCACCCCGTACAGGAACGGCAGCCATCGGAACGCCGAAAAGCCATTATTGGCCCGCACGTCGGCACAGACCACCGTCACTACGGCGAACATCCCGCCCAGAAAATAGGCCGTCCGATTCAGCCGCCGGTCCGTGATCTGAAAGGCGTTTTTCAGCAGCAGGTACAGCCCCGCCAGCAGGATAAGCGTGATCGCGCTGCCCGCAAACAGGCTGTCGTTCTCCGCCAGCCCATACCCATTGGGCAGCCGCCAGGCCGCCACGGCGGCGATCGCCAAAGCGGCGGCGTTGGTTTGCCGAGACGTAAGCTGTTTCATGGGGATTCTTCCTTTCCTTTGTTTGCTATGCATTCGAATTTTACCGTCATGGAAAAGCCGTTCGTTCACTTCTGGAAACTTCGTTCACTGCCGGCGTGGAACATTCGATATACGCCGCCGTTGGCGCTCGTGCCCATCTCATGTTTTCTTCGTTGCACAGGGTGGTTCGAGAAACCGAAGTCCGGTCAGCCTGCCCAGTATATCATGATTTTTTTGGCTTGACAAACCGCCCAATCAGCGGGAAACGAAGCCCGTTTTCCCCCGCAGCGCATGACCTCCCGCGTTTTGGCGTACACTTTTTCCGGTTTCGTTTTGACATCCTGCCCAAACTGCGATACAATCAGAATCAGAATTTGACCCCCGGGTTTGGGGAACGAAAGGAGACGCGCCATGGAAGCGGGAGCCATGCAAACGCTGTACGAACGGCTGCTGCCGGTTTTCTCCAAAAAACAGCTGATGGAAAACGTCCCCATGAGCCGTTATACCACGCTGCATCTGGGCGGCCCGGCTCAGCTTCTGTGCGAACCGGACGGACCGGAGCAGCTCAGCGCCGCGTTTCAGGCGGCTCGGGAGCTGGACGTGCCGGTCACGCTGATCGGCAACGGCTCCAACCTGCTGGTGAAGGACGGCGGCATCCGTGGGCTGGTCGTTCATCTGGGAGAGCGTTTTTCCGAGGTCAGCGACCCCGCGCCCCTGCCGGACGGCCGCTTCGCCATCACAGCGCAGGCGGGCGCGTCCCTGCAGAAGCTCAGCAAGGCGGCGGCGGATCACAGCCTGACCGGGTTGGAATTTGCCGCGGGCATTCCCGGCACCGTGGGCGGCGCGGCCTATATGAACGCGGGCGCTTACGGCGGTGAGCTGAAAGACGTGGTCACGCTGGTGACAGCCATGGAGCAGAGCGGCAAGACCGTGGCCTATACCCCGGCCGAGCTGCAAATGAGCTACCGCCATTCCCGTTTTTCGGACGAAGCCGTGCCCAGCGCCATTCTGTCGGTAACGGTTGCCCTGCACCCCGGCGATCTGGAGACCATCCGCGCCACCATTCGGGAGTTCGCCGCCCGTCGCCGGGAAAAGCAGCCCCTGTCCGTCCCCGGCTGCGGCAGCACCTTCAAGCGGCCCGAAGGCCAGTTTGCCGGGACGCTGATCGACAACGCCGGTCTCAAGGGTCTGCGGATCGGCGGGGCCAGCGTCTCCACCCTGCACGCGGGCTTTCTGGTCAACGATGAGAACGGCACTGCCGCCGATTATCTGGCCCTGATCGCCGCCGTACAGAAGGCGGTGCAGGAGGACAGCGGCGTATGGCTGGAGCCGGAGGTCCGCATTCTGGGAGAGGACGCGCCGGTTTCGCCTGCGTAATCACGGAGAAACAAAGCAGCCAATACAAACGAGGTGCAGAGATATGCAGTACTTGATCCTGACCGGGATGAGCGGCGCGGGCAAGACCGTCGCCATCCGTTATCTGGAAGATCTGGGCGCGCTTTGTGTGGATAACCTGCCGCCCATGATGCTGGTGCCCTTTATGGAGGCCTGTCAGAACACCAATCTGCACAAGCCCATGATCGCCATCGCGGCGGACGTGCGCTCCGGCGAGTTTTTCGACGCCAAGGCCGTGACCCGCATGATCGACGAGGCCCGGCTGGTGGGTTTCCACATCGACACGCTGTTTTTCGAGGCCAGCGACGAGGTACTCATCAACCGTTACAAGGAGACCCGCCGGGAGCATCCCCTGAGCGGCGAGGGCCTTTCGCTGGAAGAAGCCATCCGGGAGGAGCGCAGCCGCCTGCAGCCCCTGAAGGAAGCGGCGAACCATCTGTTTGACACCAGCAATCTGCGGCCCCGTGCCCTGCAGAAGATGCTCAATCAGATCGTGCTGCACGCCGGGGAGGAATCTCCCCTGCGGGTGGAGGTACTCAGCTTCGGCTTCAAGCGGGGCATTCCCCGGGAAGGCGATCTGGTCTTCGACGTGCGCTTCCTGCCCAATCCCTTCTACATTCCCGAGCTGGGCCACCACACCGGACTGGATCAGGATGTGAAGGACTTTGTGCTGGGGCACCCCGTCACGAAAGAATTTCTGGAAAAATGCATGGACATGCTCCGCTTCCTGCTGCCCAACTACATCAACGAGGGCAAGCATCGGCTGGTGATCGCCATCGGCTGTACCGGCGGCGCGCACCGCAGCGTGGCCATCGCGGAGTATGTGGCCGCCGAGCTTCAGAAATTGGGCTATGGAGTCAACGTCAACCACCGGGACATTGCGCTGGAGCAGGCTCACTGGGCCGCCCGCAGCGAGTATCAGAAGGGCGAGCCGTAACGTTTCGGTTTTTCAACCCCGTTTTTCCGTCCAGCTTGCGGAAAAGCGGGGTTTTTTGATTTGCCCGGTTTCTTCTGTTTCGGGCCAAAACCGGCAAAAAGTTTGTCAAAAAATGTCAAATTTATTTCGCCGCATCAATCGAAACCTACCATGAAATAGCAGATTCGTTGACAAGTCATGACGCGCATGTTATACTTGCAACAGTTTTCAGGCGAAATGAGGCGGCATTTTACCGGCATTTCAAGTCCTGCAAGGGCATACGGCGTTTCAATGTTCCTTAACATTTTGTAATATATCAATTTCATATTCCGTGCAGGGAAGGGGTATATTACACGATGAACAGGCAATATGGAGGCGTCGGTATTGGAGAAGCAGCTTAAAATCGTATACTACTACAACAGCGGGTTTTCGGTGCAGGTGGGCAGCACGCTGTTCATCTTCGACTACTGGGAAGGCGAAAATCGGAGCCTTTCCGCGTCAGTCCGCATCCGGCCGGAGCTGTTGAAGGCCTACGAACGCATCTACGTCTTCATCAGCCACGCCCACCCCGACCATCTGGATCCCGTGGTATACACGTGGGCCAAGGAAGGGCTGCCCATTACCTACATCGTTTCCAGCGATATGCCCATCGGCACCATCGGCAAGCGGCTGGCGCCCCTGCAGGAAAAGCAGCTGACGCAGGACATCTGGGTCAAGGCCTATCAGTCCACCGATCTGGGCGTGGCCTTTCTGGTGGAGGCCTACGGGCTGCGCATTTTCCACGCGGGCGACCTGAATCTCTGGCACTGGCGGCAGGAAAGCACTCTGCGGGAGATCGAAGCCGCCGAAAAGGATTTCTACGACGCGCTGGAGCCCCTGAAGGGCGAGCACATCGATGTAGCCATGTTCCCGGTGGACCCCCGGCAGGGGCTGATGTACGACGCGGGCGCGAACCACTTCATCCTGACCGAGAAGCCGCGGGTCTTTATTCCCATGCACTGGCAGGACCGGCCCGAAGTGGCCATCGACTTTGCCCGCCGGGCCAAGACCGCCCAGACGGAGGTGTTGGCCATGGTCAAGCCGGGCACGGTGGCGAACCTGACCTTCACGGACGATCTGCTGGACATCCATGTCATCGAGCCCCCCAAGGATCTGGAGGACCTCCCCCCCACCCCCATGCGCCGTCCCGCCCTCTACGACCTCAACGGCGAGACCGATCCCTTCCAGGACACCGATCTCCCCGTCGACATCCAAGGGGGCTGAGCCCCCTTTCGGACTGCGCGCCATAGGCGCGCAGGGGCGTAGGGAGACATGAAAGTTGACCGGGGTTTTACCGCCGCTCGGCGACAGGCCTCGCGGCTCGCCGGTCTGGTGTGGTTTCCTTGTTTGTTGAATAGAAAAGACCGCCATTCGGCGACAGGCCTCATGGCTCGCACAAGGGGCAGTGCCCCTTGACCCCACATCGCGTCCATAGGGCGCGGAGGACGCTCGACAGACATGGAGCTTGGCCTGGGTTTTACCGCCGCTCGGCGACGGGCCTCACGGCTCGCCGGTCTGGTGTGGTTTCCTTGTTTGTTGAATAGAAAAGGCCGCCATTCGGCAACGGGCCTCATGGCTCGCAACAAAGACCAACGTGGATATAAAATCCCGCTGGCCTTTTGTGTTACAAGAATATCCAGGCCGCGACGAAGCATCCCAAGCAACGCGCTGATTGAGTAAACATAGCATCAACCGCAGTGAAAAAAACAAGCCTGTTTTTTTGCTGCAAAACCAGCCAAGTTACGCCGTAACATCCCAACTGGCTTTCCTTTGAGTCTGCCCAGCGCCACCTGCGGGGGAGCAGAGCGGCGATAGGCAGCGGAGGGAAAAAGGCCCGCCCATTTTGACGGCGGAAAAAGGCGAGCACGAGCGCGCTCCAAGAGCTGGTGAAAGCTGCCCAACTCCATTGCGCGCGACATTGCGAGCCCCGCCGTCAAAATGGGCAATAAAGGGCTTTTTCCCGGAGTCGCCGTGCCGCTGGCTTTCTTTTGCACACTTTTCTTTCGCCAACGAAAGAAAAGTGTGAACGCCCCATAGGGCTGCAAGCCCTGCTCCCGCGCCGTAGTCGGCGCGTCATGCATCCGTGCAAGGGGACTGCGCCTGCGGGCGCACCAAAGGGCTTTCCGTTCGCCCTTTGGAAACCTTCGGGCACTGAAGTTAGCGAGAACCCCATAGAACGGTAAGTCCAAATCTGCGTCGGAATCAACGCATCAGACCTCCGGCGAAGATTTCCTTACGGCAAAGCTGGTGTGCACCGTTACAAGCAGGGGGCTTTCCTCGGGACAAACAATCGCGTGGCTCGCACTGCCGTGCATCCTGCTTGTTATTTGCCTGAACTCCGGGTCGCTAACCTCCTCGGCCCTTATAACAAAAAAACATTTTTAAGAATCTAGGCTTTCCTCAAAATAACTGCTCGCCGCACCACCGTGTGCTTCACCATACCAGCACCTAAACCAGCTTCGTCCAATGCCCGATTTCCCTCAGCAAAGCTAAAACCCAATCGACAATTTTCTCTAATTTTCCACATTTTTCTTTATAGAAATGCAATGGAAATACTTTTGCAATACACTAGTTTTTTTTTTTTTTTTTTTTTTAGAAATGTAATATTTTCGTAATGTAACTAAGATATAATACTTTTGGAGTTGGGATGGATGCATGTCTTCGTCGGTTTCTCCCCGACCCTTCTTTCTTAAAACGCCGCACGCCAGCGGGATGCGGATCACCTGGTGGCATTCTGCGGCGTTTCCCCAAAAGAGAAGAGCTGCCTTTGCAGCAGGCAGCTCTTCTTGTTTTTCCCCCTGACGGGGGCTTTTTTATTTCCTCATAAAGAGAATCCCCAGCGTGTTGGGCCCGCAGTGGCTCGTCACCGTAGAGCCTGCGTCCGTCTCCAAAATTTCCGCAAAGGGCGGCTCGTGCTGCAGCAGCAGCTCCTTCACCGCCTGTACGTCCGCAGGATCGCACTCGGTATGGGTAATGAAGATTCGATAGGGATCCACATCGTCCCGGCCAGCCAGACGATCCTCCACATAATTCAAAAGCACCTGACGGAAACGTCCGCGATATTTCTTGGTAGGCGCCATTTTGCCGCCCATGACCTCAATGCAGGGTTTCAGATGCAGCACGTTGGCCCCCATCATGGTAATGGCGCTGCAGCGGCCGCCCTTGTGCATATAGTCCAGCCGATCCAGAATGAAGCTGGCCTCCACCTTGTTGGTCAGTCGGGTGCATTCCTCGTAGATTTCCTTGGCGGAAGCGCCGGCCCTGGCCATTTCCGCGCCCTTCAGTACCAACAGTCCCTGCCCGGAGGACAGATTCCGGCTGTCCACGACGTACACCTCGTCCATTTCCTGTGCGGCGGCGCAGGCGTTCTGATAGCAGCTGGAAAATTCGCTGCTGATGCAGTAATGTACGATCGAGTACCCCTTTTCCCGCCAACTGCGGAACACGCGAACGTATTCTTCGGTGTTGACGGCGCTGGTCTTGGGCAGCTCCTTGCATTCCGCTACATGCTGATAGATCTTCGCCGGGGTCACTTCGATACCGTCGCGGCCCGTGAAATCGCCCAGGATCACGGAAAGCGGCACAATTTCGATGTCATAGCGGCTGACCAGTTCCGACGAGAGGTCGCAGGTGCTGTCGGAAATGATTTTAACGTTCATCGTGTTCCCTCCCTGTTTTATTGCAGGTTACGAAATTTATCATACCCATTCGGAGGTTGTCAATCAATAGGCTTCCTTCCAAAAATGCACAAAATTTTTTCATTTCGTCTCTTATGTCCAAAAAAATCCCCCTTGGCATACCAAAGGGGATTCGGGAAAATCAGGAATCCTTCTTGTCCGGCCGCACCGGCTTTTCCTGAAGCAATGGCAGACGATTCAGCTCCTGCCGAACACCGCCCCACAGGCAGCCCAGCGCCAGCGCCCCAAAGCCGCAGGCCCAGCCCATCAGGCGGCTGTAAAACCGCGCCCGCAAGAGCTCCGGCGTGCGGAGCTCCATCACAGTGGCCGTGTCCTGCCACACGTTCCAAAAGGCGGCGGCAATGTCCTTGGGCTCTACCAGCACGGCGGGCACCCACTCCGGGAAGGTGAATACCGGCTGGATCAGCACAACGAACAGCCCCGCCAGCGCGGCCACACAGGCAGCATAGCCGATCGCCAGCCCCACTGCACGAAGCAGCAGCCAGCCCAGCAGCCGGGCGGCATATTCCTCCCGAATCTTGCGCCGCCACGCGGCGCATACCCGGGAAAACAGCCGGTTCAATATGCGGATGAGGGACAGCGCCAGCACCCAGCCGGAAATGACCAACAAAAGCCGCAAAGGCATCTTGCCGTTCATGCTTTCCTTAGGCAGACTGTGGGTGGAGCCGCTTTCCGACAGCTGTTTTGCGGCGCTCTGAAACGCAGCCCAGCCGCCCGCACCCTTCACCGGTTTGCCCTCGAAGATCACGCAGCTCATGACCTGCGTGGAAGACACCAGCGAACGGTAGGGCACGTACAGGCTGTATTCCTCCTGATCGCCCACCCGCTTTTGATCCCGTACAATGCCGATCACGCGGTATTTTTCGCCGGAAAGAACGATCTCCTCGCTCAGGGGCTCGGCGTACTGAAACAGCGCCACGGCCAGCTGCTCATCCAAAAGGGCGACTTTTTCGCCGTAGGTGTACTCGTCCGGGTAAAAATAGCGGCCTGTGTACAGCGCGAAAGGCTCCACGGACAGATAGTTCTCGTCGAGCCCTACGAGCCGCGCGGAGGCAGCGTTTTCCCCCTCGCCGGTTTCCACTGTGGCGGGCTGGGCCACCGCATACAGGGTGGTCGGCTCGCAGGAGCCGTCCAGCGCCGTATCCGCCGACTCCTTTTTGTCCACCAAGTCCCGCAGGTAACGGTTCACCGGTTGACCGCCCTCGGTTTCCGCCAGCTGCTCTCCCGGAAGAAACACATGCTGATAAACGCCGGGAAGGCCGTTCAGCTCCACCGCCGCATAAACGATCACCGCCACGGCCAGCGCCAGCAGAAACAGCAGTTTTCCGCGGTCTTTCCAAAATGCTTTGATTGCCATCACTGTCCGCTCCCCGGTCACTCCGTATATTCCATCACAGGCTTGCCGTCCTCCACGGTGCGGTCGGCCTTGTCGATGATCTGCTGCCACCCCAGGTCTTCTTCCACGCTGACCTGGGTGTCACTGCGGTCGATGACGGTGACGGCGGTCTTTTTGGCCGTCATGCCGGAAGAAGACAGCACGCCGCCATAGTTGTACTGAGCCACGAAAACGTACTCCGTGCCGCCCTCAGAGCGCAGGGCCGACGCGGGTATAATGGTGGCGTTCTTCCGGGAGCGGAAGACGATCTTCGCGTCGATGCTGCCGTTCTCCATCAGCTTGCTCATGCCGCCTGCGGCGTAGAGAATATCGTCGGTCATTTCCATCTCCGCGTATTTGCGGCCGTCGCTGTCGTTAACGATCTGGCTGACCTTGGTGCGGTAGGTGCTGTAATCGCCCTGCACCTCCACCTTCGCGCCCTCGCTCACGTCCTTTTTCAGGTCGGTCACGTCTGCCCGAAGCACGGGCTTATCCTCTTCCTTGGCGATGGTATACAGGATCTTGTCCCCCGAATACACGTCGCCGCTTTTGATGTCCAGCCCCACCACATAACCGGCGCTGGAGGCCGTCACAACGCTCATGCTCTGCTGAGCCTCCTGCAGGGCCACCATGCTGTCGGAAAGCTGCTCCATTTCCTTCACCAGCGCGTTGCGGTTCTTAATGTACTTGAATACGTCGTCGGCTACCTTGATCTTCTTGTTTTCGTAGCTGTCGAAGAAATCCTGCCGAGCTTGATCGAAATTCTGCTTGGCCGTAACGGCGGCGCGGATCAGGGAGGTCACTTCGCTGCTGGCCTTGGCGGACTGGGCTTTCGCCAGCCACGTGCTCTGGTCATAGCTCAGTTCCAGCCCCTCCTTAGCGGCGGCCAGACGAGCCTTGCTTTCCGCTTCGGACAGCGCGTCCTGCTTGGCGATCATATCGTCGTACAGATCGTTCTGCATACTCTGCTTGCTGTTTTTGCGGTTGGTGATGTCCAGCTCGATCAGCTCCTGCGCCTTTTTGGCGTAGCTGTCCGTCAGTTCCTTTTCCTTCTTGTCGTAATCGTTGATAACGGCGGTCAGGATGGTGTCGCCCTTTTCTACATACAAACCGGTCTTTACGTAAACCTTATCCACCGTAATGGGATAATCCTTGGCTTTGGTCAGGGTGATCTCCGTTTTTACGGGGAAATAGGGCGACAGTGCCACGGCCACCTTCTGCTCGATGCGCCCAACATCCGCCGTCACCAGCTTCACCTTGGGGGTGGTGATGGTCTGGATGGTGCGGGAGAAGTACATGCAGACGGCGATGGCCGCCGCCAGAATCAAGAACGCCTTGAGAACCTTGCTTTTCTTGCTCATGGGAGTCTCTCCTGTTATTTTAGTTCGCTGAGCTGCACACCCAGCAGGATATCATCCTGAAAATACAGATACACCAGCAGCATCGGCAGAATGTACAGCGCCGCGCCCGCGAACGCCACGTCGGCGGAGTCGGTGTTGATCTGGTTGAACATGACGCTCAGCGGCTGCTGGCTGGAATCCGTCAGATAGATCAGCGGCTGCTCCACCAGATTCCAGCAGTCGGCGAAGCTCAGTGCCACCGAAGCGCCGATGATGGGCCGGCAGACCGGCAGCACCACCTGCCACAGACAGCGAAAGGTGCCCGCGCCGTCCATCTGCCCGGCTTCCAGAATTTCATTGGGCAGCCCCAGCATGAACTGCCGCACCAGAAACAGATAAAACGGAGAGAACCACATGGGCAGTATCACCGCCCAGGGGGTGTTCAGAATGCCCAGCGCCCGCAGGGTCATGACGCTTGGGGCCATCGTCACCTGAAAGGGCAAAAGCATCAATACCAGCACCAGAAAGAACAGCGCATCCCGCCCCTTGAAGCGGAACCGGCTCAGGCCGTAGGCGGTCATGGGAATGATAACGGCCTGTCCCAGCAGGATACCCACGCTGTACTTGACGCTGTTCAGGAACAGCTTCAGATATTGGGGCTGCTCAATTAGAATTTTGTAATACTGCCGCAGGCTGACCTGCGAGGGTGAGAACAGCACCGGCAGCCACTTGGATGTGTCGTAGCTGCTGCGCTGATTCAGATAATCGCTGATCTCCGATTTAGGAAAGAACGAATACAGGAACGTGAACACGATAGGGATCAGCATCACCGCGGCGATGACGCACAGCAGCACGAACGTCAGGGGCCGGGCTTTTTTCCACCAGTGGCGGAAGCTCGGGCGGCGTGTTTTTTTCCTGCGCCCTGCCGCCGGCTGATTCGAGGTTTTCGAGATCTGCATGGATTTTTCTCCTTTCAGGCGGCGCTGTCGCCCCGGACGGACTTGGTGCGGTACAGCAGGAAAATAAAGACCAGTACGATCAATGCGAAGGAATAGGCGGCGGTGGTCACATCCTGATAATCCAGCTTGGAGAACTTGTTGTTCATGTAATGCTGCAGGGTGTAAATGCTTTCATTAGGATAGGAGCCGCCGATGAAGTACACTTCCTTGAAAATCTTAAAGGCGTTGACAATGGCCAGCACCAGCACCAGAAAGGCAGTGGGCAAAATCTGAGGCAGGGTGATGGACAGCTCCCTGCGAAGCCAACCCGCGCCCTCCAGACTGGCGTACTCATACATGGCCTCCGGCACGGCCTGCAGGGCGGCTGTGAAGATGACCACGCTGAAGCCCAGATTCTTCCAGATGTACAACAGCACGATGGGCACCCGCAGCATCTCGCCTTCCAGCCAGAACACCCGCTCCGCGCCCAGTGCTGCCACCAGCCGATTGATCACGCCGCCGTAGTCGAAGATCAGCAGCCAGATGATCAGAATAGCGGAAGAAGGCATCAGATAGGGCAGCAGCAGCGCGTTGCGAAAGAAGCTGTCCCCCGCCACGTGCTTACGCAGCATTCCCGCCAGCAGAAAGGACAGCAGGAAAATGGCGGGCGCGCACAGGAGAGACAATTCCAGCGTGTTTTTGAGGCCCAGCTGGAACACCGGGTTCTTCCACACCCGAAGGTAGTTGGCAAAGCCCACGAAACGGTTGTCGATGGTTCCGTCGGTCAGGCTGAACCAGATGCCCCACACGAAGGGCACCACATAGAAGGCCAGCAGGCCGATCATTCCCGGCAGCAGATACAGCCACACGGATTTACGGTGAAACATAGTTTTTTCCTTTCCTTTGCCTTTTGGAATTTCAGCGAAGGGTCAAATTTCGTCCTCCAGCTGCATCAGGCGGATGCGGCCTTCCAGCTCCCGGATCAGTCGATCCCGGGGAATCGCGCCCTCAATGTACTGGTTGATAAGGGTGCTGATCTCGGTCATGGCCGTCTGGTTGCCGCTGTAGAGCACATTCTGCCGTTCCACATACAGCATGGGCAGCATGGTCTGCTGGTAATACTGGATCCGCTCGGCGCTGATGCTGTAGCGGTTCTGTTCCAGATACTTCAGGTCTTCTTCCAGACTGCTGATCTCATCCCGGATGGATGCTTTGTTTTCCTCACTGGCCTTTTCCAACCGCTCCTTCGCGTTGGCGATTTGCTTTTCCGTCTCTTTTTTCTGGCGGGCGTAGTAGGGGCTTTCCACCGGCTCCGGCGTGCCCTGAAAGAAGGTGATCGCGCCTTCGTCCTTGGGCAGGTGCGTCACGTAGTACTCCATATAGGTCTTGGCTTCTTCCATTCGAGTGGTCTTGGGGTTGATGATCATCACCGTCGTGGTAACGGACAGGGACGGCTCCTCCCCCTCGGCCACGGACAGGTACAGCGGCCGGTAGTTTTCATCCATGTACTGGAAGTTGCTCAGCGGCAATACAGAGGTATAGCTCTGAAAAATAACCTTTTCCATGTCCATGGATTCGTTCTGGTCGTGAAGCTTTTCCAGTTCCTTGAAGTTGATGTCCTCAAAGGCCCGCAGAAGTTCCTCAAACTCCGGCGTGTTGAAAATGATCTTTCCTTCCTTCTTCTGGATGTAGGTGAGATACTCGCTCAGAATCATGGAGAAGAAGCTGGACTGATTAACCCAGTCGAACAGGAAATACTCGGAATAATCATCGCCGTAGTCAAAGGCCCAGTTGGCGGTGAACTCCATCAGATCCAGCAGGGTCTTGGGCAGGTCGTCCTCCGTCAGGCCCAGTGCTTCCCATGCGTCCATGTTGACGCTGTAGGTGGAGGCGCTGGCGTCCACCGGCAGACCGTAGAGCTTGCCGTCCTTCATCAGAATTTCGCCAAACTGGGGGTACATGCTCCGGGCCACGTCCATCAGCGCTTCGTCGCCGGACAGGTCGGCGCAGTAGCCCTTCTGCAAAAGCCGATCCACCGGCATGTAGTTCAGGCTCAGGAACAGCACGTCGTAGGGATTGGTATCACTGACCATGGCCTGGGTCAGGGTCTCCAGATCGTTGGAGTAATCCCCCGCCACCTCCACAGAAATTTCCGGGTGGGCCTTGGCAAAGTTCCGATGAGTATCGGAACCGCTTTCGCCGAAGATGCGCAGCGCGCCCTTTTCCAGCGAAGGACTGTTGAGCAGGTACTGATTCAGCCCGGAACCGGCAGTAATGTAGTATCCGCCCTCGCACAGCACGTTTCCGTAGGAGTTTCCGCCGTACATGCCCTCGCCGGTGTAGGCAGCGATCTTGCTTTCCCCGGTCTTCGGATCGATGCCCATGATCCGGGAACCGTCCTGATAATAAACCTTGTCCCCGTCGCTGCAGAAGCCCCTCAGATTATAAACGCCCATCTGATTATCGCTGGTGACCGGCCATTCCGTGCCCAATGTGCCGCTCTCCGGGTCGAAAATCGCCAGCGTGGCGGTCAGCTGATCCACCGAGGCTTCGCCGGTGTACAGGGCGCTCATATCGCACAAAAACAGCGCCACCTTTCCGTCTCCATAGGCGCAGGCATTGGCGATGCTGGGCACCTCAAACATCTGGCTGGTCCCGCCCGTCAGGGGGACGCGACCGAAGCACATTTTATTTTCCCCGCCGGAATAACTGCTGCCCACGAAGTACAGCCAGTCCCCCATCACGAACCGGGCGTTGGTGCTCATGGGATAGGAATAGTCCCCGTCCTTTTCCATCATCACGTCCAGATCCAGCCGTACGGACTGTTCCTTCATTTCCAGCTCGCCCTGCTCGTTCAGCAGGGAATACCACTTCTGCGTGTAGGGATTGAGCAGGTAAAGCTGATCCCTCCAGACGATCAGAAAGCAGCTGGAAACATGATAGCCGCTGCCGTCATCGCCCATGAGCTGCTGGGACGAAATCGTCCCCAGCCCCACGGAAGCCCCGCCGGACACGGGCTTTTCAAACAGCACACTGTCCTCTGCCTCGGAAAAGAAATAGTAATGATCCTTCAGGCATGCGATTCCGCCGTAAAGATAGCTCGAGCTGGGATCGTCCGTTCCCTCCTCATTGGCGGAATCGGCGGAATCGGCGGACGCCGTTTCGGCCACAGCCGCCGGAACGCACCAGACCGCCAGCAGGATCAGCGCCGTCAGCAGGGCGCTCAACATGGAAAAGCGTTTTCCTTGCATCGTTTCCTTCCTTTCCCCGCCGCAGCTCCCCCGGGCGGATCGGTTTATCGACTGTATCATACCACATCGTACAGTGGTTTTGAAGGGTTCCGCCCCCTGCAAAACTGTCCAGATTGTAAAAATTGACCGGGAATGCAAAACTTTCCGAAAACCTTTGTGTTTTGGGGCGGTGCTATGCTATAATGTCAAAGTCGTGCATTACGGCTGTTTTGGCGTATTCGCAGCCCGACCGGAGTTCATTCCGGCGGCATCAAGGAGGACTTTTACTTTGAAGAAGAACCAACGGGGATTGATGGGGTACGTGATCCTGATCGCGGTCTTTCTCGTGATCGCAATCCTGCTCAACGGCGGGTTGGGCCAGCAGGAGAACAAACGGATCGAATACCCCCAGCTGCTGACCTCCATCCGGGAGGATAACGTGAAGGCCGTCGCCATCCGCGGCACGTCGCTGGTGGGCCTGTACCGCAACGGCAAGGTGGCCGACGCGGATTTTCCGGATCGGGGCTATGATTTTGAAACCACTATCGGCGCGGATTTCATCGAGACCGTGCGCCAGATGACTGCCGCCAAGACCGGCAAGGCGCTGGAGGACGTCAGCGTCAGCGATCTGCCCTTCACGGTGGAATACCGCGCGCCGGTGGTCACGCCGTGGTATCTGGAATACCTGCCCTACTTCCTCAGTCTGATTCTGATCGTGGGTCTGTGGTATTTCATCATGATGCGTCAGGGCGGCGGCAACAACAAGGTGATGAACTTCGGCCGCAGCCGCGCCCGGGTCAGCGACCCCTCCAAAAACAAGGTCACGTTCAAGGACGTGGCCGGAGCCAAGGAAGAAAAGGAAGAACTTCAGGAGATGGTCGATTTTCTGAAGAACCCCAAGGCCTATACCGCCATGGGCGCGCGCATTCCCAAGGGCGTGCTGCTGGTGGGCCCTCCGGGCACCGGTAAGACCCTGCTGGCCAAGGCCGTGGCAGGCGAGGCCAATGCGCCCTTCTTCTCCATTTCCGGCTCCGACTTTGTGGAAATGTTCGTGGGCGTAGGCGCCAGCCGTGTCCGCGACCTGTTCGATCAGGCCAAGAAGGCCGCGCCTTCCATTATCTTCATCGATGAGATCGACGCGGTGGGCCGTCACCGCGGCGCGGGTCTGGGCGGCGGTCACGACGAGCGCGAGCAGACCCTGAACCAGCTGCTGGTGGAGATGGACGGTTTTTCCATCAACGAAGGCGTTATCGTCATGGCGGCTACCAACCGCCGGGATATCCTCGACCCTGCGCTGCTGCGTCCGGGCCGCTTTGACCGTCAGGTGACGGTGAACTATCCCGATCAGGAAGGCCGGGTGGATATTCTGAAGGTGCACTCCAAGGGCAAGCCTCTTGCCGCCGATGTGGATCTGGACAATGTGGCCAAGCGGATGCCCTACTCCACCGGCGCGGATCTGGAAAACGTGATGAACGAGGCCGCCATTCTGGCGGTGCGCCGTCACAAGAAGCAGATCACCCAGCAAGATATGGTGGACGCCATCGCCCGGGTGCAGATGGGCCCGGAAAAGAAGAGTCACAAGGTCAATCCCAAGGATCGTCACGTCACGGCTTACCACGAAGCGGGCCATGCGGTCATCGCCAACCTGCTGCCGGAATGCGACGACGTGCATCTGATCACCATCGTTCCCCGGGGACAGGCGGGCGGCTACACCCTCAGCCTGCCAGAGGAAGAGCATGACAACCTGAGCCGCAAGGCGCTGCTGGGCATGATCACCATGGCGCTGGGCGGACACGCCGCCGAGGACGTGGCGCTGGACGACATCTACACCGGCTCCTCCAGCGACCTGAAGCGGGCCACCGACCTGTGCCGCCGCATGATCACCCAGTACGGCATGAGCGACGAGCTGGGCACCATGTATCTGGGCAGCGATCAGGAAGTATTCGTGGGCATGGAGTTTGGCCAGAGCCGCGAATACAGCGAGCAGAGCGCCGCCGCCATCGACGCGGCTGTGAAAAAGCTGATGGAGACCTGCTATCAGCGGGCCGTTTCCCTGCTGAAGGAGCACTTCGACCAGCTCAAGGGCGTGGCCGAGGCCCTGCTGGAGCGGGATACTCTGAGCCGTGTGGAATTTGAAGCCATCATGAACGGCCAGCCCCTGCCCCCCATGAGCGAGGTGGAAATGCTCAAGCCCAACCTGAGCGTGGAGGACAAAAACGCTCCCGCCGACGAAGAAACCGCCGAGGAAAGCCCGGAACAGCCGGAAGCTGCCCCCGAAGCGGACGACGGCGAGCCCTTTATCGAGCCGGAGGATCAGAACCGGCTATGAGCCAGACGATCGCTTATCCCGTGGATCTGCACGTGCACAGCCGCTACTCCGACGGGCTTTTCAGCCCGGAGGAGCTGGCTGCGCGGGCCGTCCGCGGCGGCATCGGACAGATCGCCCTGTGCGATCATGATACGCTGGAAGGAATCCAGCCCATGAAGCGCGCCGTTGCCGCCCGCCTGCTGCCCGGCGGAGAACGGATGCGCTTTTTTCCTTCTCTGGAACTAAGCACCGGCGATGGCAACACCCATGTACTGGGCTATGGAGCCGATACGGAAAACGCTGTCCTGCTCCGCACGCTGGAAGAAATTCGCCGCAGCCGTCTGACCCGCATGGAGGAAATGCTGGAACGGCTGGAAACGCTGGGTATCCATCTGCCGGAGGAACGCCGGGCACGCCTGCTGATTCCCGGCACAGGACGGGCTCATCTGGCCCGGGAGCTGGTGTGGATGGGGCTCGTTTCCGCCGTTGCGCAAGCGTTTGACCGTTATTTGGACACAGGGAAACCCGGCTATGTGCCCCGCAAATGTCCCACAGCGCTGGAAGGCGTCGCCCTGCTGAAAGCCGCGGGCGCGGCTCCGGTGCTAGCGCACCCCTACCGGCTGGGGCTGGAAACGGCGGCCATGTGCAGCTTCCTTCTTTCCCTGAAAGAAGCGGGGCTGACCGGGGTGGAAGCATGGCATCCCTCCGCTAATCGAACGCAAGCCATGGAACTGGATCGTTTTGCCCGCCGAAACGGTCTGCTGGTCACCGGCGGCAGCGATTTCCACGGAGACGCCAACACGCAGGTATCGCTGGGCCACATGCCCTCCGGCTGGAACACCTGCCGGGAGGATGCACAGCTTCTTTTTGATTTCATCAACCATTGACAAAGTACGAGGTGGCTTTATGTACAACCAAGGCTACGTTCCCCAGAATCAGGGTCAGCAGAGCGGCAACTGGTATGCTCCCCCGCCCCAGCCCAAGCAGCAGACCCGCCGTTCAGGGGGAAGCTCCGGCAAGCAGCCGCCCCAAAAGCCGAAGAAAAAGCGCTCCCTCAAGTGGCAGCTGGTGAAGGTGCTGGTGGTGATCGTCCTGATCGCAGGTGCGTGCGCGGGCGGCTACGTCTGGAAGACCCAGAACGAGGTCAGGCCCTACATGAGCGTTTTCCTGCCCAACGTTTACGTGGACGGTATCGCGCTGTCCGGGCTTACGTGGCAGGAGGGCAGTCAGAAGGTCTGGGAACAGGCCAACGCCAAGGAAAACAGCTGGTATGTCCGGCTGAAGAATTCCTCCGGCCAATATCAGGACATTACGGCCAGTATGCTGGGCATTTCCTTCGACCCCTCTGCGGCGCTGGAAGAAGCGTGGGCCATCGGCCACGCCACGGACGCCAGCGGAAAGAAGGACATTTTCGAGCTGCAGCAGGACATCGCCGCAGCGAAAAACACCACCTATTCCTTTACCAGCGCCCAGCAAAGCGCCAATACCGCCCCCATTGACGAAATCCTGACCACCCTGCAGAATGTGGCCTACAAGGCCCCGCAGGATGCGGCCATGCTGTCCTTTAACCCGGACGATACATCCAATCCCTTCACCTTTCAGCAGGAGGTCTACGGCCAATGGCTGGACGTGAGCGCCGTGAAGGAACAAATTTTGGAAATGGTCTCCACGCTGCAAAGCGGAGAAATTCTGCTGGAAACCACGCCCATCGCCCCCTCCGTCACCGTGGCGGAGCTGGAAAAGAACATGGAGCTTCGTTTCCGCGCCACGACGGCCATCTCCAAAAATTCCACGGAGGACCGCACCAACAACATCCGTGTGGCCTTTGAACGGATCAATGGCACCATCCTGCAGGATAACAAGACCTTCTCCTTCAACACTGCCGTGGGCCGCCGGGAGGCCGGAAACGGCTACTATCCCGCCATCGAATATGCCTATGGCAACGAGGTCATGGGTATCGGCGGCGGCGTGTGTCAGGCCAGCACCACCGTATATCTGGCGGCCATTCAGGCCGGGCTGAAGATCAACAAGCGGGAGGCCCACTCCAACCCCGTCAACTACACGGAAATGGGCATGGATGCCACGGTCAACAGCACTCGCGGCCATGAGGTGGACTTCACCTTCACCAACAACACGGGAAGCCCCATTTACATTTCCGCCCACGTTATTTCCTCTTCCTCCAACAAAAAAAACCTGATGTGCGAGGTGCGTATTTACGGCAAATCGCTGGAAAACGTCAGCTATCAGCTGGTCAGCGAGACGGTGGAGGTGCTGCCCAAGCCGGAGGAACCCGTGCTGGTGAAGGACGAAGACGGCGAAAACGTGGTCTACGAGGATGAGACCAAGCTGCGCTCCAAGGGCCGGGACGGCTACGTGGTGGAGGCGTATCTCATCACTTTCACTGACGGTGTGGAGACCGACCGTACTCGCGTCAGCCGCGATACCTACGCCGCCAGGGCCGACCGCTATTGGGTGGGCGTTACGCCGAGATACTGATTTTTTGAGGGCAACGAACGCATGAAGACCGTTTTAGGAAAGATTCGCCGATGCGATGAGGAATACCATCTTTTCGCCCCCGGCGACCGGGTCGCCATCGGCGTCAGCGGCGGCAAGGACAGTATGCTGCTGCTCAAGGCCCTGAGCCTGTACCGCTACGTGCGCCACGGAGATTTCTCCCTGCAGGCCATTACCCTGACCTCCGGCAAGGAAAAGCCGGATACCTCCGCGCTGGAAGCCTATGCCGCCGAGGTGGGCGTGCCTATCCACATCGAGCACACGGACATCTACGAAATTCTCTTTGACATCCGAAAGGACAAGCATCCCTGCGCCCTGTGCGCCAAAATGCGGCGTTCCATTCTGTGCCAGCGGGCGCAGCAGCTGGGCTGCAACAAGCTGGCGCTGGCCCACAACCGGGAGGACGTGCTGGAGACCTTCCTGATGAGCCTGATCTTCGAGGGGCGGCTCCATACCTTCCACCCCAAGACGCTGATGAGCAAGACCGGCGTGACGGTGATCCGGCCCATGGTCTACGTCCCCGAGCGGCACGTGATCCACATGCAGCGGGAGCTGGAGCTGCCCATTCTGAAAAATCCCTGCCCCGCCAACGGCTATACCAAGCGGGAGGAAATGAAGCAGTTGATCTACGAGCTGGCCCGCCGCTATCCCACGCTGGAAGAAAGTATGCTGGGCGCGCTTCGCAACTACAAGCAGTACGCGCTGTGGGAGCCGGTGGAGGAAGAAAGCTCCGAAACGCGATCTTAAGCATGAAAACGCAGTATTCACACCGAAAAGTGAATACTGCGTTTCTGCAAAAAACCCATTTTCTATGACATGAGTCGTCCAGTAGGTAAATTTTGACGAAAGGAAGTCGTCGTAATGACGGCTTCCTTTGCGTTTATGGTCGTATGACTGGAGTGCCTGAAAGGAGTAGATTCTTGTATAAAACGCCTTGAATGGTTGCTGCACCTAGACCTTCATAGTGGTTGGTGCATTGCCATATAAAGCTCTTGTTTTCATAACTATAGGTATAAAGATCAATATCGGTAGAAGTACTGTGTTCTGTAACCGCTTCGGATTCTATCGTGCAAAGGCTTATATTTCTAACTACATATAAATCGCACGTGTAAGCGGATTCAGTTCCATCAACGATAGAGTATTCACTGATTATAGAATAAGCGTTTAATAAAACTACATCATCCATACCCATGCCATAGGCTGGAGAAGTATCACGAGATGCATAGCACACTTCATACTTTCTAGAAGATAAATTATACAAACGCTCGATCTGAACGCTGTCGGCAAAAGCGGATGTCCTGATTTTCAGCCATGTGTTGGTCAGGCCATCCGCTATTTCAACAGATTCTACATCTGGTAAAACATTGGTCAACAACCATTCGCCATTTTGGCGTAGAAACACAACAGCAAAAGTAGAAGGCGGATAACCATAACGGATAACGACTACATCACAGAGCGTATCTGAAACAGGAACTCCCCAGAAAGTAAAGTACTTTGCCTGCGTTGTAGAGAGAGAAGGCAAGTAGCTGGTGTTAAGACCGTTTTCCATTAGTACTTGATCAAGTCGATGAATATCATTGCCAACAGTCAGCACAAAATCATCCGGTGAAAACAGAATACACTGAAAGGGCGCAGCTTCATTCAGTGATTGGGAAGACTCTATCTCATGGAGACTGTTTGTTACAATATCCTGATACTGATTATCTAAAGCAGGTGCACATCCTGTACTGGATAAGAGCAAGAGAAATGCGAAGAAAAAGGCGAAAGGGATTCGTTTATTCATATGATTTACTCCTGTCATTGTATTTGTTGTTTAACATATCACTGGAATGTTGTTTTGTGTACTTTCTTGCTGGCATAGACCAGCCTGATTTAGCGACATCTCATTTATGTATACGAAAAACAACTGTTCTTTCTTGCCAAGAGTTTAAAAATATTTGCATAGGATGTGATTCTGTCATCCTATAGGATAAGGAACTTTTGCTTTTCTAATACTGCACAGTTTGTATCTTCAAAATAAATGCTTCCAACCATAACAGCATTGTATTTCTGCTTCGGCAGAACAATAAAGACAACTACTGCTTTATATCGTTCAGTTTTTTATATTCCTCTGGAAGATAAATAAAATCATAAATACCCTTATCGTCAGAATGAAGATCAAAATCTTCATCTATAGATATTTTTACTGTGCAGATATCATTAGTCCGTTTCACTATTTTCCCTTTCAAATTTCTATTGCCTTCTCATCTGCCGCAAAAACAGCAGCACCGCCGCCGCCAGCGTCAGGGCCATGTATCCCAGCACCCACCACAGATGAGGGAAAACTCCGGCCCAGTTTCCAGCCAGAACGGCACGTTCCATTTCCACCGCATGAACAAAGGGCAGCGCATAGGCAATCTTTTCAAAAGCGCCGCCTACCAGCTTCAGGTCGAACCACGTGCCGGACAGCCACGCCGTCAGATTGGTCAGCAGCGCGCCGCACAGGCCGCCTACTTGCTTGGTATTCATGATGCTGCCGCACAAAAGCCCCAGCCCAATGAAGAAAAAAGCGGCAGGCAGCACCGTCAGTACGGCCCCTATCATCGTAACGGTGGGTTTGAGCCCTAACAGCATGGCGAACCCGTAACAAACGATGCATTGCGCCAGCGCAATGGGCACGACCGGCAGCAGATACCCGAAAATGAAGTCAGCCGCCGTCAGGGGCGTGGTATACAGCCGCTGCAGCAGCGCCGTTTCCCGATCCCGGGCAATGAGCGTGGCGGAAAACAGCGTCATAAACGCCAGCCCGAAGATGGTCACGCCGGGGGTCAGAGTCTCCAGCCGAAACAAGTCCACCGGCACATTGGCCTGAATGGCCGTGAGCAGCGCCAAAATCACTACGGGGAAGCCCAAACTGAAAATCGCAGTCAGCGGGTCCCGCAGGATCTCCCGGGCATTACGCCGGGCAAACACCAGCATTTTCATTGCGCCTTCCCCCTTACGATCGCCACAAAGGCGTCCTCAAATTTTTCTTTTCCAGCCTGCGCTTTCAGCTCCGCAGGCGTTCCCCGCGCCAACAGGTGGCCGTCCCGCATCACACCTACCCGGTCGGAAAGTTCTTCCGCCTCCTCCATGTAATGGGTGGTCAGAACGATGGTCATCCGGCCTTTCAGTGCCCGGATGGTGTCCCACAGGTCGCTGCGGGCCAGCACATCCAGCCCCAGCGTGGGTTCGTCCAAAAACAGGATCTTCGGTTCGCCGATCAGGGCCATAGCAATGCTGAGCCGCCGCTGCCAGCCGCCGGACAGCTTGCCCGCCCGTCGGGACAGTACCTCGCCCAGCTTCAGCTGCTGGGAAAGCTCCTGAATTTTGGCGGCGGTCTTTTCCTTTGGGAAGCCATGCACACCGCCCATCAGTTCCAGATTTTCCCGGACGGTCAGATTGGCCGCAACGGCGGTCTCCTGCGGCGAAACGCCGATGATCTCCTTGACACGCTCAGGGCTTTGGAGAATGCTTTCGCCGCAGAGAAAAGCCTCCCCGCTCGTAGGCCGGGTCAGGCAGCAGAGCATTTTGATGGTGGTGGTCTTGCCCGCGCCGTTCACACCCAGCAGGGAGAACAGCTCCCCCTCCCTCACGGTCAGGTTCAGGCCGTCCACTGCCGTTACCTCTTTATATTGCTTCGTCAGATCGACGATCTGGATCGCGTTCATTTTCTTTCCCCTTCCGTTTCTTTTGGCAAAAACCTCAGTCGAAGCCCCTGATAAGCATCAGTCAGCGCGGCGCTGATAAAGTCCATATCCCATTCCAGATAGGCGGTGGCGATCATCGTGGCGATGCCGTGCACATAGATCCACATTTCCAGATGGAAACGGTACGCATCGTCCCGGCTCAACCCCATATTTTTCTGGATCAGCCCAAGCAGCGCTTCCAATTCGTCCCCGGCGGCCTTTTCTTCGTGGGTGCGGTCCCGCATAAACAGCAGTTTGAACAGTTCCTTCTGCTCCCGGGCGAAGCGGATGTAGGCCATGCCGCTGGCTTTATAGGGCGGATACCGTCCGGCGGACATATCCTGCCGCAGATACTCCTGATAGCGCAGATTGGCGGCCTTCACCACCTCCTGCTGCACTTCTTCCATATTGGCGAACAGGCCAAAAATGGGCTTGGCAGACGAGCCGAGCCGCTGAGCCAAACTGCGGGCCGTCAGTGCTCCGACGCCCCTTTCCGCAGTCAAGTCCAGCGCGGCCTGAATGATCTCTTCCCGCGTAAACCGGCATTTGGGCGGCATGAGGGTTCTCCTTTCCGACTGGATCTGTAAAAGAATCAAAAGTTGCGCAACTTACGTTTCTTATTATGAAACGAAAAACGGCTCCTGTCAAGAGCCGTTTGAAATTCCGCCCGGTCAGAGGGCCGACTGCTTTCGTGTTCTTTTCGAGCAGAACGACTTGCCCCATCGGGCGAAACCATCCGTGACCGCCGTCAGCGCGGCAGCCAGCAACAGCGTACTGGCATAACACAGCACCGTAAAGGCCCATTGCAGTCCGGGGTCGCTGTGAAGCGTGTTGGGGAACCAGTTCCGCACATACTGCACCGCCAAAAACTGGTGCCAGATATAGAAATTGAACGTCAACCCGGACAGCCAGCGCATCAGCCGGTTGCCAAGCAGCCATTCCAGCGGACGGGGCAGGAAGGCGGATGTAAGAATGCAGCCCAGCAGCACCAGCGCCAGCGGCAGCCGGTGTTTCAGCTGCCCCAGCCGCAGCGAGGCCGTGCTTTGCAGCCCCAGCGTACACTGGGCTTGAAGAATTTGCAGCACAATCCACACGCACAGCGCCAGCCCGGCGGCGGACGCCCATTGCAGCGCTGTTTTCAGCCGCGGAGCGCACTTTTCCAAAAGCGCCCGGCCCGCTTCATAGCCCATGGCTCCCAACATTCCCAGCGCATACACGTCCAGAAAGGCGGGCAGTTGGTTGATATACATGGCCGTATCTTCGACCTTGTAATAGACGAACGCCCGGTACAGCCAGCCCGCCGCCATCATCAGGCCCAGCGTCAGCCCCGGCTTTTTCCTTGTCCAGCGGGCCAGCAGCGGAAACAGCAGATAAAACTGCATTTCGATGCAGACCGTCCACAGCACGCCGTTCAGAGGCGTCCCATAATAGGGCTGCAAAAAGAAGGTCTGGGTCAGCGTCAGGTGGCTCCACAGATCCAGCCGCCTGGCCCCCTCGCTGGCGTAGCTGCCCTGCGGCAATGCGAACAGGAAATACGCCGCCAGCACCGCCAGCAGATAGGAGGGCAGAATACGCCAGAGCCTGTTCCGATAGAAAGCCAGCACGCTTGGTGGCTTCGTCCCCTCCCGACGGCATCCGGCATGGGGCAGAAACAGCAGAAACCCGCTGAGCAGAATCAGCCCGTCCACGAAAATATATCCTGTGCGGGTGATATAGTCAAAACTGATCCGACTTCCCAGCAGCGTCACCGTCTGAGGGAGCCAGCTCTGCTGCCAGATGTGGAAATTGGCCACCAGCAGGGTCATCAGCACCCGAAAGCCGTACAGTGCGCCGATCTCCCGCCGGGCATTGGCATTTTCCCCCATGGCTCAGGCCTCGTCCGCCGGAGCGTCCGTAGCTTCCGGCTGGACGGTTTCCTCCGGCTGGGACGTTTCGGTCGCGGCAGGGGTCTCGGCCGGGGCTTCCGTCGCGGCGGGCGCGTCCAGCTCCATGGCGGGCATTTCCGCCTCCGCCGTCTTGGTGAACTTGTAGTCCCGCTTGCTGCCGTCCCGGAGATCCCGCAGGCTCATACCCTTGGCGGTCAGCTGGCTGATCTGGAAAGAGGATTTCAGATCGTCCGGGCTGTTTCCCACCAGCAGACTGAAGTTGCTGACCCGGAAGTACAGTTCCTCGCCCAGCAGGGTGCAGGTGCCGTCAGTGCGGAATTCCGCCTGCGTCCCGCTGGCGGACTCCCACGCGCCCAGAATCAGATAAGCCCGGCGCTTCAGCTTGCTTTCCGCGTCCCGGTAGCCGATGGCCTCCTGATAGAAGGGCATGGCCCGGTAGGGCTCGTGATTCCGATACAGCTGGTCGGCGTAGGAATAGCACGTCTCCTGATAGAGCTGCTCCAGGTCGCGATACGCTCTGGGCAGGTTCGTCCGATCCACGTCCTGCAAGGCCCGGATGGCCGCAGGGTAATTTTCCTCCGCAAGGGCTTCCCGCGCCGTGGCGGAAGCGGCCCCGTACAGCTGATCGTAGCAGTCGGAGGCCTGCTGGGACGCATCCTCGTAATCGCCCAGCGCGGCGAAGGCGTCGCCTGCGGTTTTCAGCTCACCCGCGTTCTTCTGCGCCAGCGCCAGCTGATAACGACAGGCGTTGATCCGCTCCAGTGCCCGCTCATTATCGCCCATCTGTTCATACAGGTCGATGGCTTCCTGATATTTCTGTTCGTTCTCCAGCCGCGCGCCCTCGTTGAGGATCATCTCGTTCAGGGTGTCCACGGCCTGCGTGTCGTCCAGCTTGCCCACGTTTTCCAGCGCGGCCTGCACGTCTCCGCTTTCCTGATAGCTCTGGGCGATCTTTTCCTCGGTGTCCTTCACCCACTGCGCGCAGTCCTCATAGTCGCCCAGCTGGGTAAAGTTTTCCAGCGCCGAGGTATAATCCCCCGCTGCAAACTGCGACTGGGCCAGCTGGTAGCGGCACTGATTTTTCAGGGTCTCGCTGTCCTGATACCGGCCCAGCAGCTCCAGCGTTTCCAGTGCGGCGGCGTAATCGCCCCGGCTGATGGCGGCCTGTACCAGCTGATAGCGCACATCCTGAAGCAGGCTGTCGCTGTCCTGATAGCCGTTCAGCCCGGCCAGCAGCTGCTCGGCACTCTGATAGTCGCTGTTTTCCACCGCCGTTTTAGCCTGCTGATACCGACACTGCTGCAAAAGCTCCGCCGCGTCGGCGTATTGTCCGGCACTTTCCAAAAGGGGTGCGGCCGCGTCATAGGCCTGCTGCTCCATCAGCTGCACAGCCCGGTGATAATCGCAGATCTCCGCCTGTCCCAGACTGTCCAGATAGTCGGGAATCTTTCGGAATGCTTCGGACGCGCCCTCGTAGTCCTCCTGCTCCATCCGCGCCCGGCCATACTGGTACAGGCAGTCGTTGCCCTTGGCCAGCGCGTCCTGATAATCCGCAATTTCCAAATAGCGCTCCCCGGCGGTCTTCAAATCGCCGTCAGCCAGCGCCTTTTCCGCCAGCCGGTAGACCGCCGCCTGACGCTGTTCCTCCGCATCCTCCCAGCCGGAGGACAGCAGGTACAGTCGGATGGCTTCTTCATCGTTGCCCTCGTCCGCCTGCTTGGCGGCCAGCCGGTAATAGCACTCCCGGACTTTGTCGTCCGCATCCTGATAGCCGCTCAGATTCATGTACAGAGCCAGTGCCACGTTTTCGTTTCCTGCGTTCAGCAGTTCTTCCGCCTGTTCATAGGCGCACTGCTGGCAGCGTTCCGGGCTGTCCTCATAGTCGCCCAAACTCTGGAAAGTGTCCATGGCCTTGTCGTACAGCTTGTCCGCCAGATAGCTTTCGCCCAGCAGATACACCGTCTTTTTCCGCTGATCCTCGCTGTCGGCGTAGCCGTCCAGCCCGGCCAGCAACTTTTCCGCTTCCGTCAGGTTGTCCGTGCCGCCTGCATCCCGCAGGTCGAGGGCCTTCTGATAATCGCACTCCTGCTGTCGCTCCAACGCGTCCCGATAATCGCCCATGGCGGCAAAAGCCGTCTTGGCCTCGTCGTACTGCTTGGCGGTCAGCTTCTCCACCGCGGCGTTATAGCGCAGGGTGGGCAGCACCCACAGCACGCCGAACAGCACGGCGGCCAGCGCCAGCACGCCCGCGACACTCCAGCGGATGACGCGGTTCTTCCGACGGCGCTGCTGACGGCGCTGCTTGCTTTCTTCTTCCAGCAAACGGCTGTTTTCCTTGCGGGCTTCGGTCGCCACGTCCGCCAGCTTCTTTTCATGAACGGCGATCACCTGCCGCACGTTTTCCCGGCTGAAGCTGGCGAAGACCGCATCCCGGCCCCGCTCGCAGCGGCAGCACCGGGCCGAATCCAGCGGATTGGCGCGCCCGCAGACGCAAAGCCACGCCTGCTGCTGCACCTCGGGGTAGCCCATTGCGTCCTGCCCGGCCACAAAGCGCAGTTCGTCCAACGCCCGGCCCGGCTGCAGGGTATTGGGCTCATAGTTCACCAGCGGCGCGTTGCCCCTGCGCCAGATGGTCGCGTCGTCAAACCAGACCTTTTCGATGGTGACTTCCGCTTCCTTGACGTTCTTCCACTCGTTGGGCACCATCATCACACTGAACCGCTCGCCCGGGACGGCCTTCAGGCCCTGCATCCGCTCGGACTGGCGGAACAGCAGCCGGTTGTCCTGATCGTAGCAGCTCAGCGTCAGAAGAAGGCTGACCACCACCTTATGGGACAGATTATTCAGCACAAACGTACATTCCGAAACGTCTTCCGCCGGCATGGCGGACTGCCACAGTTCCACCGGACACGTCAGATCAATCTTCATGGTTCACCCTCCCGGTTTTTCCATTGTGGATCAACCTTTATTGTACAGGAAAATACGAAAAAAGTATAGTCCCGGCGGGCGCTTCCATTTGTAAAGTCTGCTCATGAAAACAGGCCGGACGGCTTTCGCCGTCCGGCCCGCCGGGGGTCAGTTCTTTTACTGAGCGAGGAACGCGGCCAGCTGGCTGTTGGCTTCGTCCACGATCTTCTGCATTCCAGCGCCGTCCAGCTTGGACAGCAGCTCGGGCAGCAGAGTGTCCACATCGCCCGCGCCGGTCCACAGGGTCAGCGCATAGGCTTCCTTGATGTTCATGCAGGCGGCGATTTCGTTCTGCACGGGGGTGCTGTCAAAGGTGAAGCCGTAGATGGGCAGCTTCTTGGAACCGCCGTAGAACTCGGCGAACTTCTGCTGGAAGTCAGCGCCCTGACCCTTGGTGGGGGGCAGCAGGGTCACGTTGCCCACGCCGTTGACCCACACGCTGTAGCTGTTGGTCCGGGTATCGGTGAATTCGGCTTCGCCCGCGTCGTTCAGGTTGTAATGCACGCCTTCCACGCCGTAGCACAGCAGGGTGATCACGGTAGGATCGGAGTTGAGCAGGTTCAGGAACTTCATGGCTTCCACGGGATGAGCGGAGTTGGCGGAAATAGCCATCATCGCGCCCTGCACGGAGGTGTTGTCGATGTAGGGAGCGTCATAGTCCATCAGGTAGGCCACCTGCACGCCGCGGGCCTCGGAAGTGGTCACTTCGTAGCCGTAGAGGGAAACCTCGGTGGAGATCAGGTAATTCGCGGTGTTCTGCGCGTTGCGCCACGCGTCGGTCGCGGTTTCGCCGATGGCGATGGCGGGATCGATGTAACCGGCCTGGAAGTATTCGCGCATCTGCTTGGCGAACTTCTCAAACTCGGGAGTGGCGAACTTGCCGACCAGCTCGGTGCCGTAAGCGCCGGGGGCGGACACGTCTTCCTTGTTGTAGTAGTAGCTCAGCAGCAGGTTGGCGTCGCCGGGAACGATGCTCACGCCGTCCACGATGCGCTCCGCCACAGCGCCTTCAAAAATGAAGGGATAGAAGGTCTTGCCTTCAGCTTCTTCCCCGGCCTTGACCTTGGCGAAGATGTCGCCCCAGCCGTAGAAGCCCGCGTTTTTCACATCGTCCAGCGTGTAGCCGTACTTTTCCAGCAGGGTCACGTTCACGTCCCAGCAGTTCATGGTGGCGAAATCCTTAAAGCCGGGGATAGCGTAGATGCCCTTTTCGCCGTCCTCGCCCTCGGTCATAGCGCCTTCCAGCAGCAGGGCTGGCAGAGCGGCTTCCACGTCTTTGCCGTACTCGTCCAGCAGGTTGTCTTCCGGGTCGTCCAGACGGACGAACGCGCCCTTCTTGGCATAGGGAGCATATTCGTTGCTGGTCCAGGAGCAGGTGAACATCACGTCGTACTCGTCACTGCCGGCGTTGATGGCATTGCTGGCCAGATCGTTGAAATTGGCCCAGGTGCCCCAAACGGGCTTCACGGTCACGCCGATTTTCTCGGCCAGATAGGCGTTCAGCTGTTCCAGCACAGCCGTGTCGTCGGTCACGTTGCAGCCTTCAAACAGAACAGTGATTTCCACGGGGGATTCTGCCAGAGCGGGGGTCAGGGCCGCCACGATCAGCAGCGCCGCCAGAAACAGAGAGAGCAGCTTTTTCATAGGTTTTCCTCCTTCACAAATTTGGGATTGGTTTATTTGTAAGCGGCTTGCAGCTCCGCGCGCCGCGTTACATCGGGGTTCTTTTCGCCGAACGGTCAGCCCTTCACCGAGCCGATGGTCAGCCCGGCCACCACGTACCGCTGGAAGAAGGGATACGCGCAGGCGATGGGCAGCACGATGAACACCACCACCGCCATCCGCATGGTCTGGCTGGGCAGGCTCTTGAGCGCCTCCGCCCCGCTGGCCCCGATCATGGAGCTGTTCCGGGCCAGAAATTCCGAGTTTTTCTGCATTTCCATCAGCAGGTATTGCAGGGGATAGAGTTTCTTTTCCGTCACGTACAGCATGCACAGAAACCATTCGTTCCAGTACCCCAGCGCCGTCAGCAGCGCCACGGTGGCAATGCCGGGCTTCATGATGGGCAGGACGATGCGGCAGAGGGTGGTGTACTCCCCCGCGCCGTCGATGGTGGAGGCCTCGATCAGCTCAAAGGGAACGGTGGTTTGCAGAAAGGTGCGCATGATGATAATATTGAAGGGACTGACCAGCATGGGCACGATCAGGGCTGCGTAGTTGTTGCTCAGCCCCAGCAGGTTCTTGCACACGATATAGGTGGGGATCAGACCGCCACCGAAGATCATGGTGAAGAAGCTCAGGAAGCTGAAGAAGCTGCGGAACTTGTAGTCCCGCCGAAACAGCGGATAGGCGTACAGAATGCAGATCATTACGCTGAGCACCGTACCCACGATGGTGATCAGGAAGCTGTTAAAGTAGCTTCTCCACAGAAGGTCGCCCAGCCGGAGCACCTGCCGGTACGCGTCCAGCGACCACGTCAGCGGGAAGAAGGAATAGCCCTGCGCGGAAATACTGCTTTCCCCGGTGAAGGAAATGATCACCACGAACACAAAGGGAATGATGCACAGCAGGGCGAACAGCCCCAAAATCACCGCGAAGAGAAATTCTGTGCCCCGGCTGATCTGATTGAGCCGGAGGTGGGAACGGCTGGAATGCTTGTTGATGGAAACGGCTGTCATCGTTCCTTCCTCCTTTCTCAGAACAGGCTGCTTTCTTCATCCAGCTTGCGGACCACCGCGTTGGCCGTCATGATGCAGATGAAGCCCACCAGGTTCTGCAGGAAGCCAGCCGCCGTGGACATGCCCACGTTGCGTGTGGAGGTGTAGGCCCGGTATACGTAGGTATCCACCACCTGCGTAGCCGGGAACAGGGGCGCGGAGTTCATGGGCACCGACCAGAACAGGCCGAAGTCCGCGTTGAAGATCTTGCCCACATTCATAATGAGCAGAATGACGATCATGGGCTTCAGGTGAGGCAGCGTCACGTGAATGACCTGCTGCCACTTGGTCGCGCCGTCCACCGATGCGGCCTCGTACTGTGTGCGGTCAATGCCGGTGATGGCGGACAGGTACAGCACCGTGGAGTAGCCCGTGTTTTTCCACATGCTGCACAGCGTCAGAATGTAGGGCCAATATTTGGGCTCATTATACCAGTCGATGGCCGTCCCCGTGGCTGCCTGCTGGGCCCGAACGATCATACCATTGGTGGGGTCCAGAAACGCGAACAGGAAGTACGCCGCCACCACCCAGCTCAGGAAATAGGGGAAGAACATCAGGGTCTGATAGGTCTTGGCCAGAAACTTTTTGGTCAGCTCGCTCATCATGATGGCGAAGGCAACAGAGAGCACAAGCCCCATCACAATCCACAGCGCGTTGTAGCCCAGCGTATTGCGGATCATCACCCAGCTTTCCGAGGTAAACAGGAAGCTGAAATTTTTCAGCCCCACCCATTTACTATGGAACAGATTGACCGGGAAGGGGATCTTCCGGGTCGGCAGCTTGTAATCCAGAAAGGACATGACAATACCGCCCATAGGCAGATATCGCAGCAGCAGGTACCAGACGGCCCCCGGAAGCACCATCGTGGTCAGCGCGAGGGTTTTCTTGAACTGGCCGCCGTTCAGCTTTCGGGGCAGGGACGGCTGCTTTGCAGGACACGACATGGAGCAGGCTCCTTTCTTGATCCACAGGCTTTGATGACACGATCCATTCGATGGCTTGATTATAGATTTTCCGCTTCTCGATTGGAATGCCCGGACTTGTGCTTTTTTGTCCATTTCTGTTCATTTGTTCCAATCGGTCGCAATTTTTCCATGAGAAGCAGGAAAACGCCCTTTTCACCCGGTAATTGTCATGACGGATGGAAAAACGGGCCGATCGTTTTCTTTTGATTTTATTTTTACGTCGGGAGGAATAGAATGCGCCGTCTCTGGAACAAGCTGCGTTCCCTGAAAGTATCGCTGATCTTCATGGTTTTGGGCTGTTGGCTGCTGCCCTCCGTCGTGCTGGGCGGATTCGTCGGCTCCGCGCTTTTCTCGCTTCTCCGGGAAAAAACGGAGGAGGCGCTGCTGACCGGCGCGCAGAATACGCAGACGCTGCTCAAGGCCAGCGTGGATTCCATGCTTTCTCTGGCCCGGGACGCGATCTACGACGGGGAGCTGAGCAGCGCCGTCAAACGCTACGACAGTGGAGAAATTCCCTATTCGGACTACGGCAACAGCGTCCGGGGCTATCTGGAACGGAAGTACAGCCGGGAGCCGTGGTGCCTGTGCGCGCTTTTCTTCCGCCCCGGCACGCAGGAAGAACTGCATTTCACCTCCCAGACCCGGCAGAACGCCGAATGGTTTTCCGACCATGCCATTCAAAGCGCGGCGCAGGCCGGGGAAACGCTGGGGACCGGCAGCGTCTTCTATTCGCAGGACGGCCGCATCTATCTTCTGCGAAACCTGTACCACACCAATCTGCAAAAATATGGAATGCTGGTGTTGGAGATCGACATGGACACAGCCATGGCTCCCGCTCTGGCTGCGGAACAGGCGGACGAGGACGTTCGCTACGCTATCCGGCTGGATGATTATCGCCACGGCACGCTGCTACCCGGCGGTGAGGGCGGCATTGAGGAATCAGACGGCACGCTCCTTTACACCCAGCGTCTGGAAACAGATGATTACCGGCTGGAACTGCAGGCGCAGGCCAGCCGCCGCCGGGTCTACGCCCGCATGGATTTCTTCCGTCTGCTGACATGGGCATTGATCGCTCTGACGGCTCCGCTATGCGGGCTGGTAATGGCCTATGTGCAGCGGCGCATCGTGCGCCCCATCGGCCAGCTGTCCGCCGCCTCCCGGCGGATGCAGGAGGGCGAGCTGGGCCAGACCGTCTCCGTGCAGGGAGCCAGCGAGCTTTGCCAGTTGGGCAACGCCTTTTCCGAAATGAGCCGCCAGCTGAAAAACCTGATCGACCGCTCCTACAAGGAACAGATCGCCCTGCGGGACGCGCGCATTCAGGCCATGCAGAGCCGTATCAATCCGCACTTTCTCAACAACGCGCTGGAAAGCATCAACTGGCAGGCCCGCATGGACGGCGACGAAACCGTCGCCCATATGGTGGAGACTTTGAGCGTCCTGCTCAACGCGGCCATCGCCCGGGACGAACGCCACTTAACGCCTTTGCAGGAGGAGCTGCAGGTGGTGGACGCTTATTTCTACTTTGTGGGGCTTCGTTTCGGCGACCGTATTCACACGGAGGAAGACATCGACCCGGAGGCCCGGCAGGCGCTGGTGCCCCGGCTGATGATCCAGGTATTGGTGGAAAACGCGGTGGAGCATGGCGTCAGCCCGGCGGGTCGGGGACGGATCCAGCTGCGGGTGCGCCGATTGGAGGACGAGCTGCTCATCAGTGTCACCAACGACGGCAAGCGGCTGACACAGGACGATCTGGAACGCATCCGCCGCCTGTTGGAGCTGGACGAGCCCAATCAGGGGCACATCGGCATTCGGAACATCTACCAGCGGCTCCAACTGTTATTCCCGGGCAAGGCGGCCCTGAGCATCGGTCTGTCCGAAACCGGCGATACCGTCGCCGCCATCCGAATGCCCTATACCGAAAACCTGCCCAACGAAAGCGCGGCCCTGCCGCCGAAAGGAGAGAATCGTCCGTGAAGCGCCGACTGCTGCTGCTCTTTTCTCTGGTTCTCGCTTTGCTTCTGCCCCTGACCAGTCTGGCGGAGGGGCTGACCCTGCGCACCGTCAGCATTTTCGCCGGGGCAGATGCGGCGGCGGACACCTACACCCGGCTCCTCAAGGAGTGGGAGGAGGAGACCGGCAACCGGGTCTCCGACACGTCCACCCCTTCCAACGAGGAATGGAAAACCGGCGTTCTGCTGGACTTTGCCGCCGGAAACGAGGCCGACGTGCTGTTCTACTTCGTCGGCACAGCGGACAGCGCGCCGATTTTAAGCCGGGTCGTTTCCGTGGCGGAGATCAACGCCGCCTACCCGGAACTGCAGCTGCCCGAAAGCGAACTGTGCCGGGAGGCCGATGGCTCCGTCTATGCCATCCCCGTCCGGGAGTACTGGGAGGGCCTGTTCTGCAACAAGGATCTGTTCGACCGTTACGGGCTGGAGCTGCCCACCACCTGGGAAAAGCTGGAAACCGCCGCCAGGGTCTTCCGAGAAAACGGCATTGTGCCCATAGCAGTCTCCCTCAGCGATCAGCCTCATTATGTGGCGGAGTTTTGCCTTTTGTGCTGTGGCGGAGAGGAGGATCATCGCCAGCGGCCGGCATCTGCCGAGGAAGCGCCCGCCAGCTGGACGGAGGGCATGGCGCTGCTGCAGCAGATGGAGCGGGAGGGCTTCTTCCCGGAGGACACGGAGGTCATCACCGCTTCCGAAGCCAGCCAGCTGTTCCTTCAGGAAAAAGCCGCCATGCAGATCGACGGCAGCTGGTTTGCCAACAGTCTGCCGGCGGATCGCATGGATTCCACGGTGGTTTTGCCCTTTCCTTCCCGGCAGGGGGAAGACAGTGCCATCATCCGGGGCGTTTCCATGGGCTTTTACCTGACCCGCAAGGCATGGAACAGCCCTCGCAAGGACGCAGCGGTGCATCTGCTCAGTTATCTGGCTACCGGCGATAATGCCCGGGCGCTGGGCGGCTACGGCTTCACCGGCGCGCTTCGGGAAAGTGCGGACGCCATGCTGGCCAGCCATCCCGACCGGCTCAGCCCGGTGCAGGACGCCATGAGCCCGGAGGCACGCACCCTCTGGTTCCGGCTCATCCCTTCGCTGGCTGACGGCCGCATCACGCCCGAGGAGCTATGGCGGCAGGTCTTTGCCCTGCATCCCTTTCAGCGGCAGGAATAGGAGGACGATCATATCATGTACCGCGTTGTTTTGGTCGATGACGAGCAAATCATTTTACAGGGCCTGCAGCGGGCTTTCCCATGGGCGGAATACGACTGCGAGGTGGCCGGGGTCGCCATGGACGGACAGGAGGGGCTGAAGCTGATCCGCGAGGTCAAGCCCGACTTACTGCTGACAGACATCTGTATGCCCAACATGGACGGACTGACCATGATCGCCGCGCTGAAAAGCGCCTTTCCGGCCATGCAGGTGGCAGTGCTCACCGCCTACCGGGACTTCGACTATGCCCAGAAGGCCCTGAATCTGGGCGTATGCCGCTATCTGCTCAAACCCAGCAACATGGAGCAGCTCCGGGAGGCCATTTCCACCATGAAGGCCCGTCTGGACGAGGCTCCCCCTGCGCCTTCCGCTTTGGAGCCAGAGGCCGAACCCGCCGAAAGCTCCGGCGAAGCGGGCGCTTTCATCGCCCGGGCGGCCATGGACTACATCCGCCAGCACTACACCGAGCATCTGACCCTGAGCGACGTAGCCGACCACGTCTACGTCAGTCAGTGGCACCTGTCTAAGCTCATCAACCGTCACCTGCAGCAGAGCTTTCTGGACATCATCAACACCCTGCGGGTGGAGCGCGCCAAGGAGCTGTTGGCCGACCCCGCCTGTCGCGTCCATGACATTGCCGCGCTGGTCGGCTACAGCGACGTGGCCCATTTCAGCCGCATCTTCAAAAAGCACACCGGCCAATCCCCCCTCGACTACCGGGCAGGGGTAGTACCCCTGCACCCCGGACTGCGTGCCGAAGGCACGCAGGGTGCTCGGGAGACATGAAACTTGGCCGGGGTTTTACCGCCGTGGCACGACAGGTGCCA
>ERZ772883.499-NODE-499-length-40469-cov-8.390855_pt1 | contig 40469 bp, 47 predicted proteins | sample MGYA00580575_ERZ772883 | MGnify/ENA primary metagenome ERZ772883 (study PRJEB29015, sample SAMEA2737666) | human gut metagenome | biome: human gut; feature: human-associated habitat; material: faeces | place: China | collected 2012 ...
TCCGCTGCCTCATTGAGACCAACATCCGCCAGCGCGGGCGCATCGACTCCAACCATTTCAAGCAGGCCGCCATCATTGGGGAAATGGAGCGGCTGTACAAAATCGGGAAGCGCGGCGGCGACCGGCACAGTGAAGCATTCAAACAGACAAAAGCTGGAGTGAATGGCAGTGTCACCAATCAGGATGATCTGGCCGATATGATGGGTCTTTCCCCTGAACACATGCGGCGCATCAAATCCCTGCTTGCCATCACCCCGGAACTTCGGGAGCTGGCCGAAGCGAACGATACGCCCATGGGTCTGCTTATCAGTATTGCGAAAACGATGGACGCGGAAGCGCAAAAGGAAATGGTCTCCCAGCTCGGCGTTTTCCAGCAGGAGGTGGATTCGCAGGTCAATAAAAAGATCAAGGACTTTTTGCTCAAAGCTCAGTCCGAAAAGCAGCAGCAGACCGAGGCTCTGATGGCGCAGTCCTCTGAAAACCAGCGGTTGAAAGAAGAACTAACCTCCGTCAAGAATAAAGCCGAACGGGCACAGGCGCTTCTGAATGATCGCCCAGACGAAATGCAGAAACTGGACGAAGCCAGCCGCGTTTTGTTCGATCAGCTGACGCAATCGAATCAGGAAGTGGAGGAAGCCAAGGCCGAAGTTGTAGCGCTGAAAAAGCAGAAAGAGGAATTGGAACAGAATTGTGTTTCTTCGCAGGAGTATGAAGAAACCACCCGCCAGCTGAAAGAAGCTCAGGAAAAGCTCACGGCGGCGCAGGGCGAAATTGACCGCCTTCATAAGCGCTACGAGGGTCTGCCCACCAGCTTCTGCGATACGCTTGGCATTGTTCGTCAGATGCTGAAGCCCTTCCTCGCAGTCAGCCGGGAAACATGGGGCACGTTCCCGATGGAAGACCAGATCAAAATCACCCGCGAGCTGAACTCCACTGTGTCGCTGCTCAACCCGTTGATGGGGGCGGCCTGATGGAAAAGTTATGCGGGACGCGGATGGCATTGTCGTGAGACAAGGCTTCCCGTCCGCTCACGCCATGAAATATATCGCCAATCATACGAAAGATCGGGTGCTGTACTGGTGGGCAGAACTCAACGAATTCAAGGAGGGTCAAGATGGAAAATCAAATGAGAACAGACACCGAAGCCTTGCAGGAGGCTCAGAAAACCTTCGCTAAAGTGCAGGAGGACGCGCTGCTGAATATGCCCATGTGGATGCGCCTGAATTGGGCACTCAATACTGTCGGCCAAATCTACAATCAGCGTCCTGAACTGATGTCGGCTATTGATTGGGATAAGGTAAACCGTCTGCTGATGGAGAATGTAAGCGAGTACGATTTCAACCTGATAGATGCTCCCGTTCATTCGTTGGATGAGTTGTGCCGCGTGCGGGAATCCTGCATCCAGGCCAGCGTCCTTGGAGGCTCATGGCAGCGGCGCACCTGTAAAGACTGCGGACGCACGTTCCTCATGAATTACAGCGAAGTGACGTTCTTTGAACGAAATCAACTCCGCGTCCCCAAACGCTGTCCCGAATGCCGTGCCGCCCGAAAAGAAAGGAAGAACGCCTATGCAGTGGACTGTCATTACTGAAAATTCTCCCATGCCAGCCAGTTGGCAGGTGGTGCTGGTAACGGTGGAGCTGGTTTCCGAACCAAAGGTACGGACGCTGCACACAGACTTCGGCGTGTATATGCCTGCGCCCACTCGCCGAAAAACCGTGCCCAGCGCCAATGGAAAAGGCTCTTTCGTTCTGAGTTTGCTGACCTGTTTCGACACTCGCGTTCTTACCCGCGTTGTTGCATGGGCTCCTAAGCCAGAGCCCTGCGACCCGAAAATGATTCCACAAAAATTTGAAAAAGAGGGTTGACTTCAGCCTTAACTTGAGTTATGATTCCCTCACTTGGTAAACTACCTTCTTTCTTCAAGGGCGTAAGCGCGATGCTTCGTCCTTTCTCTACAACTTCTCAAAGCGAGGTAAAATGAAATGATCTCTCAGGAATCTAAAAGAAAGAACTGGTATCGTTGGTCGGTCGATCATGATCCGCAGTGCATGCAATTTGCTTTCAAGGATATGTTCTATGACGATGAGGCGGGGGAGTGCCGCATGGATCTGCTGGTAGAGGAGCGGGCACACGCAGGGGAAAGCTGTTATTTCACCGATTTTCGTTCCGTAATCGACTCCGAGGCGGCTGGCTATGGCTTCCACTATGCAGACCGAAATTATGCTGTCTGGGAAGAAGTCGTTGTTCCCAACTGGCGGGAAAATCGAGACCAGACCATTTGCAAGGTCATGCCTTATGCGGTCTATTCCTATCGGGAACGCGCCGATAAGAGCGGACCCGAGGTCTATATTCCCACTGTGGTTTGTGAAATGATTACCGGCCCCAACGGCGAACAGCGAAAAGTCTTCTTCCCGGAAAACGAACGAGACCGCCTGGCAGACTTCACAAAGGAATATTTTGATGAGTAGCCCTACGGACGCAGCAATGCGTCCTTTCTTATCTGAAAAGGAGGAATGTTATGAGAACTGATCTAGCATTTGCATTGGGCAGCGCAACTCGCAACAACCCGGTGATGGTTTTTGATTGGGACAAAGCAGCCGAACTGCTTCGAGATCGCAACCCCTCCTATGCTGAGGCCGGTCTGAAAGGCGATTGGGAATATACGGGCGGCTATATCTGGGAAAATGGCAAACCCGTCATGAATCGTTACACTTATCTGGAATCCACCTGGGCAATGCCGCTGTTGATAATGGATAATGGTGAGCCCATTCCTTGTTATCGCATGGAAAGTGAGGTTCCGGGTTGGAACGCTAAAACCAAATGGCCGGAGTCTGCGTTAAAAATTTTGAACGCGCCAAAGGAGGATGCTCCATGAAAGTAAAATGCCGCGATTGCGTTCACAGCTTCTGCTGAAATGCTTTCTTCCCAAAAGCTCGGAGTGCCATTCTTCTTACAACTTGACTCAGGAAGATCTGGACACGCCGGGCAGATGCGATTTTTTCTGTTCCTTTTCGGCTTTTTCCGATTCAAACGACAAGTGTCTTCTCAAAAATAATCCTGCCGGGCTCGTCCGGCACATGGAAAGATGGCAGAGCGGTTTAATGCACCGGCCTTGAAATCCGGCGAGGGTGAAACCTCCGTGGGTTCAAATCCCACTCTTTCCGCCAGCCGCACAGGCGGCCAATTCATGTTCCTCCAATGACCGCGCAGGCAATTCACCTGCGTGGTTTTCTTTTGCCCAAAAAGGAGTGATTCCCCATGAAAGCCGGGCGGCTCCGGCGAAAACGCAGCAAACGAATTTTCCAACCAATTCAATCTAGAGGAGATGAAACCCCGAGAATGCAGAATCCCATGGTTCAGGTTAAGACGGAAAACGGATTCCGAATTTTTGAAAACCCTTCATTCGGCCAGATTCGAACGCAGATGAAAAATGGCGAACCTTGGTTCGCAGCGTCTGACGTGTGCAAAGCACTGGAAATCAATAACAGCAGGATGGCGGCGGACAGGCTTGATCCCGACGAAAAAATGACCGTCAGTTTAACTGACAGTCATTTCGAACAGCGTGGTGGCGCACAAAAGATGACGCTTGTTAATGAGCCCGGCCTTTATTCTCTTGTCCTCGGTTCTCGCAAACCGGAAGCGAAAGAGTTCAAGCGTTGGATTACTCATGAAGTTATCCCCACCATCCGTAAGACTGGCGGCTACGTCGCCAACGAAGACGCATTTCTTCAAACCTATCTCCCTTATGCAGACGAAAATACCAAAGCGCTGTTCCGCGTAACGCTGGCGACCATCAACGATCAAAACCGAAAGATCGCCCAGCAACAGGAAAAGATCGCGCTGGATGCTCCTAAAGTCCACTTCGCCAACAGTGTGGAAAGCAGCCAGACCAGCATTCTAATCGGCACCATGGCCAAGATTCTCAAACAAAACGGCGTGAACACCGGCGAAAAACGGCTGTTTCAGCAGCTCCGCCATGACGGCTTCCTCTGTGATAAGGGCAAGCGCCACAACGTCCCCACTCAGAAGTCCATGGAAATGGGACTGTTCGACATGACTGAGCGCACGTTCTCTTCTCCCTCTGGCGAAACGAAAATTTCTGTTACTACCAAAGTCACGGGCAAAGGCCAGACCTATTTTCTTAACCGCTATGCGGGGAAGGCCGTGACAGCACCGTAAGGAGGCCCACGAGGATGCTCCGAAAACTGCGGCAATTTTTGCGTTCCTTCTTTCACCCGGAGGTCATTGAACCGCTGGATCTGGACGCTTACTGCGCATCCTTGAAAGAAGAAGCGGCACGTTGGAAACAAACCGATTCCCTGACAGACTCGCTTCTCTTTTCCTATCATGACGAGCCGCTGCTTTCGTCCCGCTGGGATGACGAAAATTTTTACCGCACCTGCGTGGAGGAATATGAGCAGCTGGTTTGCGATGCGGAAAACGAATGGCAGTGGGACGAAAAATGGACGTCCGCTGAACACTATGTGGATTCCTGCTACCCGGAACTTTATCGGGAATTACTGAATTTGATTTGAAAAGGAGACTTTAACGATGACTGAGGTTAATAAGACGATCCTGCGGCAGGCACTGAATAAGGTACATATGGAAGGCTATGTCAAGAAGATGGAACTGGAATCCAAGGTCAGCCAGGAGGGCAAGACCTCCATTCGCGGCTCTGTGACCATTATGACCGCCCCCGGCGAAGACCATGTGGTCAATGTGTTCGTTCCGCAGCTGACGAAAGACAACAAGATCAATAAGGCATACACGGGAATGCAGACGGTGATGGGTGAGTTTGTTTCCATGGCCTCCCTCATGCAGAGCGGCAAGGATCAGCAGCAGGCCATGGCTGAATGCACCAAGGTGCGCGTCACGAGCGGCCAGCTTTCTAAGAACGAATATGCCGGTCAGAACGATCAGCTGGTGTCCCGTTCCAGCATCACTTCCAATTTCTTCTCCTCCATTAAAGAGGGTGATGAATTTACGCCCGGCACCCGCTTTGAGATCGAGGGCTACATCGACAAGATTCAGGATGAAATGAAGGATGGCGAAGAGACCGGTCGCAAGCTGGTGCATCTGATCGTTCCCATTTTCGGCGGCAGGGTGCTGCCCATGGATTTTGTGGTTGAAAAGGAACTGGCTGATGACTTTGAAAATGGCTATGAAGAGGGGCAGACCGCTCACTTCAATGGTGAAATCATTGACGTTGCCATCGTGTCTTCTTCTAATCGCGGTGGTTTTGGTCGCGCCAATGAAGAACGCACCTTTGTTCATGAGTGGCGCATCATGGGTGGCGATCCCGCTTATGCTGAAAACGATTTTCGCTCCTATTCCACCGAAGCGATTCGCGCTGCTATGACTGTTCGTGAAACGGAAACCATCCCCGCCATCATGGCCCGCAAAAACAATAGTGCTGCTCCTGCCGCTCCTGCTGTGACTGCCGCTCAGGTCAGCGGTTTTCGCATTTAAGGGGGTGAGCCAATATGGGATTTGATTTTGCGCATCCTCCGATTTCCCAGATCAGCAACGATCTTGACGGTGTGGCTATCCTTCTCTGGGGCGCTAATGGCACCGGGAAAACGCCTCTTGCCTGCGGCATGCCCAAGCCTTATTACGCGGCGTTCGAAGGCGGGCTGACCGGTATTCAGGGCATTCCTTTTGCTCCCATGAAAAACTGGAAGGACTTTCTTCAGTTTGTGAAATGGTTCACCTCTCCGGCTACTACCGAGGAAGCTCACAAAATTGCACAGACCATCATTCTGGACACGGTGGATGTCATGGCTGACTATTGCATCGACTATACCTGCAGCCAGCTGGGTATTTCCAGTCTGGGGGCGAAAAAGATTGGCGCTGATGGCAAGCAGGATTTCAGCGTGAATGGCTATGCGGAATATGGACGGGAGTTCAAGCGGGCGACTCGCTCCCTGCGCAATGCGGGCTTTACGCTGGTGTACATCGCTCATGACGGCGGCACTCGCGAAGATGCCGACCCCAAAACCCATGCCCGGTATCAGAAGATGTACCCCTCCGGCGATAAGCGGGCGATTGAACCCATCTGCAACGACGTGGACATTATCGGCTATATGCAGGCTTCGCCGCTGGATGATAAGGGTCGTCCCCAGTTCTCCAACATTTACTTCGCTCCCAATAATCAGTACCACACCCGTTCCCGTTACCCGGAAATCGTGCCTTATATTGAGCACGTTACGCCGCAGGCTCTGATGGACGCAATTATCGAGGCCAAGCGCAAGGAACTGGCCAAGCAGGGAGCGAAGGGCGTGACTTTTGAGGAACAGCAGGCTCCCTTCACTATGGACGAGCCCAAGCTGCCCTTTAACGAGCTGGTGGATAAGATCGGTCAGTATGCCGCGCAGCTCAATAGCTCCGGTCGGGTGGATGAGTACCGGGACATTGTGAAGGATCGCTGGGGCGCTGAAAAGTATGTATCTGACGCGACCGAAGCCCAGCGTCCCGTTCTGGAAATGATCCTCTTTGATCTGGAAGATCTGCTGAAGAACAAGCCGGTCACGGCGGCCTGACGCTTTATGCGGGGAGGGCTTTTCCTCCCCGCTGCTTTCTCAAAGGAGGAAACCATGCCCCAATATGATCTCTATTGTCTCTGCCTGTGCTTCACGTTTTGCTGCCTGATCTGCGCTGCGTGGAATAAACGGGGGCCGTGGGTATGAATTGCGTCAAATGCGGTCTGCCCATCGTCCCGGCCACGCTGGCCGTCAAGTTTCGCGGCAAGGCGTACCACCCCGAATGCATGGAAGCAGTCAAGGATTCAGTCAAGACCAAAGAGGCAAAAAAAGCACAGAAGGTCAACGATCCCTCGTTGGGAGAGCTGAAAAAGTATCTTTGCCATCTGTTCCAGCTAACGGAGCTGACGCCCTTGCTGGAAAAACAAATTGGGGAGCTTTCTCACAAGTATTCCTATCAGGAATTGCTTCTGACCTTGCGCTATTTCTTTGATCTTTCCGAAGGAACCATTGATCCCGAACGTCCGCCCACCATCGGCATTGTGCCTTATGTGCATGACGAAGCCATGCGTTACTGGGCACAGGCGCAGGCCGCTCAGCAGCAGTCCGAGCTTCCGCAGGCGGCGGACATTCTTTATCAGTTCACCCCTTCTTCGGCTACCAACCCATGCCGCTATGGCATGGAGGATCTGTAAAGCGTGGTGATAAGCTATCAAAAAAGACTACCCGATCAAAGATAAGTACGCCATCATGAACGTGCTGGCGGGCATCATCAAAGACCCGATGGTGCTCATGGATGACCATTATTCTCTCGTGCCGGATGACTTCCCGGAGCGCTTTCACCGCATCGTCTTCGGCGCTTTGGAGCACGTCATTCGCGGCGGTGCCAAAAACGTAGACGCGCTGGTGGTAGACGATTACCTGCAATCCTACAAAGATCAGTACAAGGTTTTCGCCGATAACAATGGCGTTGCTTATATCAACTCCGTCATGGAGCTGACCAGCGATAAGAACTTCGCCTACTTCTACAATCGCTTGAAGAAAGCATCCCTACTGAACCGATTGTCCCAGCAGGGCTTTGACATTTCTGAGTATTACGATCCCACTGTTATCTCCATGACAGACGCGGATAAGACCCAAAGCAATCTGGATTCGGTTTCACTTGAACAGATTCTGGAACATTATGAAATCAAGCTGGGCAATATCAAGGACGCTTTTGGCGAGTCGCAGGGGCGGCACGGTGTGCAGTCCGGCGACAAAATGAAGGGGCTGAAAGAAGAATTAAAAGAGAAACCCGAAATCGGTGCGCCCATGAACTCCGCTAAAATGACCACCATTTGCCGAGGCAGACGGCTGAAAAAGTTCTATCTGAAGGTAGCGCCCTCGGGATGTGGCAAGACTCGCCTGTCCCTCGCTGATGCCTGTCTTGTTGCCATCCCCAAGCGTTATGATCTGGAGCGGAAGCGCTGGGTCAAAACCGGTTGTCAGGAACCCACCCTGTTTATTACCACCGAGCTGGAAATCGAAGAAGTCCAGACCATGATTATGGCTTACGTCTCCGGCGTGCCGGAGGAGCACATTCTGGACGGCAAGTACGAACCAGGTGAAGAAGCTCGTGTGGACAAAGCCATTGCTGTTGTTCAAGAAGCGCCGCTCTGGATCGAGCATGTCCCTGATTTTAATGTGGACGACATCGAGAACGTCATCAAGGAATACAAGCTCAAACACCAGATCGCTTACTGCTTTTTTGATTACATCTTCACCTCTATCAAGATTTTGACAGAGGTCGCCACCAAGGCGCGAGGCGTTAAGCTCCGCGAAGATAACGTTCTAGTGATGTTTTCTGACCGATTGAAGGGCATCTGCAACAAACTCAACGTCCACATTGACACGTCCACGCAGGTCAGCGGCGATTGGAAAAACGCCAAAGACCCGGACGCATCTCTCATTCGTGGTGCAAAGGGCATTGCCGACAAAGTGGACGTGGGTTATGTAGTGTTGGAACCCACTCAAAAGGATCTGGAAGCTGTGAAATCCATTCTGGCCGCCAATGGCCAGGCTTTCGGGCAGAAACCCAATCTGATCTTTCATGTGTTCAAGCTCCGCCGAGGAAAGCTGAACCACGTGAAAGTATTCGTTCATTTTGATTTTTCAACTTTGCGCACCACGGACATGTTCGTCACGGATCGTAACTATCAGCTGCTCTCGGTGGACAACACCAGTGTTGAAATGCTTTTGGATCAGACGGATGTGTCGGAGGAGGCCGCAAAGGCGAACGGCAAAGCAACCTTGAAGTGGTAAATTGTAAAGGAGAGATTCGATGAGTTCTATCCAGATTAACAGCACCCATCCCTTTAAGAAGCATTATGCCTTAGTCACGTTTCCCAATAGCACGAAGCATCCTGGCAAGCAGTATGTTTTCGACTTTGGCGCTTTTGTGGGGATGCACTCTGTGGAAACATGGTACAAACTGCTCGATGAATACGACATTGCGGTTCAGACCCGTGAAGATGGCCCCATGGATGCGCAGCTGAAGGATGTTGTTACTGCCCGCTGTGCTTTCGATGAAGAGGAACCAGAGCTTACTCTCAATCAGGTTATGGTCGAAGCCTACGGCGCAACGCTTCCCATTAAGCCTATCCTTGGCATCGCCTGTCATAGCAAAAAGAAGTCGAACTGCAAAGAGCTCCCGTTGGACGAAATCGCTGTTCCTTTTTGGTTCTGGAAGAGCCCTCCGGCTACTACCAAGTTTGCCGAGCACTATGAGTCCTTTGTCGCAGCATCCAAGAAGCGCAAAAAATTTGGCGAGCCTATTCTCCCCGGTACTTTGAAGGTACGGCAGGTCGAAACTGGCTATCTTCTGACGGACGGTTTTTGTACCTATCTTCTCTATCGCGCCTTTGGTTGGGATAAGGCGGTCGTTGAGGTCATCAACAAATAAAAGGAGGCTGAGCCAGTGGAAAAACTCACTCCCGACGAAGCCAGCATCCTCCGTCGTGTTTTGGAACACGAACTGAATCTATGGCACAGCATTCTGGAGTCTGATTCGCAGCTGGATAATGGCATGGAAGTAACAGACCGGCAGCATGTGGATGCACTGCATTCTATCTGGAAGAAAAACGGGCTGTAAAATGAACGCCTTACAAACCAAGCGGGATTTTACTCCCGAAGAGATCACTCGGCTTGTCGTAGCCTTGGGCAGCAGCCCTCCCCGCGCTTCTCCGGGCGGAGGTCTTATCTTTCAGACCATCTGCCACAATCCACCTCACACTGGCAGTGAGAAGCTGTATTACTATCCTGACTCCGGCCTGTTTCACTGTTATACCCACTGTGCGGACAGCTTTGATGTTTATGAGCTTATTATGCGTTCTCGGCACTGCTCCTTTCGGGAGGCACTGTCCTTTGTTCAGCAAACGCTGGGCATTACCATGGAGCGCAAGATTGGCTTCGAAACTCGAACCATTGACGACTGGTCGCTGCTGGAGCGCTATGGCCGTATCAAACAGGCACAAACCATCATTGCCCCGGAGGATCAGGTGATTCTTCCTCCTCATTTAATCGACTTATACCCTCCTACTTGCCCCGTTGCATGGCAGAAAGAGGGTATAACCGAAGAAGCTACCCGGTGTTTCCAGATTCGAGCGGACGCTTCACGGGATGAAATCATCATTCCGCACTATAACGCAGACGGTCAGCTCGTTGGCATTCGTTCTCGGTCTTTTGACCCGGAGGTCGTGGCGGCAGGTAATAAGTACATGCCAGCTCGTCTGGAAGGGCGAGACTTCCGTCATGCGCTGAAATACAATCTGTACGGCTTGAACGTGGTCGGGCAGGCTATTCGCCGTACTGGTAAGATCGTGCTGGCTGAGGCGGAGAAGTCCGTCCTGCAATCCTATAGCTACTACGGTGATAGCAGCTTCACCGTAGCGGTATGCGGTTCCAATATTTCCAATTATCAGCGGAACCTTGTGCTATCCTATGGCGTCCGGGAGGTTTTTCTGGCCTTTGACAAGGAGTATCACGAAGCCTATACCGAGGAATCCGACCGCTACTCCGATAAGATCATCAAGCTCGCCAGCCTGTTTACGCCCTACGCCAACGTGTACGTGCTCTGGGACGTGAACGGGCTGCTGGATTATCAGGACAGCCCCTTTGACAAAGGCCGAGAAATATTGGAGCAACTCATGAAGAACAAATTTGAAATTGATACGGAAACCTGAAAGGAGTATTGGTATGGCCGAATATCACGTTGGCTGCGGGGCCTTTGGGATTTATGCTGGAACGGTGAACAAAAAGGGAGATATGTGGCTAAACAAGTCCGAGGTTACGGAAGAAGCAACCCATGCGGTTATCCAGTATGTAAAACAAAAGATGCTGCTCGATAAGAAATCAACCAGAACCGATAAGTTTACTTTCGTCGATGGCTCTGTGATGCATGTCACCTATGAAGTTCTGGGTCAAACGGAAGATTGAAAGGAGCGTTTTGCATGGAAGAATTGATTCGTCGTATTGAAGACTTGAAAGGTTCAATTCAGCGCACGTTTGACGAGCAGTGGGGACATATGGCCAGTTCAACCGATCCCATTGCATTGGCGGATGCGGTGAATGGCCATATTGCTCGCATGATGGGAGTGCTGGCCGACATCCTTGGTGTGGTAAATGAAGCTCAGAAGTTATTGACCGAGGGAAAGTCAAATGACGAAGCGTGATGAGCAGGAGCTTGTGCAGCTCCTATTCCTCTTTGCAAAAGAAACTGCAGATGCCAAGATTTCTCATGCGGCTTGGGCGTTCGCTTGTCAGCTTCAAGATTACTTTGAAAGGAAAGCAGAAAAATCATGACTCCTAAACAAAAAAAGGCTGTTTTAGACTTTTTGGGTTGGGTCTGGCTGATCTTGTTTCTTTTCATCCTCTTTCTGGCTCTTATAGCTGCAACAGCTAAGGCAGAAACTTACTACGTTACCGCAAACAGTGGCTTAAATCTCCGTTGGGAGCCCAACAAGCGCTCCCAGGTTGAGGCTGTGGCCGAGCTGGGAGAAGAGCTGGAGGTCATTGCACTGGACGGCCAGTGGGCTACCGTGCAGTGGGGCGCTGATACGCTTTACTGCAGTATCTCCTATCTATCGCAGCAGGAGCCATCTCAGATGAATGGCCAGGGAAAGATTGCCAGCAATGGCCGTGTAGCGCTTCGTGATATGCCGGGTGGTAAGCGGATCGGCTGGATGCGCAATGGTGACAAAATTTCCGTCAGTGGCGTGGTAGACGGCTGGTGCCGAACGGAAAAGGGCTATGTGGCCCAGGAGTATGTTGAAATGGAGGAGGACTATGGAGAGCATTCTTAAAATTGTCAGTATGCTTCTTGAAATAAAAGGCCGACTGGGAGTATGGGCCTGTGGACAGGACGGAGAACAACTGGAGGGGCTCATTTCTCAATGCGAAGACGCAATCGACCAGCTAGAAGAAGCCGACCACACCTGTCGAAAGTACATGCTGGCCGCAGCACAGTTTAAGGCAAAAGCTGAGGCATACCAGCAAATGGCCGAATTGCTTGCCTCCAACCTTTCAACACTCGCCTCCCCGGTTTATCAAAACGCATGTCGATGTAGCTGCAACTCTGACGATACTATAACTATAAAGGAGGGTGCCCATGACGAATGAAGAACGCTGGTCTTTTTTCAACCAGGAACTGAACTATATTTCCAATACCAGCATCCGGCAGTTTGCCCGCTTTCTGCTGACGAGGGTGCCGGAATGGTTTTTCCATGTGCCTGCCAGCAGCACGGGCAAGTATCATCCCAGCTACGCTCTGGGCGAGGGCGGACTGGTGCGGCACACCAAAGCGGCCATTGGTATTTATCACGCGCTGGCCGAAGCGGAGATCCCGCTTTTCTATCTTCACGATACGCCCTTTGGCGGGAACGCTGCCACGGAATTGGACGATGCCTGCTATCTGGCGCTGATGTTCCACGATTGCATGAAGCTGGGCATGGACGCTAACCTTCAGCATACGGTTCACGAGCATCCCCTGCTGGCCGCCAGTTTCATGGAGATGGAGCTGCGGGAGTTTCTTCATGAGCATGACTTTGATATGAACGACGCCATCATCGTGCAGGAAGCCGAACGCGCTATCCGCTCCCATATGGGCAAGTGGAACATGAGCAAGTATTCCTCCGCCATTTTGCCTACGCCCATGATGGGCGACTGGGTGGCCAAACTGGTGCATCTGTGCGATCTGTTGGCCAGCCGGAAGCAGAGCGAGTATCAGTTTGAGGTGATGAGATGAGTCTGAATCTGGAACTTGTGGAACAGGCAACCATGGGCGGTCCCTTTGAGGACATGTCCATGCTGTGTGAAATCTTCCGGCAGATCGCCAGCGCCAAAGGCAAAGAAAAGGAGCAGGTGCTTCGGGATGTGGTCGGCCATTACGGTCATCGTTTTGACCACTATCTGTGTTATCAGTTCAGCCCCTATATCGTTTTCCATCTGGGCAAGGGCAAGCTGCAAAAGCCTCTCTTGCGGCGAGTGCCTGAGAAAAATTGGCCGCTTTTTGATTCTCTGGACGATGCCTGCCTGGCGCTGATGGGCGCTCCTGCTGTCAATGACGATCTTCTGCTGAAGGTTCAGGCCACCCACGAAGAAGTGGCCAGACAGTATGGTAGTCCTCTGGCTCAGTTTTTCTATGATTTTCTTACCAAGTCTATTAAGATCGGAATCACAGCCAAGACTATCAACAAGGTCTGCGGCACGGAACTGATCCCTGAGTTCAACTGTATGTTGGCACAAAAGTATTTCGATAAGCCGGAGCTGGTGGACGGATCGCGCCGCTTCACTATTACTCAAAAGCTGGACGGCTCTCGGATGCTCTGTATCATTCAGGGCGACCGGGTTTCCTTCTTCTCTCGCCAAGGTCAACCCATTGAAGGGCTAACGGAGGTAGAACAGGATGTCCGCGCTCTGGTCGCCTCTCAGCCCAAATACGAGGACGACATCGTGCTGGATGGCGAGTTGCTAGTAGACGATGCTTTCATTCTGGAACCATGGTATCTGGATCATGTGGATGAGCTCCATCCCAAAAACACCAGTGCTGAAGACTATAAGCGAGGGCAGAAGATTTCTCGCTCTGACGGCGAGAAGCATGGCCTCACCTATTATGTTTTTGATGTTCTGCGAATGTCTCATTTCCAGGAAGGTAAATCTTGGGCCAGCTATTGTTGCCGTCGCGATCATTTGGAATATTGGTTTTATTCGCCCACCTCTCCAAAACTCTCTCACCTTCGGTTGCTGCCGGTGCTGGAAAAGTCCAAAGACCCCGCCGATATTCTCACTCATTTGAATGCCGTTCGCTCTCTTAATCTGGAAGGCGTAATGATAAATTTCGACGAAGCGCCGTATGTCTGCAAACGTACTCCGAATCTTTTGAAGGTCAAAGTCATGCAAGACTGCGACTTGGCCATCACTGGCTTTGAGGAAGGGCAGGGTGCTAACGCCGGTACGCTAGGCGCTGTGCTGGTGGATTATAAAGGCAGCACCGTGGGCGTTGGTTCCGGTTTTACCAAAGAGCAGCGGGACTTCTTCTGGCAGAACCGGGATTCGCTGCTGGGACGGGTCATCACCGTTCAGTATTTTGAGGAAACGACGGACGCTAAAGGCGTTCCTTCCCTGCGTTTCCCCGTTTTCCGCGAACTGCGGGAGGAAGGGAAGGAGGCTAGTTTGTTCTAATGCTTCCCGAGTATACGCATTACAAATATCTGAATCGCCGGGAGATGGGCAGCCTACTCTATAACGAGCATAACCCGCCTATTTGCCTCCGCAATCAGATCGTTTACTGCAATCGTCACCAGTACCCGGTGCTGGTGCCTCCTGCCGGTATCTGCTTCCACTGCGGGCAGAACGTGTTTTCCAATGTTCATGATTGGAATAAGGATCAGACCCACCATAACGGCTCCGTGCTTTCCATCGGCTACACACAGGAGGAAGCACGGGAAACTTATATCACTGCCTGTCCCCATTGTGGGGCGGAATTTTAGGGGGCGCAGCCTTGAGCCTTTGGGATGATTATAAAGCCGAGTATGCCTTTGAACGTAACTTCCCTCACGGCGTTTGCAACGATGAGTGGAGAACCCATGATGGCAAAGTTCTGCATGTAAAAGACATGACAACGACGCATATCAAAAATTGTATGCGTATGATTGGCCAGTCTGACGATTTTTATTATGTGTTTGAGGCCGAACTGCGAAGAAGGCGCAACCTTCCCGTGGAACGGCTTGGCTTTAAGTTTTAGGAGGGAACATGACTTTCAAAGATAAATGGAAAGCTTTTGTTGGTTTGTTTAAGGATCCATACACTGGACGCTTTTTCTTCCAGCCTCCGCGTCAAAAGGATTTTGTAGACTGGGAGGACGATGCCCCAGATGAAGAGGATGTGCAAATTTATGTAATGGCGTGGCTTCTGTTTATATGCTTCTGGGCCGCTTATTTGGTTATCATTGCTGGGGCCATAACAGTTATTTTTCGAGTTTTTGCAGCATAGGCGTCCTATTGCGGAGGCTGTTAATTCTTTAGCGCTATAATAGATAGAACAACCCCGGCAATCCCCGTAATTGTCCCTATAATGCCACCGATGAAGCTGACACGTTCTTTCCAAGTCAGCCATCTATCTCTTTTAACTATATCCTTCGCCGTCCACGTACAGACGGCATAAAGCTCGCTGGCCTTTGGAGGATTGGGGATCCTGCCCGGTACATCCATCTCCGTTCCACTGGCGTTGACGATCTTTAACAGCCCTTGTTGCGTCAGCGCCCTCAATTCCTGATAGCTCGCCACGTCCCCGTATTTTTGATAAAGCTTATCCCAGCGGATTCCTTTCTTTTTGCTCTTTTGGATTTGAGCGAGCATCTTTCTTTGTGAGCTTGTCATTTCAATCATGGCAAAGCCTTCTTTCGTTTTCTTTCATTATATCATACCCGCGTCCTGAAAGGAGCGTGATTCTTATTTCTGACCTTGCCGTTAAAAATTACAGTTACTCCGCTCTGTCGCAGTTTAAGAATTGCCCCAGAGCTTTTTACTACAAGTATATCGAGGGGCACTATCCGCAGGAAAGCTCTTTGGCGCTGTCTTTGGGTTCTTTGCTTCATAAGGCGAAGGAACTGATTTCACTGGATCTGATCGCCGGGAGGAAGCCAGACTATTCCGCCATCATGCACATGGTCATGGAGACAGGGTGGGAAGGGCAGGAGAAATCCTCTAAGACCAAGATCGAGAAACTGGACTCTGTACAGGTGCTGCGGGAACGCTACCCCGATGAATGGACGGAACCCGACAATAAAAGTGGCATGACTTACGATGAGAAACTGCAACTTTTTGAAGCTCATTTGCCTGATGAGGAAGCAAATCCCACCTGGCACGCCATCGCCGTAGAGCTGCCTTTCGATCTGGTTCTGGATGGGCAGACTGTTCCCATCGTCGATAAAGAGACTGGTGAAGTCAACGAACTTCCCGTTCACATCAAAGGCGTGATCGACAAGATTGAACAGAATGATCTTGGCCAGCTTCGCATTGTGGACTACAAATCCTCCAAAAAGGTCTTTGAGGGAGCTGACCTTAAAACGCCCTTGCAGATGTACATTTATCATCTGGCCTGCCAGACGCTCTTTCCCGACCAAGAAATCGTCGAGCATCTGTACGATTTCATGCTGCTGGGACAGACCCAAATTGGCGGTTCCTCCGGCTGGCTTGCCCGTGCGGAGAAGAAGTTGAGTCACATTCTGGACGGCATCCGTTCTTCGTCTCTTGCTGGTCTGTGGGAACCCAAGCCTACACCGCTCTGTCACTGGTGCGCCTACTGCCCCACCAACGAGAATGCAGTAGAGTTCAAAAACTTGTGTCAGTTCTACAGCTTCTGGACTCCCACGACAAAAACTTTTGAGGTTGCTCAGAGGTGGAGCCCGGAAGTGGAACGCCGTCTGCAGCAGTTTAATGGTTTTAGGTGGTGATGGTATGAACGAGCCAGTTCTTTATCTGGGCGACTGTCTCTCCGTTCTCCCTTCACTTCCGCAGGGCTCTATTGATTTGATGCTCTGCGATCCACCTTATGGTTGCACAGCTCGGAACCGCTGGGATGCGGTGATCCCTTTTGAGCCGATGTGGCGGGCACTTCTCCCGCTGGTGAAGCCCTCTGCTCCCATGATTTTCTTCGGTTCTGGGCGCTTTACGGCAGAGTTGATCTTGTCCCGGCCAAAACTGTACCGCTATTCTCTCGTCTGGCAGAAGACCACGCCCACCGGCTTCCTGAACGCCAACCGAATGCCGCTCCGTTCTCATGAAGATATTGTGATCTTTTATCAGAAGCCGCCTGTTTATCATCCTCAAAAAACGCAAGGGCACGAGCGCAAAGTTTCCTCAGCTCAGCATAAACGGGGCTGCAAGCAGTCCACCGATTATGGTGAGTACGGCCTGCACTCCTATGACAGTACCGAGCGTTTCCCAACCTCTGTTTTAACCTTTCCCACGGATAAGCAGAAGGAAGCCCTGCACCCCACTCAAAAGCCGGTGGCCCTGCTGGAATGGCTTGTCCGCTCCTACACCAATGAGGGCGATACGGTGCTGGATCTCTGCATGGGTTCCGGCTCCACGGGCGTAGCTGCCCTTCATACAGGGCGGCACTTTATCGGTATTGAAAAAGACCCTGATTACTTTCGTATTGCGGCGCAGCGTCTCAGCAGCGCAAAAGGAGGTGCCGCTTGACTGCATATGACCCCAAGGCCGCCAGCCAACGTCAGGCGCTTTTCTGTCAGAAGCATAACTATCCTATGTATGCGCCCAAAAGTGGCCTTTGTTGGTATTGCGGTAAGAACATTTACTTTGGCTATGAACACAATAATTTCTCTTATTCTGTGCAAGCGGCAGGAGAACAGCTGATTACCGGCTGTCCTTATTGCCATCATAGTTACTGCGATTAAGGAGCCTGTTATGAAGAAAGTGTCTTTTGTTTGTGATTGCTGCGGACGAACGATTGACGGCAGCACGCTGCACGCATTGGTACGTCTCAAACAGTGTTATCCTCTTTGCGTTCATCCGACGTGGCACAAGGTCGATATTTGCCACCGTTGTCTGGCTGAGATAGGCGAGAAGGTGCGTAAGATGAACACGCAAAAAGGAGAATCTGCATGAACCAATATTATGTTTGGCCGGATTACATCTCTCAAACCATAAATGTGGCCAAAATCGTTTACGAGAATCAATCTTTTTATGTGGCTCGTCGCAGTGGAAGTGACGCATTGCTTTGCATCCGTCGCCAGTATCTTCCTTATGCTGATGACGCCGCATGGCGTCCCCGTGAATCCACCAATCGTCTTGGCTGGAATGTAGACGGGGCGTTACATTTGGACGCTGTTGTGGTCAGAGGCGAGAAGGCATTGGCCGCTTGTCGAGACAAATGGTGGTTGAAATTTAATCAGGCGGCGATCAACACTGCCAAGAATCGAATCTCCGTTGCCAAAAGCCGTATCACAGAGTTGGAACAGGAGCTTGCCGAGCAGCGCGATCTTCTGCGGCTGGATTCAGAAGCGCTGTTCAATCAGCTTGATTTGGAAGGAGCGTTAGATGACTGAGTTCGATTTCACTGAGATTCATTGCCACACCGATCAAGGTTCCAATCTTCGTTTCAAGGATTCTACGGTTAAGGTAGAAGCTGGAATTGACTACGCCATTCAGATTGGCCTAAAGGGTATGGCAATTACCGACCATGAATCTCTGTCCGCCCACATCCGGGCGCTCAATCATGTTAAAAAACTCAAAGCCAAGGCAGAAGAAAAGGGAGAAGCGTTTGACTTCTCCCTTGTTTTGGGCAACGAGATTTACTTGATTGACCAGACAGAGCAAAAGGATGATTTCAAAGGACAGCCCGGTACGGACAACTTCTGGCATTTCCTGTTGCTGGCCAAAGACGCACAAGGCCATCGGCAGTTGCGAGAGTTGAGTACCCGTGCATGGCAGAGGGCGTATTCCTACAAGGGCGTTGTTCGCCCCAATACCTTCTATCAAGACATTGAAGAAATCGTTGGTAAGCAGCCTGGTCATCTGATCGCTTCTACCGCTTGTCTTGGTGGACGGTTGGCCCATCTGGTGGCCGCAGGTGACACGCAGGGCGTGATCGACTTCTGCGCTTGGTGTCGTAAGCAGTTTGGGGAAGAAAACTTCTTCATTGAAATGCAATGCGGCGTTACTCCTGAGCAGATTGACTTCAATCAGCGCATTCTTCGCTTCTGTAAGACCTTCAACTATCCATGGGTTATTTCCAACGATGTTCATTATTTGTCAAAGGACAAGCGCAAATTGCACGAAGCCTTCCTCAATTCCAGCGCAGAGGATGAAGCCGCCAGCCGGGAAATGGGCGAGTTCTATGAAAGCACCTATTTCAAAACCCCTGAAGAAATGATGGAGCGCCTGTCTTATTACGAGAAAAGCGATATTGTTGCAGGTTTCCGTAATTCTGAGCGCATTCGTCAGATGTGTGCGGATGCTGGGGACTATGGGCTGTTCCGCAAAACCATCGTACCAGAACGGAAGATGTTACAACCTCCCGTGATACGTGGCACCTTCGCTCCCTATTACAGCGTCTGCCCAAACATTCAAGCGCTGGCGAACAGTCCTTACGAACAGGATCGTTTCTTCTTGCAGGAGTGCGAGAAAGGATTGGCTGAAAAGAATATCATTCTAACGGAAGCTATCGCCCGTCGCGTGGATGTAGAGGTGGAGCAGATGCTCAAAATCTCTGACGCGCTTGGTTGTCGTATGTCTGGCTACTATAATCTGATGCAACGCATCATTGAAATCGCATGGACAGTTTCCTTCGTGGGCAACGGTCGTGGCAGTAGCTGCGGTTTTTACTGCGCCTACCTGATGAACATCACGCAGGTGGACTCCATCAAGCACAACCTGCCCTGGTGGCGGCATATTCATCAAACCAAAGTAGAACTGGCTGATGTGGACAGTGACTTTTCTCCTTCCAAGCGGCCTCAAATCTTTGAACTTCTAAAGCAGGAGTTTGGCTATGACCGTTGCCTGAACATCATCACCTTCCGCTCGGAAACGTTGAAGTCTGCTATTAAAACGGCTTGCCGTGGGTTGGGCATTGACAGCGATACGGCTAATGAGCTTTCCCCGTTGGTGCCTGTCACACGCGGCCATGTGTGGACATGGAGCGAATGTTGCAAGGGCACAGAGGACAACGGCTTCCAGCCTGTTACAGAGCTTCTGAATCGCATTCGCTTGTTCCCCATGCTGGAAGAAACCATTCAAGAGATCGAAGGGTTGGTTTCCGGCTCCGGCATCCATGCCAGTGGCTTCTACATTTTCAATAATCCGTATTTGGAACAGGTCAGCATGATGCGAGCGCCAAACGGCACACCTGTTACCTGCTGGGAAATGGCGGACTCGGATGCGGCTGGATGCTTGAAAGTAGATTTGCTGGTGACAGATGCTGTTGAGAAGATGCAGAAATGCGTAGAGCTGTTGTGCGCTGATGGTTTGATGCAGTGGCAGGGCAGTCTGAAAGCTACTTATGATAAATACCTGCACCCCGACGTACTGAACTACGATGATCCATCCATGTGGGATGAAGCGGGTGAGGGCAAGATTATCGACCTATTCCAGTTTCAGGGGCCGCTGGGCATTGAAGCTATGCGCAAAATTCGTCCCCGCACGTTGAAGCAACTCGCGCTGGCCAGTTCCGTCATGCGCCTTATGGGTAATGAAGATATGGAGCCCATGGATCACTATGTTGCTCTGAAAGGCCACCGAGAGAACTGGATTAAGGAAATGCAGGATCACGGCCTGAATGAGGAAGAACAGCAAGCGCTCATCTCGCTGCTGGACGAGAACGACGGCTGCTCTATCGAGCAGGAAGACATGATGCGTCTGGTGCTTGATCCTCATATTTCCGGCTTCACCATGCCGGAGTGCAACAAGCTCCGCAAAGGCACTTCCAAAAAGAAGAAAGACATCATCGACGCAGCCCTGAAACGCTATTACGAGAAGGGGCAGCAAATCGGCACCAGGAAGGCGATGCTGGATTATGTTTATACATTTGGCATCAAGCCTCAGCTTGGCTAAAAGGTTGGTCAAGTAAAATTCAGTGAACGCAAGCAAAAGCGGTGTGGGCTTCGGCCTGCTAACGGTGGAACCCTAAACGCATAAGCGCATGGCAACACCGTGCCGAGCTGCTTCGCAGCAGGTGTAGAGACTAATGGTACGTTCGAGATTAGCACGGACGGAAGCTCTGAAATGCCGGTCGCAGGAATTTCAGAAAGGAGATTTTATGGGCAAAAAGAAATCTGTTTTTAAGGTACACAACAAAAGAAAGCCCAACACTTATTACTTCCAAATAGATTGCGCTATCCACAATTCGGCGCAAATGCTCGCTGAGCTTCATAGGCTGGAAGCAGCCGTTCGAGCGGGGCGGGAGGCGTTTGAAAACATTGCCAAGCTCACGAACAGAGCTCCGGTAATGGATTTTTACTTTAGTGAAGCTGAAGAACCCCAACCAGTTTCGCCCCGCACTCAGGACAACGCTTTGTCTTGACTCCAAAGCTAATGGTGGCCCCGCATTCGGGACATTTCACTTCAACTGTTTTCTTTTTTAGATGTTTGGTTGCCTTGATTTGAATTATTTTTAATAGGGCGGGGTCGATTTTAACTTTGCTGCCTGCCATTTCCATCATCCTTTGCAGAAAAAGAGTGTGACCTATTTTACCGCCATGGCCTTCTCTAACGCCTTTCTGCGGTTCTACGCCTAAACTGCCATATCATTCTTCTCCCTCTAAATAATAAAATCTGGGCACATGACCTTTTTGGATTATGCGCGAAACAGCGTTTATTGTCAGTGCTTTTTCAAAAACTTTTTTACCTAAAGATACGCGCACCTTCGCTTGAATGCGCCCTTGCTTTTTTACAACCAATATGCAGTTATCAACTATTTCCACAAAAGAAGAACCGAGTGTTTCTAATTGTGCTTGCCCTATTTGTAAGAAATAAGACTTGGGGGCGAGAATCGTAAGCACTGGGCAGGGTTTGGAACTGCTTGTTAGGTTCGGTATGAAAATAGAGGGAAGTTTCTCCTGCGCTTGCTGCTTAGTTGAATGAGCCTGAAGTTTTCTACCGGGGGCCACGTAGGGCATTTCTACATGTTCTTGGGTATACCGGTAATATTCCGTTTCAATGTGATAAGGTGAGCCAGCTAGACTTTTCATTTTTGCCCCCCATTGGAAGAGTGTAGACATTGTATCATTTTTGACCATCTTTTACAAGCCTGCGACCGGCATAAGAGATAGTCCACTCCCGCTGGTGAAACAAACAGCGTTCAAGTACCGGGAAACCGGGGGTATTCAGAATTCCTTTTCCTCCTGTCACACCCTTCCTTACGCAGCCATCGCCTTGCAAGAAATGAACCTGTATCATTTCTACCCTCATATTTACTGGCAGACTGCCGTGCTTACCATCAATGCAGGGGCCAATGAAAGCAACGACGATAATGGTGCAACCAACTACGGTAAGATTGCCAAGGCCATCGGAGATATGAAGCATCAGGGCGTGCAGGTAGCGCTCCCGGAGATCACCTCTGCTTCCTTTGGATTCAAGCCGGACGCGACCAGCGACCGTATTATTTTCGGTCTGAAAGGTATGGTGGGCATTGGGGATGAAGCGGCACAGCAAGTGGTAGCCAATCGTCCCTACAACTCGCTGGCCGATTTCTATCAAAAGAACATGAACCTTGGCAATGTGGCGCTGCTGGCGCTGGTCAAGGGCGGATGCTTTGACTGCTTCGGCCTTGCCCGTCAGCAGGCTGCTCAGCAGATGCTTGATTGCATTGCCTTCGCCAAGGTGGAGCCCAAGGCAGCGCTGACGTTCCAGAACTTCCCTGCCATGAAGGCCATGCCGGGCTTCATTCCCAGCCGAATGAATTTTCAGGTCAGTCTGGTTTCCTTCCGCTCCTATATTTTCAAGAAAGAATTCCTGTTCAACAATAAACCAAAAGCCTATAAGCTGGATGATTACGCCGCCCGATTCTTTGAGAACGAGGCTATTCACTGCTTCTCCGAGGGCTTGGAGTATGACTATCAGGGCGCTGATTTTATCATCTATCAGGCCAAATTTGAAAAGCGCTATAAGGAGCTCATTCAAGAGCTGGCAGAATGGATGCAGCGGCCTGAGACTTTGGCTGCTTTCAATCAGCGGCTCAATGACGCTTTCTGCGGCGAGCTGCGCGACAAGTATCTAAAAGGCTGTACTGCCAAATGGGAGATGGACAGCTTGTCTTTCTATTACACGGAGCATGAACTATCACACGCCAATTTGGCTCAATATAATGTGTCTTCGTTCAGTTCTATCCCCGAAGAACCCATTGTGCTGGCCGTCAAGGAGCGCAAGGATCGTAAGACCGGCGTGGTCAGCACTTGGAACCAGTACCAGCTTTTCCGTATTGCGGGCACGGTGCTGGATCGGGATAACACCAAGCACACCATCTCCCTTCTGACCTTGGAGGGCGTGGTCACAGTCAAGTTCTTCGCCGGAAATTTTGCTCACTACAACAAGCAGATCTCCGAAAAGCTCCCCGGTCAGGACAAAAAGACCGTTATTGAAAAGAGTTGGTTCGCTCGCGGCACCAAGCTGCTCATCACCGGCATTCGTCGCGGCGACAACTTTGTACCCAAAAAATATTCTGACTCCGTATATAACCACACCGTTTGCTTAATTGAAGAAGTGCTGCCGGACGGAAGCCTGCAGCTGAAATTGGATCGAGAAAGGACGGATGACTGATGCCGATTCCCTATGCCGCCAAAGGCCGCTTTGATGCGGCTTGCGATAAAGAAATCTTTGGTCTCATCGCCAAAGAGCATGAACGCCAGATGGATCATCTGGAAATGATTGCCTCGGAAAATTATCCCTCTTCTGCCGTTATCACGGCCATGGGCAGCGTGCTTACCGCCAAATATGCCGAGGGCTATCCCGGCCACCGCTATTATGGCGGCTGCGAGTATGTAGACCAGATTGAGGAGATCGCCCGTTCCCGTGCTTTGCAGATGTTCGGGCTGAATGCGGATGAATGGCACGTCAACGTGCAGCCTCACAGCGGCACACAGGCCAACATGGCCGTCTATGCCGCCATCCTGAAACCGGGCGATAAGGTCATGGGCATGAGCCTTGACGCTGGCGGGCATCTGAGCCATGCCAATCCGCAGGGCCTTGCAGGGAAGCTGTACGAGGCGCACCAGTACGGCGTCAGTCCTGAAACGGGCTTGCTGGATTATGAAGAAATTGCCGAACTGGCTCAGAAAGTGCGCCCCAAGCTCATCATCTGCGGCGCTTCGGCCTATCCCCGCATTATTGATTTTGCCAGAATGAGCGAGATCGCCAAAGGCGTGGATGCCTATCTCATGGCGGACATCGCCCATATCGCCGGTCTGATCGTGTCGGGCGATCATCCCAGCCCCTTCCCGTATGCGGACTGTGTAACGACGACTACCCATAAAACGCTACGTGGCCCTCGGGGCGGCATGGTGTTTTGTCGGAAGGAGCTTGCCAAGGCACTGGATGTTGCCGTATTTCCCCGGTTGCAGGGCGGGCCTCTGATGCACATTATCGCCGCCAAGGCTGTCTGCTTTGGCGAAGCCTCAAAGTCAGAGTTTCTGTGGTATCAGCATCAGGTGGTCGCTAATGCCAAGGCGCTAGAAGAAACGTTCCGTAGCTACACTATGCCCATGGTAACAGGCGGTACGGATAATCACTTGCTCCTGCTCAATACGTGGGACAGCGTAGGTTTGACCGGAAAGCAGGCAGAAGATACGCTAGCAGAGATTGGTATTACAGTCAACAAAAACTCCCTACCGAATGATCCGTTGGCTGTCTCAAAAACCAGTGGCATCCGCATTGGCACACCTGCTCTGACTACCCGTGGTATGAAGGAGCAGGAGATGAGGGAGATTGCTGCCATCATCTGCGAAGCGCTTCTTCGGCGTGCAGATGCTCTTCGAGCTGGTTCTGATTTGAAATGGCAGACCGGTCGAGAGTATTATAAAACTCAGATTCGGGCACTGCTTCGTGCATTCCCTTATCTGTATGCCTATTAAGGAGGCCCCATGAATTCCAATTATTTGAAAGCACAAGTTCGGGTTGACCGCATTTTGTTCCCTAAAACTGACCGCGAACCGGGAAGCTGGGTCGTGGCTACCTGTGAAGTAGAAGAGGTACTAGAGGGTGAGCTGGACTGCGATTATATCAAAGTTACCGGCTCACCCTACGAGATCGCCGTTGGCGGTGTGTATCTGCTGGAAGCAGAACTTTCCAATCATGTTCGGTATGGTGAATCATACCGTATCAAAGTCTTTTCCCGCAAAAGCGATATGAACGACCCAAATGACAAGCGCAACTTTTTGGAGTCCCTGTACACTGAACGCCAGCTGGCGAATCTGTACGCTGCTCTAGATGACCCGTACACAGCATTGTTAAACTCTGATACCCAGAAGTTGCTAACAGTAGAGGGCGTAGGCCCTGCTACGGCCAAACGCATGATCGCCGTCTTCCATGACAACTTCACGAAGATGCGGGCATACGTGGCTTTAGCCGAGTACGAGCTGCCTGCTTCTCTGATTACATCTCTCATAAAGCGCTTTCAGGGTGATATAGACCGTATGGTCGATACCATCCAGACCAACCCCTACGTCATGATGTATGAGATAGACGGCATCGGCTGGAAGCGTGCGGACGAGATTGCTAAGATGCGGGGCATTGCTTTTGATTCGCCTCTGCGCATTGAAGCCAATATCCGCTATCAGTTGAATCAGGCCGCAGACGAAGGACATACATGGCTGGCTCCTTCTGCACTGGTGCAAGCCGTGTGTAATGATCTGGGGCTGGACACCGCCTACTTTGACGTGATTCGCGCCGCGCTCAATCAACTGCACGACCAGCAAATCCTCTGGTGGGACGAAGAAAAAACCAAAGTGGCCCTCTGCTACCTGCATGATATGGAGGCAGAAATCGCTCAGGAGCTTCACCGCATTGCCTGCGGTGAGCTGCCTCCTGTCCGTCAAGATGCAGAGCAGGCATTGCATGAACTGGAACTGTCTCAGGGATGGGAGTTTACACAGGAACAGCACGATGCCATTCAGAGCATTGAAAGCTCCAACGTCTGTATCGTCACCGGTTCTGCTGGTACTGGTAAATCTTCCGTGGTGGCCGGGTTTCTACGGCTGATGCCCAACACCTCCTTTGCCCAGTGTGCTCTTTCCGGTCGTGCCGCTGCCCGTCTTACTGAGGTAACGGGGCGGGAGGGTATGACTATTCACCGGTTGCTGGGCTATCAAGATGGGCACTTTTTGCATGACGCAAGCTGTCCGCTCGTGGAGAAGGTCATCATTCTGGATGAGATTTCTATGGTGGGCGCGGAGATTTTTCTGGCACTTCTACGTGCGATTCCTTCCGGCTCTAAGCTCATTATGCTGGGCGATGACGGGCAGCTGGAAAGTATCGGCATGTGTAATGTTTTTAAGGACATGCTGGATTCGGGCGTGCTGGCAGTCAGTCGTCTGACGCAGATCCATCGTCAGGCCGCTAAATCCGCCATTGTTACCGAAAGTCTGAGAGTTCGTAATCAGGAGCCGTTGTTCGATTACGGCTGGTTGGGTGAGGAAACGCGGGGCGAGCTCAAGGATTTGAAGATTCGTGTGTATCAAAACCCCATTATTTCACAGGATTGTGTGATGGAAGAGTATCGAAAACTCTACGATCAAGGCGTGGACTATCAGGACATTCAGATCGTCGTGCCCATGAAGCAACGGGGGTTGCTGGCTACTCGTGCTCTTAACAATCGAGTACAGGCACTGGTCAATCCTCCGCTTTTTGGCCGTCATGAGATTGTGGTCAGTCTCAACGCTAAAGATCCATCCGCTAAATATACGCTGCGGGAACGCGACCGGGTAATCTGCACCAAAAACATGTACCAGGCGGAGCGCCCCATGGCGGCAGATCAGGAATCTCCTGAGATCTGTCCCGTGTTCAATGGGGATCGGGGCATCATCAAAGAAATCACTCCCACAAGCATCATCGTCACCTTTGATATGTGGGGCGATATTGTCATCAAGCGGGCGGATTTTTCCAAGATCGAGCTTGGCTACGCTCTCAGCTGCCACAAGCTGCAAGGCTCGGAGGCTCCCTATGTGATCGTTGGGCTGGACATGCCCGCCAAAGTTCTGCTCACCAAGGAGTGGCTGTATACCGCCATCACCCGCGCTAAGAAATACTGCGTGGTCTGCGGGGAGGACAAAGCAATCCGTTACGCCATCGCCACCTCTCATGTGCCTTATAAACAGACCATGCTCCGGGGTATGTTGCAGGAGGAATTTGCGAAAGATGAGCCTTGACTTCAGTTCGCAGGATTCTTATACTGAAGCCACGCAGTCAAAGATGATTGAACAGGCGGCGTTCGTTGGTACACAGCGGGCGCTGGCCTCCTTCTTTGGCGCGTCGCAACTTGACAACTCTATGGATTGGAAGGGTAAATTGCTGCAAAGGAGCGATGCAGATATGGCTTCCAAGCAGCAATTCAAAATCACTTTACCCACTGGACAATCGGTATGGGTTTCAGGTTTTTCTGTTTCCGAGGTTTTTTCCAATTTTGCCAAAAAGTACGGCTGTTTGTACAATGATAAACCCGAACAGCCGGATAAAAGCGTCCCTACCCTGCAAGAGTTCGTAGACCAAATCTACCGGCCTTCTTTCATTCGTGGTTTGAAGGCTACTACGCAGATTAGCTATGAACATTATTTGAAGTTGAACATTTTGCCCTACTTTGGCTCCAAAAAAATGGATCAGATTTCAGTGGCAGACATTCAGAGCTTCTACGATTGGATGGCGACCGACACGCCAGAGCGCAAGGGGCGAAATGAGGCTACAATTAAAAGAGTTCGCGGACTGTTTTCCAGAATTTTCGAAGTGGCCAAGGAAATGAAGATCGTTGAAGACACTCCGTTCAAAAACAGGCTTCTGCAAATTAAAGCGCAAAAAAGTGGACACCACGTAGCACTGCCTGATGCAGAGGTGAGCAGGATAAAAACGGAACTTCCCTCCATCAAGAACCCCGAAATCCGCCTGTATTTCGCTCTGCTGGTCTATACAGGCATGCGGAGAGAAGAAATCATGGGTCTCCGGTGGGAAAACGTTGATCTCAAAAGCGGAACCGCATATGTCCGCTGCACCGTTACTTATCCAGGGTGCAACACCCCGGAGATTCAAGAGGGGGCCAAAACAGTACGATCAGTCCGTCCTGTTTTACTCCCAGCGTCCCTTGTTCAAATCATGCAGCCTCTGGCAAAGTCAGACGGCTTCTTATTTGGCGGCGAATCTCCCTGGTGCTATTCCACTCTGGTGCGCCATTACCGTCAAGGCAAAAAATTGTTGGGCATTTCCGGGTTTAACAATCATGACTTTAGAACTACTTTTGGAACTCAACTTAAAGAAATGGGGTTAACCAGTGCGCAAGTCGCAGACCTTCTGGGCCATGCTGATACGCGAATGGTTGAAACTGTTTACGCAAGGACAAGAGAAGAGGGGATCCAAAAGCGGCGCGATGATCTTGAAAGAATGAATGCTATATACATAAATAGCTAGTATATATGCATAATATTCTGCGTTGACATCGTGGAGGTCATAGGTTCGAGCCCTACTAATCCCACCAGTTCCCGGAAACCTTGATTGATAAGGGTTTTCGGGATTTTTGTTTTGCACTTTTTGACGTAAATTTCAGCGGCTAAAACGGATTTTAGCCCAAAAGACATACATTTGGATAAACATGCATACCTCCAACCCTTTATGTTTCAAGGGGTTGGAGGTACTTTTTCGCCTACTTTCAGACATACTCATCACTGAGCAATAGTGAATATCGTATTCAATGTCCGCCCGGCGTTTTTGGATGCCTTCTTCTCACGTTTCGATATCATCCCGAATAGCCGCGCGTTCCATCAGCGCTGATATAACGTTGATGATAAAAGTAAATCACGTTTGTGTCACTTGTTATTCATCTCGATCTCCCAAGTCCCACTTCAGCGTTTTGCCCGTTTAAAATCGCCTCTTTCCTAGATATAAAACTAAAACAGTCCCAAAAAGATTTGCCCCCTCTGCCCATCTATGCTATAATAATCCTAAGCAATGCTGCGGAGGCCGTATGAAGCGGAAAGACGGATGGATTTTGCTGGCAATTCTGGCGCTGGCGTTTCTCTGCTATTTATTTTTCGGTCGGACGGGAAAAGAGACGGCCAAAGGAACGCCTATGGTTCGTATCTCCGCACCCGGGCAGGAGACCCGGCTGATCGCCCTTGACCAGGAAGAAATGCTGACCCTCGAAGGTGAAAACGGCGCGCGCAATGTGGTGAGAATTTTTCCCGGAGGATTTTCCATGGCGGAAAGCAACTGCCGCAATCAGGATTGTCTCCGGCAGGGAAGCGTCACGGCGGAAAACGCCGGTTTGCGGCCGCTGGGCGGGAAAATCATCTGCCTGCCCCATCAGCTGGTACTGGAACTGGTCTTCGAGGACGAAGAATCCATAAGGCTGGAGGTCACGCCATGAAGAACACGCAACGATTGTCGCTGGGGGCGCTCCTTCTGGCCGTGATGCTGGTGCTGGGCTATCTGGAAAGCCTGATTCCCCTGACGGGAATGCCGGGCGTAAAGCCGGGGCTTTCCAACTGCGTGCTGATGCTTTCGCTGGAGTGGCTGGGCGGCGGCATGAGCTTCGGCCTGATGGCCGGCAAGGTGCTGCTCAGCGGCCTTCTCTTCGGCAGTCCCTTTTCCATGCTGTACGCGCTGGCCGGAGGCCTTTGCAGCATGGCGACGATGCTGTGCCTTCGGAGGGTTCCCGGCGTCAGCCTGACCGGCGTGGGCATGGCGGGCGGCGCGGCCCACAATCTGGCGCAGGTGCTGCTTGCCATGCTGATCCTGCGGACGCCTTCCCTGATCTCCTATCTGGCGCTGCTTCTGCCGGTGGGCGCGGCCATGGGCTTCGTCACGGGGCTGATCGCCAGCCGGCTGCAGGTTCATCTTCGTTTCCCTATTCAAAAGAATGTTCTCCATTCTGCTGCAAATGAAAGGACGACCCAACCATGAAAAGCAAAGCCTGGCTCATCCTCTGCGTCATTACCATCATTGCCGGAGTGGCTCTCGGCTGCACCAACCTGCTCACCAAGGACAGCATCGCCGAGCAGGAGGTCATTGCGCTCAACGCCGCCCGCACTTCCGTCATGGCCTCCGCCACGGAATTTGTGGAGGAAGCGCTGCCGGAGGGTTCCTCGCTGACCAGTCTGCACCGGGCCGTGGCGGACGGAAACACCCTCGGTTACGTGGGTCAGACCACTGTGCAGGGCTTTGGCGGCCCCATCGTCGTGGTCATGGGCGTAGATAATAATGGCACCGTCACCGGGATTTCCGTAGGCGGAAGCGACTTTGCCGAGACGGCCAATCTGGGTACCCGCACCCGGGAGCCTGAATTTACCGACCGCTTTCCCGGCCTTGCTTCCACCCCCGTCATGAATGAAAACGTGGACGCGATCTCCGGCGTGACCGTGTCCTCCAGCGCGGTCATCAGCGGCGCGGCGCAGATCTACGACGCGATTGCCGCCGTGGAATAAACTTTCCCTGACGCAAAACAGCACCCCATTTTCCGACAGAAAATGGGGTGCTGTTCTTTTCATTTTGGGGTAGTACGATCAGCCCAGCTTTGCCACTGCTTCGGCGATGGCCGCTTCATCAGGCCGCATGGCTTCGATAGTGTCGCCCAGCAGCTTGTCCAGCTCCCAGCCCAGCCTTTCCGCGCCCTGACGGATCACGTCTCGTGAGCATCCTGCAGCGAATTTCTTGTCCTTGAATTTCTTCTTCAGGCTGGAAAGCTCCATATCCGCCACGCTGTGGCTGGGCCGCATCCGGGCCGCCGCGCCGATCAGGCCGGTCAGCTCGTCGGCGGCGTACAGCACCTTCTCCATTTCCAACTCCGGCTTTACGTCCACACAAAGGCCGTAGCCGTGGCTCACCACCGCGTGAATGAAAGCGTCCTCCGCGCCGATTTCCCGCAAAAGCTCCGGGGCCTTAACGCAGTGCTGCTCCGGGTATTTTTCAAAATCCACGTCATGCAGAAGGCCCACCAGCCCCCAGAAATCTTCTTCCGCGCCGTAGCCCAGCTTCCGGGCGAAATACCGCATTACGCCTTCCACCGTCAGCGCATGCTGAATATGAAAGGGCTCCTGATTGTATTTGATCAAAAGGGCGTATGCCTGCTCCCGGGTGATCTTCGTTTCCATGGCAGTTCCCTCGCTTTCATTGGTTTGGGCTATTGTAGCACCATCCGGGCAAAAGTGCAAACGGCCGGACACCTTGACGCATTCCCGAAAAAAAGGTATCATTTTTGTGCTGCGCAAAGGCGTTTAGAGCCTTTTCGATAGGCGGCAAAGAAAGGGAAACCTGCCATGAAAATCATTCCCAATAATTTGAAACGGATGTATGATCTCTACGCACCCGAGTACGAGCAGAAAGCCCTGGAGGTACTCCGCAGCGGCTGGTATGTTCTGGGCCGGGAGGTGGAGAATTTCGAAAAAGAATTTGCCTCTTATATGGGCGCGAAGCACTGCGTGGGACTGGCCAACGGACTGGACGCGCTGTGGATGAGCGTGCATCTTTTGGACATCGGCCCGGGAGACGAAGTCATCGTCTGTTCCAACGCCTACATCGCCTGTGTGATGGGCATTACGAAGGCTGGCGCAACGCCGGCCTTTGTGGAGCCGGACGAATATGACAATCTGGACGCGGAAAAAATCGAAGTAGCCATCACACCCCGCACGAAGGCCATCATGCCCGTGCATCTCTACGGCATGAGCTGCGATATGGGCCGGGTAATGGAAATCGCCCGGAAGCATCACCTGCGGGTGATCGAAGACTGCGCGCAGGCCCACGGCACTCATTTTCACGGGAAAACGCTGGGCACCTTCGGCGATGTGGGCTGCTTCAGCTTTTACCCCACCAAGGGGTTGGGCGCTTTCGGCGACGGCGGCTGCATCCTGACGGACGACGAGGCGCTGGCGGAGAAATTCCGCACCTTCCGCAACTACGGCAGCAGCGTCCGCTATCACTTTGACGTGGTGGGGGCCAACAGCCGTCTAGACGAGCTGCAGGCGGGGCTGCTTCGGGTGAAGCTGACCCATCTGGACGAGATGAACGCAGAGCGGAACCAGATCGCCGCCCGGTATCTGACCGGCATTACGAATCCCTGCGTCCGTCTGCCCCGCATCCGTCCGGACAGCGACAGCACGTGGCACCAGTTTGTCATCCACACCGAGTACCGGGACGAATTGGCCGCGTTTCTGGCCCAGCGGGAAATCGGCACGGTGATCCATTACCCCATCCCGCCCCATCTGAGCAGGGCCTACGCTTATCTGGGCTACCATCCGGGGGCTTTTCCCATTGCCGAGCGCTACGCGGGCGAGGTGCTGAGTCTGCCCATGTATAACGGCATCACCCGGGAGGAACAGGATTTCGTGATCGACTCCATCAATGCCTTTGCGCCGGGGAGGGACTAAGCCATGTCTGCCTTTTCCGTTCTCCCCTATACGGAGGAACAGCAGGAGCGCTGGGACCGCTTCGTCATGGAGCAGTCCGCCAACGGCACTTTTCTGCAGACCCGCCGGTTTCTGAGCTATCACCCGGCCGGACGGTTCCGGGACGATTCCCGGATGATCTTTCACAAGCAGGAGCTGGTGGCGGTCTGTCCCGCCGCCGACGGGCTGATCGACGGGCGGCGGGCCTTCCGCTCCCACCCGGGCAGCACCTTCGGCGGGCTGGTGGTGGCCCCGGCCCTGCAGCGGGCCCCTAAGCTGGTGGAGCTGGTCTCCGCCCTGAACGAGCAGCTTTTGGCCGACGGCTATGCGCTGGCGGAACTGAAGCAGACCTCCGCCCTGTTCAGCAGCCAGCCGGACGACGGGCTGGAATACGCCCTGTATCAGCAGGGGTACACGCAGGAGATAGAAATTTCCTGCTGGCTTCCGCTGGACAGGCCCTATGCCGAACTGCGGAAGGCCTATTCCTTTAACAAGCGCTACGACCTGAAAAAAACGGAAAAGCAGGGGCTTTCCGAGGCAATGTTGGAAACGGAAGAAGACATCCGCCAGTTTCACGCGCTGCTGTGTCTGAACCTGCGCAAATTTGACGCGGTGCCTGTCCACACGGCAGAAGAACTGATCGACTTCCGTCATTCCCGGCTGCGGGACGAGGTCAGCTTTCTGGGGCTTCGCACCCCGGAGGGGGCGCTGGCTGCGGCGGCCTGCCTGTTCTATTTCGCTCAGACCAATGTACTGCACACCCAATATCTGGCCACCGATACCGGCATTACCGCCTATGTTCCCTCCACGCTGCTCTATGACGCGGTCATCCGCGAAGGGCTGCGCCGGAACTGCAGCGCCGTCAGCTTCGGCACCTGCACCCACGACCGGGGGCGGTTGCTCAACACCGGCCTGATCCTGAACAAAGAGGGATACGGCACCCAGCACTCTCTCAACCGCATCTTTACGAAAAATCTGTTATCCGAAAACGGAGGCGCGCCCGTATGAACCGACGTGAAGTACAAATGCTGACCTTTCCCCAGCACGGCGACCAGCGGGGCCATCTGGTGGTGGTGGAGGGCGAGCAGGACATTCCCTTTGTGGTCAAGCGCATCTTTTATATGTACGGCTCCGACCGGGATGTGGTGCGGGGCCAGCACGCCAACCGGCGCTCTGAATTTGTCCTCATCAACGTGTCCGGCCAGAGCAAAATCCGGGTGGACGACGGGCTGGGCAACGAGGCAGTGTTCTCCCTGAACCGTCCCCACACAGGCATTTATCTGCCGCCCATGATCTGGAAGGATATGTACGATTTTTCGCCCGATTCCATCCTGCTGGTTTTGTCCAGCGAGCACTACGACGCGGAGGAATACATCCGCGATCACGATGAATTTGTCAGAGAGGTCAAAGCCCATGCCTAAGCTGTCGATCGTGGTACCCGTCTATTATAATGAAGACAACCTGCACCCCCTGTACGCCGACCTGAAGGAAAAGCTGCTGGATCGGGACAACCCCTTTGACGTGGAAATCGTCATGGTGGACGACGGCAGCGGCGACCGCAGCTATCAGGTGATGGAAGAACTGAAGGCGCAGGACGAGCGCATCCATATCTACCACCTGAGCCGAAATTTCGGCAGCGACGCGGCGGTGCTGTGCGGCCTTGTACAGAGCACGGGTGACTGCGCCGTGGTCAAATGCGCCGACCTGCAGGAGCCCACGGAAATGATCTACGACATGTACGAAAAATGGGCCGAGGGCAACAACGTGGTGCTGGCCGTCCGGGAAGGCCGGGAGGAAGGGCGGATGCAGATTTTCTTTGCCAACGCCTACTACGCCCTGACCCGGAAATTCGCCTTCCCCCAGATGCCCAAGACCGGCTTCGACGTGTATCTGCTGGACCGCAAGGTCATTGAGGTACTGGAGCGGATGGATGAGCCCAACAGCGCCCTCAGCGGTCAGATTCTCTGGGCGGGCTTCAGGACCGCCACGGTGGGCTACGTTCGCCGGGCCCGGGAGATCGGTTCCAGCAAATGGACGCTGCGCAAAAAGCTCCGGCTGGTGGCCGACACCCTGTTCAGCTTTTCCACGCTGCCCATCACCATCGTCACATGGCTGGGCGGCCTGAGCTGCGCAGGGTCGATCCTCTGGGCGCTGGACGCGCTCATCAGCAAGCTGTCCGGCAGGATCGACGTGACCGGCTGGACCATGATGTTCATTTTCCAGCTGCTGTCCTTCGGCGTCATCATGCTGACGCTGGGCCTGCTGGGCGCGTACCTGTGGCGCACCTTTGACGCGGCCCGCCGCCGTCCCCCCTACCTGATCGAGCGTGCCGACGGCGAAGTGCCGCTGGATCGGAGGGGCCTCCGATGAAGCTGCCCGGATTTCTTTCCCAAAACGAAAAGCTGCGGGAGTGGCTTGCGCAATTCGTGAAGTTCGGACTGGTGGGTGCGGCCAACACCCTGCTTTCGCTGGGGATCAACTACCTCTTCATCTGGCTCGACCCGTCGCTGTACCTGTGGGGCAATTTCGTGGGCTGGGCTGTCAGCGTGCTGAACGCCTTTTACTGGAACAACCGCTTCGTCTTTCAAAAAAGCGCCGCCACCCGAAAGGAGCTGTGGCTCCGTTTGGGGAAAAGCTATGTTTCCTACGGCGCATCCTTTCTTTTGTCCACGCTGCTGATGTGGCTGGAAGTGCAGGTCCTCGGCCTATCGGAGTGGCTTTCCCCCATCCTGACGCTGATCGTCACCATCCCGCTCAATTTCGTGGTCAACAAGCTATGGACATTCCGCAAATAAGGCCCTTCGGGGCTTTTTTGCCGCGCACGATCAAAATTTGACGTTTTCTTGACCTGCTGCTGGGATTGTGATAAGGTATTTTTATGCGTTTTGGCTGAATAGGAGGAATGAAAATGGCCGGAAAGAGCAGACGTCTGGACTCGGACATGACGCAGGGAAGCATTTGGCGTCAGTTGATCGAGTTTTCTCTTCCCATGATGATCGGGCTGATTTTCCAGCAATTATACAACACGGTGGATACCATTGTGGTGGGCCAGTTTGTAGGTAAGGAAGCGCTGGCCGCCGTGGGCACCACATCCAGCATCATCAACATGCTGGTGGGCTTCGCCGCCGGCCTTTCCACCGGCTCCAGCGTGATCATTTCCCAATGCTACGGCAGCCGCGATCACGAAGGATTGCACAAAGCCGTGCATACCTCCATCAGCATCACCTTTATTCTGGCCGTGGCCTTTACCGCTCTGGGCGTTCTGGGGGCGGACACGCTGCTGCGGCTCCAGTCCACCCCGGAGGACGTCTTCCCGGAGGCGCATACCTACCTGACCATTTATTTTTCCGGTCTGCTGGGACTGCTGCTTTATAATATGGGTTCCGGCATTCTTCGGGCCGTGGGCGATTCCCGCCGCCCGCTGTACTTTCTGGTTTTCTCCGCCGTTATCAATACCGCGCTGGATCTGATCTTTGTGGTGGTGCTGGGCATGGGCGTAGAAGGCGTGGCCTATGCCACCATCATTGCCCAGTTTCTCAGCGCGCTTCTGACCCTGTTCGTGCTGACCCGGGATCATGCGCCCTACGGCATTCACTGGAACCGGCTGTGCATTGATCTTCCCACCCTTAAGCGGATCATCTCCATCGGTCTGCCCAGCGGAATTCAGCAGGCTATCACTTCCTTCTCCAACGTATTCGTACAGGGTTATATCAACTTCTTCGGCTCTGCCTGCATGGCGGGCTGGTCCAGCTACAACAAGCTGGACGCCTTTACCCTGATCCCCATGCAGGCCATCGCCATGGCCTCCACCACCTTCGTGGGCCAGAACTACGGCGCGAGGGAAATCGACCGGGCCCGCAAGGGCGTTCGGGACGCGCAGATCCTTTCCATCAGCATCACCATCCTGTGCAGCGTCGTCATGGTCGCCTTCGCCCGTCCGCTGTCCACCATGTTTTCCAACGAAAAAGAGGTACTGGACTTCTCTCAGCATTTCATTACGCTGCAGGCGCCGTTCTATTTCCTCATGTGCTATAACCAGACCTACAGCGGCGCGCTGCGCGGCGTAGGCAAGAGCACCATTCCCATGCTGCTGATGCTGTTCTCCTTCGTGCTGTTCCGTCAGACGTACCTTTTCGTCATCAAAAATTTCTTCGGCAACCCGCTTACCGGCATTGCGGTGGCCTATCCCGTGGGCTGGGCCATGTGCTCGCTGCTTTTGACGATCTACTACCGCACCACCATTTTGGGCAAGCGCAGCGCTGCCCCGCAGGCGGAACAGGCCTGACATTCCGAAAGAAGGAGTTCCCTCATGGCGCTGAAAGCCGTACTGATCGCCCCGGACGGGCAAAGGTTGGAACGCTACCGGCAGCTGATCGTCTCTGCGGAAAAGGGCGTGGAGGTCGTCGCCATGGCGGACAGCCTTGCCAAAGGCAAGGAGGAGATTTACCGCTCCATTCCCGATATGGTGCTGATAGATCATGAACAGGCCCTTGATTTTATCGAAAACGCCCATCTGGCGCTGCGCTGGATGTTAGTTTCGGCCGAGCGTTCCTTTGACGCGGCCCTGCGCGCCATTCGGCTGGGGGTGTTCGATTACCTGCCCCAGCCGGTGGACGAAGCCGCCATGGCCGCCGCACTGGAACGGCTAATCAGCCGCAGTGGAATGCAGCCGTCCTATTCCATAGCGCTCCGGCAGGCTCAGCGGGTGCGGCGCAAGGCGCAGCTTTTGAGTATGCTGACCAATATCGGCCAGTATCAGGATCAGCCGGACGAATCTCTGGAGGATGAAACCCTCCCCTTCAACGCCTTTTATATGATGGTGATCCAGAGCCAGAATGGCCAGCAGGCCTCCAAGGAAATTCTTGCGCTGGCGGACGAAACGGTGCAGCGCCTGCAGATCAGTGCGGAAACGCTGCTGCTGTACGACTCCGTGGTGATGTTCGTGATACCGCAGGGCGCTGCAGACTACCAGCAGCAGGCCCGACAGCTCGCGGACGAGATCGGCCGTCAGGTATCGGATGGGCTTCGCATCGGGGTCAGCCTTCCCGGTTCTTCCAAAAACAACGTGCGCGCCAGTTATCAGCAGGCTCGGCGGGCTCTGTGGGATATTTCCCTGATGGACGCGCCCCTGACCATCCAGTTTTACGCCAAATCGCCCGGTGCCAAGCGGGTGACGGACGTATACAAGCAGATGGAAGCCCTGATCGAGAAAGCGGAGCTGACGCAGGAATCGGCCAATGCCGCGGCGGACGCCATCCTGAAGATGAGCGGCCAGCAGTATTCCAACTTGCGGGCGCTGGTATCGCTGTACGCCATGTCGCTGCAGAAGAAATTCGGCTGCCCCGAAAACGATGCGGCCAGTCAGGCACTATATGAGACCTGGTTCGTAGGCAGTGTGGAGGACGTTCATACCTGCCTTACCAACATCTGTGATTCCCTGAAAGCCAGTCTGGAGGTCAAGCGGGGCAAATCTTCCCTGCTGGCTCGGGACGCGTTGGCCTACATCCAGCTCCATGCCATGGAAAACATCAGTCTGGAAAGCATGGCCGCCCGTTTTTACGTCAGCCCCAACTACATTTCCGCCCTGCTGCGGCAGGAGACGGGCATTCCCTTCCGCCAGCACGTGCGCAAGCGCCGCATGGAAATGGCCAAGACCATGTTGGCCGACCCGCGTCTTTCCATAGCGGAGATTGCTCAGGCCGTCGGCTACTCCCAGTACACCACCTTCTACAACCTATTCCGGGAGATGGAGGGGGTCTCCCCCACCGATTATCGGAACAGCCTGCTATAACTGAACCCCGGTTCAGCCAGACGAAAGGGCTGAGCCGGGGTTTTCTTGACTTTTCGTCGGGATTCTTCTATCATTACTGATTGAATCATCTGACATCGGAGTGTTGTTTCTATGGAAAATCAAAGCATATATGTCTGCCCCAACTGCAATCAGCGGTACTCTCACCCGAACGGAAATTCTATCTGCTATTGTCCGAATTGTCATTGCGAGCTGGTTCCCAGCGACCGTGAAGGGAGGAACAACCCTATTCCTAGAAGACCCCGTACTTCAAAACCTTATTCGACCAGTCCCGAAATGTTCGATATCCCGACTTCAAAAGAAGGTTCTTCTTTTGGCTGGATTTACGGTCTAAAATTTTTTGCGTGGTTTGGCTTCTTTGTTATTGTTGTTGGCGGAGTGATTGCTGCCGTTCCCCTTTTCAATTCTTCTGATGCTACTTTTCAAATATCCGGCTTTTTAACCCTTGTTGCATTCATTTGCGGTGGTTTTCTTTTCGTATCCGTCATGATGGTGCTGCTTGGAATGGCCTTCGACCTGAAAACGATTCGTCTTTCTTTAGAAAGAATCCACAGAAATCAATGATGACTTTGTGATATGCAAAAAGGAGCACTTCCCATATGGGAAGCGCTCCTTGCAGACTGTCGAAAAACCCTTGATCGACCGCCTGCGCCCGCGAACAGCGCTTCGCTGGTTCGCAGGAAGAATGCTGCGGCATAAGGCTTAGGGGCTCTGCCCCTAAAACCCCGGCAGGAGGCAGTGCCTCCTGCACCTCCACTTTTTTGACACACTGAAAGGAGCGTTCCCCATCCGGGAAGCGCTCCTTGATTCTATGACTTACTTTTCCAGCAGGCTCTTGCCGGTCATTTCGGCAGGAACGGCCATGCCCATGCTTTCCAGCATGGTGGGGGCGATGTCCGCCAGCCGTCCGCCGGTGCGGAGCTTGCGGCCGATCATCTCCGGGCCCACCGCAATGAAGGGCACGGGGTTGGTGGTATGAGCGGTGAAGGGCTCGCCGGTCTTGGGGTCGATCATCTGATCGGCGTTGCCGTGGTCGGCAGTCACGAAAGCGCGTCCGCCGTTGGCCAGAATGGCGCTGACCACCTTGTCCACGCAGATATCCACGGTCTCCACGGCCTTTTCAGCGGCCTTCATCACGCCGGTATGACCCACCATATCGCAGTTGGCGAAGTTCAGGATCATCACGTCGTACTTCTTCTCGTTGATGCACTCCACAGCCTTTTCCGTCACCTCATAGGCGGACATTTCAGGCTTCAGGTCGAAGGTGGCCACCTTGGAGGAGGGGATCAGCACCCGATCCTCGCCCTCGTTGGGCTTCTCCACGCCGCCGTTGAAGAAGAAGGTCACGTGGGCGTACTTCTGAGTCTCGGCGATGCGCAGCTGGGTCTTGCCATTCTTGGCCAGATATTCGCCCAGAGTGTTGGTCAGTTCTTCCGGGGGATTGACCACTTCCAGACCGGTGAAGGTCTCGTCGTACTGGGTCATGGAGACGAAGTTGACGTGGAAATAGCCCTTGCCGCGCTTGAAGCCGTCGAAATCGGGCATGATGAAGGTGCGGGTCAGCTGGCGGGCCCGGTCGGGGCGGAAGTTATAGAAAATCACGCTGTCGCCCTCGCCGATGGTGGCCACGGGCTTGCCGTTTTCCATGATGACGGTGGGCTTGATGAACTCGTCGGTCTCTTCCTTGGCGTAGCTCTGCTCTACGGCCTGCTCGGCGTTATCGGCATTCACGCCCTCGCCCAGCACCATGGCGTCATAGGCCTTCTGCACCCGATCCCACAGGTTATCGCGGTCCATGGCCCAATAGCGGCCCTCGACGGTAGCGATCTTGCCCACGCCGATCTCCTTGATCTTGGCTTCCAGTTCCTTCACGTACTCGATTCCGCTGGTGGGGGGCACGTCGCGTCCATCCATGAAGCAATGGACATACACGTCCTTCACGCCGCGCTGCTTGCACATTTCCAGCAGAGCATACAGGTGGGTATTGTGGCTATGCACGCCGCCGTCGCTCAGCAGACCCATCAGGTGAACGGCCTTGCCGGTCTCCTTGGCGGTATCCAGGGCATGGATCAGGGGCGCTTTCTTAAAAAACTCGCCGTCCTGAATATCCTTGGTGATACGGGTCAATTCCTGATACACGATACGGCCAGCGCCCATATTCAGGTGGCCCACTTCACTATTGCCCATCTGGCCGTCCGGCAGACCCACGTCCATGCCGCTGGCGCCCAGTTGGGTATAGGGGTACTTGGCCTTCAGCGCGTCCAGATGAGGCGTGCCCTGCTGATAGATCGCATTGCCCTCATGAGCCGGATTGATGCCGAAGCCATCCATAATGATCAAAGCCGTCATGGTCTTATCCATAAAATCATTCCTTTCCAGCAGGGCTTTGCCCTGCACCCATTTGCGAGCATTGCTGGCCGCCGAGACCAGCACTCGCCGCATGAGCAGGGTTTCACCCTACACCCACTTGCGAGCATTGCTGGCCGCCGAGACGAACACTCGCCGCATGAGCAGGGTTTCACCCTACACCCACTTGCGAGCATTGCTGGCC
>ERZ772883.502-NODE-502-length-40306-cov-8.769447_pt1 | contig 40306 bp, 39 predicted proteins | sample MGYA00580575_ERZ772883 | MGnify/ENA primary metagenome ERZ772883 (study PRJEB29015, sample SAMEA2737666) | human gut metagenome | biome: human gut; feature: human-associated habitat; material: faeces | place: China | collected 2012 ...
TCGAAATCAGTTGATCCGCAAGGGTCCGTGGGTTCGAATCCCACCGTCTCCGCCAAATACAAATTCAAATTCCACATTCAGGCCCTCAGTTTCCTTCAGGAAGGCCTCATAAAACAGAGGAACCGCTTCCTCCTCATTGTAGCAGGGAATCACCACGCTGAGTTTTTTCATGGATGATGCTCCTTTCGTACTTATTCCACCAGATGGCAAAGCGTTTGCGCCACAAGGGAATGCAGCATGGAACGCAGGGTTTGGTCGCCGTCAACGACGTGGATATCCACCTCGCACAGCCAGTCCTCTCCGATCACGCAGGCCAGCGCGTCCAGCTGCAGATCGCATTCGCCGCAGCGCAGCCAGTAGCCAAGGAACGCATGACCGGATTTGAACCGGTGACCTCATCCTTACCAAAAATCTGTTTTACGTGGCGGGTGGGATTTCGCATGAGTTTGATACGCTGCACTTCAACTACAAAAATGTATTCGATATGCTTGACTCAACATCAGAAGCCTCAATATGATAACAAAAAAGACACTAAAAAAGTTAGAAAATGGATTGACAATGCACAAACATACAGCTATAATGAAATCAGATATCAGATGAGGGAGGAGAATGGCCGTGGCAAAGCAAGGTATTTTGCAGAAAAGGATTAAAAAGCCTTCCGTTGCCAATACGGTAATGCAGCGCGTTTATGATGCCCTTTTGGAAGGAGAAATCAAGCCAGGGGATTTGCTGCCCTCCGAAGCCGAGCTCTCTGAGCAGTTGAACGTTGGAAAATCCAGTGTGCGTGAAGCGATCAAAATGCTGAGCGCCATTGGTGTGGTTGAATCAGTGCAGGGCGAGGGTACGTTTATTCGTACCAGCATTGATGAAGCAGCCGTTAATCCCATGACTTATCAAATGGTTCTGATGCAGGGCGCCGATGAGCAGATTCTGGAACTGCGCTACTGCCTTGAGCCTGCATACACGCTGCTTGCTATGCGTAAGGCAACCCCGGAGGATTTGGAGAAAATCCATGATACGGTTGTCAATTTGGAGCGTAAAATTTGCACCAATAGCCAAACTGCACAGGATGACCTCGCTTTTCATGAGGCGATTCTGGATGCGACGCATAACCCCTATCTGATTCGTATCGGTAAAACCATTCTGCAATTGTTTGAAGCTTCTATTCAGAAGTCAATGTGTAATATTCCCGATCAGGCTTTGGAAGATCATCGAAGAATCATTGAGGCCTTTGAACAAAAGGACAGCGATGCGCTTCATGAAGCCGTGCTGAAAAGCTTTGTTGGTTGGGAAAAAATGCTTTATCATTAATCGGGTTTTCTTTTGTAATAACCGTGTAGACGGTTATTCTATCCCCTTACTCATATGATATCTGTAGAAAGATATCTGAACATATGAAAAAAGGAGAATCAAAAATGCGGTACGAGCAGGTCGGAAAACGTTGGATTGTTCAGATTATGGACAACGGCGCAGCAGCACTCATCGACAGGCAGAAGGATGTTACCTGGGGAGGCGAAGTACCTGGCTGGGTTACCATGCGCAGCGGCGAATGCTTTACCCTTGGTGCTCCTGAAAAAGTAGGGCGGACTGCCGAGGGAGCCGCTTATGCCGTGTATAAAATCCCCGGGTATTCTTTCCGCGCAGTGTTTGCTCTTGATGAGGATGAGCTGACGCTCAGCATTGAAGAACTGTACTGCGAGGGTGAACTGGAATCCATCGAATACCCCGCGCACATGCTGCGGGTCGATACGGGCGTCAAAGGAGGATATGTTGTCATTCCTCATAAACAGGGTACACTCATCCCCTCCCGTCTGGACGATGGATTCATGCGCTATCGTCATAACACATGGAAAAACATCGCTGATATCGACCAGACCATGCCGTTTGAATTCTGCGGCCTGAATATGACATGGTTTGGCGCCAGCTTCAATGGCTCTTCCGTGATGTGCTATCTTCCCGAGGCGGTCGATATGGCGCTGCACGTTGCCGGCAATGCTGTATACGACGAAAACGGCAAGCTGGTCAACAGCCGTCAGGGCGATCTTCCCGGCAAGCGCTATTCGTCACTGACGCCGATCTGGCGTGCAAGCAGAGGCAAACTGCGCTATACGCGCCGCATGTCTGTGAAGCTGACGGAAAACGGATATGTTGGCATGGCCAAGCGCTACCGCGAGCTTGTGAAGGCATCGGGCAGATTTGTTTCCCTTGAAGAAAAAATCAAGATGAATCCTGCTGTGGCTGGAATGATCGGCGCTCCCGATCTGAAAATCTACATTTATACCCATCGCCGCAATGAACCGCGTCTTCGTTCCTGGTCAGAACCTGTGCTGGATGGTTACGAGTGTGTACACACCACGTTTGACCAGGTAGGAGAAATGGTTGAGGACATGCAGAAGATGGGCATGGAAAAGGCGCTGGTGCTGCTTGGCGGCTGGAACCGCGCCGGTTACGACCGGGAACACATTGATATGTGGCCTCCGGCAGAAGGTGCGGGCGGCGTGGAAGGTTTGGCCCGTGCCAGCCGTAAAGCCATCGAGGCTGGTTATGTCTTCTCCCTTCATGACAATTATCAGGACATCTATCCCGATTCACCCAGCTACGATGAAAAGCTGGTCATGAAGCATCCTGATGGCTCTGTGCATCTGGGAGGCGTCTGGGATGGCGGCCTGTGCCGTCTGGTGTGTTCTTCTCAGGCGATGGATTTAGCTGATCCCGTTATTAAGAACGTAAAAGATCATACCGCCGTCAACTCGTACTACCTGGATACCACCACCTCCGCTCCCATGTATGAATGCTACGATGAAGATCACCCCATGGTTCGTGCAGATGACCGGGCGAACAAGCGCGCTATTCTGGACAAACTGGCTGCGCAGGGATGGGTAGTCGGTGCAGAAGCCGGTGTGGATTGGGCCGTGCCCGTTGCTACCTTCTTTGAAGGAATGCCCGGTTCGGCTGTAGACCTGAATCACGGCGCCGAGTCGGCTGACTTTGGCATGATGGTGCCGCTTTTTAACCTGGTTTATCACGACGCTGTGGTTTGCTACTGGCAGCATGGCCAGCCCTTTGGCCGCGAGGATCACGTCAATCACGTGCTGCATGATTTGCTCAGCGCACAGCCGTCCAGCTGGTCCCTCATCTATGAGCAGTGGGAAGACCTGAAGCCTTTGATCTGGCAGTGCTATGATCTGCTCGGCCGCCTGCACGCCCGTACAGCGTTCTGTGATATGGTCAGCCACGAGTATGTGACGCCTGATTTCGAGGTGCACCGCACGACTTTCTCGGATGGAACGACCGTAAGCGTCAACTTCGACATCCGTTCTCATGCCTGCGGGGATATCATGCTGGCGCCCAAGGGCTTCTGTGTTTCGTTCCCCGGTGAAGAGCCCATCGTTGGCAGACTTTCCAGGGATATCGTTCTTGGTTAATACCATGCGGAGGAATGCATGGTAATAAATAAAAAGGAGGTCTCCAAAATGAAGAAACTGTTGTCCTTGTTGCTCACTGCTCTGATGCTGCTCGGCCTGTGCTCGCCTGCGCTGGCAGATGACGAACTCACGCTGGAATACTGGATTGCCGGTGACGCTCGTCGTACTCCTGTATACATTGAATCTGCAGGCCGCTTTACCGAAGCCACCGGCATCAAGGTCAATGTAACTGAAGAAGTTGGCGACAATACGCAGATTCAGCAGAAGCTGCTGACCATGATTGCCTCCGGCAGCGCTCCTAACGTGCTTCAGGTGGACACCATGTACGTAGCTGACATGGCGCGTGCCGGCATCATCATGCCGCTGGATGAGTTTCCCGGCTTCCAGGAGACGAAGGACGCTATCATCGCGGCCGAAGTTGATCCCCTGGTTGTAGATGGCAAGACCTACGGCTTCCCCATTCGCGGCAACTCCATCCACCTTGTGTACAACAAGCAGATGTTCCGCGAGGCTGGCCTTGATCCCGAGAATCCTCCCAAGACGCTGGACGAGCTTGCTGATGCGGCTGTGAAGCTCACCAAGCGTGACGCGGACGGCAACATCGAAGTGTACGGCTTTGAAATTGGCATGAATGCCGACCCTCACTGGAGTCTGCATGCGTTCAGTCCTATCTTCTGGGGCTTCGGCGGCGAGTATCAGCTGGAAGACGGTTCTTCCGGTTGGGGCAGCGAGGCTGGCGTCAAGGCGCTGGAATACTGGAACAAGCTGGTGAATGAACTGCAGGTATCTCCCGTGGAGCGCATCACCAACGGTTTTGTCAGCGGCAAGCTGGCCATGATGCTGGACGGCGAGTGGAATTTCCGCGCCTGGCGTGAAGAATATCCCGAGCTGGATTACGGCATCTCCACCATTCCCATGCCTTCTGCTGATGTAACTCCTCAGATTCCTCTGGGCGGCCGCGCATGCGTGATCCCCGTTATGAGCACCCATCAGGAAGAGGGCTGGGAGCTGCTCAAGCACGTACTGTCCTATGACGAGCAGATGGCTTATACCAAGGCTGAAGTTGGTCTGGGTGTTCGTCAGGACATGGGCAGCGATCCCTGGTTCGATACCAACAAGAACTATCGTCTGGTGCTGGAGGATATGCAGTACTCCAAGCCCAAGGCTGCTACTGAGATCATGCAGATGGATACCATCGTGTTCGACGCCATTCAGCAGGTTATCCTGATGGGCGCCGATCCTGCGGAAGCTCTGGCTGCGGCTGATGAAGCCTATAACGAACTGCTCGCTTCGCTCGAGTAAGGCACTTTCGCAGGGAGGAGGAGTAATCCTCCGCCCTGCATTCTTAGCACAGGGAGGCTGCGCATATGAAAAAACAGAGGCTCTCACTCAGCCGGCGTCAGGCCATCATTGGCGTGGTGTTCCTGCTGCCGTTTCTGATTCACTTTTCCATGTTCCTGATTTATCCCTTCTTTTCAACCGCTTATACATCTCTGACAAATGCAAACCTGATGTCTCTGACAGAAAAATTTGTCGGACTGAAGAACTACCAGAATGTTCTGAAAGATAAGCTGTTTATTTCTTCGCTGAAAAACACAGGTCTCTATCTGCTGATTGACGGTGTGGGCGTAGTGATTTTCGGCATGCTGATGGCGCTTGCTCTCAACCAGAAAATTCGCGGAATTTCCTTTTTCCGCACAGCGTTCTATATTCCTGTCCTGGTGGACTGGGTCATTGTATCCATTGTCTTTCTGTTTATTCTCGAACCCAATTTTGGCGTGGCCAACTATGTATTGCGTCAATTGAACCTTCCGCAGCAGAAATTTTTGACCAGTCCGCTGCAGTCCATGCCCATCATAGCCATCGCTTCCGTCTGGAAAGGATCCGGTTACTATGCCGTTTTCTTCCTTGCAGCTTTGCAGGACGTACCGGTTGATCTGAAAGAAGCGGCACAAATTGACGGAGCCACAGCCATCCGAACTTTTTTCAGCATTACGCTGCCGCAAATAATGCCTGTAGTCATCTTTGTGGTTCTGATTTCCTTCATCGGTTCCCTGAAGGGATTCGATCAGTTCTACATCATGACCAAGGGTGGACCGGCGCGTTCAACAACAACCATTATGTACTATTTCTATGAAGTAGCTTTTACAAATATGAAAACGGGCAAAGGAGCTGCCATTGCTATGGTTTTCACAGCAATTGTGCTTGCTTTTACAGCCGTTCAGCGTATTCTGTCCAGCCGCCTTGCCGGTGCGGACGGCGTAAATTGAGGAGGAACTGGCATGAAAAAAGCTTTCAAGCGCTTTCTCCAATATGGCATCATGCTTCTATGGACGGCTATATGCATTGGGCCGTTTGTGTGGATTCTGCTTTCCTCGTTTAAACCGCTTCGTGAAATTACGGCCTGGCCTCCTACACTATGGCCGCAAACGGCAACAACCAACAACTATATCGAGGCGTGGAACAGCATCCCCTATGGGCGCTATCTGCTCAATAGCCTGTTGATTGCTACGTTATCCACAGCGTCGGTCGTGCTGGTAGCCTGTTTTGCCGCATACAGTCTGGTGGTTCTTAAGTCCAAGCTGTCCAAGCTGGTGGAGATCCTGATTCTGATCGGCCTGATTATGCCGGCTCAGATCACCTTCATCCCCCTGTTTAAAATGATGCGCAGCTTTGGCCTGATTGACAGCTATGCTGGTTTGGTTCTGCCCTATCTTTCAACGGCATTTGGCGTATACATGATGACCTCGTTCTACAAAATGATGCCATTTTCGCTGGTAGATGCTGCGCGAATTGATGGTTTGGGCGAGTTTGGCATTGTAACCCGTATCGTAATGCCCAACGCCAAAAGCGGCATCATCACCCTGATCATCTTTAACTTCCAGCAGGTATGGAAGGATCTGTTCTGGCCGCTGCTGCTGATCAACAAAACCGAGCTACGCACAGTACCAATTGGCATTACGGCGTTTTTGCAGCAGGAGGCACAGAACCAGGGGCAGATTCTGGCTGCAGCGATTATTTCAATCCTTCCGCTGTTCCTTGTTTATGCTATTTTTCAGAAACAATTTGTTCAGGGCGCTTCCTTTAGCGGTCTGAAGATGTAAACAGCAAAGGAGGATGCCCATGCCCCCGCTTAGTACCGCTGTTTCTGCCGGAGATTATGTGTTTCTCAGCGGCATACCTCCTGTTAAGAACGGGCAGGTGATTGCTCCGCAGGACATAGTGCTGCAGGCAGAGTATGTATTAAAAAAAATGGATGAAGTACTGGCAGCGTTTGAATTATCATTGAAACACCTGGCTTATGTACAGATTTATCTGCAAAGTATGGATGACTATGAGACGGTCAATGCGGTATATGAAAGGCACATGCCACAGCCATATCCAGCTCGCAAAGTCATTATTACGGATTTCGCTGTGAAAGGCGTACGCCTTGAGATGAATGGTATCGCGACAGGAAAAATCAAAGAATGCATATTTATGCCATAAGGAGTGATTGATATGATTTTTGATGCGGATCTTCATCTTTCTCTCACGGAGGACAATGGTCTCACTGCGGAAGCTGCACTCCATGCCCTGGACAAAGCGTGTATCGACAAAGCGAACATCTGGCTTCAGCCGCCCTACATGCGCGTGATTGATGAAGCAAATCAATACATTTATCAATCTGTCAAGGCGCATCCCGATCGTTTCAGCGCAACCGGTTGGGTGGATCCCCACTTTGGAGAAGAAAAGTCCCGCGACATGCTCAAGCGCTGCATTGAGGAATACGGGATGCGCACCATCAAATTCAATGGAGCTCAAAACAGCTATTATATTGATTCACCGGAGCTGTTTCCGTTATATGAGCAGATGAATCAGGCTGGCTGTGCACTGGCATTCCACATCGGATCCGATTTCTTTGACTTTACTCATCCTTCACGTGCCCAGCGTATAGCGGAGCATTTCCCCACGATGCCTGTGATGCTGGTTCATATGGGCGGAGCAGGCAAACCGGATTTGAGCAATGCCTGTATTGACGTGGCCAAAGTCTGTCCCAATGTGATGCTGACAGGCAGCGCTGTATCCTACCTTTCAATCATTCACGCGATTAAAGAACTGGGACCTGAACGCGTCTGCTTTGGAAGCGACGCCCCCTTTGCCCTGCCGCATGTTGAACGCGCCGCTTATGAGGCATTCCTGCCCGATGTGACAGATGCTGCAGGTGCCGAGCTGATCATGTGTAAAAACGCCATGAAATTTTTCCAGTACAATTGAAAACGGTAATCTGGCTTGAACGCAAGCTAAGCCTGTTTCTTCTTGAAAGTAGTTATCAAAAATCCGGCTAAACTGCCCCCAACTGTGCAGACAGTACAAAAAACCTTGAGTTGGAAAAAGGAAGATTAACCGGAGTGACGAAGCGTAAGCGGAGGCACTCCGGTTTTAAGCTGGATCCGTTCACAGTTGTAGAAAAGGATGTAAACCGTTTGTCATTCGCTGGTTTGAAGAGCATGGCGCTACTGTCGACAATGATAACTTTGCACTTTCTCAGCTGTTGCAGTGGATATGGCGAAGCGCGATCCGTAATGACGAGTCAGTTTCTCTCTATCTTCCGTCCAGCAGGATGCGCAGATTGCTTATGAACTGGCTTGGAGAATCCTGCTCCCACAAAGTGAGCTGAACTCCTTGTAAATCAACAGGTTTGAAGAAAAATCCTAAAAAGAAAAAAGGATATTCATCATCCATCTTTCATCCGCACTTTACATAAATCAGAGAAACCACGACGTTGTCTGCTTGAGGAGATCAAACGCTACATAACACACAGGATCGCAGATGCTTCCCGGTAGCGGAAAGTTTGAGCGGACGGGACTAAACTCTGATGGCAAGTGCAAGGAAGCAGCAAACACTGCCTTCAACTATCTGAAAGCGAACAGCAACCGTATCAGCGGCGCGATCAGCACGACAACAAAGGACTATATCATCAACTATCAGGATTTGCAGGGCATCGGCATGACCGAGAAACTTGCGCTTCCCACGCTGATTGCGCTCTGCTCGATTGCCCTCGGAAAGCCGACTCTCAACAGTCTGGCAGTGCTTGGCGAGATCAGCATTGCCGGGACAATGCTCAAGGTGGACGAGCTTGCAAACGCCCTCCAGGTCTGCCTCGATAGTGGCGCAAAAAAGGTGCTGCTGCCGATTACATCGGCGGCTGATCTCGGTCTTGTTCCGGCAGATTTGATTGGCTGCTTCAATCTTGTTTTTTATCAGAGCGCAGAGGACGCAGTATATAAGGCATTGGGCGTTGAGTAATTCCGCTTCAAAGGTGGAGAGAGCAATATGCACTGTCCGTGGTGCGGCAGTCCAGTTATGATACATAATCATCTTGGGAATGCGGCTGGTGCGGAGATTTTGAAAGTCTCACCGAACACGGCACAAATCACGCTGACGCTTTCCTTCGTCTATCATGTCGATCTACCCGAAACGTGGAGCGATTTGAAACGACACTGAATCAGCTTGTACCCAAGAACACCTTGCTTTCACATTTTCTCGGGAAGGTGCTGCTGCACAACATTTCCACCATAATCCAGAATGCAGGAGCATTGCCGGACGAAAAAAAGGCGGCGGAACTACGGACTTTCCTGACTACAACCACTGACCTGAAGCGGGGCGAAAGCGCAAATGAAGTATCTCTCAGTTTTTTTCAAGATAAAACAACTGCCTTCGGCAGTACACCGAAGGCAGTTTAAAAAAACAGGTGGGAAAGGGGTCAGGATTTGACTGCGCCGGTGGTCAGGCCGTTGATGATCTGCTTCTGTGCCAGCAGGTAGAAAACCAGAATGGGCAGCGAGCTGAGCAGGAAGGCCGCGAAGGCCAGCGTGTAATTGGTGGAGTACTTATTTTTAAAATTATACTCAAACAGCGGCAGCGTCCACATGTCCTGACTGGCGTTGAGCATCAGAAGGGGCAGTTGGAAGTCGTTCCAGATCCACAGCGCGTCCATGATCATCACGGCGGACACGATGGGCTTCATCATGGGGTAGATGATCGTAAAGAACGTGCGGCCCACGCCCGCGCCGTCGATAAAGGCGGCTTCGTCCAGCTCCTTGGGAATGCTGTTAACGTAGCTGACGGTCAACAGGCAGCCTTCGGACAGGGCAAAGACCCAGTACAGCAGGATCAGGCCGTAACTGTTCATGGCATTGAGGTAGCTCATCAGCTTGATCTGGGGCACCATGACCACGGTAAAGGGAACGAAGGCGCCGGAGATGAACAGAATGTAAATCAGCCGATAGTACTTTTTCTTGAAATTCCGGGCAATGGCATAGGAGACCAGCGGTACAAAAACGCCGATGCCCAGCAGCGAAAACAGCGTGATAAACAGGGAATTGAACACGAAGTTGCCAAAATACGCCTTGTGGATGACCTCGTCAAAATTGCCCAGATACAGGGTAGAGGGCAGGCCGAAAAAATTGGCGGACATCTCGTCCGGCGTTTTCAGGGCCGTGACCACCGTGATATACATGGGGAACAGGATCAGCACCACGCCGATGGTCAGGAACAGGTAGGTCAGTGCGTTCAGGATCCTTTTGCTTTTTTTCATCTTCAATCACGCTCCTGAACCAGTTTGATCTGTACCAATGCCACCAACATGATGACGATAAAGATCATGATGGATTCCGCCGAGGAATAGGCAAACTTCATATCCGTAAAGGCGTGTTTGTAGATCGAAACGGCGATCGTTGTGGTGGCGTTGGCCGGGCCGCCGTTGGTGGTGGCCTTCACATAGTCGAATACCATCAGGCCGGAACGGATGCTCATCAGCGCCGCAACGCCGATGGTGGGCTTGACCAACGGCAGTGTAATGCTCCAGAACGCCTGACGGCGGGTCGCGCCGTCAATGGTAGCCGCTTCGTACAGATCGGAGGAAATGGACTGCATTCCGGCCAGAATCAGCACCGTGGGCACAGCCGTTTCCTTCCAGACCTGAATGAGCATGATGGCCCACATGGCCAGATTGCGATTGGAAAGCGGGTTTTTGGACAGAAGCGCGATGCCCATCGCCTTGCCCACCATGGGCACTACGTGGTAATAGATCTGATTGAAGATCAGGCCGATGGTAATGGAGGACATCACCGCAGGGAAAAAGTAAGTCACCCGCCAGAAGCTGTGCAGCTTCAGCTTCTGGTTCAGCAGGACAGCCAGCAGCGTGGCCAGTGCCGTCACCAGAAGGGTCATCACGATCGTATACCAGAAGGTGCGTCCCACCGCCGCCATGGTCAGCTTATCCTGAAAAGCGCTGACATAGTTCTGCAGCCCGATAAACTGATAGGTCGGGCTGATGCCGTTCCAGTCCGTCAGCGAATAATAAATGCCGCTGACAACGGGGAACGCAAAAAAGATCAGATACAGCAAAACCGCCGGCACCGTAAAAAGGAAATAGGCCGACTGTTTCATGCGTTTTCCGAGGTTCATCGTTCTTCTCCCCTCCAAAGATCATCCGTAAAAGGAAAACGCCGGAAGGGAGCCCTTCCGGCGCTTTTTCCCGTTCGTTACTGAGCGACAAACAGGCTCTGCAGCGTATCAAGGAAGGCGGGAACGTCTTCATCGATCAGCAGCTGCTGGCAGGCGCTGGTCACATAATCCACGGTGCCGGTCACCCACATCTGATCGGGCCACAGACCGATGTTGTCGGCGCTGTCAAAGCAGCTCAGGATCGGCTTGGTCTCTTCCACAGCGGAAACGACGCCCTTGATGTAGGAAGCGGAACCATCCATGTCGGCATAGTACTGCGCGTTGTCCTCCCGGGCCATGAACTGAAGGAACTTCAGCGCGGCTTCGGGGTTGGCGCAGGTGGAGCTGATGCACAGGCCCAGATCATTCTGGTAGCCGATGCGCATATGGTTGCCGGTCTTGGCGGGCAGCGGGAAGGAGGAGAACTCGAAATCGGGGTTCAGCGCCTTCACGGAAGGAACGATCCAGATGCCCTGAATAATCATGGCCGCTTCGCCGTTGGCGAAAGCGTCCAGCGCCTGATCGTAGTTGGTGCCCATGGTGTCTTCCTGAGCGTAGCTGTTCAGCTCCAGGAATTCCTTGGCGGACTCTTCAAATCCGGCGTAGTCGGTCACAGTGGCTTCGCCGTTGTAGATGGCGCTGTTGACGGTCTCATAATCGTCCACGCAGTTCAGCGCGACCATGGACCACACCGTGCTGGCTTGCCAGTCCATGTTGTGCATCACGAAGGGGGTGATACCGGCGGCCTTCAGCTTTTCGCACACGGCGATCAGCTCTTCATAGGTGGTGGGCACTTCGATGCCGTTTTCTTCGAAAATCTTCTTGTTATAGAAAACGCCGGCGGCGTTCATGGAGATGGGCAGGATGTAGGACTTGCCTTCGTACAGGGTATCCTTCAGCATCCCTTCGTCGATGGTGGAGAAAACGTCCTTATCGGTCAGATCCAGCAGCATACCGTTCTTGGCCATTTCCTGATAACGGGGATCAGTGGCGTAGTAGGTCAGCATTTCGGGCAGCTTGTTGGTAGCCGCACGGGTCTGCAGCACCGTGGTGGAGTCGGGGACCTGCGTCTGCTCCACGTCGATGTCGGGATTTTCGGCCTCGAACTTATCAATCAGCGTGTTCAGAATATCGACCACTTCAGGCTTGATATTGAAGAACTCCAGATGAACCTTGTCGCTGCTCTCGGCCAGCGCGGAAACGCTTCCGAGCATCAGCATGGCGCAAAGAACCAAAGCCAATACCTTTTTCATGGGTTTTGTCCTCCCAATGATTATTTGAACTCCCGAAGGAGGAAGTTCCTTACCTTTTGCGCTACCAGCGCCTGAGCTGCGGCCGTCTCGTAGCAGTGATGCACGCCCGGGATCAGCTGAAGCTCCGCCCGGCTGCCCAGTTTGTCCTTCAGACGGATGCTGTGGTAAACCGGCGAATCGCCGTCCAGCTCGCCGTGGATCAGCAGCGCGGGTACGTTCAGTCCGCAGACGATGCGGTACCCATCCAAATCGGACAGCTCATCCACCATCGCCTTGGAGACCCGGAAGCCTCCCAGATCGATCCAGCCGTTTTGCAGGAAATCCTGCAGCTGCGATCCTGTCAGCAGTTGGATCAGCTCATGATAGCAGGAAAATGCCGGACTCAGCAGCACCAGTCCCGCCGCGTTCGCCTTCTCCGCGGCCATGACCGCCGCCAGCGCGCCCAGCGAATGGCCGCCCACAAGAATCTTTTCAGGATCCACCTGCGGCAGCGTCCTGGCATATTCCATGACCGCCGCCGTATCTTCCGCCTCGGTGGAAGTAGTGGCTTCTTCCGGCAGACCGTCGCTTTCTCCGCTGCCGATGCAGTCATGACGAAGGCAGACGACGCCGTTTTTTTCCAGTTCCTTCGCAATGGCCATCAGCGGCCGTTCGTGGGCGCAGCCCGTCAGGCCGTGGCACAGCACCAGACAGGGGCAGTTTTCTTTTTCCGGCAAGTGCGCGATCCCGCGAAGGGTCTTTCCTCTGACTGTCAGAGAAAAAGACGTCTGCATTCCAACCACCTCTTACAGCAAACGTTTGAACAAGGTTATTATAGGCCTCTTTTCTCCGCCGTGTCAACCTTCCTTTTTGGGGATCGACCCCCGTTGCAGGGGGAGGGGGTGGTGTGGTATGATGGAGGGAGAAAAGAATGGGGGAGGGAATAAGCGTTGAAAAGAAGGCGGAGACGGGGACTTTCCTTTGGCAGCGTGGTAATGATCGTTTTGACCGTGGCCGTGCTGGCGGGGTTCGGGACGATGATCCCCCGGTTCACCGGCAGCGAAAGCTTTGACCAGAACGCGGCGCAGCTGGCCGTGGCGCTGGATCAGACCATCGTGAATTTCTCCTCCAATTTGGGAGCCATCGCTTCCCAGAAGGAAACGACGCCGCCCGCGCCCCTGTGGGCGACGGCCACCCCCATGCCCACCGCCACGCCGGTTCCTACGGCGGTGCCCAAGGCAAGCTTTCGGCTGTGCGCCACGGGAATGCTGAATTGGAGCGCATCCATTCAGAAATCCGTGCAGACGGACAGCGGCTATCAGTACGCCGACGTGCTCAGCCCGCTGCTTTCTCAGCTGAACGCCGATGTGACCGTAGCGACCCTGCGCAATTCCCTGATCGCCGATGAAAAAATCTCCGACGGCAACGCGGACGCTTCGCTGGCGGCCGCGCTGTTCCAGAGCGGCTTCCGTGCGCTGAATCTAGGACATTTCAACACCTTGGATTACGGTCTGGACGGCCTGTGGAAGACCCAGAGCACCCTGACCGACGCGGGGGTTCTGCCCTTCGGAGCGTACCCGTCCGCCCAGCGGCGCAGCACGCTGACGCTGACCAACGCGGGCGGCGTGAAGCTGGCCCTGCTGAGCTATCAGAGCGGCGTCAGTTCCGAGGGCCGGAAGGCCGTGTCTGCCGACGACCGGGCCTACGCCGTAGGCGAGCTGGAGCTGTCCGTCATTCAGGAAGAGATCACCGCCGCCCGGAACGCGGGCGCGCAGGTGGTGCTGGTATCCCTCTGCTGGGGCAAGGAAAACGCCACAAAGCCCACCAACGAACAAAAAGAGCTGGCGCAGGCCATCGCCGACGCGGGCGCAGATATTCTGCTGGGCGTGAACCCCAAGGCCGTCCAGACGGTGGAGATTCTCACCGCCGACCGGAGCGACGGCCGCTATCACCCGGTGCTGTGCGCGTACAGCCTGGGCAGCCTGCTGACCTCCGAACGGCAGCAGCGCACCAATCTGGCGGGCGTGCTGCTCCACGCGACGGTGGAATATGACCCCGCCACCGACACCGTGGCCTTCGACGGGCTGACCTACACGCCTACCTACAACTGGCGCACCAAGGAAAACGGCGCTTACCGCTACCGGATCTACCCCAGCAATCTGGCCGAATATCCGGCGGACGTGAACAAGGATCAGCTGAACATCATGGCCAAGTGCCGGAAGATCATTCAGGACGTGATGGCAGACAGCGGGTTTACGGAACAATAATATTATAATAGGAAAAGAAGGAATCTGAAATGAAACTGCTGGCCGTGGGAAACAGCTTTTCGCAGGACGCCTGTACCTTTCTTCATCAGACGGCGCAAGCACAGGGACTCGACTTGGAAGTGACCAACCTGTATATCGGCGGCTGCTCGCTGGAAATGCATTACCAGAACCTGCTTTCCGGCAAGGCCGACTATCAGTGCCAACAGAACGGCCATTTTGACGGACGGATGATCTCGCTGCCGGAAGCCCTTGCCATGGAGCCGTGGGACGTGATCGTCACCCAGCAGGCCAGCCATTTCAGCGGTTGGATGGACAGCTACGAGCCTTTTCTGACGGAGCTGCTGGAGGATTTCCGCAAGGCCCGTCCGCAGGCGCGGCTCTATCTGCACGAAACATGGGCATACGAACGGAGCAGCGATCACGGGGCCTTTTTCCGCTACCATTGCGACCAAATGGAAATGTATGACCGGCTCCGCTACTGCTACCGTACCATGGCCCGTCAGCACGGCCTTTCGCTGATCCCCAGCGGCGATGTGATCCAGCGGGCGCGCACGAAGGAGCCTTTCCGGGTGCAGGACGGCGGACGTTCCCTGTGCCGGGACGGCTTCCACATGAGTCTGAGTTATGGCCGCTACCTGCTGGCCTGCGTGTGGGTGGGGCGGCTGTTTCACGTATCTGTGGCGGACAATCCCTTTATTCCAGACGGCGACGAGGCCGTAGAGCCCGCTTTACTGGCGCTGCTGCGGCAGACGGCGGACGAAGTGCTGGCGGAGCAGCGCAGTCAGGAATAAGGCGCTTTCCGTTTTCCGCTGCACCCCTCCGGGTGATTTTTTCGAACTTACGGAAAAATTTTGCTCGGGGTATGGACAAAAAAACAGTCCTTTGCTATAATGTAAAGTGCTGTTGTGCCAATATAGCTCAGTCGGTAGAGCAGCGGTTTCGTAAACCGCAGGTCAAGGGTTCAAGTCCCTTTATTGGCTCCATTTTTTCGGGGTGTAGCGCAGCTTGGTAGCGCGTTTGCTTCGGGAGCAAAAGGTCGCGGGTTCAAATCCCGCCACTCCGACCATTAAAACCCGCAAGGCGTAAGGCTTTGCGGGTTTTCTCTATCCATTTTTCATTTCCCAATATCTCCCTTTTGACTCCCGTTTCTGCACCCTTTGGGGGCAAAATTTTTCAAAAAACGCCGTTATGGACGGTTCAAAGGTTCAAACTTGCCCGCCTTCGGCGGCCGAGATACGGAACATAAAGAAAGAAGACTGCCTGACGGCAGCCTTCTTTCTTATAGGTTATTTTTCCATTAGTTGGCGCGCACCTTGATGCTGGGCCAATCATAGATGCCAACGGGCGTCATGTTGAAGTCCTCCACCTGGGCGGACAGGATGACGGTCTCGTTGCGGCTGTTCAGATAGCAGCCGACCGGATCCTCCAGGTACAGGATCTCCGCAGCGCGCTGGTAGGCCTTTTCGCGCCATTCCTGATCGGTGGTCTTGGCAGCGCCGTTGAGCAGCTCGTCCACTTCGGCGTTGGAGTAGAAGCCGTAGTTGTTGCTGTTCTTGCCGTCTTCTTCAGTAGCGAAGCGGCGCTTCAGACCCTCGTCGCCGTCCAGCGTGATGTAGCCGGCGCCCATCAGGAACATGCCCCAATCGGGGAATTCTTCGGGGGTCAGGCCGTTCCACGCAGCGGAGAAGGTAGCGCGGTCAACCACGACCAGATTGCACTTGATGCCCACTTCCGCCAGCTGAGCGGCGGCGATTTCACCGGCCTGCACACCCTTGTTGTACACGTCGGTGCACATGAGGTTCATTTCGAAGCCGTCAGGATAGCCAGCCTCGGCCAGCAGTTCCTTGGCCTTGGCCTGATCCTGCTGGATCACGCCCAGATTGATGTAGCCGAAAGCGGCGGGCGGCGCAACGCTGTCGCGGGGCTTCTCACCCATGGCGCCCCACAGAGCCTCGACCAGCGCGGTACGATCCAGCGCGTAGGAGATGGCCTGACGAACCTTGGTGTCCTTGATGATGGGGTTGGAGCAGTTGAACTGGAACAGATGGCAGCCGGGGCCGGGGATGGAGAACACGTTCAGGGTGTCGTCCTCCTTGAAGCGCAGCACGTCCTCAGCGGAGATGTTGATTGCGGCGTCCACCTGATGGCTTTCCATGGCGATGGCGCGGGAGGCAGCTTCGGGAACGATCTGGATGCAGATGTTCTCGGTAGCGGCGGGGCCGTTGAAGTAGTCGTCAAAGGGAACCAGGTGCATATCCTCGTCCTTGTTCCACTCCACCAGCTTGAAGGGGCCGGTGCCGTCGACGCTTTCCACTTCCTTGCCCAGTTCCTTGCCGTACTTTTCGATGTAGTCCTTGTTCAGCAGGGTGTTGGCACGCAGGGTCAGAGAGGCCAGCATGGGGCCGGCGGGCTCCAGCGTAACCAGATTGATGGTGTAATCATCCACGATGTCGCAGTGATCGATAAAGCCCATGGTCTGGGTGTAGCGCACCGGGTCTTCCTTGTTCAATAGACGGTCGTAGGTGGCCTTCACGTCCTCAGCAGTCAGTTCTTTGCCGCTGTGGAACTTGACGCCCTTGCGCAGGTGGAAGGTCCAGGTCAGCTCGTCTTCGGAGACTTCCCAGCTCTCGGCAACGTCGCCCACGATATTGCCTTCCAGATCGCGCTTGACCAGATAGGAATATACCTGAGGCAGCACCACATCGTTGCTGACGTTCATCTGGCCGTCCATAATTTCCTGATCGTTGGCAACGGCGATGGTAAAGGTATCCTGATACTGGATCTCATCCGCCATGGCGACTGTTCCGACGCAGGTGGGAAGCAGCAGCGCCATCGTGAGAAGGAACGCGAGTGTCTTCTTCATAAGTTCTTCTTTCCTTCCTTTCGTGGGTTTGTTTCCTGAGCTTTGCCGTTAACGCCCCTGCGCATCAAGGCGTTTTTGCCGTCTCCGTTCCGGAAACTTGGCGGTATTATAGCACCTGCTCGAATTGTATGCAATTATGTGTACGAGAAAAAATTGTATATTTTTTGTATTTTACACTTGTTTGGTGAATAAAACCACTAATTACCCTATAAAATACATTTTTTTTGATTGCTTATGCATCCGGCTGCAGATCGTCCAGATGGACGCGCCGCCCGCCCAGATAGACCCGACCCACGGAAGCAAGGCTGCCGACGTCCTCCAGCGGGTTGGTATCCAGCGCCAGAAAATCCGCTGTCTTTCCAACCTCCAGCGAGCCAGTCCAGTCCTCCACGCCGATCATGCGGGCTGCATCAATGGTGGCCGCCCGCAGCGCGTGCCACGGGGTGCAGCCATACTCCACCATTTTGCATAATTCTGTATACGATCCCCAATGGGGATTGTAAGGCGTGCCCGCGTCCGTACCTGCGGCGATGGAGACCCCCGCCTTCAGCGCCTTCTGGAAGCTGGCCACCTGCGCGTCCCGGGCCCGACGGCACTTGTCCAGCGCATAGCTGGGGATATTCGGGTCGGTCTGGTGCAGCATCAAAAAATGAATGGCAGACAGGGTGGGCACCAGCCATACGCCCCGATCCAGCATCATCTGCACGCACTCGTCGTCCAGATAGGTGCCGTGCTCCACCGAATCGATCCCGGCACGGATGGCGCACTTGATGGCGGCGGCGCTGTGGGCATGGGTGGCGGTTTTCTTGCCCGCCTTGTGAGCCTCCTCAATGGCGGCCCGCATTTCCTCCTCCGTCAGCTGAGGAGAGGAAGCCTCCATGCCGGGAGACATCATGCCGCCGCTGGCCATGATCTTGATCAGATCGGCTCCGTACTTGATCTGCTCCCGGGCGGCACGGCGGCACGCATCCGGGCCGTCGCACTCCATGCCCGTGTTGCTGCCGTGACCGCCGGTCATGCACAGGCACTGGCGGCTGATGATATAGTGCGGCCCGATCACGATGCCCTGATCGATCGCGTCCCGCAGGCCCACTTCCGCCTGTTTGCGGCCATTCATATCCCGCACGAAGGTCACGCCGGAGCGCAGGTGCTGCTGCAGATGATTCAGCCCCCGCAGGGCAAACTTGGCGGGATCCTCCGTATTGAAGGAGACGGGATTGGCCGTGGGGGTCGCCAGCGCGTGTACGTGGCAGTTGAACATGCCCGGCATGACAGTCTTGCCGGTCAGGTCTTCCGCCTGCTCCCGCTGCTCGGGGGACAGGGCGGCGGATGGGCCCATCCAGATAATGCGACCCTCCCGGGCGGTCATGGCATAGTCCGGCAGGATCTTTTCATGAACCACATCCAGCAGTTGAAAGCCATACCAGGTTTTTTCCGTTTGTTTCTTTTCCATCTTCGGGGCGCTTCCTTTCGTGTTTGGATGTAAGAAAAGCACCGCACGCGCGCGCGTGCGATGCTGTTATGGGGGACGTTTTTTCTCAGGCGTCCAGAGAGCCGGCCGCTTCTTCATAGGTCTGGTTCAGGGATTCGTTCATGGTGATCGCGTCCAGCGTATGTTTTTCGGACGCGCTGCGGGCCTCGGCCACGTTCCGGGCGGCGATGGCGTCCAGAATTTGCTGGTGTCCGTTCATCGTCCTCGAAATGTCGCCCAGCCCCTTCCATGAAGTGCTGGGTTCATGCCAGGAGCGTTTCATCAGGTTGTTGATGGTCTCATGGAGAAAGTGATTCCCGCTCTTTTCGAAAATCAGCTGGTGGAACTGCTCGTTGTTGGCGGAAAACTGCTTGACGTTACCGTCCGACACCGCCTTCTCCATGGCGGCCTGATAGGAAGCCAGCTGCTGCAGGTCGCCCTGCGTCATGTTGGTGCAGGCCAGTCCGGCGGCCATGCCCTCCAGCGTGGCGCGGACGTACAGCATTTCCCGAATTTCCTTCTGGCTGATATCCGCCACCATCGCGCCCTTATAGCGCTCCATCTTCACCAGCCCCAGCGCCTCCAGATGCTTCAGCGCCTCCCGCACCGGGGTGCGGCTGACGGAATATTTCTGCGCCAGCTCCATTTCCACCAGTCGTTCCCTTGGTTTGTATTCCCCGGTGATAATGGCTCGCCTGAGCAGGTCCGCCAATTCCAGACTGTCCGTTTTTTTCATGCTGATGACTCTCCAATGTTTTTCGTTTGTTTTTTTGTCTGACATTATTGACATTGTATACTTTGTTGCATACAATTCTAACAATCCACGGTGGATTGCATACAATCCTGTTTCAAGGCTAGTATACATCCTCCGGAAAATACCGTCAAGTATCAGGCTGAAAAAACGCCGTACCCGCCGGTTGGAGGATCGCCCACAAAGGAGGAAAACGCCATGCTAAGGTATATTTTCAAGAGATTGCTGCAACTGATCCCCATGCTGCTGATCCTGTCCCTGATCGTGTTTTTTATGGTTCGCATGATTCCCGGCGACCCGGTCAAAAACATGCTGGGCATCGACGTGCCTCAGGAAATGGTGGAAGTGGAGCGGGAGCGCCTTGGCCTGAACGATCCTCTGCCCCAGCAGTACATCCGCTTCATGACGGAGCTTTTCCACGGCGATCTGGGCACCTCCATCGTCACCGGCAAGCCGGTGTGGGACGAGCTGATGAGCCGCTACCCCAACACGCTGATCCTTGCCTTCGGCGGTATCGTCGTGGCGGCCATCGGCGGCATTCTGGTGGGCATTCTGGCGGCGGTATTCCACAACAAATTTTGGGATAACTGCATCATGGTGCTGTCCATGCTGGCCGTTTCCACGCCGTCCTTCTTTCTGGCGCTGATTTTGATGCTGGTCTTTACGCTGAACCTGCGCTGGTTTCCCAGTATGGGCGCGATCACCCCGGCGCGGATGGTGCTGCCCATCATCACGCTGGGCACGCAGGCCATCGGCTTCATTGCCCGCACCACCCGTTCCGCCATGCTGGACGTGATCGGTCAGGACTACATCCGCACGTCCCGCTCCCGCGGCATTCCCAACCGGGTCATCACCTTCAGCCACACGCTGAAAAACGCGCTGATCCCCATTCTGACGGCTATCGGCCTGCGCTTCGGCAGCCTGCTGGCAGGCTCCGCCATCGTGGAGACGGTTTTCTCCATCAAGGGCGTAGGCCGGTTCGTGGTCGATTCTGTCTCCAAACGGGACTATCCCGCCGTGCAGGGCTGCGTGCTGGTGCTGGCTGTCACCTTCGTCGTCATCAATACGCTGGTGGATCTGATCTATGCCTTTGTGGATCCGCGTATTAAGTGCGATTGAGAGAAGGGGGAAATAACGTATGTTCAAAACCGTACTTCGGCGCTTTGCCCGGCGCAAGGTATCCGTTCTGGGCGCTGTGATCCTGCTGTTTTTCCTGCTGGTAGCGCTGTTCGGCCCCATGTTCTGCACCCAGGATCCTCTGGCGCAGGATCTGGTCCACAAATATCAGCAGCCCTCCTCCGAGCATTGGTTCGGCACCGATAATCTGGGCCGCGACACCTTTACCCGCATGGTCTACGGCGCGCGGGTCTCCCTGTCCATCAGCTTCGCAGGCGTGATGAGCGGCTGTCTGGTGGGCGTGCTGCTGGGCGTGTGCGCCGGCTTCTTCGGCGGTTGGGTGGACACGCTCGTCTCCCGGCTGATCGATATTCTGCTTGCTTTCCCCAGTCTGCTTCTGGCCATTACCGTTGTGGCCATTCTGGGCAGCGGCACGGAAAACACGGCCATTGCCATCGCCATTTTCTCCATTCCCTCCATTGCCCGAATGGTGCGCGGCATCGTCATGTCCAATAAGGACGCGGAGTACATTCAGGCCTGCCGGGTCATGGGCGCGTCCAATGCCCGTATGATCTTCACCCACATCATTCCCAACGCCATCTCCCAGATCATCGTGAATATCACGCTGAATCTGGGCACCGCCATCCTGACCGCTTCCTCCCTGTCCTTCCTGGGCTTGGGCGTTCAGCCGCCCGCTCCCGAATGGGGCGCCATGCTGTCCACGGGCCGCGACGTGATCCGCGCCTATCCGCTGGCGGTGCTGATCCCCGGTATCGCCATTACGCTGGTGGTCATGAGCTTTTCGCTGGTGGGCGACGGCCTGCGCGACGCGCTGGATCCCAAGCTGAAAAATAGCTGAGAAGGAGGGCATTTTCCATGTCTGAACCCATTTTGGAAGTCAAGGGCCTCAAGACTTACTTCTATACCGAAGAGGGCGTGGTGCCCGCCGTGGACGGACTGGATTTTACGCTGCACAACGGCGAAACGCTGGCCATCGTGGGCGAAAGCGGCTGCGGCAAGTCCGTCACCTCCCTGTCCATTCTTGGGCTGATCCCCAACCCTCCGGGAAAGATCATCGACGGCAGCATCGTCTACCACGGCGAGGATCTGTGCAAGATCTCCGAGAAGCGGATGCGCCAGATTCGCGGCAAGGAAATTTCCATGATCTTTCAGGAGCCCATGACCAGCCTGAACCCGGTCTTCACCATCGGCCGGCAGATCATGGAATCCCTTCTGTTCCACGGAGAGAAGGATAAAAAGCGCGCCCGGGAGCGGGCGATCGAAATGCTCCGTCTGGTGGGCATCCCCGACCCGGAAAAGAGCATGGAGCGCTATCCGCACCAGATTTCCGGCGGTATGCGCCAGCGCGTGATGATCGCCATGGCGCTGTCCTGCCAGCCCAATATTCTGATTGCCGACGAACCCACCACAGCGCTGGACGTGACCATTCAGGCCCAGATTCTGCGGCTGATCGGCGACCTGCGCAAAAAGCTGGGAACCGCTATCATCCTCATCACCCACGACCTTGGCATCGTGGCCCAGACCGCCGAGAACGTGCTGGTCATGTACGGCGGTCAGGCGGTGGAGTATTCCGATGTGAAGTCCATCTACAAGCAGCCCCTGCACCCCTACACCGTAGGTCTGCTCAAGTCCATTCCCAAGCTGCACGACCAGCAGAAGCGGCTGTACAACATCAAGGGGAGCATCCCAAGCCCCAAGGAGTTCCCGGAAGGCTGCCGTTTCTCCCCCCGCTGCGAGGAGTGCATGGAGATCTGCCGCACCAAAAAGCCGGAGCTGGTTTCCCTGCCGGACGGCCGCAGGGTGCGCTGCTGGAAATACGCCCTGAATCAGGAGAAGGCAACGGCAAAGGAGGCGGCGGAAGAATGAGTCAGGCATTGCTGGAAGTCAAAAACCTGAAGGTGTACTATCCCGTCAAGGTGCGCAAAAACGCGCTGGCGTCGGAAAAGCGCTTCGTGAAGGCCGTAGACGATATTTCCTTTTCCATCCGGCAGGGCGAGACCTTCGGTCTGGTGGGGGAAAGCGGCTGCGGCAAATCCACCACCGGCAAGACCATCGTGCGGCTTCTGAAGCCCACGGGCGGTCAAGTATTATTTGAAGGGCAGGATATTTTCGCCGAAGGAAAAAAGAGCGACCTGTCCCAGAAAATCCAGATCATTTTTCAGGATCCCTATTCCTCGCTGGATCCCCGCTTCACGGTAGGCCGCTGCATCGCGGAACCCATGCGGGTGCACAAGATGGGCACCGCCAAGGAGCAGGAGGAACGCGTCCGCTCCCTGATGCACGACGTGGGCCTGCGCCCCGAGGCGTACACCAAATATCCGCACGAGTTTTCCGGCGGCCAGCGGCAGCGCATTGGCGTGGCCCGGGCGTTGGCGCTGAATCCCTCCCTGATCGTGTGCGACGAGCCGGTCTCCGCGCTGGACGTTTCCATTCAGGCTCAAATTCTGAACCTGATGCAGGATCTGCAGGAAAAGTATCATTTGACCTATCTGTTCATTTCCCACAATCTGGCCGTGGTGGAGCACCTGTGCGACCGGGTGGCGGTGATGTATCTGGGCAATCTGGTGGAGGTGGCCGAGACGGAGGATCTGTTCTGTCATCCTGTCCACCCTTATACGCAGGCGCTTCTGGACGCCATTCCCGTGCCCGACCCGGAGATCCCCACCATGCACAATATGCTGGAGGGCGATGTGCCCAGCCTGATGAACCCGCCCACGGGCTGCTGTTTCCACACCCGCTGCCCCCACGCCTGCGAACAGTGCAGCAAGGAAAAGCCCGCCCTGCGGGATATGGGCAACGGCCATTTCGTAGCCTGCCATCTGGCCGGCAAACTGTGATGTCAAAAGCCCTGACGGGCCTTTGCATAGAGTAAAAGGAGGTACAACATGGAAATCAAGCGTTACGATGTGGGCGCCACCATGAGCCGCGTGACAGAAGCAGGCGGATTCCTCTTCTTCTCCGGCCACGTGGCCGCCAAGGGGGAAAGCATGGAGGAGCAGGCACAGGTTCTGTTCGCCCGGCTGGACGAGCTGTTTGAGCGCTTCGGCACCGACAAGAACCATATGGTGATGGCTACCATCTATATGCCGGATATTTCCCAGAAGGAAGCCTTCAACAAGGTCTGGGATCAGTGGATCGACGAAGGCTGCGCCCCCGCCCGCGTCTGCGTGGAGGCCGGTCTGGGACAGACTCCCTATCGGATGGAAGTTTCCGTCATTGCCGCGAAAAAATAAAAAAACAATAGACGAAAGAGGTGTCCTTATGGCCAATGTATTGTCTGAACCCGCCCTGCCGAATTGCGCGTCCCGCAGTTCCGAGGTACTGCTCAAGGAAGACCTGACCCCCATGGATCCCCTCGCGTTGGAAGCGAAAGCCGCCGCGGAGGCCGACCCCACCGATCCTGAAAAATGGATCAAGTACGGCCGCGTGCTGCGCCGCCAGTCTATGCACCGGGAAGCCATCGCCGCCTACTGCATGGGCATTACCTACAATCCCTTCTATCCGCTCCTGTACCGGCACCGCGCCCACGCGTACATCAACATCGGCGAGTTCGCCGTGTCCGCCGCTACGTTTGAGATCGCGCTGCGGCTGGATCCCTCCAACTGGGACTGCTGGTATCATCAGGGCGTGGCCTACTACCTGTCCCGTCAGTACGACCGGGCGCTGGCTTCCTTCCAGGAGACCCTGAAGCGCTCCGAGCTGTTTGACGATATCGTGGCCACCAAGGACTGGCTGTGGATGACCCTGACCCGTCTGGGCCGCCACGAGGAAGCCGCCGAGATCGTCAAGGATATCAAGCCCGGCCATGAAGTGCAGTACGCCGACTGCGGCTACTACAACCGTGTGCTGGTATACAACGGCACCATGACCCCTGAGGAAGCCCTGAAGGTGGCCGAGGAAAATCCCGACGGCCATTACTACGCCACCGCCGCCTACGGCATCGCCCGCTACTATCTGTCCAAGGGCGAGACCGAAAAGGCCTGGGCCATTCTCAAAAAAATCGCCGATGCGGATAGCTGGGGCGGCTTTGCCGAGCACGCAGCCCGCGTTGATGTGCAGAACTGGCCCAACTAAGCTATTGATGAGAAAGAGGTGTTTTTATGGCCAATGTACTTTCCGAACCGTCCCTGCATGACGTGGCGCCTATGGATACTCAGGTGCATGTAGAACGCACCACCCAGCCCGTTTCCGATCTGGCACTGGAACTGAAGGCCGCCGCCGAGGCGGATCCCACCGATCCCGAAAAATGGATCAAGTACGGCCGCGCCCTGCGCCGCCAGTCCATGCACCGCGAAGCCATCGACGCGTACTCCATGGGCATCAGCTACAGCCCCTTCTATCCGCTCCTGTACCGGCATAAGGCTCATGCCTACATCAACACCGGCCGCTATGCCGAGGCCGCCGCGGACTTCGCGTTCGCCATCCGGCTGGATCCCACCAACGTGGACTGCTGGTATCATCTGGCCCTGAGCTACTTCCTGCTGCAGGACTACGAGCGCGCCGAAAAGGTCTACAAGGTCTGCTACACCATGAGCGACGAGGATCTGGACGTGATCTCCTGCACCGACTGGCTGTGGATGACCCTGCGCCGTCTGGGCAAGAAGGAAGAGGCCGCCCGCCTGCTGGATCGCATCACCCCTGACATGCAGCCCGGCATGGTGGTGTCCTATCACCGCCGCCTGCTGATGTACAAAGGCCTGATCTCCCCCGACGAGCTGCTGACCCCCAACCCCAACGATCTGGAACTGGTCACCATGGGCTTTGGTCTGGCCAACTACTACTACGAGATCGGTGAGGACGCCAAGGGCGATGACATGATCCGCCGCGTGCTGGAAGCCGGCAAGGAAGACGCGTGGAGCGCCTTCGGCTATCAGGCCGCGCTGGTGGAAAAGAAGCGCCGTCACCTGTAATGAAAAGACCCTGCCATTTTGGCGGAGTTTCTCGACGCCGGGCAGATACCAACGTATTTGCCCGGCGTTCCAGCATACGACCATACGAAGGGAGGACATTCCATGCAGGATGTTCAACTGCGGGATTTTCTGAACTTTTCCTTTCTTTCTGCCCTGACCCTGTCCCCGGACGGAAAAAACGCGGGCTTTGTGGTAAGCCGGTGCGATGAGGCCCGGGACGGCTATCAATGCGATTTTTGGCGGCTGGATCTGACCACGGGGAAGACCCGTCAGGTAAGCCGCAGCGGCAATGTGCGCAGCTTTCTGTGGCTGGACGACGATACGGTACTGCTGAAGGGGGAGCGTTCCTCCTCTCTGCTGTCGCCCTCCACATCCTTTCTGAAATTGAAGCTGGACGGCGGCGAAGCGCTGCCCGCCTTTACCGTGCCCCTGTTCGTGGAGGAAATCAAACGGGTGGACGACCGCCGCTTCGTGCTGCTGGTCAGGACCACGCTGTACCCCGCCGAAGACCTGCCGGAGGGCGGCGCGGACTGGACGGTGCTGAATGAGCTCCCCTTCGCCGAAAACGGCGCGGGCTACGTCAGCGGCATCCGTCACCGGCTGTACCTGTTCGACAGCGTCACCGGCGCTCTGACTCCCCTGACCGGCGAAACCTTTCAGGTACGCAACGGCTTTGCCGTGCGCAGGGACGGCGGCATGATCGCCTACATGGGCATGGACATCGACTACATGGAAGTGCAGAAGCTGGGCATTTTCGTCTATGATGTGGCCACCGGCGAGACCCGTCAGCTGCTGCCGCTGGATCGCTACAAGCTGCGCCATATCGACTTTCTGGGGGATAAGGTGCTCTTTACCGGCGCGGACGGCAGCCGGTATATCTGGAGCCAGAACGCCTGGTTCTATACCCTCGACGCAGTCACCGGGGAGGAACAGGTGCTCTGCAGCCCCTTCCAGATGCCGGTGAACAACTCCATCAACAGCGATTGCCGCTACGGCGGCGGCCGGATGCTGCAGGTAGTGGACGGCGACGTTTACCATGTGCTGACGCAGGATGGCTCCGCCCATCTGGCCCGCATCCGGGACGGACAGGAACAGATCGTCAGCCGGGAGACCGGCTCCATCGACGCGATCGACGTGCGCGGCGGCACGGCTTACCTGATCGCCACCCGCCATATGGGCCTGCAGGAAATCTACGCGCTGGATCTGGCGACGGGCAAGGAAACCTGCCTGACCGCCTTCAACCGGCCCTACGTAGAGACCCATGCCATCCATAAGCCCGACGACTGCGACTTTGTCAACGCCCACGGCGACACGGTGCAGGGCTGGGTCATCCATCCCGCTCACGAGCAGCCCGGGCAAAGCTATCCCGGCATTCTGGTGATCCACGGCGGCCCCAAGACCGCCTACGGCCCCTCCTATGTGCATGAAATGCAGGTATGGGCGGCCCGTGGGTACTATGTCTTCTTCTGCAATCCCACCGGCAGCGACGGCAAGGGCGATGAATTCGGCTTCCTGATGACCCGCTACGGCACAGTGGACTACGACGACCTGATGGCCTTTACAGATGTGGTGCTGGAACGGTATCCGCAGCTGGACGCCAAGCGTCTGGGCGTTACCGGCGGTTCCTACGGCGGCTATATGACCAACTGGATCATCGGCCACACCGACCGCTTTGCCTGCGCAGCTTCCCAGCGTTCTATTTCCAACTGGATCACGGACGAAGGCGCCAGCGACTGGTCCTATATGTACAGCCCCTGCCGTTTCGGCGGCGTGTCCGCCCGGATCAAGCCTGCCGATGGCTGGTCGTCCTCCCCGCTGAAATACGTGGGCAACGCTGTAACGCCTACGCTGTTCCTGCATTCGGACGAAGACTTCCGCTGCCCGCTGGGCGAAGCGCTGCAGATGTACACCCAGCTCATCCATCAGGGCGTTGAGAGCCGGGTCTGTCTCTTCAAGGGCGAAAACCATGAGCTGTCCCGCTCCGGCAAACCGTGGAACCGCGTCAAGCGGCTGGAGGAGATCGACGTGTGGATGGACGCTCATTTGAAGGCGTAAGGGAGGGAAAAGCCATGCAAGCTATTGAATTGAAAGATTTTCTGTCCTTCTATGCCATGTCCGACCTGCAATGGGCCCCGGACGGCCATGCTGCCGCCCTGATCGCCCACCGGGCGGATGAGGGAAAAAACGGCTACGATTCCAACCTGTGGCTGTACACTCCCGGAAAGCCCCTGCGCCAGCTGACCGCTCAGGGCGATGTGAAGTCCTTTGTATGGGACGGCAGCGAGGCGCTGCTGTTCCCCACCCTCAGGGACGAAGCGGACAAGGCGCTGCGTGCTTCCGGCGAGGAGCACACCGCATTTTACCGTCTGCCCCTTTCCGGCGGCGAGGCGGAGCGGGTCTTCACCGTGCCGCTGAACGCCTCGGTCATCGGCAAGCTGGCCCCCAGCACCTATGTGCTCAAGGCCCGGAAGGATCTGGAAAAAGAGGCCCGGCTGAAGAACCTGACCGGCGAAGCGCGCCGGGAGGCCCTGAAGCAGCTTTCCATCGAGCGGGAGCATTTTACCGTTTTTGACGAATACCCCTTCTGGTTCAACGGTTCCGGCGTCATCAACAAAACCCGGGTCGGCCTGTTTCTGTTCAACAGCGCCACCGGAGCTCTGACCCCCATCACCACGCCCCTGTTCGACGTGGAAGGCGTGAAGGTATGCCCGGAGGACGGCGTGGTCGTGTATCACGGCGGCGACTTCGAGACCCGCCGGGATTTCCGCACCGGCATCCGCCTGTACGATTTTGCCACCGGCAAGACCACTCAGGTAGTGCCGCAGGATATCTACCGCATCCGGCAGGTGGATTTCTGGGCGGGTCAGGTGGTTTTCGCCGGGACGGACATGGGCGAGTATGATTACAGCCAGACCCCCGACCTGTGGCGGGTGCCCGCCGAGGGCGGCCAGCCGGTGCGGCTGGGCTGCAGCGCCCTGACCATCGGCAACCCCGTGGGCAGTGACGTTCGCTACGGCGGCGGCACCTGCTTCAAGGCGGAAGGCGATACGCTGTATCTGATCTCCGGGCTGGAGGATAACGCCCGTCTGGTGCGGCTGGATCTGAACGGCCGACTGACCCCTGTCTGGGAGGGCGAAGGCACCGTCGATCTGTTCGACGTGTGCAAGGGCCGTCTGATCTGCGTGGCCATGCAGGACATGCGCCTGCAGGAGCTGTTCACCGTGGAGCCGGACGGGCTGCGGCAGGTTTCCGCCTTCAATCAGGAATGGTGCGACAGCCACGAGATCATCAAGCCCGAGCAGGTTCGCTTTACCGACCCGGACGGCTTTGAGATTCACGGCTTCGTGCTCAAGCCCGCCCACTTCGACCCTTCCAAGACCTATCCCGGCATTCTGGATATTCACGGCGGCCCCCGGCTTTGCTATGGCCCGGTGTACTATCACGAAATGCAGGTCTGGGCCAACAAGGGCTACTTTGTCTTTTTCGCCAATCCCCGGGGCAGCGACGCGCGGGGCGATGAGTTTGCCTTCATCCGGGGCAAATACGGCACGGTGGAATATCAGAACCTGATGGACTTCACCGACTGCGTGCTGGCCCATTATCCCCAGCTGGACGCGAACCGGCTGGGCGTTACCGGCGGTTCCTACGGCGGCTTCATGACCAACTGGATCATCGGCCACACCCACCGCTTTGCCTGCGCTGCGTCCCAGCGCTCCATTTCCAACTTTGTCTCCATGGAGGGCACCAGCGACTGCGGCCGTACCTTCGTGGACGGTCATCTGGCCGCCCATACCACGCAGGACGTGGCCAAGGTGTGGGCCCAATCGCCCCTGAGTGCGGCGGATCAATGCACCACGCCCACCCTGTTCATCCATTCCGAAGAGGATTACCGCTGCTGGAAGATCGAGGGTCTGCAGATGTTCAACGCCATCCGTTCCCACGGGGTGGAAGCTCGTCTGTGCCTGTTCAAGGGCGAAAACCACGAGCTGTCCCGGGGCGGCAAGCCGAAGAACCGCGTCAAGCGTCTGCAGGAGATCACCCGCTGGATGGATCACTACCTGCGGCCCTGACCCCGCGAAAACCAACGATATAGAAAGGAAGCATTTTTCATGCGTATTAGCCTGTTGGAGCCCATCGGCGTTACCCCGGAACTGATCGAAGAACTGTCCGAGCCGATCCGCAAGGCCGGTCACGAATTTATCTACTACCCGGAAAAGACCACCGATCCCGCTGAACTGCTCCGCCGCAGCATGGGCTGCGAGGTGGTCACCATTGCCAACAATCCCTACCCCGATCAGGTGGTTCTGGCCGCCGATCAGCTGAAAATGCTGAACGTGGCCTTTACCGGCATCGACCACGTGGGTCTGGAAGCCTGCCGCGCCAAGGGCGTGCAGATCTGCAACGCCGCCAATTATTCCAACCAGACCGTGGCTGAGCTGGTCATCGGCATGACCATCGACCTGCTGCGCCATATGGACGAGGCCCAGCAGCGGGTGCATGGCGGCGGCACCGCCGCCGGGCTGACCGGCCGGGAGATCATGGGCAAGACCGTGGGCATCATCGGCACGGGCCGCATCGGTATGATTACCGCCAGGCTTTTTCTGGCCTTCGGCGCAAAGGTCATCGCCTACTCCCGCACCGAAAAGCCGGAAGCCAAAGCGCTGGGCATCACCTATCTGCCTCTGGCCGACGTAATGGCCCAGAGCGACATCGTCAGCATCCACACCCCCAACAACGCCTCCACCTGCGGCCTGATCAGCGCGGAAATGATCGCCCTGATGAAGCCCACCGCGCTGCTGATCAACTGCGCCCGCGGCCCCATCGTGGACAGCGCCGCTCTGGCCGCCGCCCTGAACGAGGGCCGTCTGGCCGGCGCGGGCGTGGACGTGTTCAATCAGGAGCCGCCCATCCCGGACAGCGAGCCTCTGCTGCACGCCCGCAATGCCCTGCTGACTCCCCATATCGCCTTTGCTTCTCAGGAATCCATGATCCGCCGCGCCCGGATCGTCTTCCAGAATATCGAAGCCTATCTGGCCGGGAAGCCGGAGAACGTCTGCCAGTACTAAGTCCCCTTCTTTTCCTCCCGTTGACACGCCGTGCCAACGGGGTTTTTTTATCAAGTTTGACCTATATTTTACTTTCTCAGGGTGGCCGTTTTTTCTTTTCTCTGGTAAAATGATTTTTGTATCTGGAAGAAGCAAGAGAAGAAACGAGGAATGAAGATGGCTTATCAGACGATTGTGATCGATTACGCGCCCAAGGCCAAGAGCATGGCCGCCGAAGTCGAGAAAAAGGCCAACGAGATGGAGCAGGAGGACTGGGAGCTGGTGTCGTTCGCCATTACCAACTCCGCCAAGGGGATTCTGGTCTTTCACCGGCCGGATAACGATTTTAGAGATTAACGCGTTTCATGCAAAAAAGCCTGTGCCTACGGACAGGCTTTTTTGCGCCATTTTTTCGGTAAACAGGCATAGTGCTCCTTTGCTTTCGTTTTCTTATGCCATTTGTCCAAAAAAATCCGCCGCTCTGAAAAAAGAGCGGCGGGGCAATATTTGTTTTTCAGCCCTGCAGCATCATCTGATAGGTGGGCATGGGCCAATAGTCGGCCCCTACCAGCGTTTCCAGCATATCCCCGGCGGCGCGCAGCTCCGCCATGGCGGGCACGATCCGATCCCGGGTGGCCTGCGCCTTTTCCAGCGTGTCCTGAAGGGGCGCAATCTCGTTCAGAGCGTTTTGCAGGCTGTCGCAGCCCTTCGTCAACCGATCCATCTGCCGCTGAATGTCGATCAGCAGCCGGGTTTCGGTCTCTATCGGCAAATCGGGGCAGACCTGCTTCTTCTGAGCGGCCTCCTGCGCCACCGCGCCGGAATAGGCGATGGCGGCGGGCAGGATCATCCGCCGGGCAATATCCAGCATGCTCAGGGCCTCGATGTCGATGACCTTGACGTAGTTTTCCAGCTTGATCTCGTAGCGGCTGTGAACCTCCTGCGCGCTGAAGACCTTCTGCCGCTCGAACAGGTCCAGATTCTTCTGGTGGATGTAATAAGGCAGTGCGTCCACCGTGCTGGACAGGTTTAACAGACCCCGGCGGGCGGCTTCCTCCACCCAGGACGCATCGTAGCCGTTGCCGTTAAAGATGATGCGCATATGCTCCCGCAGGGTACGGCGGATCAGCTCATCCACGGCGGCGGTGAAGTTCTCCGCCTGTTCCAGCTCATCGGCCATGTGCATCAGGGTGTCGGCAATAATGGTGTTCAGCACCACGTTGGGGCCGGACACGCTCTGACTGCTGCCCAGCGAACGGAACTCGAACTTGTTGCCCGTAAAAGCGAAGGGCGAGGTGCGGTTGCGGTCGGTGGAATCCTTGGGGAACTTGGGCAGGATGTGCACGCCCAGCCGCATCTGATCCCGCTGGTGGCTCTCATACTTGGAGGCGTTAACGATGGACTCGATGATCTCATTGAGTTCGTCTCCCAGAAACACGGAAATGATGGCCGGCGGGGCCTCGTTAGCGCCCAGACGGTGATCGTTGCCCGCGTAGGCCACTGTGACCCGAAGCAGATCCTGATAATCGTCCACCGCCGCCAGAATAGCGGACAGGAACAGAAGGAACTGGGCGTTTTCGCTGGGGGTCTCGCCGGGTTCCAGCAGGTTCACGCCCGTATCGGTGGACAGGGAATAATTATTGTGCTTGCCGCTGCCGTTGACCCCGCCGAAGGGCTTTTCGTGCAGCAGACACACCATGCCGTGGCGGTCAGCCACCTTCTTCATGATCTCCATGGTGAGCTGGTTATGGTCAGCGGCGATATTCACCGTGCTGAAAATCGGCGCCAGCTCATGCTGAGAGGGAGCGACTTCGTTATGCTCGGTCTTGACCAGCACGCCCAGCTTCCAGAGTTCTTCGTCCAGCTCCCGCATAAAGGCGTGGACCCGCGGCTTGATCGCGCCAAAGAAATGATCGTCCAGTTCCTGCCCCTTTGGCGGCTTGGCCCCGTACAGGGTGCGGCCGGTGACGATCAGGTCGGGCCGCTGGAGATACAGCGCCTTATCGATCAGAAAATATTCCTGCTCGGTGCCCACGGTGGGATAGACCCGCAAGGCGGTCTGATTGCCGAACAGACGCAGAATGCGAAGGGCCTGCTTATTCAGGGCCTGCATGGAACGCAGCAGCGGCGTTTTTTTGTCCAGCGCCTGCCCGCCGTAGGAGCAGTACGCCGTGGGAATATACAGGGTCTCGTCCTTCACAAAGGCATAGCTGGTGGGATCCCACGTGGTATAGCCCCGCGCCTCAAAGGTGGCACGCAGTCCGCCCGAAGGGAACGAGCTGGCGTCCGTCTCGCCGCAGACCAGCTCCTTGCCGCTGAACTCACACAGCACCTTGCCGTTTTTCGGCGCGCCGATGAAGGAATCGTGCTTTTCGGCGGTCACGCCGGTCATGGGCTGGAACCAGTGCGTATAATGGGTCGCGCCCTTTTCCAGCGCCCAATCCTTCATGGCGTTGGCGATCACCCCCGCTAGGCTGGGATCCAGCGAACGGCCTTCTTCAATGGTCCGCCGGAGCGCTTTGTAGGTTTCCTTGGGCAGGCGGTTCTGCATGACCGAATCGTCAAAGCAGTTTTCGCCGAAGATCACGCTGGGATTCTCCATCCGTTGCTTCCTCCTTGGAATGCTCATCCTCGAAAGCATAACACACTTCATGGATAGACACAATAAATACTTTGGCAAATTGGCGGCTGTGATGCGCTATGCTGCAATGATCGGGAAGCATTCTGCTTCCGGCAGGAAGGTCAAAGATGGCGTTCGCTTTTCCTCTCTTTTTTTACAAAAGGGGGTGAGCATGATGACCGACTACGAAATGTTGTCTATCGTTATCATGATCATCACTCTTGTTGTTTCTTTGTTAATCAACAACCGCGATAAATAAAAGCAGAGACGCCACCCAGCGCTAACTGGAGGGCGTCTCAACTCGCTTAAGGGAGGGGAGAAGCCAACCACTGCGTCATCCCTTCCTGCCGTTATTGTATCACGGGAAATACAGGCGTGTCAACCGGCCTGCCCTGACTAAAACGCCCTGCGGATGTTTCTCCGCAGGGCGTTTGCTTTATGCGTTCTTTTCTTTGTCAGGGCGCTTGCGCAGGCGGGAGGCCAGATAGACTACGATCCACGCCGGGGCCAGCAGCAGAAACAGCTGCCAATAGTTCTGCTTTCCGAAATACAGGAAAGAGAAGTACAGCGACGCTACGACGGAAAGAAGCAGCGCACTGATGATGAAATAATTGTGCCTGCCCTGCTCCAGAACGGAGTTCAGCACCAGCAGCACCAGCATGGAGAAAAGGATGGCGTAGATGAAGATGATCCACACCAGATTGCCCAGCAGCCACAGGGAGATGAACAGGATCAGCGCCAGCATCCAGACGCCGGTCACGGACAGAAGAATGATGACCTGATTGCTGTACGCTGGTTTTTTCTGCCGGGGATCCTGATCCCAGCCATCGTGGGGGCTGAGCAGATAGTCGACCGTCACGCCGAAGATCTCGCTCATTTTCTTGAGTACGTAAGCGTCCGGCACCGCCTCGGCTCGTTCCCATTTGGAAACGGACTTGTCGGAATAGTTGATGAGCGCCGCCAGCTCCGACTGGGTCATACCCGCTTTCTGCCGCAGGTTGATGATGTTGCTGGCGGTGGTGTACTTCAAATCATCCATTTGCCGCGCCTCAGTTGTATACGCGGACCGGCAGCACCAGATAGAGATAGCCGTCCCCATCCATGGGACTGATGACGCACGGGCTGACGGGCGTATTCATGCTCAGGGTGCAGCATTCTTCGTCCACGTTGCGGATGACGTCGCTGATATAGCGGCTGTTGAAGGCGATCTCGATGTCTACGCCCTCCAGATGGGCCTCCATTTCTTCCCGAACGTCGCCCATTTCGCTGTTGGAGGTGATGGTCAGGGAGCCCTGAGAGGCCTTCATGCGGATCAGGTTGTTCTTGCCTTCCTTGGCCATCAGGCTGGCGCGCTCGATGGCGTCCTGCAGTTCCTTGCGCTTCACGGTGACGCGGGTCTGCCAGGAGGTGGGCAGAATCTGCTTATAATTGATGTATTCACCGGCCAGCAGGCTGGTAACGACGGTGGTATTTCCGATGACGGCCATCATGTGGGTGTTGTCCAGATGGAAGGTAGCCATTTCGTCGGTGTCTTCCATGATGTGGGTCAGCTCGGTCATGACACGGCCGGGGATGATCGCCTTGATCTCTTCCTTATCATCCGGCAGTACGAAGTCGCCGTGATAGCGCTGCAGCGCCAGACGGAAACCGTCCAGACCCACCAGATGCAGCTCGGTGCGGCTGACCTCCATCAGGCAGCCAGTAAGAGCCTGACGGCTCTCCTGCACGGCGATGGCGAAGGTCACTTTGGAGATCATGTCCTTCAGCTTGCCCTGAGGGAAGTGAAGGGCGAAGGTGCCGGACAGATCCTTCATCTGGGGGAACTCGTCTGTTGCTACGCCGGTGATGGTGGAACGGCTCTGGCCGCAGCGGATGGTCACGGCCATTTTTTCGTTCATGGTGAAGGTGACGGTGCCTTCGGGCAGCTTGCGGACGATCTCCGTCAGCAGACGGCCGGGAAGAATGACCTGACCGGGCTCGGCCACGGTGGCGGACACCTGGGTCTTGATGCTCAGGGAACCGTCGGAGCACTGCAGCAGCACGCCGTCTTCATCGCAGGAAAGCAGCACGCCTTCGAGAATCTGCATGGCGGGGCGGGAACTTAGCGCCCGGGTGGCGTTTTGCAGGCCGTAGAACAAATCTTGGGCGGAACATTCAAACTTCATTTCGGAACCTCCGATCCAATCCGATGTAGTAGTAAGTAAATTCAGTAGTAGTAGTAGGGGCTGTGGAAACCATGGAAAAGCGGTTCAACCCTTTTTCCGCAAAGGGAAAACCCCCATGGAATCCCCGTGGAAAAGAAGGAGGATTTCCCCAGGTTTTCCACGTACCGCCCCTCTTAGGCAGGTTGGGAAGAGTCCTCAAAACGCGATTTTGACCGTCTGAAAAGCTCTTCTCTCAAAAATTCTCTCTGGAAGGGGTTTTTTCCTGCCTTTTCGGGGGAAATAATGGGCAAAATCCCTGTCTGCTTTTGACGATTCCCATCGGTTTTCCATGTTTCCACAGCCTGTGGAAAAACGCCTATGGAAAATCTTTTTCTTTTTGTGGCAAAGGGTTTGGGAATCGCTCCCACATTTTTTCCGAAAAATTATCAACAGGATTTTGGGCAAAAAAGGCAACGCCGCTCCGTCTCCCTGCGGGGGATTTTTTCGCAGGAAAAAGGGGAGCGAAAACGCCTTTTTACTTTTCGTATTCCTTCAGCAGCTTCAGCATGGCGTCCATGGCTTCGTTTTCGCCTTCGCCCTCGGTTCGGAGCACGACAGACTCGTTCATGGGCAGCATCTGACTTAAAAGCCCCAGCATACTTTTCATATTGACGATGGAGTTGGCGAACTCCATCACAAAGGTGCAGTCGAACCGGGACGCCAGCGTGGCGACCTGCCCGGCGATCTCCCGGTTGATGGGGCGCATGTTTTTCAGGTTCAGCATTTCTTTTCTCATGGGATGTTCCTCATTTCCAGCCGCCCGATGGCGGCGTTTCATTTTTGGGACGCTTCTTTGGATTCTGCGGCGTATTCCATCAGCCGGCGCATCCGATGATTCACGCCGCTTTTGCTGAGGGGCGGGTTCAGGGTCTGACCCAACTGTTCCAATGTCAGGTCGGGGGCGTTGAGCCGGGCGACGGCGATCTCCTGCAGGGCTTTGGGCAGGCTCTTGAGCCCGTCCTGCTTCGCCAGCCGCTCGATGGCCCGAAGCTGTTCGTCACTGGCGTTCATCTGCTTTTGCAAATTGGCGCTGTCGCAGTTCATGGCACGGTTCACCGAGCTGAGCACCTGCCGCTGCACCCGGAGGTTCTCCATCTCCATCACCGCCTGATGCGCGCCCACTGCCGTCAGAAATGTGACGATCTGGTCGGACTGCTTCAAATAGAGGAAATCCTTGCCCTTCCGGGAGGACTGGTGGATGGGCAGCCCGACCTTCTGCAGACACTTGGCAACGCAGTCCCGGAAATTTTCATCCCGGTAGCCCAGCTCCAGATGATACCCCTGCTCGGGATTGGTCATGGTACCGCCGCCCAGCATGGCTCCCCGCAGGAAGGCCCGCACGCAGCAGGAGCGGTTCAGATTGACCTTGGGCGAGGTAGAACGCAGAGTAGCCTCGCCGTTTTCCCCTACGGTCATCATACCCAGCGCGGACAGAAAGGCCGGAGTCTGGGTGGGGCCCAGCGTCAGCACACATTTCCGGGTGCCGCCGAAATGGGCCGTGGACACGTAGTGAATTTGAGGCGAAAGCTCCAAGCCCTTTTGCAGCAGGGTATAGACCCGGCGGGCCACCGCCATGCTTTCGCCGGTAAATTGGACGCTCAGCTTGCCCCGGCCCAGCAGGTTCAGGCTGCCCAGCGTCATATACAGCGCTGAGAGCTCGCTCATGCGGCAGCAGGGCTTTTCAGGGTTCAGGAGACAAAGCTCCTTTTTGCAATCCGACGAAAAGGACATGAAAACGCAACTCCCTCGGGGCCAATGTAGCGGGTTCCGCCCGGCAGAAGCGCTTCACAGGGAGGTCCGCAGTTTTGAAAGCCCCGTTCGAGGGGCGGCAGTCCATTCGATCAGAAACCTTCTGTCTTACCTTTTATTGTAAGGAATCCGGCGGGCAACGTCAAGAAAAAATGTATATTTCACCCTGTTTTGTTACATACTTCCCCCTGTAAACAGCGCCCGCCCTGACGCGGGCCAAAATACCGGCCGGAGGCGATGAAATTGAAACTGCCAGAAACCCCAATTCAACCTTCCCAGCAGAAAACGCCCTTTTGGCAAAAGACCCGCAAAACCCTCCGTTCGTTGGCGGCGGGAGGGCCGGAAAAGCCCTTCGACGGCCGGGAGTTCTGTTTGCAGCTGGCGGCCGCCCTTCTGACCTTCGCCCTGATGCTGGCGTTTGCCCATGCGGACGCGCAGGTGGCATGGGGAAGCAAGGGCGAGGATGTGCGGAAGGTGCAGCAGAAGCTGATCCAGTACGGGTACATGACCGGCAGCGCCGACGGCGTCTTCGGCAAGGCCACCTATGACGCGGTGGTGTGGTTTCAGCGCAAGAACGGCCTGAACGTGGACGGCGTAGTGGGGGCCAGCACCGCCGCGGCGCTGGGAATCTCGCTGGGGTCGGCGGTTTCCGTCTCGGCCTATCAGGAAAGCGACAGTTATCTGTTGGCCCGGCTGGTCCACGGCGAGGCCCGGGGCGAACCCTATGTGGGCAAGGTAGCCGTGGCGGCGGTGGTGCTGAACCGGGTCAAAAGCCCATCCTTCCCCAATACCATCGCCGGGGTGGTGTATCAGGCCGGGGCCTTCGACGCGGTGTATGACGGGCAGATCAACCTGACCCCGGATTCCGACAGCATCCGGGCGGCGAAGGATGCGCTCAACGGCTGGGATCCTACCGGCGGATGCCTGTATTATTACAATCCGTCCACCGCCACCAATGGGTGGATCTGGACGCGCACGGTGCAGCTTTCCATCGGAAAGCACAATTTCGCCATTTAAGCAAAGGAAGGAACCCATGAAAAACATTCGCAAATACGGCCTGTGGGCCGGGCTGGCGGCGGTCTGCGCCGCCGCGCTGATCTTTGTGGCCGTCCAGTACCGCAGCGAGCGGGATCAGGCCCGGGCCGTGGTGGAGGAGGGCTATCAGCAGCGTTTGTACGAGGCGCAGGAGCATTTGCAGGCCATTGGCCTGAAGCTGACCAAAGCCGGGGTCGCGTCGGAGCAAAGCACGTTGGCGGAGTTGTTTTCCGGGGTGAGCCGTCAGGCGGAAAGCGTTCTGGCGGGCCTGTCCGCCTTGCCCCTGTCCCATCAGGCCATGGGGGACACGCTGAAATTCTGCAATCAGCTGGCGGAGTACGCCTCCCAGCTGTGCCTGCAAATGGCGCAGGGCGAAGCCCTAACCGTGGATCAGCTGACCCTGCTGGAAAATCTGCGGGGGCAGTGCGTCCAGCTGACGAGCCAGATCGCGCTGGCCCAGGACGCTATGGTGCAGGAAAGTCTGCGCATGGCCGTAAATGGGAGCGTGTTCTACGAGGAGCCCTCCGCGGAAGATCGTCCTTTGGAGGGCGTGGCCGAGCCGGACAACGGCATGGAGTACCCCACTATGATCTACGACGGCGCTTTTTCCGACGCACGGCGCTTCGGCGAACCCAAGGCGCTGGGCACGGAGGTCATTGACGGAGCAAAGGCCATTGAGCTGGCGAAAAGCTATGTGGGGGAGCAGCGGGTGAAAAGCGCCGTTTCCGGGGCGGAGACCGCCGGGGCGCTGGCCAGCTACGGCGTGGTGCTGACCTTGAACGATGGCACGGTCTTGAACTGCGAGGTCACGAAAAAGGGCGGGCGCTTGCTGTGGATGGTGCCGGAGCACGCCTCTTTCCCCCAAAGCCTGACGGCGGAAGAATGCATCCGCCGGGGGCAGGCGTTTCTTTCGGCGCATGGCTACGGCGAAATGGAGCAGAACCACTACCAGATATATGACGGGCTGGCGGTCATCAACTTTGTGGCCCTGCAGGACGGCGTGCTGCTCTATCCCGATCTGGTCAAGGTACAGGTGCGCATGGACACCGGCGAGATAGTGGGCATGGAGGCCAACAATTATCTGATGAATCACACCGTCCGCACGGCGCTTTCGCCATCCCTGACAGAAGCGCAGGCCCGGCAGCGGGCGGGCGAAAGGCTGGAAGTGAAGAACGTGCGCCTGTGCGTCATTCCCTACCGGGACGAGGAACGGCTCTGCTACGAGCTGACCGGCCAGCGGGACGGACAGGAATTCCGGGTCTATCTGGACGGAAACACCGGCGAAGAGCTGGAGATCCTGCTCATGGTGCAGACGGGCGGGGGAATGCTGAGTGCGTGACGGAAGCGTTCCGGGGGAAAGTTTGACCTTTCCCCCGGAACGCTTTTCAGCTTCTCTCAAAAACTTTTTTTCTGAAAAACATAAAAAACGAAGAAAAATCGCAAAATAATTTGAATTTATTAGAAAACAGAACAAAACTGAATGATCTTCCACAACTATTTGACCTTCTTTGACTTTTATGAAAATTTTTATTTCTTTGACTTTCTTTGACCTTATGTTATACTATCATCGTTCCAAGGGGGAACAGGAGAGAGACCCGCTCCCCCCGGGAACAGAAATTTTTAACGATTTTCACCCGATTTGTTAGGAGGATGACTTATGTATAAGATGATCCCTTACCGCCGTGCCCATTTGAGCCCTATGATGCCTTCCCTGTTCAACGACCCCATGATGCGGGAGTTCTTCAATGATTCGTCCAACCTGCCCACCATGAACGTGGACGTTCATGAGGAAGAAAACGAATATGTGCTGGAAGCCGATCTGCCCGGCATTGACAAGAAGGACATCAACCTGGAAGTGAAGGACGGCGTCCTCACCATCAGCGCTGACGTGAACAACGAAAAGAAGGAAGAAAAGAAGAACTACGTCTACAGCGAGCGCCGCTGCGGCCACGTAGAGCGCAGCTTCAATCTGGACGGCATTGATGAAAACGGCATCAAGGCCGACTACGACAAGGGCGTTCTGACCATCAATCTGCCCAAGCTCCACGAAGAGCCCAAGCCCGAAGGCAAAAAGATCGCCATCGGACAGCAGGACTAAAGCCCTGCACC
>ERZ772883.508-NODE-508-length-40101-cov-61.841807_pt1 | contig 40101 bp, 33 predicted proteins | sample MGYA00580575_ERZ772883 | MGnify/ENA primary metagenome ERZ772883 (study PRJEB29015, sample SAMEA2737666) | human gut metagenome | biome: human gut; feature: human-associated habitat; material: faeces | place: China | collected 2012 ...
TTTGTAGTTGATGTTTTTCTACCTTTTCTTACTAATTGATTAATTGTTGGCACTTTTTATTTCACCTCCTGAAAATAAACATTAACGCTATATATTATACCACCTATATATTGGAAACGTCAACACTTTTTGTTAAAATTTTCAAAAAAACAAGAGTTAATAAAATAGCTCCTGTTTCTTTTTTTATTATAATATTAACATTGCATCCCCAAAGCTAAAAAATCTATATTTTTCCTCAACTGCTTTGTTATATGCTTCCATTATGAATTCTTTTGTTGCTAAGCTTGAAACAAGCATTATTAATGTAGATTCTGGTAAATGGAAATTAGTTATTAGGCAATCTATACATTTGAATTTGTAACCCGGATATATAAATATGCTTGTGTCTCCTTCTGTTGGCTCGACTTCTCCATTATCCTTTGCTATAGATTCAAGCACTCTACAAGATGTTGTACCAACTGCTATTATTCTGTGTCCTTCTCTTTTTGCTTTATTTATTTTATCTACATCTTTTTGTTTTATGTAATAATGTTCAGAATGCATATGATGTTCTTCAATATTTTCTACTTTTACTGGTCTAAATGTTCCTATTCCTACATGTAATGTTACATTGGCTATTTCTATGCCTTTTTCTTTTATCTTTTCTAAAAGTTCTTCTGTAAAGTGTAACCCTGCTGTTGGTGCTGCTGCTGATCCATCATATTTTGCATATACTGTTTGATATCTATCTTTATCTTTTAGTCTTTCTGTTATGTATGGTGGTAAAGGCATTAAACCTATTTTGTCTAGTATCTCATTAAAAATTCCATCATATTCAAAATGAACTAGTCTATCTCCATTTTCCATTACTTCAAGAATTTCTGCATGTAGCAAGCCATCTCCGAAATCGACTTTTACACCTTCTCTTAATTTTTTGCCTGGTCTTACCATTACTTCCCAATTATCATTTTCTAATTGTTTTAATAGTAAAAACTCTACTAGTTTTTCAGAAGTTTTACCTACAATTTTTCCATATAGTCTTGCTGGTATTACTTTTGTGTTGTTTCTTACTAGGCAGTCGCCTGGTTCTAAATAATCAATTACATCTTTAAATGTTTTATCCTCAATTTGTTTTGTGTCTCTATGCAATACCATAAGTCTAGATTCATCTCGTTTTTCCATTGGATGTTGTGCTATTAGTTCTTTTGGTAAGTCATAGTTAAAATCCGATACTTTCATTTTGTTTCCTTCCTTTTTTATGTTTTTAAAATTTCTGTTTTATTGCATCAAATAATGTTAGTATATCCTCAAAAAGATTTTGTGGTTCTTTATTAAATTCTATATCAACAGGATAATTAAAGTTATTGCTGTTTGCTGGTTGTGTTGAATATGCTTCATCATATAATCCTACATATGTATTTGTGTTTTTATCTAATATTTCTTTTCTCATATAGTCTTTATACCATTGGTTAAGACCCTCAATTGGTTTTACAGTGTATCCGTATTTTTCATAATCGTGCAAAGCTGGAATATTATAGCCTCTTTCTATGATATTTCTTTCCAAAGTATGCAAGAATTCATGTACATACACTTCTTCAGGTGCTTGATTTGTTATTCCATATTTATAACTATAAACATTTGCATTTTTATTTATTCTAATTAATGAATATCCAATTCCATACATATCCATGCTTCCAAGTCCTATCCAGTTATCCTTAATAGGAATTGTTAATGTCCCCGCGTCATTCTCCATTCTTGCCACGACAATTATATGATCGAAGTTTTTTTGAACTGCTGTTTTATATACCAAATCTTTTACGTCACTGTAATCGAAATAATAGCCATGTTCTTCAGAATAAGATGCTCTAGTTACTGGTTCATCAATCTCAATCATTTCATAATTAATGTTTAATTTCTTGTTTGAAAAAGTATAACAAGTATCTTTGTATCTCGCTAAATTTAATCTGATATTTTCAATGTCTTCTAAATTTGTTTTAAATGAGTATTCTTTTCCATCAATAGTTACATCTACATTTTTAATTATGAAGCAACCAATGTTCCAATCTGTATCTGTCCTTTTGGTTCCTTTTTCTACTTTTAAATCTGTAAACCAAGCTTTTCCGGTACAATTTGCATTGTTTCCACCAAGTCTAAAGCTTATTTTAACCTTATCTCTGTTTTTAGAATTAAACATGTATTCCATTTTTTGCCAGTCATTTGTGCCTTTAATTGGTTCTGAGTATTCTGTAGTATCTAATATTCCTATTACAGCTCCCCCATCCTCATGTTCATTCTCGCATACTACATTTTCAGTTTTCACCATACATGAAATTCTATATGGAGTGTTAGGTTCAACTTCAATTTCCTTATAAAACGTTGCGTCATTAAAATTATTGTTTTCAATTTTATAACTTTTCTCTTTTGAAGTTGTTATCTTAGAGTCTCTAGTAAACTTTGTGTCTGCATTTTTTATAACAGCTTTTTCGAATCCATTAAAATAGCTTGCTCTAAAGTAGTTGAATGTTATGACTAGAATTATTAATAATACTATTGTCAAAACAATTGACGCAATAGATGTTCTTCCGCTTTGTTTTTTCATTAGTTTCCTCCACAAATTTTATTTATTCTTTTTTCAATTCTATCTTTTCCAAGTATTTGCATAATTTCATAAAGATCTGGTGTGTTGTGTCTTCCTGTTAGCGCAACTCTTATTACTGTGCTTATATCTCCTACATGTCCTTTATAATTTTCAGGATTTGCTTTGTATTCTTTAACTTCTCTTGCATATCCTCTTTCTTCTGCTAAATCTTTCATTTTATCAAACCATGTTTGTTTATCATCATTTATATCAAAGTGTTTTGTTAAATAGCTTGATAAGATTTCTTTAATTTCTTCTTTGTCTGTAATGTTTTGGAATTCGTATTCTGTGTTTTTATCAAATACTTCATCATACATATACTCAATTGAATGCTTTATTTCAGCCCATTTAGAAATATCTTTTCTAGGTTTGTTTCCGCCTCTTTCAATGTTTAGTATTTTCATTGCATATTCTTTGTCTTCTGTAAGCATTTTAACAAGTTCTTCATCATATCTTTTTGCCCACTTTAATGCTTCCTCATATATTTTTTCTGCTGTGAACTTTGATATTACATTTTTTGAAACATCAAGTAATTTTACCATATCAAATACGGCACCACTAACGCTCATTTTATTTAGTTCAAGTTTGAATTCACTAATATCTGCATCTTTATTGGCTCTTCTCCATGGTTCAAAGCTAGAATTTGCAATATTTAGTAGATACTCTACAACAGCTTCTTCTGGAATGCCCTCCTCATGGTAATAGCTTACTGCTGCTTCTGGATCTTTTCTTTTACTAATTTTTCTCTTACTTCCATTTTCGTCTTTCATTATTGTTGCAGTATGTGCATACTTAGGTGGTTTAAAACCTAAAGCTTTAAATAGTTCTAGGTGTAGTGGTATTGATGATACCCATTCGTCTCCACGTATTACATGTGTTGTCCTCATAAGATGGTCATCTACAGCATGTGCAAAATGGTATGTTGGTAAACCATCTGCTTTTATTATTACTATGTCTTGGTCGTTTTCTGGGAATTCTATGTTTCCTTTTATAACATCTTTATGTTTAATTTTTCTATCTTCTCTTCCTTGAGATTTGAATCTTATAATGTATTTTTCTCCGTTTTTGATTTTTTTTGCTGCTTCATCTATTGGAAGTGTTCTATATTTTGCCCAAACTCCATAGTATCCTGTTCTAATTTTTGCATTTTCTTGCTTTGCTCTTATTTCTTCTAATTCCTCTGGTGTGCAAAAGCATGGATATGCTAGTCCTCTTTTTATTAAAGATTTTGCATAAGCTTGGTAAATATCCTTTCTCTCGCTTTGTTTATATGGTCCATAATTTCCTTTTTCTTCGTTTTCTCCAACCATTCCTTCATCAGGGTTTATTCCAAAGTCTTTTAAACTATTTACAATTTGTGCTGTACCATTTTCAATTTCTCTCTTTTGGTCTGTATCTTCAATTCTTAATATGAAAACACCATTTGATTGCTGAGCTAATTTTCTATCTATTATTGCTCCAAATAGTCCACCAATATGCACAAATCCTGTTGGGCTTGGCGCAAAACGTGTTACCATTGCTCCTTCTGGTAAATTTCTTTCTGGGTATTTCTCCTCATAATATTCTATTTCCTTTGCATTTGGAAATATTAAATCTGCTAACTCATTATAGTCCATATTCATTTATCATTCCTTTCATATTTTCTTCATTTTCTTCCATTTGTCTTAGTATTTCGGCTTGTGCCTTTGCCCTTACTAAGTTATGGTCTTGAATATCTTTATCCACTGAAAAGTATATATCACCATTTAAGTAATCTGCTAAAAACCTTATTGCATTTTCGTATGTCATCATCCATGCTCCTAATGGTAATAAATCTTTTTCCTCTTTTGTTATAGATTGCCCTGCCGTTTCTAAGAAGCCTTCTGTATATGCTTTAAAGCGTTCCATATCTACATGTATTTTAGATAAATCTTGTTCATCTTCCGCTGCAACTGTAACCCCTGTTCTTATACCTTCTCCAAAATCATAAACTACAGAACCTGGCATTATTGTATCTAAATCAATTAAGGCTACATATGTGTCTTTATCTTTATCCATCAAGATGTTGCTAAGTTTTGTATCATTATGTGTTACTCTTAATGGTATTGTATGATTTTCAAGTTTATCTGTTATTTCGTTTGTTTTATCAATTCTTTTTTTATCAGTCAAAAAATTTATGCATTTGCTAGCTTTTTCAAATCTATCTTTTCTTTGTTCTCTGTTTATGTTACTCTCTAATGCATCCCTTAATTGGCTTACTCTGTTTGGAGTGTAATGAAACTTAGGGATTATTTCATAAAGGCTTTCAGCATTAAATCCGTCTAGCTCATTTTGAAAATCTCCTATAGCTTTTCCTGCTTCTTTTAAAATTTTTAAGCTTTCTGTTGAAATAAATGTTTTGGTGTTCTCTATGTACTCTTGCATTCTCCAATTATTGTTATATATATAGTTTCCTGATTTTGTTTTTATAAATTTTAATGTTTTGCAATTTCCTTTTTTTCTAATAAAATCTGTTACGTTTTCAATGTTATTCATTAATTCTGTAATGTTTGGGAATACATTTGTATTAACATATTGTAAAATATATTTTTCTCCTGTATCACATTTTACCAAATATGTTTTATTAATGTGACCACTATCTATAATAGAAATTTCTGTTGGTTTACTATTAATCTCGAAATTCTTTGCAATTTCAAATAATTCACTATTTTCCATAAATCTTATCCTTTCTGGTATTTTAAGCAAAAAACACTAAAAGACCTCCTACAATGCTTAATATAAACCCTACAACTTTAAGGCCTAGTGTTGCACTATTCTGGTCACTAAAACTAAAAAAACGTTTTGCAAAATCTCGTGCATCATATATTAATATAATACCTAGCATAATAACTACTATTCCAATTATTGCGATTGTTTTCATATATATAGCTCCTTTATAAATTCACTTTAGAATTATATCATATATTTGAATGTTTTTGTAGATTTTATGTGAATTTTTGTAAAAATTATTACACAGCATAAAAAAGAGTACCATGCAAGGTACTCCTCATAAGTTTTATTAGTAGCTAAGTGTGTAACCATTTGTTGCATGATAAGATAACTTTATATTAGATTTTAGGTAAACAACCGGACGGACACCGCTAAAGAGAGTGCTAGAGCCACCACTACCGTCATATAAATACTCGTTGCTAGACTCACCTAAATTACTTACATAGTAATAAACAAAACCAGCGGCATTGTAAATATAAGTCGAAGCTAACCAATAGTTTTTATCTGCATTACTTACTGAATTTGGTAAAGTTTGGCTTCCCCCATAGGTATCATTTTCTACATTTATTTTATATCCTAGGTCTTCCATCTTAAAGCTTCGTCCTCCACTATCATTAAATTTTGTCGTATCTGCATATTTACCTTTTCCATATACTGTGCTTATCTTATTTAATTCATCTATGAAATTATCATACCCTGTTTGTCCCTGTAGTCTTAAATAGTTAAAGCCGTCATATATATATCCTCCACTTGTTGGCTGCACTATATTTTTTGTTGTTATTTTTATTTGTCCATTTTCTTCGCCTAACACTATCCATTTTATTCCACTATTATTTACCACTGAATATGTTGCATCTGCATCACTACTATCTGTACTGCCTCTTGTAGCTTTCGTTGACGTATAGCTTGAAGTTACTGTACCTCCGCTTTCGCTTACATATTCATGGTAATTTATATTTGCTCCTATTACCATCTCTACTCCACATACTATACATTTTTCATCTACATAATTGTGTCCAGTAGTTGGTATCTCAGTCTCCATTGTTTTACCACAGTTTTCGCATTCTCTTACTTTTTTTCCTGGAGTTATACAAGTTGGTTCAAGAATTGTTCTTTCCTCTCCCCATATATGAGAACAGATATCAACTTCCATCTGTTCCCAATCATTCTGCCCTTTTTCTATTGTATTGCCTTCGCTTGAAATTTTTTCATCTGTCATTTTTGCTGTTTTTCGTGCTTTTCCAAAAAAATCTCCTCTAAGTACAATTCCTAAACTTGTTCCAAGTAGGATTAATAACAAAATAACTGTTATTATTAGTGCAATTAAAGTTATTCCCTTTTGTTTTTGCATAATTCTTCTCCTTTGTATTCTAAAATATATATTTATTTAAAATAATTTTATAATAAAAAACAACAAAAAACAACACTTTTTTTAATTTGTAACAAAAATGTAATATTTAAATTGAATTTTACAAAAAATTTTGGTTAGTATATAGATATGATTATTTTTAGGAGGTTGAAATTTTGAAAATTATTTTTGTATTAGTTATGCTTACGTTCTTTCTTACTGGCTGTAGTAATCAAAGTACTAAAGAACCTGATAATGTAGGAAATTATAGCATTCAAAATTTATCACTTTCTAAAGAAAACTCTAAGCCACAAAATGCTGAGCTAATTGAAACAGACCTTGCTACGTTTAGTACAAAAATTTCTCAACCAGACCCAAACAGGCAAACCAATATTACTCTTACATGCCAAGCCTTAAATGGTACCATTGTAAAAATGGGAGAAACTTTTTCTTTTTGTAATACTTTAGGGCCTGCAAAGCCTGAGGATGGCTACTTAAAAGCCGATACTTTCGATAGCGATGGAAATACTATAAAAGCATATGGTGGCGGAAAATGCCAGGTAAGTACTACATTGTATAATGCTGTTTTAGCATGCTCTGGTTTAACTGTTGTTGAAAGACATGAACATAGTGGAGAAGTTTATTATGTGCCTGAAGGTAAAGATGCCTGTGTTGCTTATGGTTCATGTGATTTTAAATTTAGAAATGATAATAATTTCGATATAAAAATGTATTCCACAAATACACCAGATAATATAGATGTGAAGATTGTTAAAATATCTTCATAAAACCTTTAACTTCTTCATACACTTATTGTATGGAGGAGTTTATGAAAAAATTTACATATTTTTTGATTTTTATTTTATTTTTTTCTTTTATATCACCAGTATTCGCATCTGATAGCATATATGTGTGGTCTGACAGCTCTATGCCAGAAGCTATCTCTACATCAGTTAGTGTTGGAGAAAAAGAAGGCAACTTTTTAAATCTAACTTGTGGAAGTGCTGTACTTATGGAGCAATCTACTGGCACTATTCTTTATGAACACAATAGCCATGAACAGCTAAGACCTGCAAGTGTTACAAAAGTTATGACAATTCTACTTATTATGGAAGCACTAGATAGTGGCACAATATCACTTGAAGATAAAGTTTCATGTTCAGAAGAAGCCTCAAAAATGGGTGGCTCACAAATTTGGCTAGATACCACAGAAACTTTAACTGTAAATGAAATGCTAAAGGCAATATGTGTAGTTTCAGCGAATGATGCTTCAGTTGCAATGGCAGAACATATTGCAGGTTCACAAGAGCTATTTGTTGAAAGAATGAACAAACGTGCCAAAGAGCTTGGAATGAATGATACATGTTTTAAAAATTGCCATGGCTTAGATGAAGATGGGCATGTAACCTCTAGTTTTGATATAGCACTAATGTCTAGAGAACTTATGGTAAATCACCCAGCTATTACAAACTATACAACAATTTGGATGGATAGCTTACGAGATCGGAAAATCTGAACTTGTAAACACCAACAAATTATTAAGAAACTATGAAGGCTGTACAGGGCTAAAAACAGGTTCAACCTCCACTGCTCTATTTAATCTATCTGCAACTGCAACAAGAAATAACCTCTCTTTAATTGCCGTTGTAATGCGTGGAGAAACAAGCGCTATTCGTTTTGCAGAAGCTAAAAAACTTTTAGATTATGGTTTTAGCAATTTTGAATATTTGCAATATGGTCATAAAGGCGACACTGCCAAAAACATTTTGGTAAATAAAGGAACACTAAAAAATGTTGAAGTAATCTTTGAAAACGACTGCCGGAAGTCTTATTCCAAAAGGTCAATCTGCAAACATTGTAACTACTATATCACTACCAGAAACAGTAAATGCACCTATAAATAAAGGCGACAAACTTCGGAGAAGTAATCTTTACATTAAATGACCAAACACTAGGCACAGTTAACTTAGTTGCAAATAGCACAGTTAAAAAGTTAAATATTGGTAACATGATTGGATTGATAAATGAAAAGTGGTTTTGCCTGCTAAGATAAAAATAATGGCTTAATTTAAAGCCATTATTTTTATTCTAACTTAAGATAATTACTTTTTGCATATACAATTCTAAAAATAACTACCTCTTTAGTTGTTTCATATATTCTATATAAAGCAATGTAATTGTCTATTATTAATTTGTAATAAATTTCATTATGTGGTTTAACACGTACTTTCATACATCTATATGGATTTCGAGTTAATTCTAAACATTTTTCTTCAATTTTATTCAAAATTTTATGTGCAATTCTACTCTCTTGCAAATAATATGAAATATAAAAATATATTTCATATAACTCTACTTTTGCTACATCTGTAATGTTAACCTTATAAAAATCAGTATTTAAACTCTCTTCGTAACTCTTTGAAGACTTCCTCTGCACTATAAATTCTTCCTTCTTTATAATCTTCTTCACTTTTTTTTAGTTTCTTCAAAAAGTCTTCTTTTTTAGATTGTTGTAATTCAATTATTGGTATGCTTGAATATGTTTTATCATTTTGGCAAGTCTTAAATTGTTTTTTTAATGCCGTATAGTTTGATTTTAATTGCATATATATCACAACCTTTCATCTATTAATATTATACCACAGGTTCTGTTAATTTTACTATAATTTTGGGAATTTTATTTTTGAATAAACTAAAAATATTTGACCTATAAGAAAAAGGTCTAGATTAACTATTGCTAAATATATCACAGATTTTAGCGTTTTGCAACAAAAATCGTTCGACCTTTTTCGACATTGAATTAATTATTAATTTTTAAAATTGAATGTTAAACTTTATCTAAACCGTAATTTTCTCTTTTTTCACTTCTTCTGGAATTTCTTTATCTTCATCTTCTTTTTCATCTGGCAAAAATAGGTTTAGTAATATGCCAACTATTGCTGCTAAGCACATTCCTGATAGTGATAATGTTAAGTTTCCTGTTGTAAAGGAGATAGCTGCTCCTCCAAGTCCTAGAACTAGCATTGCTGATGCCACTACAACATTTTTTGTTTTTCCAAAATCTGTTTGGTTTTCAATTAATACTTTTAAACCATTTACTGATATAAACCCATATAAAAGCACAGTTACTCCACCTAAAACTGCCCATGGAATGCTTGATATTAGTGCCGTAAATTTTCCTAAAAAGCCTAGAACTATTGCTATAATTGCAGCTAGTCCAATTACCCATACTGAAGCAACTTTCGTCATTCCAACAACTGCAGTATTTTCACCATATGTTGTATTTGCAGGTCCTCCAATTGCTCCTGCAACAAATGTTGCTAACCCGTCTCCCATTAGAGTTCTGTCTAGTCCTGGATCTTCTATTAAGTCTTTTCCAATTATTGTGCTTAATGCTTTGTGATCTCCAATATGTTCAGCCATTGTAACTAATGCAATTGGTGCCATTGAAATTGCTACCATAAAATCTGGCATGTAGCTTACAAATGGTATTGAAAAATTTGGCACTGTAAAAAATGCTGCTTCTTTAACTGCTGTAAAATCTACCATTCCAAGGATAATAGCAAAAATATACCCAGATACAATTCCTACTAAAAATGGAATTACCTTTAAAAAGCCTTTACCCCTTACAGCAACTATAGCTGTTACAAGGAATGTAAATGCTGCAACTGCAACTGTTTTCCATTCAATTGTCTCTCCACCAAGTCCAATATTAGATACTGCACTTGAAGCTAAGCTTAATCCTATAATCATAATCATTGGGCCAATTACAACTGGTGGAAGTAGTTTATTTATCCATTTTTTTCCTGTAAAGTGTATAATTGTTGCAACTATCATATAGATTAGTCCGACTACCATAACGCCTGTCATAGTTCCACCTAAACCTCCTGCAGCATAGGCTACTATCATTGGTGATATAAAAGCAAATGAACTTCCTAGATATACAGGTGATTTACCTTTTGTACAAAGTATATATAATAATGTTCCAAATCCTGATGCAAGTAGTGCAATTCCTGTTGATAAAACTTCTGTTCCTGCTGCACTGTTTACAAGTAATGGTACAAGCACTGTTGCGCCAAACATAGCAAATACGTGTTGAAAAGCTAAAATTATCCATTTAGTAACTTTTGGTTTTTCGTTTACATCTAATAGCATTCTTTTTTGTTTCATTTAAAAATCCCCCTCTTAAAATATAAATTACTGTTTTTGGAAAACTCGCGATTTTTTTCCAAAAAAAAACACTAATTGAAATTAGTGTTAAAATTGAAATATAAATGAAAATGAAACAACTATAAAAGCAATAAAACCTGCATTTTCTAATGTTTTTATTAAATTGTTTTTATAGAAATTTTTCTTCATTTTTTTCACCTGAACAATTCTACTATATTTGTTTAAAAAAAGCAATATATTTTTCAAAAATTTTCAAAAAAAATTTTATTATTCAAATTCATTGTTAAAACGTCCGCCAAATCTCGCCTTGAGTTATATATGTTTTGTTCTCAAGAAAAAATCGAAATGGCTACGAGGGTCACGAGTGAAGCCGTTGGCTCTTCGACTGTTTTCTTTCGAAAAAAATATATAACTCCTGCGTTTGGCTACTTACCTTATTAATTCAATATGAAATTTTACCTAATTTATTTGTTGCTTTTATTTTTTCTTTTTCTAGTGGTCTTCTTTGCACTTGTTTTTCTTCTTGTTGGTTTAGCTTTGTTGTTTTCTTTTTCTTCTGTTCCAGGCTTATTCCAAGAGATGTAGTCACATGTTGCTGGGTTGTTTTCGCAGATGTAGTAGTTTCTTCTTTTCTTTGTTTTTCTTATTTGAACTTTTCCTCCACATTTAGGGCATAGTTCATCTATTGTTTCTACTAAAGGCTTTGCATTTTGACATTCTGGATATCCTGGGCATGCTAGGAATTTTCCGTATTTACCATATTTTATAACCATCATTCTTCCACATTTTTCACAAGGTATATCTGAAACTTCATATTCAAGTTTTACATGCTCTAGCTCTTTTTCTACCTTTTCAACAGTGTTTTTAAATGGTCCATAAAATTCTTGTATAACCTTTTTCCATTCTTCTTTTCCCTCTGCAATTTTATCAAATTCTTCTTCCATTTCGGCTGTAAATTTAACATTTAAAACATCTGGGAAGTTTTCTACTAATAGCTTATTTACTATTTTTCCAAGTTCTGTTGGGTGTAACTGTTTTTGTCTTTTTTCAATATACCTTCTTGCTAGTATTGTTGTAATTGTTGGTGAATAAGTACTTGGTCTTCCTATTCCTTTTTCTTCTAGTGTCTTTACTAAGCTTGCTTCAGTATATCTTGGTGGTGGTTCTGTAAAACTCTGCTTTGTTTCTATTTTTTCTTTCTTTAATTCTTGATTTTCAGTAAGGTCTGGAATTGTTTCAAATTCCTCTTTTTCTTCAATATCAGCTGTTTCAACATATAGTGTCATGAAGCCATTGAATTTTAAGTTTTGTCCATTTGCTCTAAAGTTATAGTTGTTGGCTAATATTTTTACTGAAACTGTATCATAAATTGCTGCAGACATTTGGCTTGCTATAAATCTGTTATAAATTAGTCTGTATAATTTATATTGGTCATTACTTAAACTATCTTTAACCTTTTCAGGAGATAATTCGATATATGTTGGTCTTATAGCTTCGTGTGCATCTTGTGCATCTCCTTTTGTTTTATAGTATCTATTTTCATAATACTCTGGTCCATATTCTTTTTCAATATAGTCCTTTGCCCATTTTCTTGCTTCTTCAGAAATTCTTGTTGAGTCTGTTCTCATGTAAGTAATTAAACCTACTGTGCCCTTTTCTGGTATTTTTACACCTTCATATAGACCTTGTGCTATTGTCATTGTCTTTTTAATTGAAAAGCTTAATTTTCTTGAAGCTTCTTGTTGCATTGTACTAGTTGTAAATGGTGGTGCTGGAGTACGTTTCTTTTCTCCTCTTTTTACCTCTTCTACTATATATTTTGCTTTTTCAACATCATTTACAATTTTTCCTACTTCATTTTCTGAATGTATATCTATTTTCTTATTATCTTTTCCATAGAATTTTGCTTGGAAACTCTTTTTGCTTTTTGGATCTTTAAGTTTTGCATATATGTTCCAATATTCTTCTGGTTTAAAGTTTTCTATTTCTTCTTCTCTTTCTACTATAAGTCTTACAGCAACTGATTGAACTCTACCTGCTGATAAGCCTTTTTGTACTTTTTTCCATAATACTGGACTGATTTTATAACCAACTATTCTATCTAATACTCTACGTGCTTGTTGTGCATCTGTTAAGTCCATATCTATTTTTCTTGGCTCTTTAATTGCATTTTTAACGGCATCTTTTGTAATTTCGTTAAATGTTACTCTGCAAACTGTATTTGGGTCTATATTTAAAATATGAGCCAAATGCCAAGCTATTGCTTCTCCTTCACGGTCAGGGTCAGTTGCAAGGTATACTTTTTTTGCATCTTTTGCATCTTTCTTTAATGCTTTTATTAAATCTCCCTTACCTCTAATATTTATATATTGTGGTTCTAATGTTTTTTCATCAATTCCTAATTTTGATTTTGGTAGGTCTCTAATATGTCCCATTGATGCTACAACTTTAGTGTTACCACCTAAAAATTTTTTAATTGTATTCGCCTTTGCAGGTGATTCGACTATTACTAATTTATCAGTCATAAATATTTTCCTTTCCTATTCAAAGCTTTTATCCTATGAAACTTATAATCTCTTTTGCAAGAGTTTCTTCTTTTCCTGTATATCCATGGTCTGCACCATCTATATAGCCTATATCTAGCTTTTCGTTTTGTATTTTAGATTTTAGAATTTCTATCAAATTACTCAAATTTTGTAAAACTAAATCCTGCACATTTCCCCATCTTAAAAATAGTGGAATTTGTATGTTATTTAGTTCTTTAAAGTTATAATCTTTATCCCAAAATCTTGCAAAATCAATATCTTTGTTGTATTTGAAATATCTTAAATATGATCGTACACAAATTGGGTGATCAAAACTTTCTATTGGCATTAAATCATTTAATTTTCCTTCTTTTTCTTTATTTTCAGCATATTCCATCATTTCAGCATATTTATCTCCTAAGTCATACTTCTGGCAATCTGGAATGTCAACTAAGGATAATAGCATAATGCCTTTTATATTTTTTACATTATTTTCGTTTTTTAATTTGTTATAAGTATAAACAATTTTTGTGCAGCCCAAACTATGTCCTTGTAAGTATATGTCTGTATAACCTAGTTCAAGCATTTTGTTTATTGCTCCTTTTATGTCATAATATCCATCAAGCACATCTTCATACACAGAACCACCATTTAGTATTTTTTCTCCTGTTGTCTTTCTTGTGTATGTCATAAGTTCTGCCCCTCTGTTGTTAAATGCAAAATATGCTACTCCTGCATTTGATATTTCTTTTGATAAAATATCCTCTCTTCTTTTTAAGCAGTTGCTTTGCATACCATGTACTGATATTACAACTCTTTTTGTTGGGTTTGTAGGTCTTTCTAGCAAGCCTACTAGTTCAATTTCATCTTCTGTATTAAAATATACTCTTTCTAGCATATTTCCTCCTTATTTTTGGCGACGTAATATCCAGTTTGTTTTTGCTTCTACTGGAATATGTAATTTAACTTTTTGGCCTTCTTTTCCTGGGTTTACAAATTCAATTGGTTCATCAGTTTCAGCATCCCAAAGGTTATCTATTGTAAATTTGAAGGCTTCTATTTGGTCTGGAATTATTAGTTCTAATTTATCGCCTATTTGTAATCTATTCTTTATTTCTATTATACTCTTTTCTTTATTAAATTCCTGCACTTTTCCACCAAATTCAAAATTTGGGTTATATTGTTTTCCTTCATATTCTTGGAAATCTCGGTTGTTTTTATCATTAAAATAAAATGTTGTTAAACCTCTTGTTTTTGTTTTTTCGAGTTCATTTAAGTATTTTGTATAATCGTAATTTTCTGGGTCTTTTATATAATCGTCTATTGCTGTTCTATATGTATTTATAATTGTTGCTAAGTAATATTCTGTTTTAAGTCTTCCTTCTATTTTTAAGCTATCTACACCCATTTCAATTATTTCTGGTAATTCTTTTATTAAGCACATATCTTTAGAAGATAATATATATGTACCATGTTGGTCTTGTTCAACAGGCATCATAAGTCCTGGGTTATTTTTTTCTTCTAAATATAAGTTATATGCCCATCTACAGCTTTGTGCACAATCTCCAAGGTTTGCACTTCTACCTGCTAGGAAGTCACTTAAATGGCATCTTCCAGAATATCCATAGCAAATAGCCCCATGTATAAACATTTCTATTTCTAGGTCTTTTGGTTTATTTTCCATAATAGTTCTAATTTCTTCTTTATTTAATTCACGTGCAAGTATTATTCTTTTTGCACCATTATTATACCAGAACTTGCTTGTATGGTAGCTTACGGTGTTTGCTTGTGTACTAATATGTATTGGTAAGTTTGGTGCTATTTCACGAACACAATCTACCACTCCACCATCCGAAACAATTACGCCATCTGCTTTTATTCTATCTAGCATTTTTATTTGTGCTTTAACATCATCATACATTTCGTCTCTTGCATAAATATTTAAAGGTACATAAACCTTTTTTTGAATAGAATGTGCATATTCAATTATTCTTTCTAGTTCATTATCATCTATTTCTACTCTTGTTCTTAATGATAGTTTTGATGTTCCACAATATATTGCGTCTGCTCCATATTCAAAAGCAACTTTTGCTTTTTCGAAAGATCCTGCTGGTGCTAGTAATTCTGGTATTTTCATTATTTTTCTTCTCCCTTACTTTTTGATTCTGGTTTTACAAAATTATATGGTTTTTTTTCTAAATATTTTTGATGAATGCGATCAAGATTTAGTGTTGGGTACATGTGCTTTAAAGTTTCTATTAACGTTAATTGCCTTAAACCTTTATCTTTAATTCCATTTCTGATACCACATATCCACATTTCTGGCACATTGTGTATATCATATGTTCCAATTTCTAGCTCTCTTTGTATTTCTTCTACATTTTCATTTTTGTATTTTGTATGTGCAGCTTTTCCTGTTGTTGCATTCTTTGAAACTTCAAATGTTTTATATTGAATTTCTATATCTGGTATGTAATCAAATTTTTTCTTACTTGCTGTGTCTTCATCATGTTTTAATCTAGATACTGTGTGTGTTGCAATATAGCCATTAGGTTTATTATATTTTGCAATTGTAAGTGGTGTTAAAAATCTTTCTAGATATTCCCTTATTGCTTTAAGCTCTGCTTCATCTGCTGCAAGTATTTCTGTTCCAAATACATCATCAAGTTCCTTCTTCTTACCTGTTTTTGAATATTGAACGTTTATTATGTCATTGTTTAAAGCAGATTTCGGAGATTTTATTCTTGCTGTTAGATTTATATTATTTCCTATAATTCCTCTTTTACTTAAAGTATCCAAGCACATTTTCATGTAATTCACAATAAGTAAAAAAGCATTTCTTTGGTTTTGTGTATACTCTATGTATCCATTATATAAGCTCTTTGGATCTTGTCCTGAGCAAATTGATGATATATCTAGTTCTTTTCCCATATAGATTGCCCCTTTTACATTTTTTTGCTTATTGCCAGTCCGTCTCCAACTTCTAATATTTCTGTTGTTAAGTTTTCATTTTCTGTTAATTCTTTTAGAAACTCACGAAGTCCTCTTACTGCTGTTCTTTGCTTGTGTTTATTGTAATCACTCATGACATATCCTTTGTATAGAACGTTATCTGCCACTATTATACCATGAGATGCAAGCATTCGTAAAGCTTCTGATAAAAAAATTGGATATTTTCCCTTTGCAGCATCTATAAAAACAACATCATATGGTCCTGTAAGTGTTGGTAATACCTCTAATGCGTCTCCTTCATAAATGTGTATTTTTTCTTCTAAATTTAAGTCTTTAATGTTTTGTTTAGCTTCTGAAATTCTTTCTTCATCTCTTTCGATTGTATCTATGTAACCATTATCGCTTAAATATTTTGAAAATCTTATTGCTGAGTATCCAACGGCTGTACCAATTTCAAGAATTCTATCTGGTTTCTTATCTTCTAAAATTTTTCCAACAACTTCTAGTGTGTCGTCCATAATGATTGGAATGTGGTCTTCCAAAGCTTTTTCTTTTATTTGTTCAATTGTTTTCATATATTTTCTCCTAAAATAATATTAAAGAACCTTCTTTAACTTACTTTGTGTAAGGGCTTGAAGGTTCTCTTTTGATTATGCTTTTTTTGCTCTTGCTGCTAATCTTTCTCTTGTTTTTGTATCTAGTATTTTCTTTCTTAATCTAATATTTTTTGGTGTTATTTCTACTAATTCATCTTCTTCTATAAATTCTATTGCTTTTTCAAGTGACATTTGAATTGGTGGAACTAAACGTAATGCATCATCTGAACCTGAAGCTCTTGTGTTTGTTAAGTGTTTTTCTTTACAAACATTTATTGATATGTCTTCATTTCTTGCATTTAGTCCAACTATCATTCCTTCATACACTTCTACACCTGCACCAATAAATAAGTCTCCTCTTTCTTGTGCATTGTATAGACCATATGTTACTGATATACCTGGTTCGAATGCAACAAGTACACCTCTTGTACGTGATTGTACATCACCTTTATATGGTTCATAAGAATCAAATACACTGTTCATTGTTCCTGAACCCTTTGTATCTGTTAAGAATTCTGTTCTGTATCCTATTAAACCTCTTGCTGGAATTTTGAATTCTATTTTTGTATGTCCAATTTCTGCAGGTTCCATGTTTACCATTTCCGCTTTTCTTCTTCCAAGTTTTTCTATAACTGTTCCTATAGATTCATCTGGAACGTTTACAACAAGCAATTCCATTGGTTCACATTTTACACCATTAATTTCTTTCATAATTACTTTTGGTCTTGATACTAATAATTCAAAGCCTTCTCTTCTCATTGTTTCTATTAATACAGATAGATGTAATTCTCCACGTCCACATACTTCAAAACTATCTGCAGAATCTGTTTCACGTACTCTTAAGCTTACGTTTCTTTCAAGTTCTTTAAATAATCTATCTCTAATGTGTCTTGATGTAACAAATTCTCCTTCTCTACCTGCTAAAGGTCCATTATTTACTGAGAATGTCATAGATACTGTTGGTTCATCAATATCAACAAAAGGAATTTTTTCTACATTTGTTGGGTCACAAATTGTATCTCCTATATTTATATCTGCAATTCCTGATATTTCAACTATATCACCAGCTTCAGCTTCTTCAACTTCTACCTTTTTTAGTCCTTTATATGTGAATAGTTTTGCAATTTTCCCTTGTATTGTTTTATCGTTTTTGCATACAGTAACATTCATACCAGTTTTGATTATTCCTCTTTCAATTCTTCCAACTGCCAATCTTCCTAAATAATCGTCATATTCTATGTTTGATACTAGCATTTGTGCTGTTCCTTCTATACTGCATTTTGGTGGTTCTATTGTGTTTATTATTGTTTCAAATATGCACCTTACATTGTCTGATTCTTCGTCTAGGTTCATTTTCGCAATACCATTTTTGGCTGATGCATATATTACAGGGAAATCAAGTTGATCATCGTTTGCATTTAATTCTATAAAAAGTTCAAGCACTTCATCAACAACTTTTGCTGGGTTTGCACCTGGTCTATCTATTTTGTTTATAACAACTATTGGTTTTAAATTTAATGCTAAAGATTTTTTCAAAACTTCTCTTGTTTGAGGCATTGCACCTTCAAATGCATCAACTAAAAGTAGAACACCATCTACCATTTTTAAAACTCTTTCAACTTCTCCTCCAAAATCGGCATGTCCTGGAGTATCTACAATATTTATTTTTATATCATTATACATTACTGATGTATTTTTAGCTAGAATTGTTATTCCTCTTTCTTTTTCTATGTCGTTAGAATCCATAACTCTTTCAGCAACTTGTTCGTTTGTTCTAAATGTTCCACTTTGTCTTAGTAAAGCATCTACTAAAGTTGTTTTTCCATGGTCAACGTGTGCAATTATAGCTACATTTCTTATTTTTTCGTTATTCATAACTTATTCCTTCCTTTAAATTGTTTCATGGGCGGACACAAAGCCCGCTCATAAAACAGCAGGCATGATGTGTTTTTTGAAAATGGTAAGGCAGGTGTTTTTAACCTGCCTTATTTTTGGATTTATTTAATTTGTTTTGCAACTTCTTCAGCGAAGTTTTCTTCTCTTTTTTGTAATCCTTCTCCTTTTTCAAATCTTACAAATCTTTTTATTTCGGCATTGTTTTGGTTTAATAAATCTTTAACTTTAATGTCTGGATTTTTAACAAATGCTTGGTCTACTAAACAAATTTCTCCATAGAATTTTCCAATTCTACCTTTTACCATTTTTTCAGCTATTTCAGCAGGTTTTCCTTCATTCATAGCTTGTGCTTTTAGAATTTCCATTTCATGTTCTACAACATCTGCTGGAACTTCAGCTTCGTTTAAGTATTCTGGTCTAGCTGCTGCTATTTGCATACATACATCTCTTGCAACTTCTGATGTTCCTTTTGCAAATTCTACCATAACACCAATTTTTCCATCACCATGTGTGTATGTTTCAATTAGTCCATCTGTTTCGAATCTTGCAAATCTTCTAACTGTCATGTTTTCTCCTATTGTAGCAATTTTATCTGTTAGAATATCTTTAATTGTTTTAGTTTCATCAACTAGCGCTTTTTGTTCTAATAATTCTTCAACTGTTGCTGGATTTTTTACAGCTATATGTTTTGCTGTATCCGCAACAAATTTTCTAAATTCATCATTTTTTGCAACGAAGTCTGTTTCTGCATTAACTTCTAGTACAACACCTAGTTTTTTGTCTTCTGCTAGGTAGCAATATACTAATCCTTCTGCAGCAATTCTATCTGATTTTTTAGCTGCTTTTGTAATTCCTCTTTCACGTAATAGCTCTGCAGCTTTTTCCATATCTCCATCAGTTTCTGTTAAAACTTTTTTGCAGTCCATCATTCCTGCACCTGTCTTTTCTCTTAATTCTTTAACTAAACTTGCTGTAATCATTTAAAGTTCCCCCTTTTTATATAATTATTCGTTAGTTTCAGCAACTACTTCTTCCATGCTTTTTGGTTCTTCAGTTGCTGGTTCTTGTTCTTGTTCTTGGCTTTCTGATGCTGGTTCTAGGATTTCTCCTTGTCTTCCTTCTATAACTGCATTTGCCATTACATCTGTAATTAATTTTACAGCACGAATTGCATCATCATTTCCTGGAATTGGGTAATCAACATCAACTGGGCTACAGTTTGTATCTACTAATCCTACTACTGGAATTCCTAATTTTTTAGCTTCTAATACTGCTATTCTTTCATTTTTTGGATCTACTACAAATATTGCTCCTGGTAGTTTTGTCATTTCTTTAATTCCACCTAGGTTCTTTTCTAGTTTTTCCATTTCATTTCTTAGAGCAGCTACTTCTTTTTTAGGTAAAACATCAAATGTTCCATCTTGTTCCATAGCTTCTAATTTTTTAAGTCTTTCAACTCTTGTTCTAATTGTTTTGAAGTTTGTAAGCATTCCACCTAACCATCTTTGATCTACATAAAACATACCGCTTTTTTCAGCAGCTTCTTTAACACATTCTTGTGCTTGTTTTTTTGTTCCAACAAATAGAATGTCTTGTCCTTCCTCTGCGATTTCTTTTACGAATGCATATGCTTCGTCAATTTTCTTTGATGTCTTTTGTAAATCGATAATATGGATACCGTTTCTAGCTTGATAAATGTATTCAGCCATCTTAGGGTCCCATCTTTTTGTTTGGTGTCCGAAATGCACACCTGCTTCAAGTAATTGTTTCATTGCAACTACTGCCATTTTTCATTCCTCCTTGTTTTTTGCCTCCACAAAGTCTTCATGCACTTAAAGACACTTATATTCCTTTGGAATTATAAGCACAACTCTAAGCTAAACTATGTGTGCGTATTTTTCAACTTGTATATTATACCAAACTGAAAGCCCAAAGTCAATACTTTGGGCTAAAATTATAATAAATTTGAGTTGTTAATTTATTTGTCTTTGATCCATTCAATAAACTCTTCATATGTTTTTATATCTGTTTCTACTGATTGTACTTTATTAGCTTCATCATCTGTTCCACCTATTGCACCAATTCCAACTGTGTTTAAATAATACAAGCTACTTAATTTTGCTTTCTTTTCTGTATTAAAATCAAATCCTAATATTGCTCCAACATCGTTTTCACAATTTTCCATTTTACCTTTGCTATAGCATTTTGATATAATATCTTCTCTTCCTTTGGCCGTTATTGCCCCAACGATACCTCCAAAATTGCCACTATCTTCATTTGTTCCTATGCGAATTATATTTCCAGAATTATAACATTCTGTTACAGTTGAAAACTGTAAACCATTATCCTCAGCACCTAATTGCCCTACAATGCCACCAATACTTCCCAAACCTTTTATTTCTGCGGTATTGCTACAATTTTTTATTGTTGTTCCTATCCAATTCGCACCAACAATTCCTCCAGCAATTCCCCAACATGTAATTTTACCATTATTAAAGCAGTTATTTATGGTTCCCTCTTTATTACTTTTTATCATAAAAGCACCACAAATGCCTCCAATGAAGTATCCTGCATTTTCATTTGAATATATTTCTCCATAATTTGTGCAGTTTGATATTTCGGTATTATCAGAACTAACACCTACAATTCCTCCTGTTTGAGCCGTTTTACGGCTTCCGTTGTTAATTACTTTACCAGAATTCGTGCAATTCTTTATTACATCTGCTTGGCTTTGGCCAATTATTCCACCTAGTGACCCTGTATCGCCCTCTTGTGTTGCAACTGTTGTGTTAATGTTATGGCAATTTTCTATTGTTCCTCCTCTTACAGCTCCAGCTATTCCACCTGTAAGATTTCCACCTTTTATATAACTATTTTTTATTGTTAGATTTTTTACTGTGTTAGAATTTCCAAATATTCCATTTGACTTTTCTTCTCGATTTATATATATTCCACATATATAGTGGTTATTTCCTTCAAATGTTCCTACTAGTTGTTGGTTTATTGATGGACCAATTGGCACCCATTGTTTTCCTGAAGTTAGGTTTCCATTATCATCAAATTTTGCCCCCATGTTTAAATCGTTCATTAAATAAATAACTGTATCTGTAGTAATTGCAATGTCTTCTTTTGTTAGATTTAAATCAGCTAAAAACTTATTGTCAGCTTCAGTTAGTGTTTCATTTACATAGTTTGCAAAAAATTTCATTTGCTTTTCATTATAAATGTACCAATCAAAAGCATTAGTTTCTGTATTCTTTTTTACTTCAGGTACCTCTGTTGTAGTTCCATCCCAATCACTTGGAATTTCATCCTTTATAAATTCATCTAAGCTTTCATATTCTTTACCATTAATTGTAATCTTTCCACCAGATGATTCATCTTCTGTTGCTGTTTTATACTTGTTTACGGTCTTTTCTGCTGTACCTATCAAATTGCTCTTAATTAAAATATTTACACTTACTGCTACTAATATTAGCATTACTATTATAGTAATTATTAATGCTATTAAAGTAATTCCTTTGTTTCTTTTCATTTTCATCTCTCCCTTGTTTTTGTTTAAGGCAATTTTACAATAAAAGATTACAAATTGCAATACAAAATTGCAACATGTAATCTAAAATTAATATAATTGTAACATTTTTGTAATATCTTTTATTCTAGCTCAAATGCTCCTGTATATAATTGATAGTATTTTCCTTTTTGAGCTATTAGTTCGTTATGGTCTCCTCTTTCTATTATTTGACCATGTTCTAGTACTATTATTGCTTTTGCATTTCTTACTGTTGATAGTCTATGTGCTATTACAAAAACCGTTCTTCCTTCCATAAGTTTATCCATGCCTTCTTGAACTATCTTTTCTGTTCTTGTGTCTATTGAACTTGTTGCCTCATCTAATATCATTACTGGTGGATCGTTTATTGTAGCTCTTGCTATTGAAAGTAATTGTCTTTGTCCTTGTGATAGATTTGCTCCATTTGATGTAAGCATTGTGTCATATCCTTGTGGTAATCTTGTTATAAAATCATGTGCATTAGCAAGTTTTGCAGCATTTACAATTTCCTCATCTGTTGCATTTTCTTTTCCATATTTGATGTTTTCCTTTATTGTTCCTGTAAATAAGTTTGTATCTTGAAGTACCATTCCTAAAGATTTTCTTAAATCTGTTTTCTTAATCTTTTTAATGTTTATTCCGTCATATCTTATTTTTCCATCATTTACGTCGTAAAATCTATTTAATAAATTTGTTATTGTAGTTTTTCCAGCACCTGTTGCACCAACAAATGCAATCTTTTGACCTGGTTTTGCATATAAGGATACATCATGAAGAACCAGTTTATTTGGCTCATATCCAAAGTTAACATGTTCTAATTCAATATGTCCTTTAAGTTCCACATAGGTTGTAGTTCCATCATGGTGTGGATGTTTCCATGCCCATATACCTGTACGTTCTTTTGTTTCTATAATTTCGCCATTTTCTTTTTTAGCATTTACAAGTGTTACATAGCCTTCATCTTGTTCAGGTTCTGTATCTATTAGTTCAAATATTCTACCTGCACCTGCAAGTGCCATAACAACTGAGTTTAATTGATTTGACATTTGCATTATTGGTTGGTTAAAGCTTTGTGTTAATTGTAAAAATGTTGCAATAGAACCTATTGTAAGTGCTCCATTTCCTTTTATTGCAATTGCTCCACCTATTATTGCAACTAAAACGTATTCTAGGTTTCCTAAGTTATTTAGCATTGGCATTAGTATATTTGCAAATTTATTTGCTGTTGTCATGTTTTTGCATAATTCATCGTTTATCTCATCAAAATGAGCTTTTGCTTCTTCTTCGTATGTGAATACTTTTATTACTTTTTGACCATTTATCATTTCTTCAATGTATCCATTAACCTTTCCTAATGTTTCTTGTTGTTTTACAAAGTATTTTCCACTTTTCCCTGCAACTCTACCTGTAATATTTAACATTAAGAATATAAATACTATTACAAATATTGTAAGTGGTATATTTGTAATAATCATTGCTATAAGTACAGCTATAACTGTTGTTGATGATGCTATGAATTGTGGTAAACTTTGAGATATCATTTGTGAAAGTGTATCTACGTCATTTGTATAATAGCTCATTATTTCACCATGTGTATGTGTATCAAAATATTTTATTGGAAATGTTTGCATCTTGTTAAACATTTCATCTCTTATTTCTTTTAATACTCCTTGAGATATTCGTGCCATTATTCTTGTATAAATTAGTGTTGAAAGCACACCTGTTAAGTACACAAGTGCCATAATTAGTATGGCTTTTAAAAGGCCTGTAAATACTGGGTTTGTTTCAAGCAATAATGGTGTAATGTAATCATCTATCAATGTACCTAAAAACATTGAGCCAGCAACCCCTGCTATTGAACTAAGTATTATACATATAAATACAATTGTTAAGTGTTTTTTATAGCTTTTTGTTATATATTTTAGAAGTCTTTTAGCTGTTTGTTTTTTGTTTTTTACTGTTTTAAGTGTCATGCCTGCTCCTGGCCTTTTTCTAGCTGTTTTCATCATTATCGCCTCCCTTTACTTGTGATTCATAAACTTCTCTATATATTTCATTGTTTTTTAATAATTCCTCATGTGTGCCAATTCCATTTACTGTTCCATTATCAAGCACTATTATTTTATCTGCATCTTGAACTGATGCAATTCTTTGTGCAATAATTATTTTTGTTGTATTTGGTATTTCTTCTTTAAATGCTTTTCTAATTAAGCTATCTGTTTTTGTATCAACAGCACTTGTTGAATCATCTAGTATTAATATTTGAGGCTTTTTTAGTAAAGCTCTTGCAATACATAAACGTTGTCTTTGACCACCAGATACGTTTGTTCCTCCTTGTTCTATATTTGTATCGTATTTATCTGGAAATTCTTCAATGAAATTATCTGCTTGTGCAAGTTTACATGCCCTAACTATCTCTTCATCTGTTGCGTCTTTGTCGCCCCATTTTAGGTTTTCTTTAATTGTGCCAGAAAACAACACGTTTTTTTGTAGAACAACTGATACATTATTTCTTAGAGTTTCTATATCATATTGTTTAACGTCTTTTCCCCCAACTTCAACTTTTCCTTCAGTTGCATCATAAAGTCTTGGAATTAAGCTTACTAATGTTGATTTCCCTGAACCAATTCCACCAATAATTCCAACTGTTTCTCCTGATTTTATTTGTATATTAATATTTTTTAAGCATTCTTTTTTCTTGTTTCCAACATAACTAAATGAAACATTTTTAAATTCTATTGAACCATTTTTAACCTCTTTTATAGGTTTCTTTGGATTTGCTAAGTCTGGCTTTTCTATTAAAATTTCATATATTCTCTCTGCTGAATTTCTTGCCATTGTGCTCATTACAAGTAGCATTGCAAGCATCATTAAGCTTGATAGTAGACGAATTCCATAAGTAATTAAACTTGTAAGTTGTCCAACTTCTAAGCCTACCATGTTTGTTGTTACTATAATTTTTGCACCAAACCATGATATTAGAATTATTGCCAAATACATTGAAAATTGCATAACTGGATTTGTTAATGACATTAGTCTTTGTGCTTTACTAAAGTCTACATATATTTCATTTGAAATGTTCCCAAATTTTTTCTTTTCACTTTCCTCAAGTAAATATGATTTTACAACTCTTATACCATTTGTGTTTTCTTCTACAACGTTGTTAAGAACATCATATTTTTTAAATACCCTTTCAAATATTGGGTGTGCTTTGCTCATAATTACATATAGAGTAATTCCAATTACTGGCATTAATGCTAAGAATATTAGTGCTAGCTTTGCATTAATTGAGAATGACATTATAAGTGAAAATATTAGCATTAATGGTGTACGTACTACTATTCTTGTTAACATTTGAAATGCCATTTGAACATATGAAACATCTGTTGTAAGTCTTGTTACAATACTTGATGTGCTGAATTTATCTATATTTGTAAAAGAAAAATCTTGAATTTTATAATACAAGTCTTTTCTTAAGTTCTTAGCAAACCCTGCTGATGCTTTTGATGCAGTTATTCCTGATAGTATTCCAAAAGCAAGTGATAAAAGTGAAGCTACAACTAGCATTACCCCTATTTTTAATATTTCGTTCATTTGGCCTGCATATATTCCTTTATCTATTAAATTAGCCATAAGAAGTGGTATTACAACTTCCATAACAACTTCAAGTGTAACTAGAAGAGGTGTTAATAAAGCTGGCTTTTTATATTCTCTTACTGATTTTCCTAATGTTTTAAGCATTTCTCTCATTTTATATCTTTCCTTTCATAATATTTTTGCATATAATATTTTAAGAGTTTTTTATTAAAAAACTCTTAAAGTCTATCTTGTATTATACGTTTAATTAAATTTTTAGTCAATATGTTTTTTGATTTTTTTAAGTTTGATTTTTTTATGTAAATGTTGTATAATTAATTTGTAACAATTTTTGTTACGCCTTTGAAATTTGTTAAATTTCGGAGGCGTTGTCCTCCGAATAATTAAAAGGAGGAAACTTTTATGAAGCGTTACCTTTTCCCGTGCCTGGTGTTTGCAGTCATCTTACTCATCTTTGCTGTCTGCATTACCTATGCAGGCTTTAGCATCAGCTGGGTAATCGATATCATTCGTTTGGTATTGATTGCAGATGTTTCTTTTGCCATTGGTTTGATCTTTGGCAGAAAAACTAAACAGGGGGAATAAAGCTTCGAAAGCTGAAGTTTGCGTTTGCAGACTTCAGCTTTTATTATAGTACTACCTTAAATTTGCTGTATTTTTCACATAAGTTAATAGTTGATTTATTCTCTATTAAATCTTTAGGTATTAAATACATATTTTTCTCCTTGTCAACTATGAAAACTTTATCAATATTGGTTTCAATAACTGTTTTATACATTTTACCTTTAGTTCCTCCACAGCTTTTTAAAGCAACTTGATATTTTCCATATTTTGTAATGCAACCTGTTGATTTAACTTGAATTTTTTCTACTTTATTATTTTTATCAATAATTATATCATAATCTTGTGTGTCATTCAACGGAATAGAAACAATATAACCATTTGTACTAAAATATGCAATTGCAATTCCTAGTGCAGAATTGCCCTTCTCTTTATTAGTATCAAAAATCATAAACTCTCCTTTGCAGAACTTTTGTTTGTTCTTTGATTTAAAAATAATGTAACTCTTTCAAGTTACATTTTGGTGGACAGGGATGGATTCGAACCATCGTACTCGTACGAGAACAGATTTCTTACTATTATAGCTTTCGCTACCATTTATTTTAAAATAAACGTTTCTAGTCTGGACTTTCTCTTCATCTTATATAAGATGCCAGGTGTAAAGTCTCTACACTCAAGATTTCTCTTTAGCTCGGGATTATCATCAGCTTACCTGTTAAGACTTCCCCGACTTAGCCTGATTATCACTATGTAATCACTTACATAGGCTGCAAATTTTATCTTAATTAGATTAAGCTTACAGTCTGCCGCCTTTAGCCACTCGGCCACCTATCCATATTCAAATAAAAATGGTGCTCCCTCAAGGATTCGAACCTTGGACCCACCGGTTATGAGCCGGTTGCTCTGACCAACTGAGCTAAGGGAGCATTTCTCAAACGCGAGATTAATTATAAGATATTTTTTGACACTTGTCAATACTTTTTTGCAAAAAAGTTAAAACTTTTTTTTGCATGGCAGGGGTAGAAGGATTCGAACCCTCACAAGCGGTTTTGGAGACCGATGTGCTACCATTGACACTATACCCCTATGAATAATACCTCTTTATATTAACACAAATTGTGTAAATATGCAAGAGGTATTTTTAATTTTATTAATTATTTTTCAGCTCTATAACTCTATAAGTAGTATTGCTCTTGTGCCGTCCATATTGGATTCCGTATATAGGTCCTGTTCCATCGTCACGATAGCTTGGAGACCTTTTTTCATCTTTGTAATTTCCTCCTCTATAAACCCTATTACTTGTTCCATATGCTTCTGTAGTCCATTCAAAAACATTGCCTTCCATGTCATAAATATTTCTTGAAACATCTCTATATGGTTCTGATTGGTATCCTGAATAGTTTACTTCATAGTCGACTCCTCCAGTCTTTCCTGGAACCTTTGTAAATTTAGAACTTGTATGTCCTACATATTCTGATCGCGTAACATCATATGCCTCACTATTTATAAATTCCATAACTTTATCATATGTTATTCCCATAATCATGCTACTTTGTGTACCTACGATATCATTATCAAATGCGTATGTTTTTTGTTTTGCATACATTAAATACCAGTTTGCTTGGCTTATTCCACTATCAGTGCCTGCTATAATTCTTACTGGAGAATTGTCTTGGTTTGTTATATTACTGGTTTCATATCTTCCAACCCAGAACCCCTCTGCTTTATAGATATTCACCGCAGCATTGTTATAATCTTTTTGCAATGTATTTCTAAAATTCGTTGGGTTCTCATATCCATCACCACATAGGTTGCTTATTGTTAATAAATATCTATATTTTGTTGTTGTTCCTTCTTGAAAAGTTTCAGCATCCATGCTTGTTCCTGTACCAGAATTGTTTCCTGTTACAATATCAGGTTCACGAATTCCTATTCCTGTTGTGTAAACTTCTGTGTAACCTGTTTTATATGTTTCCCCATAATTTGGTGCAAATAATCTTCCAGCCATCTTAGTTGAATTATGAATTGTACATTTAGCAACATTATTTTCTATAACTATATTGCAGGCACCATTCAAAGTTGTTTTTAACTGACAAATAAACATTTTGTTTATATCATTTCTATTAACTGGTATCCAAACGAATTGATCAAACTTATTTTTTTCTGTTCCATCCCATGTTACTTCTTCTAGTTCTTCCTCGGAAATTTTATATATTACTAATCCATCATCTATTACTTCTTCTTCAGGAATACCAGACACAACAAAACCTGCAGGTATCCATGCTCTATCCCCATTAGTATCTATATATTCTGTTGTTTCTGTAGCTCTTTGTCCTGGTGGCAATGTTGTTTTTGACATAACGTATTCACTTACTACTGTTTTATTGTTTATTGTAGTTTTCATTGTCAATGTTTGTTTAGTTGGTGTATCAATTACTTCAAAGGAAAGTTCTGTTATGTTTTCAGCAATTTTAATATTATTGTTTAAATACACAGCTTTATCCTCAATATTATAAGTATACGTATTACCGTTTTTGAATTTTATATTATTATTATTTGAATTGCCACTTTCTATTAGGTTGCCTGTTATTTTAGTTTCTTTCAAAAGCTGAACATTTAACTTGTCATGCTCAACATCTTGTGCCGTTTTTACATTTACGTTATTTAGGTTTGATCTAAAATTTCTAGATAGCATTCCTAAAATTCCTAATACTACTAAAGTTAAAATAATATACATTATTAAAGTAATTAAAGTTATCCCTTTATCTTGCTTCATATTTTTTCCTCCTTGGTTTAAAATCTCAACTTTCACGTTAAAATAATATCATTATGATAAAAAAAAGTCAACTATTTTTACTTTTTTTTCAAAAAGTGTTGACAAATTAAAAAAAATTATTTAAAATAGAGAATGTGCTTATCAAAATACAAGTACATACATCTGGTGGATGTAGCTCAGTTGGTTAGAGCGCTGGTTTGTGGCACCAGAGGCCGTGGGTTCGAGTCCCATCTTCCACCCCACGTTAAACAAATAATTTCATATTGGGGTGTAGCCAAGTGGTAAGGCACCAGACTTTGACTCTGGCATTTCGGCGGTTCGAGTCCTCCCACCCCAGCCAGAATTAGCAGTACTAAAAGTACTGTTTTTTTATGTATAGCAAGAGAAGATACTTATTGCATCTTCTCTTTTATTTTTATTAATGTATTTAGTGCATCTATTGGTGTTGTTTCATTTAAGTTTATTTTATCTATTTCATGTGCAATTTCTGCAAGCTTATAATTGTAAAAGTCTAGCTGTCCCTCTGGTTGTTTTTTGTTTTCCTGTTTCTTTTGCCCTGTTAACATGCTTTTTCTTTCTAAGCTTCTTAAAATCTCATTAGATCTTTTTACAACAGGTTGTGGAACTCCTGCTAGCTTTGCAACATGTATTCCATAGCTTTCGTCTGTTCCTCCTGGAATAATCTTCCTTAGGAATATTATATCTTCTCCCTTTTCTTTTACAGCTATTGAATAATTCTTTACACCTTCTAATTTACTTTCTAGCTCTGTAAGTTCATGGTAATGTGTTGCAAATAACGTTTTTGCTCCACATTTTTCTTTATCCGTAATATGCTCTACAACTGCCCATGCTATTGAAAGTCCATCATATGTAGATGTTCCCCTTCCAATTTCGTCTAATATTACCAAGCTATTTGATGTTGCTTCTTTTAAAATATTTGCAACCTCCATCATTTCTACCATAAAAGTACTTTGTCCCATACTTAAATCATCTGATGCTCCAACTCTTGTAAAGATTTTATCTACTACACCAATTTTTGCATATGATGCTGGTACAAAGCTTCCAATTTGCGCCATAAGTGTTATTAAAGCAACTTGTCTCATATATGTAGATTTTCCTGCCATATTAGGTCCTGTAATTATTGATAACCTATCGCTATCTTTGTTTAGATATGTATCATTTGCAACAAATGTTCCTGTATCTATCATTTTCTCAATTACTGGGTGACGTCCGTCTTTTATATCTATCTCTCCACTGTTATCTACAATTGGACAAACATAGTTCATATCTTCTGCAACTGTACTAAAAGATGCAAGTACATCTAACGTTGAAATTATATCTGCAGTTTTTTGTAAACGCACAATGTTTTGTGCAAGTTGATTTCTAATTTCAGTAAATATTTTATATTCAAGGTCTACAAGTTTTTCTTCTGAACCAAGTATTTTGCTTTCTAGTTCGTTTAGTTCTTCTGTTATATATCTTTCTCCATTTGTTAAGGTTTGTTTCCTTATATACCTATCTGGTACTAAATTCAAGTTTGATTTTGTAACTTCTAGGAAATATCCAAATACCCTATTAAAGCCAATTTTCAAGTTTTTAATACCTGTTGTTTCCTTTTCTCTTTGTTCTAGTTCCAAAAGCCATTTTTTACCATCTGTTGATGCTTTTTTATATTCATCCACTTCACTGTTGAAACCTAACTTTATAATTCCACCTTCTTTTATTGTAATTGGTGGATCTTCCACAATTGCTTTATCTATTAGCCCTGCTAAATCTTCACACGCATCTAAATTTTCTTCTAGTTCCTGTATTAATTCTGACTTGCTGTTTTTTATTATGTTTTTCACATCTGGTAATTGCATTAGAGAGTTTTTAAGCGAGTTTAGTTCCCTACCATTTGTATTTCCATAAGCTATTTTTCCAACTAATCTTTCTATGTCATAAACTTTTTTTAGAGTTTGTTGCAATTCTCCTCTTAAAATACTATCTTCTTTTAATTCTTGTACCGCTTCCAATCTCTTATTTATCTCGTGTGTATCTAATAAAGGCTCTCCAATCCACTTTCTTAGCTTTCTTCCGCCCATTGATGTTGATGTTTTATCTAGCACCCAAAGAAGTGTTCCTTTTTTTCCTTTATCATGTTGTCTTTCTAATAATTCCAAATTTCTTCTAGCTGTTATATCAAGTGTCATGTATTTTTGTAAGTTATAAAATTTTATATGGTTTATATGGTCTAGTTTTATTTTTTGTGTTTGTGTTAAGTATGCTAGTAATGCATTTATCGCAATTGTCTCAAGTTCATAGTTATCCAAAGACTCTATTTTTTTACCTTCATACTCCAAGTTATAATTTTGAAGTAACTCATCTGTTTCAAATTTAAAATTATCGTCTGGATAATTGTTTATATATACATTAAATCTTTTTCTAATCTCATTAATTTCTTCTGTTGAACTAAATAAAAAGCTATTTACAACAATCTCAGCTGGTCCAAATTTTGCAAGCTCATCTAATAGTGTTGCAAAGTTATTGCTTTCTGCTATTTTTGTTGCATAGAAGTCTCCTGTTGATACATCACATATAGCTATTCCAAAATGAAGTCCCTTTTTAAATACAGACATTATGAAGTTATTCTTTTTATCATCTAGCATATTACTTTCAATTACAGTACCTGGTGTTACAATTCTTATAACATCTCTTTTTACCATTCCTTTGGCTGTTTTTGGGTCTTCTATTTGCTCGCATATTGCTACTTTATAACCTTTTTCAATTAGCTTTGAAACATAGTTATCTACTGCATGAAATGGCACTCCACACATTGGAGCTCTTTCTTCTTGCCCACATTCTTTTCCTGTAAGTGTAATTTCTAGTTCTCTTGATGCTAATATTGCATCATCAAAGAACATCTCGTAAAAGTCTCCTACTCTAAAAAATAGTATTGCATCCTTATATTGTTCTTTTATTCCAAAATATTGTTGCATTAATGGTGAAAATTCTGCCATGTTTATCCTTCCTCTTTATTCTAACATTATGTTACGTATTATATCATAATTTTGCTCTTTCAACAATGAGTTTACTATATTTTACATCTAAAGTAATTTTGTATAATTTTGCTGTAATCTAAATTTCTTTGTTTAAATTACCGTTTGTATAATTTTGTCCTTCAAGTCTTTTTCCTTGTTTAAGTATGTTTACTATACTGTTTATTTCTTCTATTGTTTCATCTAAAATATCAATTCTAATTGTATTTGGGTTAAATTCTTTCCACTCTATTGACGTTATTTTTGAATTATATATTAGGTTATTACAGTTTATCCTATCTGTATATATTGGGAATTCAAAGCCCATTCTATCTTTTAGTTTGAATGTTCCATGTTCGCAAGTTCCTGGGCAGTTTTTATATATTCCTATTGCACAATATTCTGTTGTCATAAGCAATGTTCTACCATATACTATTAGTTCCTTTTCTATATTACCATTTAGGCTTAAAATGGTGTTTTTATCTGTTTCTGGTGATACTGTGTACCTTTCTATTCCTAAGTCTTCAAGTTCCTTTATAGAATGATTATTCATTACATTCATGGTATAGTTTGCTATTGTTTTTAGATTTTTAAATGTCTCTAGTTGTGAAATATTTGATATTACAACTCCAGCTATTTTATATTCTTTTAAAATAGCTTCTATATTTATTTTTTCATAATTACTTTTGCTAATTGCTGGCATAAGTAAATATGTATTAAAGTTTTCAGTAATTTCTTTTACTTGTTTTTTTAGTTTTGGAGCTGTAAAAAATCTTAATGGAATATATATGTTATCTATTCCTTGTAATTTGCTGTATTCCAAGGTTTCGTTCATACTATTTAAACAAACACTTACCCTTGGAGCAGAAATACTTTGTTTTGAGATTATTTCTTTTTCCTCTACTATTTTTCTTGGTTTTCTTATAAATGTTTGTCTTATTTTTTCTTCTAATTCTTGTATTGTTTCTCTTCTTAGTTCATTTATTCCACTTATTTGTGTAATTAGCTTGTCTCCAATTTCAGTTTTTATATTTGCAACTTCAAAAACTGTGTTTCCAAGTTTGGATATTTGTTCTTCTATTCTTTCTCTTGTAAGTCCCTGCTTTTCAGCCTTTTGTGGTACTGAACCTATTTTTGTAATTTCTATACCTGTTGCTATATCTTGCACTTTTAAACTTATTGGAGTGTCTTCTTTGATTATTATCTCACAGTTTATTTCTCTTTTTATATTTTCTTTGCTTAGCCTTTGATTTATTTCTCTGTTTAAGTTTATATCAACTGTTCTATATACTTTATCTCCATTATTAATTTTGCCATATATTCTTCCTATTGTAACTGTTTGACCAACTTTTCCTTGTTTTATGTTGTTATTTCCTATCATTAGTTCAGATATTTTACATGTTCCGTCTTTTATGCTAATACTATCTCCTAGGTTTAATTCTTTTTCTAACTTTATTTTTGTATAACCTTTGTTTGGGTTATAATGTTCTACTTTTCCTATGTATATTCCCATGTGGTTTGGTTTATATTTATACATCATTTCTTTGCCAAGTTTTCCTTTTAAATAGCCTGTACTAAAGCCTCCACGGTTAAATATTTGCATTAGTTTTTCTTTGTCTTCTGCCTGAACTTTATATGGTTTGTTGCTATTTGCTAAGTCTATATATTTTCTATATACTGATGTAACAATTCCTACATATTCAGGAGATTTCATTCTTCCTTCTATTTTAAAGGATTTTACACCTGCTTGTATTAGTTCTGGCAATATATCTAGTGTGCAAACGTCTTTTGAGCTTAGTAAATAACCTTTATCTACTTCTTTTCCGTTGTTTAAAAGAGCATATGGAAGTCTACATGTTCCTGCACATTTTCCTCTGTTTCCACTTCTACCACCTATAATACTACTCATTAAGCATTGACCTGAGTAGCATATGCATAATGCACCATGTATAAATACTTCATTTTCTATATTCACATTTTTGCAAATATGTTTTATTTCGTCAACTGAAAGTTCTCTTGCTAGTACACATCTTTTAAAGCCCATCTCTTGAATTTTTCTTGCTCCTTCTAGATTATATACTGTCATCTGTGTACTACTATGTACTTCTAGGTCTGGAAAGCTTTTAATTATAGCCTTTGCTAAGCCCAAATCTTGCACTATTATTGCATCTATTCCACATGTATATGCATATTCTACAAGTTCCATTGCTTTTGAGAATTCATCGTTTTTTATTAATATGTTTAGAGTTAAATTTGTTTTAACATTTCTAAGTTTTGCATATTCTATTGCCTTTTTTAGTTCTTCTCTGTTAAAGTTTTTACTATTCATTCTAGCATTAAATTCGTCAGCACCAAAATATACAGCATTTGCTCCATTTTGCACTGCTGATACAAGTGAATTCCATTCTCCAACCGGAGATAAAAGTTCTATATTATTCATATATTTATTTTTCCTCTCAAATTATTCTTAAACATTATATCACAAAAAAGTGCAAAAAGAAAAGCCTCCCTATTAAGGAGGAGGCTCTTCTGGAAAGAAGTCATCTAAAAATGCATATTTCATTGTATTGTTCATGAAAGCTAAAATAATATTTACCCTTACTTTGTCTTCCTCTATGTCGCTTTCATCATCACTATTGCTTATCTCTTGTGGGATAAATTTCGCTAAATATTTTACTGAAGCAATATCTGCAAGTTCAACAATTTGAGTTATTAAATACCGAACGTCTTCAGAATTGTCTTTATCTGCTGTTCCTATAATATTTACAAATGGTGCAACATCACTTTCAGCACAATAAATATATACATCATGAATACTCATTTTTACTACTCCCCTTCATAAAAATTTTCCACTTCATGATTATATCAAAATAGTAGCAAAAAGTCAATTATGTAAATTAATTTCAAGTCAAGAATAAAAAATGCAGAATTCAAGCTTTTTATTTAACATATTTCTATATATTTTTTTGCATTCTTTATTAAGTTTTCCCTTAATGTTAAAAATAACAGCATATATAATATATTCGTCATACAAATTTATATTTTCTACTCCATTGCTTTCTATAATAGAATAGTCTACTATGTACCTCTTTAAACCTTTAAGTTTCCCACTTAGTTCTAACGCTTTTTTGTTTCTAAATACAGGGTTAATTTTATTCTGAATTGCCTTATATATAGGAACTCCTGCAAATGTTAAAAAGTATGCCAAAAACACAAGTATTCCGAAATTTGATAATTTCATAAAAATAGGTATAGATACTAGCATATATATAATCATCCAAACCATGAATACTTCCATAATAGCAACAATATTAAATTCGCTTTCATTTTTCTTATACACATATCTTTCTTTTTCTAAATCTTCTATTAATAAACTTTTAAAAGTCTTTTTAAAGTCTTTATTATTTAAATCTTTCTTAAATATATATTTTTCATGTTCTGACAAACTACTAAGATCACCTAGTATAGTTATTTTATTTTCACTAAGCTTAATAACTCCATTTTTATGTAGGTTTAGAAGAATAGCTACTACCTCATCTTCAACTTTTATCTTTTTATTGTAACAATAGGAAAGTATTGCAGGGGACTTTGTTTGAAGAATATCTCGATAATATTCATAATTTTCAGTTTTGTATTTTTTTTCAAATTTATTTATCTCATTATTTTCATATATTTTTTGAATAATACCTGCAAATATTCCATCAACAAGAATAGCTATTGACATACTTACTAATAATATAACAAACTTATCATAAATAGGGAAAAGACCTACTGAAATTACATCACGTATAAATCTTATATTTGATATAAAAAAATAGAGAGAAATTGTTGTTACGGCGAATAAGATTATGATACTCCAAGAAATTTTATAACTAGAATCACTATTTTTATATATAGCAATAATAAAAATTGTGACTATAATTCCCATTATAATTGCTAGCATATTTTTAGTTCCTTTCTACTTACTTAAGCAATAATATTTGCAAACTAAATGTCACTTTTTGGTGACCCATACGGGAATCGAACCCATGATTCCACCTTGAGAGGGTGGCGTCTTAACCGCTTGACCAATGGGCCATGTGATAAATTCTAGCTTAAACTAGAATTTATTTCTATGACTTTTTTTAGTATTTCATCTAATCTATTTTCTTGTTTTGTTAAGTAAAGATATCCGTATTAGACCTTCGAATGCTGTTGAATACATGTATTCTGTGTGATTTGCATTTTTTGGTAAATGGTGGTTTTGTGTGTTTCTGCCTCTTCTTACAATTTCTTTTTCTTCGTCTGTTAAATCTTCATAGATTTTTTCTAAAATTTGGGCTTGTGCTCCTGCTTTTACATATTTTATTGCTTCCCTATGAAGTTTATTTGGCTTTAAATTTGTTGTTTCAATTAAGTAGTTTCGTATATGAAGTTCATATACTGCATCTCCAATGTATGCCCATGTAAGTGGCGACATTGTGTTAATTTTTACTAAATTATCCATTTACTTTTTCTAATGTAACCCTTCCTATTTTTCCGGTTCTAAAGTCGTTTAGTATAATTGCTGATACCTTTTCATAATCTATTTCTCCACCTGAAATTATTGCTCCTCTTTTTCTTGCTATCATATTCATTAATTCAAGTGCTTCATCGTCCTCTGGTATTATACTATTAAAATCGTCATCTGTCAATTTATATCTTGCAAAAAGTTCATTTTTATTGTTATTTTTTAAATATTTTATCAAATTATATGCTATTTCGTCTTTGTTGATTAATTCATCTTTTATTGAACCTGTGTATGCGAGTTTTAGTGCTACATCATGGCTTTCAAATTTTGGCCATAAAACACCTGGAGTATCTAATAGTTCTATATTACTTGAAATTCTAAGCCATTGTTTTTGTTTAGTAACACCTGGTCTATTGCCTACCTCCGCTGATTTTTTGTTTATCATTCTGTTTATAAATGAAGACTTTCCAACATTTGGTATGCCACATATCATTATTCTAATATTTTTGTTTATTCTTCCCTTGCTTGCTACCTTTTCCATTTCTTCTTGCATTAAATTTTGAACTGCCTTTAAAGTTTCCTTTGTTCCTTTTCCTAAGTTAGAATCTGTTGGAATTGCAATTATTCCTTGGTTTTTAAAGTATTCTATCCATTTTTTTGTTTCTTTTTCATCTGCCAAATCACTCTTATTTAATACAACTATTTTTTTCTTATTTGCTGTAATCTGTTTTATATCTGGGTTTTGGCTTGCAAGTGGTATACGTGCATCTAGTATTTCTATTATTACATCAATTAATTTTAGATCCTCTATTATTTGCTTTTTGGTTTTAAGCATATGTCCGAGGGTACCAGTTTATGTTAGATTTAGTATTTTCTTCTTTATTTTCATTTATCATTTTTTCTTGTCTCATTTTTCTTTTTTTATACATATCCATTATTTATCACTTCCTTTTTTCTTATTAAATATTTCAGCACTAAATCAAAATCTACTTTCATTCATATCATTTCTCTTTGCACCTTTATTTGGGTTCATCTAGTTTCTTTTGTTCTTTGTTTTCTAATTGTTTCTTCTCTCTTTCTAGTTCTTTCAAGCTCTTTTTAGGTGTTGGCATTTCTTCAGGCATCATTCCGCCAATATCTGCAATTGCCTTTCTAACTTTTTTACCAACCTCATAATGTACATCTTTTGCCTCTTTCTCTCCTTGTACATTATCTTTTAAAAGTTTTTGCTTAGTTTGATTTATTCTAAATAAATTAGCTACTAATTCATCTTCATTCATATTATCTAAAATATCTTCTCTGTAACGTAATTTTTTTCTTTTAAAAATATCATCAGCAGTTTCTCCATTATATAATCCTTTATATCCCGCATTATGAAATTCAGCCATATTTTTAACACCAGCAGCTGAAGCAACTTTTTGAAGCGTATAGTTGCCTTGCTTTGTTAATTTTCTTTGATAAAATCTTTTTTCATCATCTGATAAAGAATCATATTCTTGTTCAGTTATTTCCTGCTTTCTTGTTTGAATCGCAAAATATGTTTGTCCTAAAGCAACAACTTCTTTATTTGGATCAGCATTTTGCACTATCAAATAGCATATGTATCTTGATAGTTTATAATCTTTAATAATTTCTTCTTTCCCTTTACCAGTTTTTATTGGCTTGTTAATCTCAACAACCCAATCTTCTTCGCTTGAAATGCTGTTATTTGCTGATAAAACTGCTTTATCTATTACTTTTTGAAAATTTCTCCAGTCTTTGTATTCCAATACTTTTTGTAATTCACGTGCATACCAATATTCATTTCCATAATCATCAATGTGTTTTATATTTTCAAAAGTATTGTTAGAATATTTATTTCCAATTATCTTCATTGCTACCTCCATTTCTATTAATCATATTAAATTTTTCTTTATGTTCACACTACCACATATTTTTATAATTTTTTTAGTAAAATATAGTAAATACTCAAAAAGGATTTAGTGATTTTTCCTTTAATTATCTAATATCCTCATCTTTATTTTTTTCAATTAGTAATAAATTTGTCTCCAAGGTAATTTGGCAACAAGTTGTTGCCATTTTTCATCATAAGCATTTTACTCATGAGCATATGTTCCACTATTATTTTCCGATTTAGAAATAATCCTATTGCATTTTTATTATCAAAATATCCATTAATATTTTTTATAGTTAAAATAATATTCTTATTAAAATCATTTTTACGCCAATCATATTTGTCTAACATATTTAAATCTTTAGCTATTTCAATTCTCATAAACTGACTTATAGGTTCAAATTCGTTAGTTATATAGGTCTCATTATTAGGGCTAATATAAAATATATAATTTTTGTTTGAAAGCATATTTTCAAGTTTGTCAATTCTTTTAAGTTTTAATTTTTCAATTAATATATTTTCATTTTTATAGTTATGGTTTACTATGTGAGTATGTGCATGATTTACACTATTAGCATTAATACTATCTTTTAAATTTGGAGTTCCATGTTCGAAAACAATTGGATATTTTTGATAAACCTTTTTAAAAATTTCTCTATATTTTCTTATTAATATTTTATATTCTTCCATTTCATCTATCATTAATTCAGACATTGAGTTAACATGCCTTTTAGTTATTATTAATATATATCCATCTGTTAATGCACCTAATGATGGTGTTATATAAAAATACTTTGTTTCATTTAAAATTGTATTTTCTAATTTAGTTTTATCTATGTTACAAAAAGGACACTTTTCAATTATATCGTTCATTTATTTTACCTCTCCCAGTTCCTTTCTTGCTACATGTTGAACTTCTGTTATTTTATTTAACATATATTCACTTCAAGTTATTTTTATAACTAAATACTTCTTCTATAAAATCATTTATATCTTTTACTTTGTCTTTACCTTTAACCTTATACTCAATATATGATTCTTCAAGATTGCCAGATTTCTTGCTTTTATATTTTTCATCTAGTTTAATCAAATCGTCTTTGGAATTAATTATTCCATTAACCTTTTTATTTTTTGCTCTATAACCCTCTATTGTTATTTTGCCTTCAGTAACTTCATACTTATATGTATTTTCATCATTGTAATATATAGAAACCAAGTATTCCGTACCCGCATCAATTCCTAACATATATGAATAACGCATTGTTCCAATACATATATCATCTTCTTTTATAGTAATATTTTTATAGTTTTTATTACAAAAAAGCCATATGCATATACCTAATATTACTAAGATTATTATTG
>ERZ772883.509-NODE-509-length-40097-cov-25.420608_pt1 | contig 40097 bp, 27 predicted proteins | sample MGYA00580575_ERZ772883 | MGnify/ENA primary metagenome ERZ772883 (study PRJEB29015, sample SAMEA2737666) | human gut metagenome | biome: human gut; feature: human-associated habitat; material: faeces | place: China | collected 2012 ...
TGAACATCCATTTCCACACGAGGCCGACTGCCGTGACGGACGTGACCATCGGCAGAAAGTAGCACGTCTGGAACAGGCCCTGCAGCTTTGTGCACGAGTTGAGCAGCGAGGCGAGGAACAGAGACAGCACCGTGACGATCGGCACGACAAACAGGACGTACAGTGCCGTGTTGCGCAGACCGTTGAGGAAATTCGCGTCATGGAAAATTTCGGCGTAGTTTCCGAGGCCGATGCCGGAGAATTCGCCGGTCATCAGGCTGTAGTCCTGCCGGAACGACAGCAGAATGACATTGATGAACGGATAGACGGTGAAGACCAGAAGACCGATGAGAAACGGGAGCAGGAACAGCCCCGGCTCCGCAAAGGTGCGGAAGGTCACGCGCTCACCGTCTGCGCGCGTGCGCAGCTTGCGGCGGCTCATAAGTACCGCACCCCCGTCTTGGCGTCAAACAGGAACACGCCGCGCTTTTTCAGGCCGACGGCCAGCTCCGTGCCGGGCAGAATTTCCAGCTCGGCCGGGACAAGACCGCGCAGCTCGGCGGGGCCGGCCTGCAGGCGGACGAGCTCGTCCTTGCCGAGGGAATAGCGCTCCAGCACAGTCGTGCGGAAGGCGGGCGTATCACCCTGCGGCAGGATGCTTTCGGCGCGGACGGCCAGAACGATCTCCTGCCCCTCTGCAAGACCGTCCGGCAGCGCCAGCGCAGCGGGGATGCCGCCGTCCAGCACAAGACGGCCGTTCTGCACAACGCCGTGCAGCTGGTTGATGGGAGGCGTGCCGAGGAAGTCTGCGGCAAAGAGGTTGACCGGGTTTTCATAGAGGCCGCGGGCGGTGTCCTCCTGCTGGAGCACGCCGTCACGCAGCAGGACGACGCGGTCGGCGATGCTGCTGGCCTCCTCCTGATCGTGCGTGACAAAGACGGTCGTGATGCCGGCCTCACGCTGGATGCGGCGGATCTCCTCGCGCATCTCCACGCGTAGCTTGGCGTCAAGGTTCGACAGCGGCTCGTCGAGCAGCAGCACGTCCGGCCGCTTGGACAGGGCGCGTGCAATGGCGACGCGCTGCTGCTGGCCGCCGGAGAGCTCCGCGGGCTTGCGCTTGAGATACGGGGTGATGTGCACCATCTCCGCCAGCTCCTCGGCTCGGCGGATGCGCTCCTTCTTGGGGATGCGCTGAATTTCCATCGGGAAGCAGATGTTCTGCAGGACCGTCATGTGGGGATAGAGCGCGTAGTTCTGGAAGACAAGGCCGATGCCGCGCTTCTCCGGCGGCAGGCTCGTCACGTCGCGGTCGTCAAAGAAAATGCTGCCGCCGCTCACGGGGAGAATGCCGGAGATCATGTTCAGCGTTGTGGTCTTGCCGCAGCCGCTCGGACCGAGCAGGGCGATGAGCTTGCCGCTTTCCAGTGTGATGGAAAGGTCGTTTACGGCAACGGTGTCGCCGAAACGCTTGGTCAGATGTTCGAGTTTGATCTGCATGTCCGTATCACCTCAATATTTCGAAAATGGGTGCGCCGTCGACATCGGGCATCGTCAGCCCGAGCATGGCGGCCATGGTGGGCGCTTCGTCGACCATGGAGCGGCTGCCGTGCACCGTGCCGGGCCGCACATCCGGTCCGGCGGCGAAGAACGTTGTGACCTCCTCACGGGCCGGGCTGCCGCCGTGAGTCGCCACGCCGGTCTTCTTGTCGCCCGGCTGACAGCTGCGCCAGAGCGTGTCGCCGGCCGGGTATTCGCCGAACGCAATGGGAAGGCTGCTCTCCACGACAAAGTCGAACGGGCCGGACAGGCCGTAGCGCGCCTGCGCCTCGGCGGCATCGAGCACCATGCTGAGCTGTACGTCCGGGTCATGGCGCAGAGCCTCAAGCACCTCGCGCACGCGGGCCATCAGCGCGGTATCGTCCGGGTCGCGTACCTCAATGAGGGCGGCGAGACCGGTGGAGTGGCAGACGGCGTCGAACGAGGCGATCTTTCCGTCCGCATCGACGGTCAGAAGGCCGAGACGGCGGAAGTAGACGTTCATCAGGAAGGCATCGCGGATATCGGTCTGGCCGTGGTCGCCGAGGACGATGATGTTCGTCTCGTCCAGCGTGCCCTTGCGGCGCAGGCATTCCAGAATAGCGCCGAGCTGCTCATCGTGCATGCGCAGCTGCGTCTCGGCCTGCTCACTTTCCACGCCGTAGGTGTGCCGGGCGGAGTCGAGGTCGCACATCTTCACAAGCATGATGTCCGGCTGCGGGCCGTCCTCCAGAATGTCGAGCGCCAGCGCCATGGTGAACAGGTCAAGGCTGCGCGTCGGTCCCATCAGGTAGCGGCCGTGTTTATAGAAGTAACGATCCATCAGGTTTGCAGTGGCCGTGTGCTCCAGCCATTGCTGGGGCTGGTAGCCCTGGTAGCTGTATGGAACGATCATCGGCATATTCATGGTATAGTCCGCGCCGCCGGAAACGGGCCAGCTCAGAGAGCAGGTCGTCAGGCCGTTCTCGCGGGCATGGTCCAGCAGCGTTTTGCCGCGGACGTCCGATTTCATGCAGTACCACGGCGCGTCAAGATGGCCGCCGCGGGTCATTTTTTCATTGTGCACGATCCCGTGCCGCCCGGCATAGGTGCCGGTCAGGATCGAGGTATGGCAGGTGTAGGTCAGAGCCGGGAGCACCGGCTCGATCTTTTCGACGAGCGCACCGCGCTCCAGAAGCTGCGCGAAGTGCGGCATGCGGCGCATGCGCGCGACGTCGGAGGCACAGAGGGCATCGATACAGAATACAAGGACTTTCGACATAGGTTCTCCTTCCTGTTGGAACGGCGGCGGGTGTGGGCCCGGCCGGAATGCGCTGGTCTGCGTACAGGCGGACGTCCGCCGGGACGTCCGCCTGTTGGAATGGGCGGTATTTACTTTGCGAGAGCTTCGCGGCAGGCTGCCTCAAAGGCCGCATAGGCGGTGTCGGCGTCGCTGACATTGAGGGCAACGCTCTGGACCATCTTGTCGATCTCGGTGCGCATGGCCGCTGCGCCGGGGACGCTGGCCAGCATGCCGATGTCGTCGGCTTCCTCGGTCAGGGCCTTGACGGCGATGTTCGTCTCGGCGAACTGCTGGAACTCGGCGCTCTCGCGGGCTTCCTTATAGATGGGGACGGTGCCGAAGGCCTCGGCCCACTGCACGATGTTCTCGGTGGACGTGAGGAACTTCAGGAACATATAGGCGCCGCGGGCGTGATCCTCATCGGTGCTGAGGCAGGCAAAGTTGTTGCCCCAGGAGGAGATGTAGCGGACGGGGCCTTCCTGCGGGATGGGCACGCAGCCGATCTCGAAGGCATCGTTTACGGCCAGCTCGACATAGCTGACACCGGCGCTCGAGCCGATGTAGGAGGCGACGGCCTGGCTGCCGAACGGGCCGGAGAAGAAGACGTCCTCGCCGACAAGGCGGAAGTCGCCGGACTTCACAAGGTCTGCAAACCAGTTGAGCTTTTCCTTGGCGATGGTCTCGTCGATGGCATAGTTGCCGTCCTCGTCGATGTAGCCGCTGCCGGCCTGCATGATGAGGCACTGATAGGTGTCCACGAGGGAGTCGGTGCCGAAGCCGGGGATGCCTTCCTTCTCGTGAATGATTTTACTGCATTCTGCGAGCTCTGTCCAGGTCTTCGGGGCCTCGAGGCCATATTTGTCGAACATGGTCTTGTTGTAGAACAGGACCTCGCCCGCCGTGGTGCACGGGAAAACATAGATGCCGTCGCCCCACTGGGTGATCTCGCTGTACTGACCGGCGGGAACGTTATCCTGGAAGTTCGGGATGCCGATCTCCGGGTCGTTGATGTAAACGGACAGGTCGACAAGGCGGCCCTCGTTCAGATAGTTGACGGCGTCAGACGGATACATGTTCACAAGGTCAGGGCCGGTGCCGTTGCGGACCGCCTGCATGGTCTTGCTGTCGATCTCGCTGTACGGCTGCTGCTCGGCGACGAGCTCGTACTCGTCCTGCGAGGCATTGAAGGCGGCTGCAAGCTCGAGGAACTTCTCTTCGTGCTGGTCGGTGTAGGCGTGCCAGTAGACGATCTTCGTTTTCTCGGTCTTTGCGGGCTTCGTGTCTTCGGTGGTCTTGCTGTCATCGGTGGTCTGCGAGGCTCCGGTACTGGCGCCCGAAGCGTCCGTCTTTCCTGCGCTGCATGCCGCGAACAGGCTCGCGACCATGACCAGAGCAAGCAGAAGGGCAAGAATGCGTGCTTTCATGTGTTTTCTCCTCCATTGTCTCGTGTTTTTATCGGAACGTCGGATGACGCTCACTGCTCAGGAAATGGTGTCCAGAAATGCGGCAAGCTCCGCAAGCGTGTGGACACACCAGGTATATTCCGGCTCGTGGATGCCCGGATAAGGGTCGATCCAGAGCGTCTGCCCGCCGATGGCGGAAATGGGCATCAGATCATTGAAGGCGTGGTCGCCGATGCTGATCAGGGCTTCGGGCCGCGCCAGCAGCGCGGGATCGAGGGCCTGCAGGCTCGCGATCATACCGTAGGGCTTATTTGCACTGCTGCAGATCTCGCGGAACGCTCCGGCAAAGCCGAGCTGCCGCAGGAATTCCCGCACGGTCTCTTCGTAGGAATTGCTCAGCAGGACGACACGGCAGCGCTGCTCCAGACGCATGATGGCCTCATAAAGCTCGCGGTCGCCGTGCATCCCGGCCCGCTCCATCTGCAGGCGGGTCAGGCGATAGACCTCATTGGCACGGTCGCCGTCCAGACAGCCGAGCGCATCGCCAAGGTAGGCCAGAACGGCCCACGCGTCGCCGAGATAGACCACATCGTCGGCCTTCAGCGCCTCGGCATAGGTCATACCGGGCAGCACCCGCTTCCGCAGGGCCTGCACGAGCTCCGGCACGGTGGCGGCCTCTGCACGCCCACGGCGGTAAAAACGGTTCATGTCCAGCTCACGCCCGGCGAAGATGGCCTCTGCCAGCCGGACAAGGTCCGCCTCCAGCGGCTCGGCCCACGTCCCGGCAACAAGCGTCCGCAGATAGCCGCGGTGAAAGACGCTGTTCTGATAAATGGTTCCGTCGAGATCGAAGATGACGATCCGGTTTTGCATGGCGGGCCTCCCTTTGTGCGGCGGTTGGCAGGCTCGTGCGGATGATCCGGACCGCGCCCCTGCTGCCGTAACTTGATTATATCACAGGTTTGGCCGAAAAATTTTTTCGTTTGCGTGAAAATATGTCTTTTCGTCAGAAAAGCTCGGAAAAACATGAAAAAAAGACGATTTTACATGAAATTTATGCGGATTTAACACGAAGCCGGCTGGAATGAAAAAGAAAAGCACTTGTCAGAAGCGCGCCGGGCCGTTATACTGGAAATAGAAACCAGGTGCGCACCGCGCACGAAAGGAGAACAACGATGCTGCTGATCCGCAACGCAAATATCAAGACCATGGCCGGGCCGGACCTGAAAAACGGCTGCCTGCTCCTCGAAAACGGGAAAATCGCCGCCGTCGGCCAGACGGTCGACGCGCCGGAGGGCGTTGAGACTCTCGATGCGCAGGGCCGCCTGCTCACGCCCGGCTGCGTGGAGGCGCACTGCCATATCGGCCTCGACAACGAGGGCATGCGCTGGGAGGGCATGGATTATAATGAGATCGTCGAGCCGCTGACGCCGCAGCTGCGCGCCATCGACTCCATCAATCCGCAGGACGAGGCCTTCGGGCTGGCCCTGCGCGGCGGCGTGACGACGGCCTGCACCGGACCCGGCAGCGCAAACGTCGTCGGCGGCACGTTCGCCATCGTAAAGCTGGCCGGAAAGCGCGTCGACCGGATGATTCTGCGCGCGCCCGCCGCGATGAAGTGCGCCTTCGGCGAGAATCCCAAGGGCTGCTACGGCCACGACAAGCGCCAGAGCCCCATGACGCGCATGGCGGTCGCCGCCCTGCTGCGCGAGCTGCTGCTGCGCACGCTCCGCTACCGCGACGACAAGGAGGCGGGCAAGAATCCGGCGTTCGACATGAAGCTCGAGGCCATGCTGCCCGTGGTCAACGGCGAGATCCCGCTCAAGTGCCACGCCCACCGCGCGGACGATATCCTGACGGCCGTGCGCATCGCGCGCGAGTTTGGCCTGAAGCTCACGCTGGACCACTGTACGGACGGCGAGCTGATCGCCGACGAGCTGGCAAAGGAGCAGGTCCCGGTCTTCGTCGGACCGTCGCTCGGCGGCAAGACGAAGGTCGAGCTGCGCAACAAGAGCTTCACAACGGCGGGCACGCTGTACCGCGCGGGCCTGACGGTCAGCATCATCACGGATGCGCCGGTCATTCCGCTGCAGTATCTGCCCCTGGCGGCCGGACTGGCGGCTTCGGCCGGTCTGCCGATGGAGGAGGCGTGGCACGCCATCACCATCAACCCGGCCCGCAGCCTCGGCATCGACGCGCGTGTCGGCAGTCTTGAACCGGGCAAGGATGCGGACCTCGTCCTCTGGACGGCGGACCCGCTTACGACGATCGGCGGCGAGGCGTGGATGACGTTTGTGAACGGCGAGGTCGTGTACCGCGCGGAGTAAGAGAATATAAATCGTAAAAAATCCAGCCAAGGTGGGATCACTCCCAACCCTGGCTGGATCATTTTTATGCGTTCAGGGCCGTATCCCTGCGCTTACTTCAGCGCAGCCAGACGGGCCGTGATGGCGGCAAACTGGGCGCGCGTCGCGCTCTCACGCGGGGCGAGCTCGTTGTTGCCCATGCCGAGGATGATGCCGTTGCCGACAGCCCAGGTCATGGGCTCAGTGGCATAGCTCTGCACGCTGGAGGCATCGGTGAAGCTGCTCAGGTCGCCGGTCGTCGTCGTGTCCATGTTCTGGGAGGCGGCGAAGCGATAGAGCATCGTGACCATTTCCTCGCGGGTGACGTCGTCATCCGGACGGAACAGGCCCTTGTCGTCGCCGATGACAACCTTGGCCTCCTGTGCCCATGCGACGGCGTCAGCATACCAGTCATCCTTGAGGTCGGGGAAGGTGCTCGTGCCGGTGACGGCCGGGCTGCCCGCCTGACGGTACAGGACGGTGGCGACCATGGCGCGGCTCAGCGCGGCTTCCGGACGGAACGTGCCATCGCCGTAGCCGACGAACAGGCCGTTGACCAGAGCGAAGTGGACGCTCTCGGCGTACCAGGCGTTTGCATCGAGGTCGGTGTACTGCTCGCAGGGATCCTCTTCCACAAGCTCGACCTTCACGCAGCGCTCGGTCAGGTCCAGCGGCAGCTTGCCGTTGTTGGCCTTGCCGATGGCGCGCAGAGCTTCGATGGCGCTGATGTTGTCAATAGGAGCCTCGTTCACGTTCTGCACGGGAGTCTTGTTCTCAAAGACGGAGCCGGGCAGGGTGGCGCAGTACTCGTTGACGGCAACGCGGTAGGTCTTCGTATTGTCCTTGATGTCGACGACGGTGCCGTCATCGAGCACGATGGACACGACGGTGCGGGCACCGCGGACCGGTCGGCCGTTTTCATCCTTGCCGTCCGGCTCTGCCGTGTACTTTACGACCATGCCGGAGAACTGATCGCCATAGTTGCTGTTCTTGAAGGAATTCTCCACGGTAGCGGCAAGCTCCGCGCCGGTGAGGTCATAGGTGTAGAGGCGGTTGCCGAACGGGGTGATGGCGTAGATATCGCCGACGGTGACGGTGCGGGTCGTCTCGCCCTCGTTGGCCAGAAGGTCGCAGCGGATGCCGCCGCTGTTCGTGAAGGCGACGACGGTGTTGAGCTCCTTCGTAGCCTCGAGCATCAGGCCGGTCAGCCAGTTGCCCGCGATGGTGCTGCTGCTGTTGCCGATGGGTGCACGGCGGGTGATGCTCTGGTCGGCAACGCCGAGGACCTCGGACATGTCGCCCTTCACCGCATCCCAGGAGGCGTGGCTGATGGCGAGAACGGTCGGGTCAAGCTTCGTGTTGCCCTCGGTGTCATAGAGGTTCTGGGTGTTGTCGCGGCCGGTAGTGTTCACATAGCTCGGGTTCACGACCGTGACTTCCTTCGTCTCGGTGTTGAACTGGATCTTGGCGTTGGCATAGCCCTTCGCCTGGCAGTTGCCCTGGATGTAGGCCACGCCGTTGTCGGCGACGCCGTAGGAAACGCTGTGGGAGTGGCCGCCGACGACGAGGTCGACAAGCTCGGAGTTGACGCTGTTTGCAAGGCCGCGCGGGCTGGCGTGCGCCACAACGACGACGACGTCAGGGTTCTCGGCTGCAACGATGGACTCGATCTTCGCATTGAGCTTCTCAATGCTCGGGTCGATGTCGTACGGAGCAATCTTGGCGGTCATGATATCCATGGAGTAGTCGGGGATGTAGCCGACAAGTGCGACCTTCACACCGGCCTTGTCAACGATGACATAGTCCTTGACAAAAGAGGCGCGGTTCGTCGTACCTGCATCATAGAGATTATAGGCCAGAACGGGGATATTACTGTCGCCCTTGAACTCACCGATCTCATAGGCGGGCATGGTGCCGTCCTCATCGGCGGCATAGGCCTTGACGTCCCAGTCGAACTCGTGGTTGCCGAGGGAGACGGCATCATAGCCCATGGCGTCGAAGGCGGCGCGCAGAGCGTTGCCGTAGGTCAGGTTCGAAACGGGAGTGCCCTGATAGATGTCGCCGCCGTCAAGCAGGAGAACGGCGTCGTTTTCGGCATTGGCACGGGCCTCGTTCACGACATTGGCGATGTAGGCCATGCGGTACTGGAACGTGGACTCGTTGCCGGAGGATGTGTCGACAAGGTAGCCGTGCACGTCGGTGGTCTCAAAGACCTCGATGGTCTTCACGGGATTTGCTTCTGCGTGGACGGCCCACTTCGTTTCACGGCCCGGGGTGATGTCCTTGCCCTCGGCGGTCATTTCCTTGATGTATTCGCCAATGATGAGGGGCACGGAGCCGCCGACGTTGTTGAAGCGCTCGGAGATGGTGGCATCCCACAGAACCTCGTCGCTGCTGGAGGTGATGCCGGTGGAGGCAAACCAGCCGTAGGCGTCGGAGTCCTTCGTCGCGCTCAGACGGTAGGAGCTGAGGCAGGCGTAGATCGTGTCGTCATCCTTCACGGCCGTGCCGTCCGCGTAGGTGATGTTCTGCACGCGCTGGTTGTCGGGATTGCCGACATAGACGTCGTAGTTCACGCCGTAGAACGTGTCGCAGCCGAAACCGCCGCCGCCAAGCTGACCGTCGTCTTTGACACGGTAGTTCTGTGCCGTGTGCTGCATCCAGCTCTTGAGCTGGGCGCCGGTCATCCGGATCATGTAGAGCGTGTTGTTGTCGTACTGATACAGGGAGTAGCAGTCGCGCAGGCTGATGTCGCCGGAGGTTGCGCCGTCGGCCAGCAGGGAGCTGACGCTCCAGCCGCGCTTTGCGACCGGCGTCGTCATGGAGATGACGTGCTCCTTCGTCGGGTCGATGTTGTTGTCGGTGCAGGCGGCCCAGATCTGTGCCTTGTGGACGAGATCATAGGAATCGCTCTGCGTGAGGTAGTAGTTGGAGATGGTGTCCCAGGTGCCGGAGACCGTGCCGATCTTCTTGTTGACGAAGGCATCGGAGCGCTCGAAGAGCGGAGTGATGAGGTCCTTCAGACCGTCGTAGTTGGGGTCGCCGGACTTGAAATCCGGGCTGGGGACGCGGATGTCCCTGCCGTTCTCGTCCTTGCCGAGGGCAGAGTTCAGAGGATGCATGGTGGACTCGGCTGCGGTAACGGTGACCTTGCCGTCGGCGCCCTTCGTGAGGGTGAGGACGGTCTCACCGAGGGTGGAGCCGCCGCCGTTCATAACGAGGACGTTCTCGCCGTTCTTGTTCTGCAGGGTAACGGCGTTTCTCTGATGGTTGTGGCCGGTCAGCAGCATGTCAACGCCGGTGGTATGCGTTGCAAAGTAGCCGCCTTGGTTCTCCTGATTGTAGATGTCAGGATTGCCCTCGCCGCTGTGCATGGCGACGATGATGTAGTCGCACTTCTCCTGCATTTCCTTGCCGTAGTAGTTTTCCCACTCATAGACATAGGACTTTTCGGTGTTGTCGGGATGGCCGAACGTGCAGCCCTCATAGTGGCTGGCGACGTCCCAGTTCGCGTTGTTCATGTTCTCGAAGCCCAGCAGACCGATGGTGAAGGTCGTGCCGTCCTCGAACTTGTAGGTGAAGGTCTTGTACGGGGAGAACACGGATTCGTTCGTCTCCGTCTCCACGACGTTCGAGCAGATGACGTCGACGGGCTGACCGGCGACGGCCTTGTCCGTGGAGGTCAGCAGATTGTAGTAGTTCCACTGAATCTGCGGCGCATAGTTGAACTCGTGGTTGCCCAGCACAAAGGCATCATAGCCAATGTAGCGCAGCGCAGTCGCCATGGGGCTGTTTTCGCCGCCCTCCTGGAGAATGTTGTAGCTGCTCAGCGCGCTTCCCTGCAGAATGTCGCCAACATCGATAAGAATGCTGTCGTCCACGGCGGCGCGGCGCTCTGCGACGAGCTTCGCCGCCTGCAGGAAGTTGTTGCTCAGGGCACTGTTCTTGTAGGAGTCCCAGTCGTATGCACGGCCGTGCATATCGGTGGTCGTCAGGATGCTGACGGTGATCGAATCGGACTTCGCCTCGAAGACGTCATCCGCGACCGGGGCATTCGTGTGGCCTTCGGCTGCGTAGGACGCGTAGACCGAGGTCAGCTTGGTCTCTGCCGCGCCTGCCGGGATGACTGCCACGGAAAGAACGAGGCAGACCACGAGCAGAAGCGAGAGAAGACGCTTTGCAATGTGTTTCATTTCAAGACTCCTTTGTTTGTAGTTGCAGCTGCGCTGCACGTTTTGGAAATCGTGACAAAAATCCACCATTCATCACAGGTTCCGTCGGCAATATTCTAACACTTTGTAAAGAAATTGTAAAGGAAGCGGGGAGACCTGAGGGAAAAATTGGGAGAACTGACAAGGAAGTCTTGTTACGGGAAGCTGATTTTCTCTTTGTGAAAAACAGCAAAAACTGCGCAAAGCGCCGCTGTCGCAACGTTTTCCTGCATTTTTTGCAGCAAAGGGAGCCACAGCGTGTCCGGCGGGATTTTGACAGAAAAAACAGGAAAATTCTGGACAATATGCTGCATATGCAATATAAAAAACGTGCTGTCCTGCTAAGGACAGCACGAAAAACGCTTTTCGGCATTTTGACCATATGTATGAGACTCTACATAGAATCGCTGCGAAAACGGGCACGATTCAGCCCAGCGCGATGTCCAGAATCATCATCACGCTGAAGCCGACGGCGAAAAAGATCGTGCCGATGTTCGAATGCTTGCCCTCGGACATCTCGGGGATCAGCTCCTCCACGACGACATAGAGCATTGCGCCTGCCGCAAAGCTCAGAAAATACGGCAGGGCAGGGGCGACGAAGCGCGCCGCCAGAACGGTCAGCACCGCGCCGACCGGCTCGACGATGCCGGAGAGCACGCCGCCTGCAAACGCGCGTATGCGGCTGTGTCCCTCCGCGCGCAGCGGCAGAGAGATGATGGCGCCCTCCGGAAAATTCTGGATGGCGATGCCGAGCGAGAGCGCCAGCGCTCCGGCGGCGGAGATCTGGGCCGTTCCGGTCAGGTATCCGGCGTAGACGACGCCGACGGCCATGCCCTCCGGGATGTTGTGCAGCGTCACGGCGAGGATCATCATGGTCGTCCGCTGCAGCTGCGTGCGCGGGCCCTCGGCCTGACCGGCGTTGCGGTGCAGGTGGGGGATGACGCGGTCGAGCAGCAGCAGGAAGGCCACGCCGATCCAGAAGCCGACGGCGGCGGGCAGGAACGAAAGACGGCCGAGCGCGGCAGACTGATCAATGGCCGGGATGAGCAGGCTCCAGACGGAGGCCGCGACCATCACACCGGCGGCAAAGCCGGTCAGGGCGCGCTGCAGCCGGTCGCCGAGCGCTTTGCGAAGGAAGAACACGCAGGCCGCGCCGAGCGTGGTGCCGAGAAACGGGATGAGGATCCCATAGAATGTTGTCATAGGCGCCTCCTATTGCGGTTAGTATATACTAACCACATGGTAGCATAAATCGCTGCAGGATGCAAGCCGGAAATCTCAAAAAAATGCCCGCCGCATCCGCGGCTGGCTGGCTCGAATCAGATCGTGCCGGTGATCTGCAGGGTGGCAGAGCCGGGGGTAACGGTCCATGCGCCGGTCGCAGGATCCTGAACGGCGGAGGCGGCCGGAATCGTGATTGCGGCGGGCACGGTCCGGAACAGACCGGTCGCCGGGTCGTAGGTGTAGTTGGATGCAAGCCAGGCATCGCTGTTGTAGGTCACGGCGATATTGCGCAGGATCGGGTCGAAGCGGTCGGTGACGGTAATGCCCGCGGCTGCGTCGGCCGCAGCGCCGCCGTAGTTTTCGATCGTGAACGTATAGGTGAGCGTGCCGCTGTCGCTGACGCGGACCGGCTCAAGGGCCTTGACGATGCGAAGCTCTGCCGCTGCCGCCGCCGGGAGCGTCTCCGTCGCCGTGACGGCATCCGTCAGCCCGCCGCCGGTGACGGTCACGGTGTTCTCGATCGTGCCCACTGCCGAGGGATCGGCAAAGGCATTGACGCGGGCCGTATAGGCCAGCGTGGTAACGCCGCCTGCGGGAACGCTGATTCCGTCGATGCGGATGCCGTTTGCCAGTACCGTGACGGCCGGGGCCGTGTGCAGCACGCCGTTCATGAAATAGCGGAGCGTCCCTGCCTGATACGTCAGCGGCGTGAGCTGCACCGTGCCGCCCGTGGCAGGAAAGTTCGTCGTGCCGAGCGTGTCGGTCACGGTCAGCCCGGTCAGCGCCGCCGCACCGGTGCTGCGCAGCTGGACGACATAGGTCACAAGGTTGCCGGTGCGGTAGCTCTCTGCGGCTGCCGTTTTCGAGGCGGTCAGGACCTGCACGAGCTCGCCCGTGACGATGTTGGAGTTGACGGTGCCGCCGTTGTAGGTCAGCGTGGCCTGATTCGTAAAGGATGCCATAGTATTTCTTCTTTCCGGAGAGCACATCGCCCTCCTTCGACAGCATATGCCGAAGGAGGGCGATCGGGAACCCGGCTCAGCGCTGCAGCCAGCCTGCGGGCAACTCCGTGAGCGGGGCCGGGAACGAGACGCGCGCGCCGATCTCGGCGAAGCGCGCTGCCAGCGGCGCGGGGATGCGGCCGTCGGGGTCCGGGCTGAGGTTCAGCATGAAATTGGCATGGGAGGCGAAGCACTGGCGCATGAGGCCGAGCGCCCAGTCGGCGCTCTTTGGCTCTTTTTCGTCGTCGCGGTAGAACCACGTCCGCGTCAGCTTCTGGCACAGTGCGCCGGGACCGGCAAAGCCGGGCGTCAGCTCCTGCCCCGCGCCGTTTTCAAAGAAGACGACGTCCGTGCCGGAGATGCCCTCCGTGCAGCCGATGTTCATGAGCAGGCAGTTCGGCTGCAGACGCTTGACGAGGGCATCGACTTCCTCGAACGGCAGCTCGCGGTAGGACGGGCCGCCCCACGGGGCGTTCCAGCCGTCTATAATAAAATAAGGTATCTCGCCGTAGTTTGTCAGCAGCTCCGTGATCTGCCCGAGCACGAGCTCGCGCTGCGCAGGGGGAAAGGAGTGCCGCCCGATCCCGGCCGTCAGGTCGAGCACGGAGAAGTACAGGCCTGCCTGCAGACCGGCTGCGCGGAAGGCCCGCAGGAATTCCGCGACGATGTCCGTCCGGACCGTGGCCTGCGCGACGCTGTGGTTCCCAAATTTGGACGGCCAGAGTGCGAAGCCCTCGTGGTGCTTTGCCGTCAGGACGGCAAAGCGGCAGCCTGCGCTTTTGGCGATCTGCGCCCAGCGATCGCAGTCCGGCGCGCGGGGCGCCCAGTCAGATTCGGGGAAGGGATAACGGCGCGGCTCCCCGCCGTTTTCCAGATCGAATTCCCAGTCGATGATGTCGGGATTTGCATGGAACTGCACGGCGGCACTGTTCCAGTGGATAAACGTGCCGAGCCGGAGGTTGATGAAGTCGCGCTGAAGCGCACAGAGATGGTCCATTCGCGGGCCCGCCTTTCTGATTTTCTATGGGATGATTATACGGGCAAAGCAGGCGTTCGTCAAGCCTCTGCGCGGCGCTGCGCGAAGCGCCGCTGCAGAAGATGCATGTCGTGGAAGTAGATGGGGACAAGGAAGCAGTCGGCCAGCAGCCATGCGGCGGGGTTTGCAAGGCAGATGGCGGTGTAGCCGATCCAGCGCACGACGGCAAAGCCGACAAAGCAGCGGGCGATCGTCTCAAACACCCCTGCAAACACGGCCTGCTGCGTGAAGCCGACGCCCTGAATGAGGAATCGGAGCACGTTGACAAGCGTCAGCAGGAAATAGCAGCTGGCGTTCCACACCAGAAACTGCTGCGCCAGCAGACCGATCTGGTCCCGGAGGGCGGCGCTCTCCGCGGAGTCGAGGAACAGCAGCGACAGCTTGCCGCCGAAGAGGGCAAGAACGCCGAGGCCGAGGGCGGAATAGGCAAACATCAGCAGCACGCAGGCGCGCACACCGCGGTGAATGCGGTCGAGCTTCATTGCGCCGTAGTTCTGCCCGCCGTAGACGGCCATGGTCGTGCCTGCGGCGTCGAACGGACAGGTGAAGAGCTGGCTGACCTTGTTTGCTGCGGTGACGGCTGCGATGGAGACCGCGCCGAGGCCATTCACGGCCGTCTGCACGACGATGGTGCCGATGGCGGTGACGGAATACTGCAGGCCCATCGGCACGCCGATGGCAAACAGCCGCGTGATATGTGTGCGGCTCGGACGCAGCTCACCGGGGCGAAAACGCAGAACGGGATAGCGCTTTCCCATGATGGCCAGACACAGCAGGCCGGAGATGGCCTGCGAGATCACGGTCGCCCATGCCGGGCCCTCCACGCCCATGCCGAGAACGGCGACAGCCAGCAGATCAAGCGCAACGTTCAGCAGGGAGGAGAGAACGAGAAAATAGATCGGGGTCCGGGAGTCTCCGAGCGAACGGATGACGCCGGAGACGAGATTATAAAGGATGATGGCGGGGATGCCGAGGAAAATGACAAAGATGTAGTCGTAGGCATACCGGAAAATATTGTCCGGCGTGTTCATCCAGCGCAGCACGGGCGTGCACAGCAGCGCCGTGGCCACGGTGAGCACCACGGCGAACGCAGCCGAGAGCCAGATGCTGTTTGCCACAAAGCGGCGCAGCTCCGCTTCGTCGCCCTCGCCGAATTTCTGCGCCACGGGGATGACGAAACCGTTGCAGATGCCGATGCAGAAGCCGAGCACCAGAAAATTGACGGAGCTCGTCGAGCCGACGCCCGCAAGCGCGTCCATGCCGAGAAAACGGCCGACGACGAGCGTGTCTACCATATTATATAGTTGTTGGAACAGCAGGCCACCAAGCAGCGGCAGCAGAAAGCCGATGACCAGCCGCGTGGGGGAGCCGGTCGTCAGGTTCCGGGATGCGGTTTTTGCCATAAGAGTCCCTCCGGAGTCCATAGAAATTTCAATTTCAAAAAACGTCTGCATTGTATTCTCTGACCGAAAAAAATACAATCCGCAACCTTCTGATTTTTCCGCGCAATTCGGGGTCGGAATCCGTCAGAATGTACAAAAACAGGATTTTTCCCTGAAAAATGGCCGAATAGGCGAAAAAATCGGGCAAAAAAAGCCCGGCTTTCGGGAAGCCGGACGAAAAAATCAGGGGATATTCCAAAGAAATGCATTGACGCGGAAGAAAAAATGTGGTAAAATCAATACCCAATGCTGTGAAGTGCGGCGCAGGCCAACCTCCACCTCATGGTCAGATTATACCACAGACCGCGCCGCACGGCAAGGGACTAAAATGAAAAAACAGCAACTGACCCACGCGTGTCATTGCTGAGACAGCGCACGAAACGACGACAGAAAGGCGTGATCAAGCAAATGCAAGTCAAGGACGTGAACTATGGCAAGACCGTTCGCAAGAGCTATGCCAAGTATCAGGAGATCCTGCAGATGCCCAACCTGCTGAAGATCCAGAAGGACTCCTACGACTGGTTCCTGCGGGAGGGCCTGCATGAGGTCTTCCGCGATGTGGCCGCCATCAGCGACTACACCGGCAACCTCGAGCTGTCCTTCCTGGACTACTCCCTCGATGAGAAGCCCAAGTACACCATTGAAGAGTGCAAGGAGCGCGATGCCACCTATGCGAAGCCGATCAAGGTCCGCGTGCGCCTGCTCAACAAGCAGTCCGGCGAGATCAAGGATCAGGAGATCTTCATGGGCGATTTCCCGCTCATGACCAACGGCGGCACGTTCGTCATCAATGGTGCAGAGCGCGTCATCGTCTCCCAGATCGTCCGCAGCCCCGGCATGTACTTCGGCGATACCGTGGATAAGGCCGACCAGCACATCTATACCGCAACGGTCATCCCGTACCGCGGCGCATGGCTGGAATATGAGACCGACCTGCAGGACGTGTTCTACGTCCGTATCGATAAGAACCGCAAGCTCCCCATCACCTGCCTCATCCGTGCTCTCGGCGTGGAGACCGACGCGCAGATTTTGGAGCTGTTCGGCGAGGATCCCCGCATCGTCGCCACGCTGGAGCGCGACCCGTGCAAGACCCGCGAGGACAGCCTCCTCGAGATCTACCGCCGTCTGCGCCCGGGCGAGCCGCCCACGGTCGACAACGCCGCGGCCTATCTCGACGCGCTGTTCTTCGATCCGCGCCGCTACGACGTCTCCCGTGTCGGCCGCTACAAGTTCAATAAGAAGATGGACATCTGGACCCGCCTGAGCGGTCAGGAGCTGGCCGAGCCGGTCGCCGACCCGCTGACGGGTGAGATCCTTGCCATGCCGGGCACTGTCCTGACCCGTGCACAGGCGCAGGCCCTGTCGGCCCGCGGCGTGTGCGACGCCGTCATCCGCGTCGGCGACAAGGACCACAAGGTCTTCTCGAACTACATGGTCGACATGAAGAACTTCGTGGACTTCGACCCGGAGCAGTACGGAATCCACGAGAAGGTCTGCCGCAAGGTCCTGTTCGAGATGCTCGAGCAGCTCAAGGGTGCGGCTCCCGAGGCCTGGGAGGATGCCATTGAGGAGCGCCGCGATGAGCTCATTCCGAAGCACATCACGCGCGACGATATCCTCGCCACCATCAACTATCTCAACTGCGTCGTCATCGGCGCGGGCACGACGGACGACATCGACCACCTCGGCAACCGCCGTCTGCGCTGCGTGGGCGAGCTGCTGCAGAATCAGTTCCGCGTCGGCTTCACCCGCCTCGAGCGCGTCATCCGCGAGCGCATGACCGTGCAGGATCTCGATACCGTTACGCCGCAGAGCCTCATCAACATCCGTCCGGTCACGGCGGTCATCAAGGAATTCTTCGGCTCCTCGCCGCTGTCCCAGTTCATGGATCAGAACAACCCGCTGGCAGAGCTGACGCACAAGCGCCGCCTGTCTGCCCTCGGCCCCGGCGGCCTGAGCCGTGAGCGCGCTTCCTTCGATGTCCGAGACGTCCACTACAGCCACTACGGCCGTATGTGCCCGATCGAGACGCCGGAAGGTCCGAACATCGGCCTGATCAACTATCTGGCGAGTTACGCCCAGATCAATGAATACGGCTTCGTCGAAGCGCCGTACCGCAAGGTCGAGCGCATCTATGACGAAAACGGCAAATATGTCGGCTCCCGCGTGACGGATGAGGTGGAATACATGTCCGCCGACGTCGAGGACGACTACCATATCGCGCAGGCAAAGGAGCCGGTCGACGAGAACGGCATGCTCCTCAACGAGCGCATCACCTGCCGCCACCGCGACGAGATCATCGCCGTTGACCGCGAGGTCATCGACTATATCGACGTCTCGCCGAAGATGATGACCTCCATCGCAACGGCCTTCATCCCCTTCCTGCAGAACGACGACGCGAACCGTGCCCTTATGGGCGCGAACATGCAGCGTCAGGCCGTGCCGCTGATGGTCACGGAGGCCCCGATCGTCGCCACCGGCGTCGAGCAGAAGTGCGCCGTGGACTCTGAGGTCTGCATCAAGGCCGAGGGCGACGGCGTCGTTACCCGCGTCTCCGCCGACGGCGTGAGCGTCCGCTATGACGACGGCAGCGTCCGCGACTACACCCTGACGAAGTTCGCCCGCTCCAACCAAGGCACCTGCGTCAACCAGCGCCCGATCGTCACGGTCGGCGAGCGCGTGACGACGGAGCAGGTCCTGGCCGACGGCCCCGCCTGCTCGCAGGGCGAGATCGCACTGGGCAAGAACGTGCTTGTCGGCTTCGTCACCTGGGAAGGCTATAACTACGAGGACGCCATCCTGCTCAACGAGCGCCTGGTGCGCGAGGATGTCTTTACGTCCATTCATATTGAAGAATACGAGACCGAGTCCCGCGACACGAAGCTCGGGCCGGAAGAGATCACCCGCGATATCCCGAACGTCGGCGAGGACACCCTCAAGGACCTCGACGAGAACGGCGTCATCCGCATCGGTGCAGAGGTCAAGTCCGGCGATTATCTCGTCGGCAAGGTCACCCCGAAGGGCGAGACCGAGCTGACGGCTGAGGAGCGCCTGCTGCGCGCCATTTTCGGCGAAAAGGCCCGCGAGGTCCGCGATACCTCCCTGAAGGTCCCGCACGGCGAGTCCGGCATCATCGTGGACGTCAAGGTCTTCACCCGCCAGAACGGCGACGAGATGGCCCCCGGCGTCAACAAGATCGTCCGCGTCTATATCGCACAGAAGCGTAAAATTTCCGTCGGCGATAAGATGGCCGGCCGCCACGGCAACAAGGGCGTCGTTTCCCGCATCCTCCCGGAGGAGGATATGCCGTTCCTGCCGGACGGCACGCCGCTGGATATCGCTCTGAATCCGCTGGGCGTTCCGTCCCGTATGAACATCGGACAGGTCCTGGAGGTCCACCTCGGCTACGCCGCCCACGCCCTCGGCTGGAAGGTCGCAACGCCGATCTTCGACGGCGCGAACGAGAAGGACATCCGCGAGACTCTGAAGCTTGCCGGTCTCCGCGAGGACGGCAAAACGGTCCTGTATGACGGCCGCACCGGCGAGCCGTTCGATAACCTTGTCACGGTCGGCTATCCGTATTACCTCAAGCTCCATCATCTGGTCGATGATAAGATCCATGCCCGCTCCACCGGCCCGTACAGCATGGTCACGCAGCAGCCGCTCGGCGGCAAGGCGCAGTTCGGCGGCCAGCGCTTCGGCGAAATGGAAGTCTGGGCCCTCGAGGCCTACGGTGCAGCCCACACGCTGCAGGAGATCCTGACCGTGAAGTCCGACGACGTGACCGGCCGCGTCAAGACGTACGAAGCCATCGTCAAGGGCCACAACGTGCCGAAGCCCGGTGTTCCGGAGTCCTTCAAGGTCCTTGTCAAGGAGCTGCAGGCCCTGTGCCTCGACGTTCGCGTGCTCGACGATCAGGGTGAGGAGATCGAGCTGCGGGAGGATGACGATGATGATGAGATCGTCTACACCGACTCCGGCCGCGAGAATCTGGTCACCGATGAGAACGAGGTGCTCTCCTCCGGCTACGGCATCGATGCCGACAGCGAGGCGAAGCAGGGCCTCGACGCTCTGGAAAAGATCATCGGCATCGACGATGACGAGGAAGAGGAAGACCCCGAGCCGGAGTGCCCGTATGACATCTCCGATGCGCCCGAGGATGAAGAATAAGGAGGAGGCAGACGATGAGCAATAAAACCTTCAGCGCGATCAAAATCGGCATTGCTTCTCCGGAAATGATCCGCGACTGGTCTTACGGCGAGGTCAAAAAGCCGGAGACCATCAACTACCGCACCCTGAAGCCCGAGCGCGACGGCCTGTACTGCGAGCGCATCTTCGGACCGACGAAGGACTGGGAGTGCCACTGCGGCAAGTATAAGAAGATCCGCTTCAAGGGCAAGATCTGCGATCGCTGCGGCGTCGAGGTCACCCGGAGCAAGGTGCGCCGCGAGCGCATGGGCCACATCGAGCTGGCCGCGCCGTGCAGCCACATCTGGTATTTCAAGGGCATCCCCTCCCGCATGGGCCTGCTGCTGGACATCAGCCCGCGCATTCTGGAGAAGGTCCTGTATTTTGCCAACTATATCGTCACGGATCCCGGCGACACGCCCCTGAGCAAGTGCCAGATCCTGACGGAAAAAGAATACCGCGACATGCGCGAAAAGTATGAGAACGATTTCGAGGCCGGTATGGGCGCCGAGTCCGTGCAGAAGCTGCTGGCCGAGATCGATCTCGAGGCCCTGTGCAGCCAGCTCCGCAGCGAGCTCGTCAACGCCAGCGGCCAGAAGAAGCTGCGCATCATCAAGCGGCTCGAGGTCGCCGAGGCCTTCCGCGCCTCCGGCAACAAGCCCGAGTGGATGATCATGAATGTCCTGCCGGTTATCCCGCCGGACATCCGCCCGATGGTCCAGCTCGACGGCGGCCGTTTTGCGACGTCCGACCTCAATGACCTCTACCGCCGCGTCATCAACCGCAACAACCGCCTCAAGCGCCTCATCCAGCTCAATGCGCCGGATATCATTATCCGCAACGAAAAGCGCATGCTGCAGGAGGCCGTGGATGCCCTCATCGACAACGGCCGCCGCGGCCGCGCTGTCACCGGTGCGAACAACCGTGCGCTGAAGTCCCTGTCCGACATGCTCAAGGGCAAGCAGGGCCGCTTCCGTCAGAACCTGCTGGGCAAGCGCGTCGACTATTCCGGCCGTTCTGTTATCGTCGTCGGCCCGGAGCTGAAGCTCTATCAGTGCGGCGTGCCGAAGGAAATGGCCATTGAGCTGTTCCGCCCGTTTGTCATGAAGAAGCTCGTCGAGGACGGTGTCGCCAACAACATCAAGAGCGCCAAGAAGAAGATCGACAAGGGTGAGCCCGAGGTCTGGGATGCCCTCGAGGACATCATCAAGGACCGCCCCGTCATGCTCAACCGTGCGCCGACGCTGCACCGCCTCGGCATTCAGGCCTTTGAGCCGGTGCTGGTCGAGGGCCGCGCCCTGAAGCTGCACCCGCTGTGCTGCACCGCCTTCAACGCCGACTTCGACGGCGACCAGATGGCAATCCACGTCCCGCTGTCGGCAGAGGCCCAGGCAGAGGCCCGTGTGCTGATGCTCTCCGCAAACAACCTGCTGCGCCCGCAGGACGGCAAGCCCGTCACCGTGCCGACGCAGGATATGATCCTCGGTACCTACTACCTGACCTATGTCCGTCTGGGCAAGGAGGAGAAGGGTGCGGAGCAGGTCTTTGTGACCGATGCGGGCGACTTCGACCTTCCCGTGAACCAGCTCGTCGACGGCGACCTTGTGGAAGCCGCGGTCGAGAAGGCCGAGAATGAGAAGAAGCGCGCCCCGTCCTATCTGCCGCTGCATGCCTACTCCAGCGTCGATGAGGCCATCACGGCCTATGCCGATGGCTGCATCGGCCTGCATGCGCCCATCCGCGTGCGCTACGGCAAGGAGATCGACGGCGTGATGCAGTACCGCATCATCACGGCGACGGTCGGCCGCCTGATCTTCAACGAGCCGATCCCGCAGGACCTTGGCTTCGTGGACCGCAGCGATCCCGCGCATCTGTTCGACCTTGAGGTCAGCTTCCTCGTCGGCAAGAAGAAACTCGGCGTCATCATCGACAAGTGCATCCGCCGTCACGGCTTCACCATCGCCACCGAGATGCTCGATCGCGTCAAGGCCCTCGGCTACAAGTACTCCACGAAGGGCGCCATCACCGTCTCCATCGCCGATATGGCCATTCCGGAGAAGAAGTACGCCCTCATCGAAGAGGCCGAGAAGCAGACGGTCAAGATCGACCGCCAGTACAAGCGCGGCTTCCTCACGAACGACGAGCGCTATCGCCTCGTTGTCCACCAGTGGGAGCAGACGATCAAGGACGTCACCGGCGCTCTGCAGGAGAACCTTGACCGCTTCAACCCGATCTATATGATGGCCGACTCCGGCGCCCGCGGCAGCATGAACCAGATCCGTCAGCTCGCCGGTATGCGCGGCTTGATGGCAGATACGAACGGCCGCACGATCGAGATTCCGATTAAGGCAAACTTCCGTGAAGGCCTTTCCGCTCTGGAATACTTCATCTCCTCCCGAGGCGCCCGTAAGGGCCTGACCGACACTGCGCTGCGTACCGCCGACTCCGGCTACCTGACGCGCCGTCTGGTCGACGTCTCGCAGGAGGTCATCATCCGCATCCCCGACTGCGGCACGACGCATGGCATCCACCTGGCCGAGGTCGTGGAAAAGGGCCAGGTCATCGAGTCCTTCGGCTCCCGCATCCACGGCCGCTTCCCGGTGCATGATATCGTCGATCCGGAGACGGGCGAGGTGCTCATCCCGAACAACCGCATGATGCATGAGGACGATGCCAAGATGCTCGAGGCACACGGCGTTCACTCCGTCTATGCCCGTACCGTGCTCGGCTGCCGCGCCCGCAGCGGCGTCTGCGCCAAGTGCTACGGCATGAACCTTGCAACGTCCGAGCTTGTGAACCTCGGCGAGGCGGTCGGCATCATCGCCGCCCAGTCCATCGGCGAGCCGGGCACGCAGCTGACCATGCGTACCTTCCACACCGGCGGCGTTGCCGGCGACGATATTACGCAGGGCCTTCCGCGAGTCGAAGAGCTCTTCGAGGCCAGAAAGCCGAAGAAGATGGCGGCCATTGCCGAGATCGACGGTGTTGTCGAGATCGACGAGAGCCACCGCAGCGCGCTGCGCGACATCACGATCACCGCGGACGACGGCGAGGTCAAGCTCTATCAGGTCCCGTATTCCGTCGGCCTGAAGGTCGAGCAGGGAAAGCGTGTGCGCAAGGGCGAGCCCATCACCGACGGCGCGCTCAACCCGCATGATGTGCTGCGCATTTCCGGTGTCGAGGCCGTGCAGGAATATCTGACGCAGGGCGTTCTGGCCGTGTACCGCCAGCAGGGCGTCGATATCAACGACAAGCACATCGAGGTCATCATCCGCCAGATGATGCGCAAGGTGCGCGTTGAGGATCCCGGCGATACCACGCTCCTGAGCGGCACCGTCGTGGATGTCTATGAGTTCGAGGACGCCAATGCCGTTGTGCAGGCGCGCATCGACGCCGGTGAGACGGACCTCCGTCTGGCCACGGATTCCCTCATCCTCATGGGTATCACGAAGGCTTCCCTTGCCACGGAGTCCTTCCTCTCCGCTGCCTCCTTCCAGGAGACGACGAAGGTCCTGACCGAAGCCGCCATCAAGGGCAAGGTGGACCATCTGGTCGGCCTGAAGGAGAACGTCATCATCGGCAAGCTCATCCCCGCCGGTTCCGGCCTCGATATCTACCGCGATTTCGAGCCGACCAACTGGCCGGAGTCCTCCGTGACGCAGAGCATGATCGATAACGAGCAGAAGTAAATAAAATTCCCGCGCCATTGCGGCTTCGGCCTCCGCCGGACCGCGTGGTGCAGCTGAAAAGCCAATCAGCCCGTGCAGTGGATCGCTGCACGGGCTTTTTGCACGTCCAAATGCCTCGCAGAGTTTGCGCCCGCAGGCGCAAAGAAAATGGAAATCATTTTCTCCGGCGGCGTGTACGTCGGAGAAAATACCGCTCAGTCCGCCAGTGTGCGAATTGTCCGCCCTTGGCGGGCGATTCGTGCGCGCAGCGGACTGCAAGCCTTTTGCCGGAAAAGCCCGAAGGGGTTTCCCGGCAGTTGAGCCTGTGCAGCGATTTGCTGTACGGGCCTTTTTGTGCGCCTTGGGGCTTGTTACCATAATATAGGCAAACATATGTTCAAAAATTAGGATTTTCCGGGTTTCTGGGAAAAATTTCCGGAAAAATCTCGGGCAGAATCCGAAAAAGTGATTGCATTTTTGGGGCAGGAATAGTATACTACAAGCGAAGTGGAGCGAAATGGATGAAATGTGAGCAAAATGGAGCGGAGGTGAGGGAATGTTCGGCAAATACAAGCACACGCTTGACCCCAAGGGACGGCTGTTCGTTCCCGCCAAGCTGCGCGAGGAGCTCGGCAGCGCGTTCTATGTTGCCCGTTCGCTGGACCCCTGCCTGACGGTCTATACCGAGGAGGAGTGGCAGCGCATCGTCGAGCGCAGCAAGGCTGCGCCGTCGTCCAAGGCCCGCGGCCTGCGCACGTTCTTTGCCAACGTCGTCCGCTGTGAGCCGGACAAGCAGGGCCGCTTCCTGCTGCCGGACGACCTCCGCAAATATGCCGGGATCCAGCAGGAGGTCTATTTCCTCGGGCAGGCCGGCCGCGCTGAGATCTGGGCGGCAGAGCGCTACGAGGAGGAAGAGGCCAATGTCTCCGCCGAGGAGCTGGCCGCACTGATGGAAGAGATCGGGATCTGATGGAATTTCAACATAAATCCGTATTGCTGCAGGAGTGCATTGACGCGCTGAACATCCGCCCGGACGGGATCTACCTCGACGGGACGCTCGGCGGCGCCGGGCATTCCAGTCAGATCGCCCGCCGCCTGACGGAGGGTGGGCGTCTCATCGGCGTGGACCGCGACCGCACGGCGCTGGCCGCCGCAAAGGAGCGCTTGGCCCCCTATGCCGACCGCGTGACACTCGTGCATTCCAATTTTGCGGAGATCGACGCGATCCTCGATTCCCTTGGCATTCCGGCCGTGGACGGCATGCTGTTCGACCTCGGCGTTTCGTCGCCGCAGCTCGACGATGCTTCGCGCGGCTTTTCCTACATGGCGGACGCCCCGCTCGATATGCGCATGGATAAGGACGACGCGCTCACGGCGGGCGAGGTCGTCAACACCTGGCCGCAGGGCGAGCTGCGCCGCATTCTCTATGATTACGGCGAGGAGCGCTATGCACCGCAGATCGCGGCAGCCATCTGCCGGGCGCGTGAGAAAGCGCCCATCGAAACGACGCTGGAGCTGGTGGACATCATCCGCTCGGCCATGCCCGCGCAGGCGCTGCGCGAAAAGCAGCACCCCGCAAAGAGAAGCTTTCAGGCCATCCGCATCGCCGTGAACGATGAGCTCGGCGCCGTCAGCCGCATGATGCAGGCTGCGGTCGGCCGTCTCAATCCCGGCGGAAGATTGGCCGTCATCACCTTCCATTCGCTCGAGGACCGCATCGTCAAGAGCGAGATGCAGCAGGCAGCGCGCGGCTGCACCTGCCCGCCGGAATTCCCGGTGTGCGTCTGCGGCAAAAAGCCGCTCGTGAAGCTCGTTACGCGCAAGCCTATCGTCTCCGGCCCTGCGGAGCTGGAGGAAAATCCCCGCGCCCGGAGCGCGAAGCTCCGCGTTGCGGAAAAACTTTGACAGAAAGGATGAGCCACCATGGCAGACCCTTATCGCAGCAACGGCTCGGCGGCCTATGATGTCCGCCGCCGGAATACCGCACAGCCGCTGGAGCAGCCGGAGCGTCTGCCGGACGCGCCTGCGCGGCGCAAGCCGGCGCGCCATGTCCGTGCACGTCTGGGTATCTCGCCCCTGACGGCGCTCGGCGCGGCCGCCGCCGTGCTGATGCTTGCTCTGGTGGTGTTCAGCTATATCCGCCTCTATGAGGCGCGCAGCGATGTCGGCAAGCTGCAGACGCAGCTCAGCACGCTGGAGGAGCAGCAGGCCAGACTGCAGTCGCAGTATGACAATGCCCTCGATCTCGAGCAGATCGAAAAGCGCGCCAAGGAGCTTGGCATGCGCCAGCCGGGCAGCTCGCAGATCATCTATGTGCAGGTCGATGCGGACGATACGACGGAGGTCTATGCCGCGCCTGCGGAGAAGAATGTGTTCGTCCGCGTGATCGACGCATTCCGCAGCGCCTTTACGGACGCCATCAACTACTTCTCCTGAGCCTGCCGCAGAATTTCGGGAGGGACGGCCATTTCAGGCATGGTCCCGCCGCCCGATTCATATCGTATACAGAGCATGGGCGGTGAGTGAGAATTGCCGCCCATCTTTTTTCCACTGTTTTGCCCCGGGAGGGAATACTATGAAGCAGCAACCGCAGAGAAGACGCCGCCGCGCGCCGAAGCGCGAGGAGGTCTCGACGACCCATGTGCGCAAGGGCATCTTTTTCCTGATGATCCTGCTGGGTGTCGTCAGCTTTTGCGCCGTGGCGGGCATGCTCGTGAAGCTCATGCTCGTCGACCACGATTATTATGAGGCAAAGGCCATCCGCAACCAGACCCGCAGCACGAGCGTCACCGCCTCGCGCGGCACGATCTATGACCGCAACGGCAATGTGCTGGCGGCCTCGTCGAGCGTGGAGAATGTTTTCCTCGACCCGCTGGAGCTGTCGCAGAACAAGGTCGACGTCCCGGCGCTGGCAAAGAAGCTCGCGGCCGTGCTCGATCTGGATGCGGGCTGGATCGAGGAGCAGGCCGCCGATACGAGCCTGCGCTACAAGGTCATCAAGCGCCGCCAAGCGCAGGAGGTCTGCGACAAGGTCCGCGAGATCATTGCGGAGGATAAGGTCATCGGCGTGCATCTCGAGCCGGATTCTCAGCGCTACTATCCCTATCACGATGTCGCGGCGCAGATCATCGGCTTTACGAACACCGAGAACGTCGGCTCCGAGGGGCTGGAGGCCTATTATAATGACGAGCTGCAGGGCACGGCCGGAGCCGTCATCACGACGAAGGGCAACTACGAGACGCAGATGCTCTATTCCTATGAGAAGTATTATCAGGCGTCCGACGGCGACAGCATCCACCTGACGCTCGACACGACGGTGCAGTATTATCTGCAGAAGCAGATGCAGGACGCCGTGGACCGCTATGACGTGCTCAACGGTGCGTTCGGCATCGTTATGAACTGCAAAACGGGCGAGATCGTCGCCATGTGCACGCTCGGCAGCTATGACCCGAACGATTATCAGGAAATTTATGACGAGGACCTGCGCACACAGATCGAGGAGCTTTACACCAAGGCGGAAAAGCAGCCCGAAAATTCCACGGCCCGCACGGAGGCCTTCAACGCCTATAACGCCGCCGTGCGCGACGCCCGCCTGAAGCAGTGGCGCAACCGCTGCGTCTCCGACGGCTATGAACCTGGCTCGACGTTCAAGATCCTCACGCTGGCGGCGGCGCTCGATTCCGGCGCAGTCACGACGGCCGATACGTTCTACTGCGGCGGCTCCGAGAAGATCGAGGGCCGCGAGCAGATCCTCAACTGCTGGAACCATGCCGGCCACGGCAGCGAGACCACGGCGCAGGCCCTGCAGAAATCCTGCAACATCGCCTTCGCCCACATCGGCCTGCGGACGGGCGGCGGCACGCTGTATGACTACTGCCGCGCCTTCGGCCTGATGGAGCAGACGGGCATCGACCTGCCCGGCGAGGCCTTCGGCGTGTTCCACACGCGCGAGCGCCTGGCCAACACCGCCTCCTACGGCACGAGCTACCTCATCGCAACGTCGTTCGGCCAGACCATCAAGCCGACGCCCATCCAGCTCGTCACGGCTATTTCCGCCGTGGTGAACGGCGGCTACCTGCTCGAGCCCTATGTCGTCTCGGAGATCGTCGACTCCGAGGGCAACGTCGTGCAGCAGAACGCCCGCACCGTCGTGCGGCAGGTCATCTCCGAGGAGACGTCCGCCACGATGCGGCAGATCATTGAGTCTGTCGTCACGGAGGGCACGGCAAAGAACGGCAGCGTCGTCGGCTACCGCATCGGCGGCAAGACCGGCACGGCCGAAAAGACCGACCAGACCGATTCGAACGGCCAGCAGACGAACGACAAGATCGTCTCGTTTGTCGGCATTGCGCCGATGGACGATCCGGAGTATGTGGTACTCATCGCACTTGATACGCCGAACCCCGCCACCGGCACCTATATCTCCGGCGGCGTTATGGCCGCGCCGACCGTCGCCCGCGTGATGGAGGATATCCTGCCCTATCTCGGCGTCGAGCCGGATTATTCCGAGGTGGATATGTCCCGCGTGACGGTCCGCATGCCGAATCTGGCCGGGAAGACCGAGTCCGAGGCGGCTGCCATTCTGGAGGAAGATCACCTGAACTACAAGATCATCGGCGACGGCGACAAGATCGTCAGCCAGATCCCGGCCCACGGCCGTGAGCTGCCCGGCAATTCGACCGTGCTGCTCTATACGGACGATTCCATGCCGACCGACGAGGTCGAGGTGCCGAATCTGACGGGTATGACCGTGGCGCAGGCCAGCACGACGCTGTCCCAGCTCGGGCTCTATCTGCAGGCCAAGGGCACGGATTCGAATGCATGGTACGTCGTGGTGACAAAGCAGGACATCGACGCCGGAACAAAGGTCCCGCGCGGCACGATGATCGCCGTCACATTCACGGATACGACCGCACTGGATTAAAGAAGGTTGAATGCAATGAAATTACACGAGCTTTTGCAGGGCATCGAGGTGCTCGAACAGAACGCCGACCCGGAGCTGGAGCTGACGGGCGTGAGCTATGATTCCCGCTTGACCGCGCCCGGCGAGCTGTTTGCCGCCATTTCGGGCTATGCCACGGACGGCCACCGCTTCATTCCCGCCGCCCTTGCGCGCGGCGCGGCCTGTGTGCTGTGCGAGCACGACATGCCGGAGCACACGCCGTGGGTGCGCGTGCGCGATGCGCGCGCGGCGCTGGCGCAGCTCGGCTGCAACTGGTTCGGCCATCCGGCGGAGCGCCTGTGCATGATCGGCGTGACGGGGACGAACGGCAAGACGACCGTGACCTGCCTTGTCAAGCATGTGCTCGAGCAGACGCTCGGCGCGAAGGTCGGCCTCATCGGCACGATCGAAAACTGCATCGGCGACACCGTCGTCCCTACGGAGCGCACGACGCCCGAGAGCTTTGCCCTGCAGGGCCTGCTGCGGCAGATGCTCGATGCGGGCTGCACGCATGTGGTGATGGAGGTCTCGTCCCATGCGCTGGCGCTGCACCGCGTGGACGGCATCCCGTTCACGGTCGGTGCGTTCACGAACCTGACGGAGGACCACCTCGATTTCCATAAGACCATGGAGGCCTACGGAGCCGCCAAGGCCCGCCTGTTCCGGCTTTGCCGGACGGGTGTGCTCAATGCGGACGATCCGGCTTACCGGACCATGCTGCAGGGCGCGGCCTGTACACCGCTGCTCGTCGGCACCGGGAAGGACGCCGCGCTGCGCGCAGAGCAGGTGCAGCTTGCGCCGGACCATGTGGCGATGGGCGTGCGGGAAGGGGAGAAGGCGGCGCATGTCCGCATCGGCATCCCCGGCCGCTTCACGGTCTCGAACGCGCTTCTGACGCTCGGCATTGCCCGCGCCCTCGGCATTGGGCTGGAGGACGCCTGCCGCGCACTCGGCACGGCGGCGGGCGTAAAGGGCCGCATCGAGGTCGTGCCCACGCCGGGCCGCGATTACACCGTTCTCATCGACTATGCCCACACGCCGGACGGACTGGAGAACATTCTCCGTTCCGTGCGCGACTTCTGCCGCGGCCGCCTCATTGTGCTGTTCGGCTGCGGCGGCGACCGCGACCGGACAAAGCGCCCCATCATGGGCGAGATCGCCGCGCGGCTGGCCGACGTGCTCGTTGTGACGTCGGATAACCCCCGCACGGAGGAGCCGATGGCTATCATCCGCGAGATCCTTGCCGGGATCCCGCAGACGGAGAAGCCCGTCTATGTGGAGGAGAACCGCCGCAGGGCCATCCGCATGACCTTGCGTTTCGCGCAAAAAGATGATATGATAGTGCTCGCCGGAAAAGGACATGAGACCTATCAGGTCCTCGGTACGGAAAAAATTCACTTTGACGAGCGCGAGGAAGTCGCCGCTTGTCTGCAAGAGGAAGACCATGAGCAATAAGACCCTGACGCTCGGGCAGGCCGCCGCGTGGTGCGGCGGTCAGATCGCCCCCGAGCTGGAAGAACGGCCGTTTTTCGGCGCAAATTTTGATTCTCGCCTGATCCGGCCCGGCGAGCTGTTCGCAGCCCTGCCCGGCGCGCGCGACGGCCATGACTTTGCGGCCTCCGCGCTGGAGCGCGGCGCGGCTGCCGTGTTGGCCAGCCGCCCGGTGGACGGTCCTGCGATCTATGTCGAAGACACGTCACGCGCCCTGCGTGACATCGCCCGCGGCTACCGCGAGAGCCTGCCGTGCCGCTGCGTCGGCATCACGGGAAGCGTCGGCAAGACGACGACGAAGGAAATGATCGCCGCCGTCCTGCGCACGGCACTGCGCACGCAGTGGACGGAAAAGAATTATAACAATGAGATCGGCCTGCCGGTCAGCGTCCTGCGGCTGAAGCCGGACTGCGAGGCGGCCGTGCTCGAGATGGGAATGAACCACTTCGGCGAGCTGTCCGTGCTCACGCGCATCGCGCAGCCGGACCTGGCTGTGATCACGAACATCGGCACGATGCACATCGAAAATCTCGGCTCGCGCGAGGGCATCCTCCGCGCCAAGCTTGAGATCCTCGAGGGCCTGCGTCCCGGCGGACGCATTATTTTCAATGGGGACGACGCCCTGCTGCGGCCGCTGGCCGCGCGGTATCACGCCGTGTGCTTCGGCCTGTCCGAGGGCTGCGACGTGCGCGCCTCCCGCGTGTGCGAATCGGCGGAGGGAAGCAAATTTACGGTCCACGCCTTCGGAAAGAGCTTTGAGGCCGCACTGAGCGTGCCGGGCCTGCACAATGTGCTCGACGCGCTGGCGGCTGCGGCCGTCGGACTGCTGCTTGGGCTGAGCCCAGAGCAGATCGCGGCGGGCCTGCGGTCCTATGCGCCGCTGCGGCAGCGGGTCAGCCATGCGGCGGGCATGACGATCATTGATGACTGTTACAACGCCGGACCCGAGTCCATGCGTGCCGCGCTGCGGGTGCTGGCAGGCACGCCGACGGAGGGGCGCCGTATCGCCGTGCTCGGCGGTATGCTGGAGCTGGGCGATTTTGCGCCGGAGCTCCATGCCGGGGTCGGCCGCGAGGCCGCAAAGGCGGCGGATCTGCTGCTGGCCTACGGCCCGTGCAGCGAATGCTATGTGCAGGGCGCGCACGAGGCGGGCCTTGCCGGGGCACGGGCCTTTGCCACGCACGATGCGCTCGTCGCTGCGCTGGAGGAGACCTGCCGCGCAGGAGACACGCTGCTGTTCAAGGGCAGCCACGGCATGCATATGGAGCAGGTGCTTGCGCGCTTTTTGAAAACGAAAGAACATATGGGGGAATAAAAAATGGAACCTACGCTGATCTGGATCCTTGTTTCGGTGCTGGGCGGCTTTGTCCTGGCGCTGCTGCTCGGCCGGGGGCTCGTCCCGGCGCTGCGCGCGCTGAAGGCGGGCCAGTCCATCCGGGAAGTCGGCCCGAAGTGGCATCAGGGCAAGGCGGGCACGCCGACCATGGGCGGCATCGTCTTTATCCTGTCGTCGCTTTTGTGCATCGTCACCGGCTGGCATGCCATGCGCGAGACCGGCGACTATAAGCACCTGCTTGTGCTGGCGCTGGCGCTGATGTTCGGCCTGATCGGCTTTGCCGATGACTTCATCAAGGTGAAGAAAAAGCGCAATCTCGGCCTGACGGGCCTGCAGAAGCTCGTTCTGCAGGTACTGGCTGCCTGCCTGTTCCTTGCCGGCATGCATTTTACGAATGCCCTGACGTATGATCTCTATATCCCGTTTGTCCGGGAGCCGCTCGTCCACATCCCGCCGCTGGTCTATCTGGCGCTGTCCGTGTTCATCATCGTCGGCTGCGTCAACGCCGTCAACCTGACGGACGGCATCGACGGCCTTGCCACGGGCGTGACGCTTCCCGTGATGCTGTTCTTCACGCTCGTGTCCATGACGGCAAAGCAGTGGGGCCTTGCCACGTTCCCGGCGACGCTTGTCGGCGCGCTCGGCGGCTTCCTGTTCTATAATTTCTATCCCGCCAAGACATTTATGGGCGACACCGGCTCGCTGTATCTCGGCGGCGCGGTGTGCGGCCTTGCCTATGCGCTCGATATGCCGCTCGTGCTGCTGTTCGTGGGCCTCATCTACATCATTGAGACGCTGTCCGATATCCTGCAGGTGAGCTACTTCAAGCTGACGCATGGCAAGCGCATCTTCAAGATGGCCCCGATCCATCATCATTTTGAAATGTGCGGCTGGTCGGAGAAAAAGATCTGGGTGGTCTTCGTCTCCGTCACCGTGATCATGTGCGTGATCGCCTGGTTCGGCGTGCGCATCTGGTTCTGATCTGATTTCTGCACGCTATCCCGCGGAGAGGAGGTGCGGCCATGTCCCACAGAGAAAAGCAACTGAAAAAGAGCGCGGTGCGTGTTGTGGAGAGCGATCTCGGCGTCATTGACCTGCCGTACCTGCTGCTGACGCTGCTGCTGGTGGCCATCGGCCTGCTGGTGCTGTTCTCCGCAAGCTATGCCCGCGCTTATTACGAGACGAAAAACGCAGCCTCAGTCTTCGTGAATCAGCTCATTTTTGCCGTGATGGGCATCGGTGTGATGTGGCTCATCAGCCGCGTGCCATATGAATGGTATCAGAAGCTGTCGCTCCTGATCCTGGCTGCGTCCATCGGCCTGCTGGTCCTCGTGCCGTTCATCGGCACGGAGAGCGGCGGCGCGACGCGCTGGCTCGACTTCGGCTTCGTGAGCTTCCAGCCGTCCGAGATTGCAAAATTCGGCGTCATCTGCTCGTTTGCGGCCATTATGGCGGCGCACACGCGGGATATGAAGACGATTCGCTACGGTGTGGCGCCCTATGTCGTGATCCTCGGCATCATCGCCGTGCTGCTCTACCTCGAACCGCACATGTCTGCGACGCTCATCATTCTGGCACTCGGCTTTATCCTCATGACGCTCGGCGGTACGGACTGGAAGTATTTGGTCGGTCTTGTTATTCTGGGCTGCCTGCTCGTTGCCGTTTATCTTCTGACGAAGGGCTACACCGGCGGACGCATCAGCGCATGGCTGCACCCGGAGGACGACCCGCTCGACACGGGCCTGCAGGTGCTGCAGTCGCAGTATGCCATCGGCTCCGGCGGCCTTCTGGGCCTCGGCTTCGGCCGCGGCCGCCAGAAGTATCTCTACCTGCCGGAGGAGCACAACGACTATATCTTCGCCATTGCGTGCGAGGAGCTGGGCTTTGTAGGAGCCATCGGCATCCTCATCCTGTTCGCTCTGCTCATCATCCGCGGCTACTGGATTGCCATGCATGCGCGCGACCGCTTCTCCATGCTGCTGGCCGCAGGCCTGACGACGCTTCTGGCCCTGCAGGTGGTCCTGAACGTCGCCGTTGTGACGAATCTTCTGCCCTCCACGGGCATTTCGCTGCCGTTCTTCTCCTATGGCGGAACCGCGCTCATCATGCAGCTCGCCGAAAACGGCATCGTGCTGAATGTGTCGCGCAGCATTACCCAAAGTCCCAGATAAGTCAAAGGAGGCAGGCCCATGAAGGCCGTATTCACCTGCGGCGGAACGGGCGGACACATCAATCCCGCCCTTGCCGTTGCGCGCGTGCTGCTCGAGCGCCGTCCGGACAGCGAGATCCTGTTTGTCGGCGCGGAGGACGGCATGGAGGCCACTCTGGTCCCGCGCGAGGGCTTCCGGCTCGAAACGCTGCAGATCTCCAGCTATATGCGCAGCCTGAAGCCGAGCGCCATCCGGCATAACGTCAGGGCTGCGCTCTCCATCCGCCGTGCGCTGAAAAAGGCGGACCGCATCATCCGCGATTTCCAGCCGGACGTCATCCTCGGCACGGGCGGCTATGCCAGCTATCCGATGCTCCACGAGGGCGCGCGCCTCGGCATCCCCACGGCCGTGCACGAGTCCAATGCCGTGCCGGGCCTCGCCACAAAAATGGTGGCCGATAAGGTCGACCGCATCCTGGTGAGCTTCGCGGACAGCCGCTCGGCCTACCGCGACCCGTCCCGCGTTATCGCGGTCGGTATGCCCGTACGGGAGGAGTTCGTCTTCACCCGCCGCGCCGACGCCCGCCGCGCTCTCGGCCTCGACGAGAAGACGCCGATGATCGTCTCCGCCTGGGGAAGCCTCGGCGCGCGCGAAATGAACAAGAAGATCGCGCAGTTCATGAAGCTCGAATGCGAGCAGGACTGCTGGCGGCATATCCATGCGACCGGCTCGTTCGGCTGGCGCTGGATGCCGGACTATGTGAAGGAGCAGGGAGTCGAGCTGGAAGAGCACCCGCTCATCACGATGCAGGAATATATCTATAACATGCCGGAGCTTATGGCGGCGGCCGATGTGGTCATCAGCCGCGCCGGAGCCTCGACACTCAACGAGATCGCCGCAGCGGGCACGCCGTGCATCATCGTCCCGTCGCCGAATGTGACGAACGATCATCAGGAGAAAAACGCCCGCATCCTCGAGCAGCACGGCGCGGCCGTCGTACTGCATGAGAACCACTGCGACGGCGAGCTGCTGTTCCGCACGACGCAGGAGCTGCTGGCCGATGCTCCGCGCCGCGCATCCATGCGCAAAGCGCTGCAGGAGCTGGCTGTCGTCGATTCCGCGTCCCGCATCTGTGATATCATTCTGAATCTGGCTAAAACACACAAATCCTGACCGCCGCATAGGATGGGGCATCTTCCCATCCGGAGGTCGGTCATGGACATATTCTGCATCCGCGGCGGAACGCCGCTGCACGGACGCATTGCGCTGCACGGCGCAAAAAATGCTGCGCTGCCGCTGCTGGCTGCCACGCTGGCGACCGGCGCGCGCTGCGAGCTTCTCGATTGCCCGGATATTTCCGACGTCACGGCTGCCTGCGCCATTCTGCGCCACCTTGGCTGCGCGGTGGAGCAGCACGGCGGGATCGTTGCAGTCGATGCCGGCTCCGCATGCCGGTCAGATATTCCGGCAGAACTCATGCGGAAAATGCGCGCTGCCGTCCTGTTCCTCGGGCCGCTGCTCGCGCGCTTCGGCACGGCGGAGCTGAGCCTGCCCGGCGGCTGCGTGCTCGGCGCGCGGCCGATCGATCTGCACCTGCGCGGCCTGCGCCGGATGGGTGCGGAGATCACGCTTGACGGCGAGCATATTTCGGCCCGGACCAACGGCCTTCACGGCTGCACGGTCGCGCTGCCGCTTCCAAGCGTCGGCGCAACGGAGAATCTGATTCTTGCGGCGCTCGGCTGCCGGGGAACACTGACGCTGTGCAACGCCGCGCGTGAGCCGGAGATCGGCGACCTGATCGCCTTCCTGCGCGCCTGCGGCGCAGACATCCGCGGCGAGGGGAGCCTGCTGCGCATCCGCGGCGGCGTTCCGCTCACCGGCGCATGCCACACGGTCCTGCCGGACCGTATGGAGGCGGCGACGTATCTGGCCGCGGCTGCCGCAACGCGCGGCGACGTGACGCTCACGAATGTCCGGCCGGAGCATTTGACGGCCGTTCTGGCCGTGCTCGAGCACGCGGGCTGTACGCTCACGCAGCAAAACGGCATGCTCCGCCTGCGGTGCAGCCGTCTGCGGGCGGCGGGGCCGATCCGCACCGCGCCGTATGACGGCTTTCCAACAGATGCGCAGGCGCCCCTGATGGCCGCCATGGCCGTTGCGGAGGGCGTGACGGTATTTGAAGAAAATCTGTTTGAGGACCGCTTCCGCCATGTCCCGGCCCTGCGGGCGCTCGGCGCGCACATCCATGCCGCACGGCGCTACGCCGTTGTGACGGGCGTGCGGGAGCTGCACGGTGCAAGCATGACGGCAACGGACCTGCGCGGCGGGGCTGCGATGGTCATCGGAGCACTCTGCGCCCGTGGCGAGAGCGAGCTTGCCGGGACTGCGCACCTGAAGCGCGGCTATGCGGAGCTCGTTCCGACGCTGCGTGCCTGCGGCGCGGACATTACAGAACGCTGACAAGACCCACGGAGGGGTGGACACCATGGAACACGAGAAAAACGAGCCGCGGCGCAGGCCGCCGGAGCGAAATTCCCGCGCAGCACAGGCTGCGCAGCAGCGCCGTGACCAGCGGCGCGAGCAGGCGCATCTGGAGGAGCTGCGCCAGAAGCAGCGCAAGCGCGCGCGGCACCGCACGCGCCGCCGGATCAATCCCGGCGTCTGGAAGCGCATCCTCATCATGGCGGCGGTCGTCGCTGCCGTCGTGCTGAGCATGGTGCTGTTCTTCCGCGTGCGCTCCGTGGAGGTGACGGGCTCGGCATATTATACTGCCGACGAGATCCGCGCCGCCTGCGGCGTGGCTCAGGGCGACAACCTGCTCACGCTCTCCCGTGCGCGTATCGCCGGGAATATCATGGCGGAGCTGCCCTATGTCAGCACGGTGCAGGTCACACGCCGCCTGCCGGACACGCTGGAGCTGACCGTGACGGAATATGACGTCACCTATGCGGCACAGGGGGCGGACGGGACCTCCTATCTCATCACGGCGGACGGCAAGATCACGGAAAAGATCGACGAGACCGCCGCGCGCGGCCACATCGCCGTGACGGGCCTGCAGCTCGCCGACCCGGTCGTCGGCCAGCAGCTCACAGTCGCCGGGGAAGACGACGTCGCCGCGCAGGGCCAGCATGACGCGCTGTGCGCGCTGCTGCAGGCGCTCGAGGAGGCCGGCCTTACGAAGAAGGCCGCGTCCGTCGCCGTGCCGAGCTCCTATGAGCTCTCGTTCTGGTACGGCGATCAGTACGAGGTCAAGCTGGGAAATTCCGAGAATCTCCCCTATAAGCTGGCCTATCTTGAAAAGGTGCTCGAAAGCCTCGCGGATTACCAGACCGGCACGATCGATCTGTCGTTCAGCGAGGGAAGCGAGGCCAGATTCACCCCGAAGCAGTGAAAACGATACGGAAAATGTAAATTATTTTCTGAAATCCGAGAAAGTCTATTGACCTGCGGACCATTCCACGATAAAATAAAACGGTATAAATCTGCATATATTATGTACGGCGCGCCGCGCCCGAACAGTGGATACATAGGAGGAGATTGTCAATGTCTGAAACTTACACAGATAAGGTCGTAAATATCAAAGTGATCGGTGTCGGCGGCGCCGGCAACAACGTTGTCAACCGGATGATCACCAGCGGCATCGGCGGAGTCGAATTCGTCGTTGTGAACACGGATCGTCAGGATCTCAATAAGTCCAAGTGCGATAACAAGCTGCAGATCGGTGAGAAGCTGACGGGCGGCATGGGCGCAGGCTCCAAGCCCGACATCGGCAAGAAGTCCGCCGAGGAGAGCCGCGCGGCCATCTCCAAGTGCCTTGAGGGCGCAGACATGGTCTTCATCACCGCCGGTATGGGCGGTGGCACCGGCACGGGCGCAGCCCCGATCATTGCGGATCTCGCACATGAGGCCGGCATCCTGACCGTCGGTGTCGTGACGAAGCCCTTCAAGTTCGAGGGTGCAAACCGCATGAAGCAGGCAGAGGCCGGAATCGCCGCCCTGTCCGATAAGGTCGACTCCCTCATCATCATCCCGAACGACCGTCTGAAGTACGTTACGGATCAGAAGATCACGTTCGCCAACGCATTCGGCATCGCAGACGATGTGCTGAAGCAGGCCGTGACCTCCATCTCCGAGCTCGTCGGCTACTCCGACCGCGTCATCATCAACCTCGACTTTGCGGACGTTTCCTCCATCATGAAGAACGCTGGCCGCGCACACATGGGCGTCGGCATCGCCTCCGGCCGCGAGAAGGCTGAGCAGGCCGCCATGGCCGCCGTCGCCAGCCCCCTGCTGGAGACCTCCATCAACGGTGCAACGGGCGTTCTGATCAACGTGACGGGCGCTGCGGACCTCGGCCTCGACGACGTCGAGACTGCCGCGAACATCGTTATGGAAGCGGCGAACCCCGAGGCAAACATCATCTTCGGCGCGACGTTCTCCGAGGACTTCGAGGACGAGATGCGCGTGACGGTCATCGCAACCGGCTTTGACGAGAAGAAGCCGGAGTCGAAGGGAATCTATTCCTCCTCGAAGCCGGCCGCGGGCAGCAAGCAGCAGAGCATTCCCGCAGATGCCGCTTCGGACATCAACGACATCGACGAGATCTTCAAGATCTTCAACAAGTAAAAAACGCTCTGATCTCCCCCGGCGCAAAGCACCGGGGGAGATTTCTGCGTAATTTGCCGTAAATATCCGCAGAATGCGGTTTACTTTCACAATATAGTGTGTTAAAATAAAGATATCCAAATATCCGGAGGTGTTATCCCATGGACAGCAGGAACAAACGCTCAGATAAAAACAGCGAGCTGTATCGCGCGATCACCGCGCTGGATTCGCTCGATGACTGCTATGATTTTCTCGTCGACCTGTGCACACAGCCGGAGCTGAAGGCCATGGAGCAGCGCTATGAGGTCGCCCGCATGCTCGATCGCGGCATGATCTACAGCGACATCCTCGCCGAGACGAGCGCCAGCTCCGCAACCATCAGCCGCGTGAACCGCTGCCTGACGGGCGGTACGGGCGGCTATGAGCGCGCTTTTGCAAAAGTCGATGCGGAGGAAAAGAAATGAGCCCCGAAGCAAGGGAACCCTATGAAACGCTCGCGGGCGCGTATGACGGGCTGACGACCGATGTGGACTATGCCGCCGTGCTGCAGTTTTTCGAGACCGTCCTGCAGCGCGCGGGGCATTCGCCAAAGACCGTGCTGGACCTTGCCTGCGGCACCGGCTCCATGTCCGTGCTGTTGGCGGAGCGCGGCTATCGCGTCACCGGCGCGGATATTTCCGAGGAAATGCTGACGGCCGCCGCACAGAAGGCTGCAGCCATGGCGGAAAACCCGCCGTTCTTCATTTGCCAGCCCATGCAGCGCCTGACCCTGCCGGAGCCTGTGGAGGCCATTGTGTGCCTCCTGGACAGCCTGAACTATCTGACGGAGCCGGAGGACTGCCGCAAGACGTTTCACCGTGTCTGGCGCGCGCTGCGGCCCGGCGGCGTGTTCTTCTTCGACATCAACACGCCGCAAAAGCTGCGCGGGCTGGACGGACAGGTCTTCCTCGATGAGAATGACGAGTCCTACTGCGTCTGGCGAGCGGAATTTGACGAAGAAGAGAACTGCTGCTACTATGGCATCGATCTGTTCCGCCGCAGGGGTGCACTGTGGGCGCGCAGCTTTGAGCAGCACTGTGAATATGCCTATGACCCGGACACGCTGGAGCAGTGGCTCCGCGAGGCGGGCTTTGCGCGTGTAGAGTGCTTCGGCGACCGCACGCTGACGCCGCCCGGTCCGGACGAGCAGCGCATGTATTTTGCCGCATGGAAGGAGTAACTGCAATGCAGGATCACATTGTTCGCGCCATCACGAAGGATGGCTTTCTGAAGGCGACGGCCATCTGCTCCACGGGGATCGCGGAGCGCGCCCGCCAGATCCACCACACCACGCCCACGGCCACAGCCGCGCTCGGCCGCGTCCTGACGGCTGCCTCGATGATGGGCAACATGCAGAAGGTCGAAAACGGCACGCTGACGCTGCAGATCAAGGGCGGCGGCCCGCTTGGGACGCTGCTGGCCGTTTCGGATGCCGAGGGCAATGTCCGCGGCTATGTGCAGAATCCCGGCATCACGCTGCTGGAGAAGTATGCGGGCAAGCTGGATGTCGGCGCTGCCGTCGGCACGGACGGCATGCTCACGGTCATCCGTGATCTGCAGATGAAGGAACCCTACGTCGGCTCCGTCGCGCTCGTCTCCGGCGAGATCGGCGATGATGTGACGGCATACTTTGCCCAGAGCGAGCAGACGCCGACGGCCTGTGCGCTCGGTGTGCTCGTCGGCCGCGACCAGACGGTCAGCGTGGCGGGCGGCTATCTCATCCAGCTGCTGCCGGATGCGCCGGACGCCCTCATCGACCGGCTCGAGGCCGGTATCCGCGCCGCAGGCGCCGTGACGCCCATGCTCTCTGAGGGGCTGACGCCGGAGGCTATGCTGCGCCGCGTGCTGGACGGCTTCGAGCTGGAGTTCCTCGAGAATACGCCGGTGAGCTACCGCTGCTACTGCTCACGCGAGCGCGTGACCTCGACGCTCATTGCCATCGGCCGCAAGGACCTCGAGGAGATCGTCGCGGAAGGAAAGCCCATCAATCTCGAGTGCCAGTTCTGCGATCAGGTCTATACCTTCACGCCGGAGGAGATCTCAGACCTCCTGAAAGAGATTTGAAGAAACTTGAAAAAAATCGAAAAAAGTGCTTGACAAAATGGGGGCCTGCGTGTATAATAAGACCCGTCGCTGATGAGTGATCGCCACTCAGAAGGACGCAGGGGAGCATAGCTCAGCTGGGAGAGCACATGCCTTACAAGCATGGGGTCACAGGT
>ERZ772883.510-NODE-510-length-40049-cov-7.876581_pt1 | contig 40049 bp, 38 predicted proteins | sample MGYA00580575_ERZ772883 | MGnify/ENA primary metagenome ERZ772883 (study PRJEB29015, sample SAMEA2737666) | human gut metagenome | biome: human gut; feature: human-associated habitat; material: faeces | place: China | collected 2012 ...
CTTTTCTTTCGCCATCGAAAGAAAAGTGTGAACGCCCCATGGGACGGCAAGTCCCTCTCCCGCGCCGCAGTCGGCGCGTCAGGCCCCGGAAAAGGGGTTCTTACAGCCATACTGGGTACATCGTCACAGGCAGGCGGCTTTCCGCCCCCGCACCCCTTCGGACGCCGAACCGAGTTTCCTTACGCCTTCTTTCCCTGCCCCTTCGTAAACAGCCCGTACAGAACGATCATCAAAACCGCAAAGATCATCAGATATACCGGGTAAAACCCGATATTGCCGTATTGGGCGATCAGGCCGAACAGCGGCGGCATAAACGTCGAACCGATGTACGCGCTGGCCATCTGCACCCCGATGATCGCCTGTGAATTTTCACGGCCAAAGGACTCTGGCGTGGAATGAATGATGCAGGGATAGATCGGCGCGCTGCCAATGCCCAGCGTCACCAGACCAATCAGCGGACAGAGCTGCCACGGCAGCAGGATGATCAGAATGCTAACCGCCGCCAGCCCCAGCCCGGCGCGGATCATGGTCTTGTCGCCGAAACGATCCGCAATAAATCCATTCAGAAAACGGCCAAGGGTAATGCCCAGAAAGTACAGGCTGGCAAAGCGGGCGGCAGTTTCCGCCTCCACGCCCCGGGCGTTGACAAGATAACTGCTGGCCCACAGCCCCGCCGTGCTTTCCATGGCGCAGTAGCCAAAAAACGTCAGCAAAATCAACGGCACGCCCGGTAACCGAAGCAGCTGTCCGATGCTCTGACGTTTGGCCGGTTCAACGGATTCGTTGCTTTCCGCCGTCTCATTCGTCCGCTTTTTCCAAAGGGGCAGACTGAGAAACAGCAGCGCCGTCAGGGCCAGCTGAATGTAGGAGACCGAGCGGTAGCCCATCTGCCAGCCCCAGCCTCGCTGCAGGGCCAAGCTCATAATAAACGGGCTGATGCTGGCGCCGACGCCCCACATGCAGTGCAGCCAGCTCATGTGCCGGGAGGAATAGTGCAGCGCCACGTAATTGTTCAGCGCCGCGTCCACTGCGCCCGCCCCCAGACCGTAGGGAACAGCCCAAAGGATCAGCATCCACGGCGCGCTGCACAGGGAAAAGCCGAGCAGCGCCGCAGCCGTCATCAAAACGCTCAGGGCCGTCACCAGTCCCGCGCCCAGCTTTCGGGTCATGCGGTCGGACAGCAGGCTGGAGAGAATCGTTCCGCCGGAAATAACCATGGAGACCGCTCCGGCAAAGGAAAGGGGGGCGTTCAGCGCCCCCTGCATCACCGGCCACGCGGAGCCCAGCAGCGCGTCCGGCAGTCCCAGACTGACAAAGGCCAGATAAATCACCGACAGCAATAACGAAGCCATAGTTCTCTCTCTTTTTCGTTAAAATCATCGTCAGAACAGGCTAAGCTGCTCCATCTTCACCATAGGCTTCCGGGTGCGAACCGGCTGCGGATGAATGCTTTCCGGCAGCTCGTCCACGAAGGCCGACGGCTGACCGCCATAGCTGACGATCAGTTCCTCCCGGGCACGAGTCATGCCGACAAAGAACAGACGCCGTTCTTCTTCCACATTCGTGGGGCTTTTCTCCCGCTCCAAAGGCAGGTCGCCGCTGTTCAGGCCCGCCAGAAAGACCACCGGGAATTCCAGCCCCTTGCAGGCGTGCAGCGTCATCAGACGCACCGCGCCGCTTTGAACGGCTCCCTCGCCCCGGCGCTGCAGGTCGCCCTCCGCGCCCAGCAGCGTCCGTTCCAAAAATTCCTCCATTCGATTCTGGAACACGGAGGCGTTCAGCAGCCGGGACACCGGCCTGGAATTTTCCAGCCCGCACAGCTCCCGGAGCCGTTCCAGCAATTTTCGGGGCTTAGCCTTGGCCAGCTGGGGCCAAAGTTCGTCCGCCGCGTCCAGCCACGGGGCCAGCACCTCAAAGGAAGCCAGTCTTTCCCGAAGGGCGGCCGGCTCTTTCGCTGTCCGCAAAGTCTCCCCCGCCCGCTGAATCAGCGGCGCGGGAATCTTCCATAAAAGGGATAGAGCGTCGTTCAGCGCCGCAAAATTTTCAGGCTCCTGCAGGGAGAGGAAAAAGCCCAACATGCCCCGTACCTTGCCGTCCTCCCAAAAGTTTTCCCGGCCCGACACCACGCAGGGGATGCTGTCGTGTTCCAGACAGTACTCGATCTGCTCCAGCTGCCGGTGAGTACGGCACAGCACCGCCATTTCCGAAAAAGCCCGATGAACAGCCCGGTCTTCCTTCTGGTGATGGGCTTCCAGCATATCCACGCCGCCCGCCATGCGCTCGATCTCCTTGGTGATGAACACGCCCTCGGCAAAGGCATCGTCCGCCTGCATCAGCCGAACGGCCGCGCCGCCCGTAACATTGGCATGAAGCTGCCGGGGCGGGCCGGGATTTCGGTCGATGACGGACAGGGCCGATTCCAGCACCGAGGGCACGGAGCGGTAGTTTTCCTTCAAACGGATGAGACGCAGCCCCGGGTGACGTTCCCGCAGGCGGTCGAAGCAATCCGCATCCGCGCCGCGGAAGCCGTAAATGGACTGATCTGGGTCGCCGATGACGAACAGGCTGCCCTGCCGCCAGTGCTCCACCAGCTGGTGCTGCAGGGGGTTGATGTCCTGAAATTCGTCCACCAGCAGGTGGCGGAAGCAGGGCTTCCGGCTTACGTCCAGCGCCAGTGCTTCCGTCAGCAGGTCGTCCAGATCTCGTGCGCCCAGTTCGTGCATCCGTTCGTCGTAGGCTTCCCGCAGGCCATGGGGGAAACCTACAACTTCCATGCCGTTCTTCTCCTGTGACAAAAGCCGCATCATTTCGGCGGGCGAGGTCTTTTCGCCCCGTTCTTCCAGCAGCTCCGCCATCAGGGCGAGGGCCTGTTCCCGGCTGAACAGGGGCTTTTTCTCCAACAGGTTCAGGGCAATGGCATGGAACGTGCCAATGGTGATGGACTTGGCCGCAGCCCCCAGCCGCTCCTTCAGCCGGGCGCGCATTTCCTCCGCCGCCTGATGGGTAAAGGTGACGGCGGTGATCTCCTTCGGCGGCACCTTCCGCCGCTCCACCAGATAGGCGATGCGTTCCACCAGTGTGCGGGTCTTGCCCGTTCCGGGGCCGGCCACCACGGCGATAATTTCGTCCTCCGCCCGGATGGCTTCCTCCTGCTCCGGATTCATCCGCAAGGGCAGTTTCTGCACCATTTCTTCCGACTCAGCTTCGGCGGCGCGGGCCTTTACCGGCTGTTTTTTCGCCTTGGGCGCGGCAAAGCCCGCCAGCTCCAGCAGGGAAGTCTGACCTTCCAGCAGTTCCATCTCGTGGGGTTCAAACACGGTGATCACGCCGTATTCGCCGTCATAGCCCGCCTGTTTGTGAACCTGTCCCGTGCGCAGGCGGCGCAGAGCCTCAGCTACGCCGTGTCCCATGTCCCGCTCTGCCGCCTCCAGCGGCAGCTCCCGCAGAATCGTAAACTCCGGGCCGTAGCGTTTGAGCATTTCCAGATAGGCTCCCTGCACCCGCTTGCTGGACGCGCCGGTCTGCATACAGTTGGCCAGCAGCTCCGGCAGGGGCATCAGGCTTTCGAAGGGGCGGGACAGGGGCCCCGGCTCCCGCCGGTCGGCCAGCTCGTCCACCCGGTGCAGCACACCCACAGTCAGCTTTCGTCCGCAAACCGGGCAGCGGCCGTTCAGGGCGTTGGTTTCCTCCGGCTCCAGACAGCAGCCGCAGGCCCGGTGGCCGTCCAGATGGTACTTGCCCTCCTCCGGGAAAAACTCGATCGTCCCCTCGAAACCCTCGCCGGTCTCCAGCGCGTGTTTCAGCTCTCCATAGGTTGCGCCGCAGGAAAGCAGATTGGCTTCCCGGCCCAACTTTTGCGGAGAATGCGCGTCGGAATTGGATACCAGCAGATAAGAGTCCAATTGGGACACTCGGCGGTTCATGGGCGGGTCAGAAGAAAGCCCCGTCTCCAGCGCGTGAATGCAGCCGGTCATGTCGCCGTAGCATTCCTCCAGCGTGGAAAATTGGGAAAATTCCCCGAACACAGAAAAATGGGGCGTCCAGATATGGGCCGGAATAAAGATCGCGTCCGGACAGGCGTCCATGGTCATCTGCAGAAGATCCCGGCTGTCCATGCCCAGAATGGGCCGTCCGTCGCTGTGCAGGTTGCCCACGGCTTCCAGCCGATGGGCCAGCTCCTCCGCCTCGTCCAGCCCGGGCAGCAGGATGACGTGATGCACCTTCCGGGTCTTGCCATCCTTCTTGTAGATGGTGCTGATTTCCCCGGATACCACAAAGCGGACGGGGTCTCCCCCGCCGGCCACGCCGGACGGCAGGGCAAACTCCTTCCGCAGTGCGTATACACCGCCTCCGGCAGGCTCCAACATTTCCCGGAGCTCCGACCGCCAGACGGGATGGGTAAAGTCCCCCGTGCCTACCAGCCCGATGCCCTTGCGGCGCGCCCATAGGTCCAGATGAGGCGCGTCGCAGTCGGAGGAGGTGGCCCGGGAATATTTGGAATGAATGTGCAGATCGGCAATGTACATGGCTTTTTCCTCTTCAGCACGTCAGGTTTCCGTTTTGTCAACTTCGTCAGCGGCGGTCTTCCCCGGTGGAAAACCGCATCCGGGAGGCGGCGCGCTGCTTCTGCATATACTGCTGATAGGTCATGGACGGCTTTTCTTCCTCTTTCCGGGCGGGCTTGTCGTCCAGAAAAGGCGCTTCCAGAAACATGGGTCCCTCCTTCGGGCGGACGGGCCGGGCGTTAGGCCGTTCCAGCAGGGTGGCGCGAAACGCCGTTTCCTTCGGCTGACGCTCAGCCTTTTGCAGGGGTCTCGGCTCCCGAACCGGCTTGGATTCCCGCGTGGGACGTTGGGGCTCCTGCTGTCGGGGCGCTTTCGCCGCCCGAACGGGCTTTTCGGCAGCCGCCTTTTCATGCCGCGCCGGTTTCTCCATCCGGGCGTTCTTCAAGTCCCTCTTTTCGGGAAGCGCGGCTTTAACGGCCGGTTTTCCCGCCTTTTCAGGCCGCTTGGCGGGCTGGGACGAACGGCTTGCTTCCGCCGCCATCCGCTCCCGCTTGGAGGGCCGGGGCTGGGGCGGCTGCTTCACCGTTTCGGTAAAGACCTGCATGGGCCACTGGCTTTCCTTCCGGGGGATCTGCTTGCCGATGAGCTTTTCAATGGCCTTGAGATCCTTCATTTCGTCGATACAGCAAAAGCTGACGGCCACGCCTTCGTGTCCCGCCCGGCCCGTGCGGCCGATGCGGTGGACGTAGGATTCCGGCTCATGGGGCAGATCGTAATTAAACACGTGAGACAGGCCTGCAATGTCGATACCACGGGCGGCGATGTCGGTGGCGACGAGCACGTGGATCTTGCCCTGCTTGAACTGGGCCAAGGCCTCCTGCCGGGCGCCCTGACTCTTGTCCCCATGGATGGCCCGGGCCTGAATGCCCTCCCGGCTCAGCTCCCGCACCACCCGGTCCGCGCCGTGCTTGGTGCGGGTAAAGACCAGCGCGCTTTCCACCTCCGGGCGGCGCAGAAGATCGGCCAACAGGTGCTTCTTGTTGGCCTTATCCACCAGATACAGGTTTTGCTCGATGGTGTCCACGGTGCTGCTGACCGGGTCTACCTTCACGCTGACCGGGTCTTTGAGGATGCTCATGGCCAGCTTTTCCACCTCGGCGGGCATGGTGGCGGAGAAGAAAAGGGTCTGCCGCTTTTCCGGCAAAAGGGCGATGACTTTTTTCACATCGTGGATGAAGCCCATGTCCAACATCCGATCAGCCTCGTCCAGCACAAAAATCTCAATTTTGGCAAGGCTGATAAAGCCCTGACCGATCAGGTCGTTCAGCCGTCCGGGCGTAGCCACCAGAATGTCTACGCCACACTTGAGCTGCTCCACCTGCGGCTGTTGGCCTACGCCGCCGAAAATCACGCAGGAGCGCAGCGGCAGCCCTTTGCCGTAGGCCACGAAGTTTTCCTGAATCTGCAGGGCCAATTCCCGGGTGGGGGTCAGGATCAGCGCCCGAATGTTCCGGCCCTTCCCGGAAGGCCGCTCCTGATAGAGCCGCTGCAGAATCGGCAGGGCGAAGGCGGCGGTCTTGCCGGTGCCCGTCTGGGCGCAGCCCAGCACGTCTTTGCCCGCAAGAACGGTGGGAATTGTATCCCGCTGAATGGGGGTGGGGGTCTCATAGCCGCAGGCTTTAACCGCGGTCAACAGCTGCGGAAGCAGCGGCAGTTCGTCAAAATTCAAAAAACGGTTTCATTCCTTTCCCATTCCAATCAGCGCGGCTCAGTGACGCACGGGGCCGCGCTTCATGGTTTTCTTCCGGGGATAGAGCGTAAACAGCGCTTCCCCGGGCTGTTTGGATTTCGTCGTTTTCATGAGAAGGCCGTCCTTTCCCGTTTTTCTTTCAGGGGACGTTTCTCATTCTTGCCATTTTTTCAGAGAGAATGCACACGGCGCACCAGCGCTTCCGGCTCCTCCGCCCGGAAAAAAGCGGTGCCCATCACCAGCGTGTCAATACCGACCCGCGCCAGCTGGGGGGCGTTGTCCCCATTGATGCCGCCGTCGGCTTCAATATCCCCGGTAAAGCCCATAGCCCGCAGCTGGGCGGCCTTGGGCAGCACATCCGGCATCAGCTTCTGCCCGCCGAAGCCCGGCTCCACCGTCATCAGAAGCACCCGATCCAGCAGCGGCAGCGCCTCCCGCAAGGTTTCGACAGAGGTGCCCGGCTTCACCGACGCGCCCACCCGAACGCCCAGCTCCCGCAGCTTCCGCAGGCAGGGCAGGAAGTCGTTGGCCTCCTGATGGATGGTGATGGTGCCCGCGCCGGACGCGGCGAAATTCTCCACATATTTCAGCGGATCGGAGATCATCAGATGCACGTCGCAGTGCAGGTCGAATTCCTGATGAATGGCCTTGAGCAGGCTGGGGCCGAAGCTGATGTTGGGCACAAAATGGCCGTCCATCACGTCAAAATGCAGCTCGTCGCAGCCGGTATCCTTCACCAGCTTTACGGCATCAAACATCCGAAGGGGGTCGGCGGCCAGAATGGACGGGGCGATCTTAGTCATAACGATTCCTCCATGCTTCTTTTACGCGGCTTAGCAGCAGATGGTAGCGTTCCAGCCGTTCCCTGCCCAGCTTGCCTTTCCGGGCGGCTTCCAGTACGGCGCAGCCCGGTTCGCTCAGGTGGTAGCAGGGGGAGAAACGGCATTGCCCCTCATAGGGCGCGAAATCGGGGTAATAATCCTTGAGCTGAATGGGTTCCATGCCCATTTCCAGTTCCAGCAGGCTGAAACCGGGGGTGTCCAGCACCTGATAGCCGTCCTGAAACATCAATTCCGCGTGGCGGGTGGTGTGGCGGCCCCGGCTGATCTTGCGGCTGATCTCGCCGGTTTTCAGTTCCAGCCCTGTGGCGGCGCTGAGCAGCGTGCTCTTGCCCACGCCGGATTGCCCGGCGAAACAGCAGATACCCTGCCGCATCACGGCCCGCAGTTCGTCCAGCCCCTCGCCGGTCTCGGCGCTGACCCGGAGGATGGGAACCTGCAGCGGGATGTATTCCCGCACAAGGCTTTCATACACCTCCGACGAAAGGTCGCATTTGTTGGCTACCAGCACCGGGCGGATGCTCTGCCGGGCCGCCATCACCAGCAGCGTGTCGATCAGCAGATAGTCCGGCTCCGGTTGGGGAGCCAACACCAGCAGCACCGTGCGGATATTGGCCACCGGCGGACGGATCAGTTCACTGTCCCGGGGCAGAATTTCCTCCACCCAGCCATGCTCGTCCCCGCTGGCCGGGGTGAACAAGATCCGATCCCCCACCATGGGCGTTACGTGCTGCTTGCGGAATTTTCCCTTGGCCCGGAGCACGTGCACTTCTCCGTCCGGCTGGCGGGCGTAGTACAAGCCGCCCACGCCCTTGACGATCACGCCCTCCCGGGCGCTCTGTTCCATCAAACTGTTTCCTCCTATTCCATGGTCACGGACTGCTCCAGATAGAGCTTTCCATCCACATAGACCCGGCAGGACGCGCTGCCGCCGTAGGCGGAGCTGAGGGGCGTAATCACGCTGCCGCTCTGCCCGGCGGGGTATACGGCGGAATACTGCTCCACCTCCTGCCCGTTCTCCATCAGCGTTACCCGAATGGTTCGATCCTGATCGGCCTTTTCCATGGTAAAGCTGATTTCGCCCTTATAGCCCTTGCTCTGCGTCGCGACGGTCAGCACCACCGGCGCGTCCAGCACCGCCAGCGTACCCGAGACGGGGTTCTGGGCCATGACCATGCCGATCTGGCTTTCGTCCAGTACCTCCACGTAGACGGTCTCGCCGACGGAAAGCTGGTTTTCCCGCAGCAGCTTGGCCGCTTCTTCCTCGGTGCGGGCGGTCACGTCCGGCACCAGCGTACTGCCGCCGGAAATGGACAGCTCCAGCTCCTGCCCGGGGGTAAAGGCTTCGCCGCCCTTGGGATTCTGCTGCAGGATGGTGCCCAGCGGCTCCGTGGACACCGATCGGATGACCACGATGCTGAAGCCCTGCTTGCGCAGATTCTTGGAAATATTGTCATACAGCTGCCCCTCGCAGTCGGGGATGGTATCCTGACTGGGGCCCAGACTGACGGTGGCCAGCAGGCTGTCGCCCCGGCTCATTTCCGTGTCCGGCTCCGGCAGCTGGGAGATCACCACCCCGGCGGGGATGAGGTCGCTGTTCTGCTCGGTCTGCTGCCAGCCCAGCCCGGCCCGTCTGGCCATGGCCATGGCTTCCTCGGCCGGGTAGCCCTCCACATCCGGCGCGATGACCCGGTTGGTCACCCGGTTGAAAATGGCCAGAATGCCGAAGGTCAGCACGGCCAGCACCGCCACGGTGGCCGCGGCGGTCAAAAGAATGCCCCGGCGGGAATAACGGTGCTTCTTCATCCGCCCCGTGGCCTGTGAAACCGGGCCGGGCCGGTAGGGTTTGTTCTCGGCAGGGCGTTTCGGGGGCTGCACCGGCTGCTGCCTGCCCGGAGTCACTGCCCCGGCAGGCAGCCGGGAAAAGCCCGTCTGCAGCATTTCGGGATCCAGCTTACCGTCCTTGGCCTGCAGCAGCGCATCCGCCATTTCCCGTGCGCTCTGGAAACGATCCTTTGGGTTCTTGGCCAGCGCCTTCATCACCACCGCCACCACGGCGGGCGGCGTTTCCGGCGCATAGTCGGTAATAGGCGGCGGCGCGTCATTGATGTGCTGCATCGCCACGGAAACGGGGGTATCGCCCACGAAGGGCACCCGGCCGGTGAGCATCTCGTACATCACCACGCCGGTGGAATAAATATCGCTGGTGGCCTCCACCACGCCGCCCATGGCCTGCTCCGGCGAGGAGTAATGCACCGACCCCACCACCGTATCCCCCTTGGAGATGGTGAAGGCATTGGTCATGCGGGCAATGCCGAAGTCCGCCACCTTCACGTGGCCGTCGGAGTGGATCAGCACGTTCTGGGGCTTGATGTCCCGGTGGATGATGCCGTTGTCGTGGGCGTGCTGCAGCGCGCTTAAAATGCGCACGGTGATCTGGATGGCGGTGGTCGTGTTCAGCCGTCCCTTCTGGCGGATCACGTCCTTCAGGGTGCTTCCGCTGACGTATTCCAGCACCAGATAGCGGTATTCGCCCTCCACGCCCACGTCCAGCAGGTTGACGATGTTGTGATGGCTCATCAGGCTGGCGGCCTGAGCCTCACGCTGGAAGCGTTCCAAAAATTCCTTGTCGGAATTGTATTCGCTTTTCAGGATTTTGACGGCCACGCTGTGGCCGGTGCGGATATCCACCGCCCGGTAGACCAGCGACATGCCGCCCTGACCGATAAAGTCCTCCAGCTGGTAGCGCTCGGCGAAGATCATGCCTTTCATCATTCGCCCTGCACCTCCATCACCCGGCCCAGCACAAAGGTGATATTGTCCGTGCCGCCGTGTTCCAGCGCCAGCTCCAGCAGACGGTCTGCGGCCTTTTCCTCATTCAGGGTATTCAGGATCTCTTCGATGTCCTTGTCGTCCACCATGTTATACAGGCCGTCGGAGCAGACCAGCCACAGGTCGTCCAGCTGCTTGTCCTCGGACAGCACATCCACCTCCACCACCGGGTCGATGCCTACGGCCCGGGTGATGATGTTGCGGTAGGGATGCTTCTTCGCCATTTCCGGCGTAATGACCTGATTGCGCAGAAGCTCCCCGACCACGCTGTGATCCTGCGTGATCTGGCTGAGCTTGCCGTCCCGGAGACGGTAGGCGCGGCTGTCGCCCACATGGCCGATGAGAATGCGCCGCTCGCCCTCCCACAGAAGGGTCATGGTGGTGCCCATGCCGGTCAGGTTTTCATCGCTGCCCGCCATGCCGTAAACGCGGCGGTTGGCGGCTTCCAGCCCCATGCGCAGCGCGTCCTCCTCCGGTTTTTTTCGGGAGAGGGCGTTTTTGACCACCTGCACGGCCACCCGGCTGGCGGTTTCCCCGCCCTTGTGGCCGCCCATGCCGTCGGCGACGCCGTACAGCCGTCCCTCCGCCAGCAGGCTGTCCTGATTGCTGGCCCGTACCAGACCCTGATGTGTTCTGTGGCAAACCCGCATGATGGTGTTACTCCTTTGATGTTCCTTCCAGTTCCCGCCGCCTGAGCTGGCCGCAGGCCCCGCCGATGTCGGAGCCCATTTCCCGGCGCACAGTGGCGGAGATGTGACGGTCCTCCAGCGTGTGCAAAAAGCGCTGCACCGCCTCCGGCGACGCGGGGCGCAGGGCCCGCTCGTCCACATGGTTCAAGGGGATCAGATTCACATGGCACTGCAGATCCCTAAGCAGCGCGGCCAGCTCGGCGGCGTGCTCCGGGCGGCTGTTGAGCCGGTCGATGAGGGCATACTCAAAGACCACCCGGCGGCCCGTTTTCTTCACATATGCCCGCACGGCGGCCATGACCTCGCCGAGGGGCCAACGCCGGGCGATGGGCATGATCTGCCGCCGGATCTCGTCGTTGGGGGCGTGCAGGGACAGGCTCAGCGTAATGCCCAGATTTTCCTCTGCCAGGCGGCGAATCTGATCCGCCAGACCGCAGGTACTGACCGACACGTTGCGCAGGCTCAGGTTCAGGCCCTTTTCCTCGTTCACCGCCCGCAGAAACCGCACGGTGTGGTCATAATTATCCAGCGGCTCGCCGCTGCCCATGAGGACGATATGGCCCACCCGGCCCTTCTCGCCCAGATAGCGGTTGGCCAGCAGCACCTCCGAGAGCATTTCCCCGCTGGAAAGGCTCCGAACGCAGCCGTTCAGGGTGCTGGCGCAGAAGGCGCAGCCCATTTTGCAGCCCACCTGCGTGGAGATGCACAGGCTGTAGCCGTAATGATAGTGCATCAGCACGCCCTCGATTAGGTTATCATCCCGGCAGCGGAACAGAAACTTGACCGTATCGTCCTTTTGGGAGGGGAACACGCCGTACAGCTCCATGGGCAGATCGTCGCAGGTTTCCATCAGCTGCTCCCGCAGGGTTTTAGGCAGATTGCTCATTTCCGAAAAGGGAACGCCCCGGGTCAGCCAGCTGTACACCTGACCGGCCCGGAAAGCGGGCTGACCCAGCTCTTTGAAGTAGGCTCCCAGCTCCTTGGGGGTCATATCCAGCAGGATCCGTTTCTCCGGCATCAGTAGTTCCTCCGCAGACGGACGATGTAGAAGCCCTCCACCTGATCCCGGAAGCCCAGCAGCTGCAGGCCCAGCCCGTCCTGCTGCTGGCGCAGCTCCGCCGGGAAGGACAGGGGCATGGGTTCGGTAGTGTATTCAGGATGCTCCTTCAGGAAGGCCTCGATCTGCGCCTTGTTTTCCTCCGGCAGCACAGAGCAGGTGGAATACACCAGCATTCCGCCGGGCCGAACGTAGCGGCACACCGTGTTCAGCAGCTTCTTCTGGGTCTCCACGATGGCGGGAAGGTCGCTTTCCTTCAAGCGCAGCTTGATATCCGGCTTCTGGCTCAATACGCCGGTGCCGGAGCAGGGCGCGTCCAGCAGCACTGCGTCCAGCGTTTTTTCCATATCGGGCCGGTACTCGCAGGCGTCCTTCACGGCGGTGCGCAGGTTGTCCAGCCCCAAACGGCGGCGAACGCCGTCCAGCAGGAGGGCCCGCTTTTCGTGCAGCTCCCACGCATAGACCCGGCCCGTCAGCTGCATGGTCTCGCACAGATAAGCGGATTTGCCGCCGGGAGCCGCGCATGCGTCCAGAATTTTCATGCCGGGCCGGGCCTGCACCGCTTCGGCGGCCAGCATGCTGCTCTGACCCTGAATGGAATAAAGGCCCGCCTGATAATCCGGGTCAAAGCCCGGCTCGGTCACGCCCTCCAGCAGATAGGCATGGGGAGCCACGCCTGCCCGGAAGGACAGATTTTTTTTACGGAGCAGGTCTTCAAAACCATGGTCGTCCAGCTTGAGCAGATTGGGCCGGACGGTGGTGGGATGGCTGGCTTCCCGGTAGGTCAGCATCTGCTTCGCCGTATCGAAGCCGTAGGCCTCGATGAGCTTTTTCACCAGCCACAGGGGCGCGGAGCTTTCCACATGAAGCCATTCCTCCGGGTCTTTTTCCTTGTCCGGCCAGGACAGCTCGTCCTTTCCCCGGATCAGATTGCGCAGCACCGCGTTCACAAAGCCCGCGGAGGCTTCCATGCCCATCGTCTTGACCAGCTTCACGGATTCGTCCACGGCGGCGCTGTCCGGTACCCGCTCCAAAAACAAGATCTGGAAAACGCCCAGCCGCAGCGCGTCGCGGGTAACAGCGTCCCGGGCGGGATACTCGGTCAGCTGGTTCAAAGCATGATCGATCTTCACTTCGTTTTCCAGCGTGCCGTACACCAGTTGCGTGGTCAGGCGGCGCTCCTCGGGCTTCAAGTCCCGGGGCAGATTTTTGTTCAGGCTCAGCGCGGCGTAGGCGCCGTTTTCATGCACGTCCAAAAGCACCTTCAGCGCCAGCTTGCGGGCACCGGGCTGTGCAGGCGCGGCAGGCTTCCGGGGGCCGGAGGGCTTGCCGTAAGAAGACTTTCCATAAGAAGGTTTGCCAAAAGAAGGCTTCCCATAAGAAGGCTTGCCGGAAGCGGGCCTGCCATAAGAAGGCCGGTCGGTCTTTTTGTCAAAAGAGCGATTGCCGGAGGGCTGGGGACGGCGTTCTCCGTCAAACTTCCGAGGGCCGGACGCGGGCTTGCCGCCGTAGGGACGTTTTTCGTCCTTCCGGGCGTTTTCTCCCTGCGGACGGGCAGGACGATGGCCTTCGGGCTTCCCGGCATAGGGACGGCGCTGGCCGTCAAACTTGCCGCCCGGACGGCGGTCGCTTCGTTTTTCCCCGGCGTTGGACGCGGGGCGTTCGTTCTCATTCATAGCTTTGCCTCACTCAATTTCTGTCCTTCGGGAATGACATGGCCCAGCAGATAGGCTTTGGCTTCCATCCGCTTTGCGCCGGGAGCCTGAATTTCGCACAGCTCAACGGCTCCGTCGCCCGTGGCCACGATCAGGCCCTTTTTCCGGTCTGCGCACAGCACCGTGCCGGGCTGGCCGCAGCCCTGCGCGGCGCGGGCCTTCCAGATTTTCAGCGCGCCATTCTCGGTGGTCACGTAGCCGCATGGCCACGGGCTCATGGCCCGCACCCGGTTCACGCACTGGGCCGTGGTCTCCGTAAAGTCCATCTCGCCCATTTCCTTGGTGATCTTGGGGTCGTAGGTCATGCGGCTTTCGTCCTGCTTCTGCCGGGGGCAGTCGCCGGCCTCGATGCGGCGCAGGGTCTCGATCAGCAGCTCGCCTCCCAGATGGGACAGGCGCTCGGTCAGTTCCCCGGCAGTCTCCTCCGGGCCGATGGGTGTTTCCCGCTGCAGCAGAATATCGCCGGTATCGATGCCCGCATCGGTGAACATGGTGGTCACGCCGGTGACGGTCTCGCCCTGCCAGACCGTCCACTGGACGGGAGCCGCGCCCCGGTGCCGGGGCAGCAGGGAAGTATGCACGTTCACCGTGCCGATCTTCGGCACATCCAGCACTTCCTGAGAAAGAATCTGCCCGAAGGCGGCGGTGACGCACAGGTCAGGCGCAAGGCTTTTCAGGTCGTCCAGTCCGTCCTTGCGAATTTTCAAGGGCTGAAATACGGGAATGTTCTGCGAAAGAGCATATTCCTTCACCGGGGTCATCTGCACCTTGCCGCCCCGGCCCTTGGGCTTGTCCGGCTGAGTAAAGACCCCGGCCACTTCGTAGCCGTTTTCTACCAGCGCGCGCAAAATAGGAACGGAAAACTCCGGCGTTCCCATAAAAACAACTTTCATTCCCCGTCCTCCTCTTCGTCTCCGTCCACCGGCTCGTATTCCTCGTCGCCCTCCAGAATTTCGCGATCCATCTTGTCCACATAGAGAACGCCGTCCAGATGATCCAGCTCATGGCACACGGCCCGGGCGAAGAACTCCTGCGCCTCCAGCTCGACGGGGTTGCCCTCCGGGTCCTGAGCGCGCACCTTCACATGGTTGGGCCGGGTGACTACGCCGCTGCGGCCGGGGATGCTCAGGCAGCCCTCGGGGCCGCTCTGCTGGCCGTCCGACTCCACGATGACCGGGTTCACCAATTCCACCAGTCCGTCCCCCACGTCGATGACCACGGCCCGGCGCAGGATGCCCACCTGCGGCGCGGCCAGACCCACGCCGTTGGCGTCGTACATGGTGTCCGCCATATCTTCCAGCAGAATTTTCAGACGCCGGTCGAATTTTTCCACCGGCTTGCAAATTTTGCGCAGCTTGTTGTCCCCGATCTTCACAATTTTCCTCAGCGCCATCGAAAACCTCTCCTTACTCTCTGCCCGCTACATCATGGTGGCGGGGTTCACTTCAACGTAAATATGGCAGCGTTCCGTGCCGGTGGCCGTCAACTCCGACATCAGGCGGAGCAGCGGCGCGGTTTCCGGCTGGTCGAACAGCTTGAGCAGCACATGGTAGCGGTACTGCCCCCGGATGCGCTTGACCGGTGCTTCGTCCGCCCGGATCATCAGCGTCTTTTTCTTCTGCACTGGGTGGCTCAGAAGATAGGTCTGCAGGGTATCGTACAGCCGCTCGGACGTGTCTTTGGCCTCGGCCTCGTCGGGGCTTTCCACCAGCAGACGGCACAGCATGGTAAAGGGCGGATACAGTCCCGCCCGCCGCCGGGAAAACTCCATTTCGAAAAAGGCCCGGTAGTCCTGCTTCGCCGCCGCCTGAATGCAGGGGTTGTCCGGCTTGTAGCTCTGCACGATCACCTCGCCAGGCTCCTGCGCCCGTCCGGCCCGGCCCGCCACCTGCGTAATGAGCTGGAACGTCCGCTCCGCCGAACGGTAATCCGGCAGGTTCAGCGTCATGTCCGCCGCCACCACGCCCACCAGCGTCACCTTGGGAAAATCCAGCCCCTTGGCGATCATCTGGGTGCCAATGAGCACCTGCGCCCGTCCCTTGCCGAACTCGTCCAGCAGGCGGGCGTGGGCGTCCCGGCCACGGGTGGTGTCGATGTCCATGCGGACGGTTTTGACCTGCGGGAAGAGCTTGTGCATCTCCTCCTCCACCCGTTGGGTGCCGCTGCCGAAGTAGCGGATGTACTTGCTGCCGCACTCCGGGCACACCGTGGGCGGCGGCTTGACCGCGCCGCACAGGTGGCAGCGCAGCTGGCCGGGATCGTCCGGACTTTCCCGGTGCAGGGTCATACTCAGGTCGCACTGTTCGCACTTGACCACATAGCCGCAGTTTCGGCAGCTGACGAAGGTATTGTAGCCCCGTCGGTTCAGGAACAACATGGCCTGATGGCCGCTGTCCAGACATTCCTTCAATTTCTGGATGAGCAGCGCGCTGAAGATGGAGCGGTTGCCCGCTTCCAGCTCCCGGCGCATATCCACCACCGTCACCTGCGGCAGCGGCCGGTCGCCCACCCGGCGGGGCATTTCCACCAGCGTGTAATCTCCCCGGCGGGCCATGGCAAAGGAAAGAATGCTGGGCGTAGCGCTGGACAGAATCAGCGTGGCTCCTTCGTTTTCGCAGCGCTGTTTCGCCACCCGGCGCGCGTCGTAGCGGGGATGTTTGTCGCTCAGATAAGTCTGTTCATGTTCCTCGTCGATCACGATCAACCCCAGTTTGTCCACCGGAGCGAAGACGGCGGAACGCGCGCCCACCACGACCCGGGCCTGTCCCGAACGGATGCGCCGCCACTCATCATATCGTTGGCCGTCGGTCAGGCGGCTGTGAAGCACGGCGGTGTTTTCCCCGAAGCGGCTGTGGAACCAGCGCACCATCTGGGGGGTCAAAGCGATCTCCGGCACCAGAATAATCGCGCCCTTGCCTATTTCCAGTGTCCGCTGCACCATGGCCAGATAGACCTCGGTCTTGCCGCTGCCGGTCACGCCATGAAGCAGGAACGCGCCCTCGCCTTTTTCCAGCGAGGGAATCATGCTGTCCAGCGCCTCCCGCTGGTCGTCGGTCAGGGGCGGCGCGACAGTGCGGGCCGGTTCCACCTCCGTATCCGGGGCCCGGAAGACCTCCTTCTCGGTCAGCGTCACCAGTCCCTGCTCCCCCAGCGCTTTCAGCGCGTCCCGGGGATTGGACACCAGCTGGGCCAGCTGGCCGACCCCGTGAGGCTGGCCGTCCTTCAAAAGCCGCAGCACCATGGCCCGCTTGGGCGCCCGCCGCAGCGCGTCCGCCTCCTTCTCCGCGTCCACGCCGGGGCAGAGCACGGCGCAAAGCTCCTTCTTTTGCTGAATGCGCCCGGTGCGCATGGCGGCGGGCAGCATCAGCCGCAGAGTTTCGGACAGGGGGCAGTGATTTTCCTCCGCCAGCTGACGGGCCAGCGTCAGAAGCGGCGGCAGCAGGGCGGGATAATCATCCAGCACCGCCGCCACGGGCCGCAGCTTTTGCAGCGGAACGTCGGCGGGCAGCTCCTCGTCCGAAAGCAGCGCCACCACAAAGCCGTCCACCCGGCGCTTGCCCAGCGGCACGCTGACACGGCTGCCCTGCTCCACCTCCATGCCCTCGGGGATCAGATAGGAAAAGGGACGGTCCACATTGGTATGCACCACGTCAACGATGACCTGTGCGATCATGTCCGCTCCCCCTCTCCTGTGTTTTTACAAGTTTCTTAACGGAAGTACCGATTCCGCGGCCGGGGCACCCGGCTCTTTTTGTGCCGCCCGGTCTTGTGCAGTGCCCGGCGGATGAGGTGAATGATGAGGAAAATGACGGCGAAGGGCGTCAGCACCACCACCGCCAGCTCCACGGACAGGGGCGGCAGCGGATTGGGATCAGCCTTCACCTCGGCCTCGATCTCCTCCAGCGTCAGGGGGGCGTTATCCCGCCGCTGGATGGTGCGCCCGGCGATCAGATCGTAGACCACGGGGCTGCCGCCGTCGGTGGGATAATAGGTCATGGTGCCCATGACTTCGCCCTTTTCAATGGGGGCGGCGAAATCCCGGGTGTATTCGATCAGCACGGTCTGGCTCAGATTGCGGGCCATGGCCTCCAGATCGCTTTTGGTGCCGATGATATTCACCGTGCGGGTGGAGGCCTGCGCCCGCACTTCCAGCGGCAGACGGCCCAAGTCCGCATCGTCCAGCGAGAAGCCGGATGTCTCCACGGTGATGGGATTTTCGTTGTACAGTTCCAGCGGGGTCATGCTGACGAACTGGCTGAAGCCGTATTCCATCAGCTTTTTACTGTCCGACCAACGGCCGGATTTGCTGGTGTAGAACAGTACGGAGATCAGCTCCACCCCGTCCCGCTCCGCCGCGCCCACGTAGCAATAGCCTGCGGCGGCGGTGTAGCCTGTCTTGATACCGATGGCGTCAGGATAATAAGTCGAATTGACCCCCTCCGGGTCGTCCTTGGTGGCCTGATTGGGGTTGATCCAGTTCTCGTTTGTGCCGGTGATCGTCCGTTCCTTACGCACATTGCTGCTGGGCAGGGTATAGGAGAAGGTCTTGGCGATCTGGCGGAAGGTGTCGTTCTGCATGGCGGCCTGAGCGATCTTTGCCATATCCCGGGCCGTGGTGTAATGATTGGGGTCGTGCAGACCGCTGGCGTTGGCGAAGTGGGTGCCGGTGCAGCCGTACATGGCGGCGGCTTCGTTCATCAGGTTGGCGAATTCCGCTTCATTGCCGGAGATCAGCTCGGCGATCAGCTGCGCGCCGTCGTTGCCGGAACGGATCATGGTGGCGTAGAGCAGATCCAGAAAATTGATGGTCTCCCCCACTTGCAGACCGGTAGTGGAGCTGCCCTCCTCCACCTGCGCCGCACTTTCAGTCATGGTGACCTCCTGTGAAAGGTCGCCCATCATCACGCCCAGCAGGGTCGTCAGAATTTTGGTGGTCGAGGCGGGGTACATGGTCTGGTCGGCGTTCTTTTCAAAGATCACGTCGCCGGTGGTGGCCTCAATGAGGATGGCCGCCTTGGCGTAAAGCTGGTCGGCGCTCAGCTCCTCCGGCTTTTCAGGGTCGTAGGGGTCCGCGCTTTTAGACAGGGTAGGCGCTATGTAGGTGTAGCCGTTTCCATCCTCCGCCCGGGCCGCGGGAACAGGCAGCAGCAGTGCCAGACAGAACGCCGCAAACAAAGCGGCAAGCCGTTTTCTTCTTTCTTTCATCCGCCTTTCCCTCCTCTCCGTAAAGGGGATACCAGTGCGCCTCACATCGACCATGCAGTCCGAAGGCCGCAGCATCCGCCAGAGCCTATGACAACACTTTATTATACACGGAATAGGAAATTTGTACAAGCACCGGCCCATCCGGGGGCGGAAGCCGCCCGAAAAGCGAAATTGTACCATCGGTTTAGAATTTTCTGTCTTTTCTGTACCAATTTCATCTTTTCCCACGGTGTTTCCCGTGGTACATTAAAAACAGGCGCTGCCCAAGGCGGCGCAGGAAACGGAGGATTTCCTTATGAAGCTATCCCTTGCCCAAAATATCTGCCGTCTGCGGAAGCAAAACGGCCTGACACAGGAGCGGCTGGCGGAAGCGCTGGGCGTGACCTTCGCCGCCGTGTCCAAATGGGAGCGGGGCGTGGCCACGCCGGACTTAGGCCTGATGGCGGAGCTGGCCAGCCTGTTTTCCGTGTCGCTGGACGCGCTGGCGGGCTTCGAGCTGCAGCAAAGCTCCGCAGAGGCGCTGGCCCGGCGGCTCCTCCATTTGCAGCGGGAAAAACGCTTCGGGGAGGCCGTGTCCGAGGCGGAGGAGGCCCTGCGCCGCTATCCCAACGATTTCCGCGTCGTGTACCGCTGCGGCTCCCTGTACGAGTTGGCGGGGCTGGAGCAGAACCGGCCGGACTGGCTTCGCCGGGGCCGGGATCTGCTGGAGCGCTCCCTTCCCCTGCTATCCCAGAATACCGACCCCGCCGTGAGCGATATTTTCATTCAGTACCATATCGCCCAGTGCTGCCTCAAGCTCGGCGAGGGGGATCAGGCGCTGGAAATTCTGAAAAAGACCAACATCTGCGGCGTTCACAACGCCCTGATCGCCCTGATTTTGAGCAGTGGCCGTCATCCCCTCCGGGAAGCGGAGTCCTATCTGACTAACGCGATTGGCGATCTGACCAGTCTGTCGGTACGGCTGATGACGGCCTATGTCTATTACTATCAACGAAAGGGCGATGACTCGTCCGCTCTGGACGCGCTGCAGTGGCTGTGCCACCTGCTGGATTCCCTAAAGACGGGCCCGGATGCCGTGAGCTATGTGGATAAAATTCTGGCCTGCTGTTGCGCCGAGTGCGCCCATCTTTCCCGGAAGCTGGGGCGGCCAGAGGAGGCAGAGGACTGGCTCCGGCGGGCCTGCCGGATAGGGACGGCCTTTGACGCGGCCCCCACCTACCGGATGGACAGCGTCAAATTTTGTGCGGGAACCGTCTCCGAGGCCACCGTCTACGATGATCTGGGCGAATCGGCGCTGGCCTCCGTGGAGCGGCAACTGACGGAGGGAGACCATGACGACGAGCTGCTGGCCCTATGGCGGCAGCTTTGCGCGGAAGAAGCGCAGAAGGAGGATCGGCCATGAAAAGCCCTGCCTCTATGGCTCAGCCTGACCTGCGGCCCTACACCCGGACGTTTTTCCGGGGCAACCGACTAAATTTTGCTCTGGCCCTGACGGACGTTCTCCTGAGCGCCGCGGCCAATCTGCTGATCTCCTGGCTTCTGCAGCAGATTATGGACTTGATCGGCGGCAGCGGCGCGGGCTGGACGCTCCGTCAGCTGGCGGTCATCGCGGCGGGGCTGGTGGCCGGGGCGGCTGTCTCCTGTCTGTTTTCCTACTTTTTCAAGCCCCGCTTTCTGACTAGGGCCATGGCCCAGTACCGGGAAACTCTGTTTGGACGGCTGATGGAAAAGCCGCTGGCCGCTTTCACCGGGGAAAGCTCTTCCCTGTACCTTTCGGCGTTGACCAACGACCTTTCCGTGATCGAAAAGGGCTGTCTGACGAATCTTTTCTCCCTGACGAATAGCCTGCTGCTTTTCGTGGGTGCCTTTGCCATGATGCTGTGGTACAGTCCCCTGCTGACGCTAGCCGCCGCTTTGCTGGCGCTGCTGCCGGTGACCGCCTCCCTTCTGATGGGCGGGAAGGCCGCCGGGGCCGAAAAGCGGCTGTCCGATCAGAACGAAGCCTGCACGGCTGCGCTGAAGGACGCGCTGGGCGGCTTCTCCGTCATCAAGTCCTTTCAGGCGGAAAAGCAGATGTGCCGACTGTTTGCAGACAGCGTACGCAGCCTGACCAGCGCCCGCTGCCGCAAGGAACGCATCGGCATTCTCATTCAGAGGATGGGCAGTCTGGCGGGCGTAACGACCCAGTTGGGCGTGTTTCTGATAGGCGCGGCGCTGGCCCTGTCGGGGAAGGGGCTGACGGTCGGTACGGTACTGCTTTTCGTACAGCTGATGAACTACGTTATCAGCCCCATCAGCGTCATCCCTGTCTGTCTGGCGGAGCGGAAGGCGGCCCGGGCGCTGATCGCCAAGGCGGCCTCCGCGCTGGAAGCAGCCGGGGAGCCGGAAGGCTCCGTGCAGCTCGGTTCGCTGACACAGGGCATCGAACTTTCCCATCTGGCTTTTTCCTACGAAGATGACAAGCCGATTTTGCGAGACATTTCCTTTTCTTTTGAACCGGGCAAAAGCTACGCCGTTGTCGGCGCATCCGGCAGCGGCAAGTCCACCCTGCTGCACCTGCTGAGCGCCTCCCAGACCGGCTATTCTGGGCAGATTCTTTACGATGGGCAGGAGCTCCGAGACATCCGTCGTTCCTCTCTGTATGACCTGATCTCCGTCATTCAGCAAAACGTGTTCATCTTTAACGCCACCATCCGGGAAAACATCACACTGTTTGCGGATTTCCCGAAAGAAGCGGTAGAGCGGGCCATTCGCCTGTCCGGCCTTTCCGGGCTGATTCGGGAACGCGGGGAGGACTATCTCTGCGGGGAGAACGGAAGCGGCCTGTCCGGCGGCGAAAAGCAGCGCATCTCCATCGCCCGCAGCCTTCTGAAAAACGCGCAGGTACTGCTGGTGGATGAAGTCACCGCCGCATTGGACGCGCAGACGGCTCATCAGGTCTCCCATGCCATTCTGGACTTAAGCGGCATGACCCGCATCGTCGTCACGCACACGCTGGAAGAAAGTGCGCTGCGCCGCTACGACGCGATTCTGGCCCTGCGGGACGGCTCCATCGCGGAACAGGGTTCTTTTGAAGAATTGATGGAACGCCGGGGGTACTTCTATTCGCTGTATACCGTTTCCCAATAAAGCCTCTCGAAAACCCAACCGGGATTCAACCTTTCTCACCCGCCAGGTCATTGCGCCCGGCAGGTTTTGCCGCTATACTGAAAGCCGTTCAGGGAACCCGGGCCCGGACAGAACATCCATCCTGTATGACGGAGGTTTTCTTATGAGTACCCTTGATTTCGGCGGAAGGATCAAGACCCTTCGCCTTTCCAAAAGCATGACGCAGGAACAGCTGGCCCAGCGGCTTCGGGTCAGTCCTCAGGCCGTGTCCAAATGGGAAAACGGCGTTACCCTGCCGGATATTCAGCTGCTGCCCGAGCTTTCCATTCTGCTGGGCGCCTCCATCGACGCGCTGTTTTCCATGACGGACGACAAGCGGATGGAGCGCATCGACAATATGCTCTGGGATCAGCGCTTTCTGTCCCGGGAGGAATTTGAGACCGAGGAGCGTTTTCTGAAGGACAAATGTTTGGAGCCGGACGCACAGGCCCGGGCCACGCTCCTTCTGGCGGAGCTGTACTGCAAGCGCGCCCGGGAATACCGGGAGTTGGCCTCCCCGCTGGCCCGCAAGGCCATCGGTCTGCTGCCCGAATATGACAAGGCCGCCCACACGGCGCTGTTCGAGGCGGAAGGCGGCGTGTTCCCGGACTGGAACGACGTCAACCATCACCGAACCATCGAGTTTTACAAGGATTTCATCGCCCGTCACCCGTTCCAGCGCCGGGCGTACTTCTGGCTGCTGGATCTGCTCATCGACGACGGCCGGTGTCCCGAAGCCCGGAAGTATCTGGAAAAAATGAACCGGCTGGGCGAAAGCTATCATTCTGATCTATATCTGGGCATGATCCTGGAAAAAGAGGGCAAGCCGGAGGAAGCCGCCGCCTGCTGGGAGCGCATGACGCAAAAGGATCCGGACAACTGGCAGAGCTGGTTCGCCCGGGCCAACCGGCTGGCGAAGCGCTGCGCCTATCCGGAAGCCATCGCCCTGTATGAAAAGGCGCTGGCGCTTGCGCCCCGGCCCCGCTTTACCGACCCGGTCAACGCCATCGCCCAGCTGTACGAAATTCAGGGGCAATACGAAAAAGCGGTGGAATTCTATCAGAAGGAGATCGAGATCGTCCGGGAGGACTGGAACGAAACTCAGGGCGAGGCCATCGACGAGCCCCTGCGGAACATCGCCCGGCTGAAAGAGAAAATGATAGAATAGCATCATTTTCTTTCCCCTCTGCGGCGGCTCCTTCTTTTGACCAAGGTGTAAACCCCTCAAAAAGTTTTCAAATGGCAGTTGACGGAAACCCACAGACGCGCTATAATAGATTCATAACTGCTGGCGGCTATTGTATGAAGTAGCCATACGCAGGATGAGCGAGGGGAGGGATAACAAGTGTCCGAGGTACGCATCCGCGAAAACGAATCCCTGGAAAGCGCTCTGAAGCGGTTCAAACGTCAATGTGCTCGCACAGGTGTTCTGGCAGAGGCTCGCAAGCGTGAGCATTATGAGAAGCCCAGCGTGAAACGCAAGAAGAAAGCAGAAGCTGCACGTAAGCGCAAGTACTGATTCCTACGCAACGGAATACACCGCCGTCTTTCTGAGACGGCGGTGTTTTTTGTGTTCCCGCATGCATCCGTCCTGCAGCGGGGATGCCGAAAAAATTTTTCTTTTTTGCCAGCTTTGTCAGCAGTTTTTCCCTTCTGCTCCGTCTATACAGGTGAAAGGAGTTGGTACTGTGCCTTACGGATGCCAATCGGACAGCCGGTCAGAGCTTGACCGGCTCATGGAACAGTACGGCAGCAGCCTTCTGAGGATGAGCGCCCTTTACCTGAAGGACGCATCCCTTGCGCAGGACGCTGTGCAGGAGACCTTCCTCAAGGCTTACCGGCATTTAGGGGATTATCGCGGCGAAAGCTCGGAAAAGACGTGGCTGACGGCCATCTGCGTCAACACGTGCCGGGACATGCTGCGCAACCCGTGGTTTCGCCACAGAAGCCGGACTTCTCTTGATTCGCTGCCCGAAAAGCCTGCCGACTTCGCCTTCCCGGACGGCACCGTGCTGACGGAGGTCATGGGCCTGCCCGCCAAATACCGGGAGGTCGTCCTGCTGCGGTATTATAAGGGGCTGAAGCTGAAAGAGATCGCAAGCGCGCTGCGGTTGTCGGACGGCAAGGTTCGTTCCCGCTTAAATCGGGCGAACACGATCCTGCGGGACAGGCTGAAGGAGTGGTATGACAATGAAGAAGTTTGATTTTCAGGAGCTCGTCGACCAGAACCTTTCCGGGCTCGTCTGGGACGAAGGGAAGCGCCGTACAGTGCTTCAAGCCGTCCGTAAGGAGGAACGACCTGTGAAAAAGCTGTCTACGACTTTTATCCTCATCGCCGCCATCGTCTGCCTCAGCGTCACCGCGCTGGCGGCGGGGCTGGTGTTTTCCAGCCGGGTGGACGCGGCCAAGCTGGCCGAAAAAGCCATGACCGATACCTACGGCGTGACGGATACCATGCTGAGCACCTTCTTTAGCCGCACCGTCAGCGAGACGGCGGACGGCGGCACGACGGTGGTCTATGCCGGCATTGATTTCCTGCGGGACGTGCTGGGCGAATATACGGTCTCCGTGAAGGACGGCGCTGCTGCTGCCCTGTGGAGCCACGACGGCGAAAGCACCTCCGGCCTGTTTGACGCGGAAGCCTGGGGCAAGGAGCAGCTGGAGGAAATGCTGCGCACGGCGGCGGAGCGCCACGACCTCAGCGCGTTTTCCGAAAAGGCGAAGGCCATCGCCGCGAAGCACAAGGCCGCCTCCAGCGAGCTGCCCAAAGGCTCCGCGTGGGAAAAGACCGGCGAAGCGGAAGCCCTCGCGGCGGCCAAGGCTTCTTCCTACAGTGAAGAAGACCTGCTGGCGCTGGCTAAAGACGCGGTGGTCAGCGTCTATCAGCTCAGCGACGAGCAGGCCCAAAGGCTCCAGTTCGTTTTCGAGCTGGAAGACATGGCGGACGATACCGCCGACTATCTGTACTACCGCATGAAGGACGGCAAGCCGGTGCTGACCGTCATGCTCAGTCTGCAGCAGCAGACGTCCGATGACCCGAGCGCCTTCGCGCCCTTCACCGAGCGGGACGGCGTTTACTGGGTGGACGTGAACGTGGAGACCGGCACCATCGAAGACCTGCTGTATGATTCCCAGTTGGGCGGCAACGGCTGACGGGAACGAAAAGCGCCTCCCGCAGGAATTTCCTGCGGGAGGCGTATTTGCATTTTCAATTTTCCCCGTTCAGATCTTCCTCGCGGTAGAACACTTCTGTCAATTCCAGCCCACAGGCCGGGGCGGTCATGCCCAGCTTCAGCCGGTCGCCGGTGCGGAGGGCCTGCTGGAAGCTGTCCTCCGGCAGACGGCCCATACCGACGCCGATCATGGTTCCGGCGATGATGCGCACCATGTTATATAGGAAGGCGTTGCCCTGAATGGTCAGCGTCAGATCGTCGCCCTGCCGGGTCAGCTCCACCTGTTCAATGGTGCGGACGGTGGTCTTGGCCGTGCCGCCCGCCGCCTGAAAGGCAGAAAAGTCATGGGTGCCCAGCAGCGTTTGCAGACTGCGCTCCATGGGTTCCATTTGCAGCGGAACCGGCACGTGGGCGCAGAGATGGCGGTACAGGGCACTGGCGTGGGGCGCGTTGTGGATGCGGTAGGTATACCGCTTGCCCGCCGCGTCAAACCGGGCGTGAAACGCCGCCGGGACGTACCGTCCGTCCAGCACGCGAATGTCTGCGGGCAGACAGGTATTCAGCGCAAAGGGGAATTTCTCTGGCGGAATGCGGCTGGCAGTATCGAAATGCACCCGCTGCCCCAGCGCGTGAACGCCCGCGTCCGTCCGGCTGGAGCCGGTCACGGTCAGGGTTTTCTCGCCGGTCAGCTTCCGCAGGGCTTCCTCCAGCACCTGCTGCACCGCCAATGCGTTCTGCTGGCGCTGCCAGCCCGCGTAGGCCGTGCCGTCATAGCTGACAGTCACAAGCACCCGGCTCTTGCCCTCCGGACAGCAGCCCTTGATCAGGGGCGGCAGCTGGGTCATAGCAGATTCCACCTTCTGCACAGAATGGTCAGAAGCAGCGCCGCCACCGTCACCAGTGAGGCCTGCCAGTCGATCTTCTGAAAATGCAGCACCCGGAGCCGGGTGCGGCCCTCGCCGCCGTGATAGCAGCGCGCCTCCATGGCCATGGCCAGCTCTCCCGCCCGGCGGAAAGCGCTGACGAACAGCGGCACCAGCAGGGGCACCATGGCCTTGGCCCGCTTGATGAGATTGCCGCTTTCAAAATCCGCGCCCCGGGCCATCTGGGCTTTCATGATCTTGTCGGCTTCCTCGATCAGGGTGGGGATAAAGCGCAGGGCGATGGTCATCATCATCGCCAGCTCGTGAGCAGGAAAATGCAGCTTGCTCAAGGGCTTGAGCAGCGTCTCCATACCGTCGCACAGGGAAATGGGCGACGTGGTCAGCGTCAGTACCGAGGTACCCGCCACCAGGAAGATCAACCGCATACAGAAGTGCACGGCGGTGATCAGCCCTTCCCGGGTGATGCGCACCACGCCCCAGCTGACCAGCACCGTTTCGCCGCTGGAAAAAAACAGGTTCAGCACAAACGTCAATATCAGCAGAAAACGCAAGGGCTTCACGGTTTTCAACAGCTGCGCCGCTTTCAGGCCCGACATTTTGGCGCACAGGATGAGAAACGCCAGCGGAATGACGTACCACACCGGGTTGGACACGCAGAAGATCATGGCGATATAAACGATGGTCAGCAGGATCTTCGTCCGGGGGTCCAGCTGGTGAACCAGGGATTTTCCCGGCAAATACTGCCCCAGCGTAATGTCCTTCAGCATGTTTTTTCCTCCTTCCGGGGAAGCTTCAGCAGCGCCTCGGCCACCTCCGCCGGGGTGTACAGATCGGCGGGCAGGGGGTAGCCCTCCGCGATCAGCTGCTGCGTCAGCTCCGCCGCCTGAGGAATGCCCAAACCGATGGAATGCAGCAGCTCCCGGTGCTGGAACACTTCCCGGGGCGTGCCAGTCAGCACCATCCGTCCCCGGCTCATGACCACCAGCCGGGTCGCCAGCGAGGAAATATCGTCCATATTGTGGCTGACCATGACCACCGTCAGTCCGCCCGCGGCGTGCAGCTCCCGGATCATACCCAGAATGCTGCGCCGTCCGGCAGGGTCCAGTCCGGCGGTGGGCTCGTCCAGAATCAGTGTTTTAGGCCGCATGGCCAGTACGCCCGCGATAGCCACCCGGCGCATCTGGCCGCCGCTGAGTTCAAAGGGCGACCGCTCCGCGATATCCTCATAAACGAGCCCCACTTCCTGCAGGGCATAGCGGACGCGTTCGTCCACCTCCTGCTCGGAAAGGCCCAGATTCTTCGGGCCAAAGGCTACGTCCTTGGCGACGGTCTCCTCAAACAGCTGGTACTCCGGGTACTGGAACACCAGTCCCACCCGGCGGCGCACCTCCAGCAGGCTCACGTCTTTTTCAGTAATGTCCAGCCCATCCACCACCACCTTGCCGGAGGTGGGCTTGAGCAGGCCGTTCAAATGCTGCACCAGCGTGGTCTTGCCGGAGCCGGTGTGGCCCAGCAGACCGATCAGTTCGCCGTCCTCGATGGTCAGGCTCACGTCCTCCAACGCCGTGGCGGCAAAGGGACTGTCCGTCATATAGGTATGGGTCAGATGCTCTACTTGGATGGGCATAGTACGTCTTTCAGCTCCTTTACCATGTCGCTGACGGTGAGAATCCCTTCCGGGAGAGGCAGTCCCTTGTCCCGCAGGGTCTGGGCCAGTTCGGCCATGGGCGGCACGTCCAGCCCCAGCGCCTTGATCTCCTCCACCCGGGAGAACACCTGCCGGGGCGTGCCTTCCATCGCCACGGAACCGTCGTTCATGACTACCAGCCGGTCGGCAACGGCGGCTTCTTCCATAAAATGGGTGATCCAGACCACGGTCATGCCTTTTTCCCGATTCAGCTTGCGTACGGTCGCCAGCACCTCCGCCCGGCCGGAAGGGTCCAACATGGCGGTGGCTTCGTCCATGATGATGAGTTCAGGCTCCATGGCCAGCGCGCCCGCGATGGCCACCCGCTGCTTCTGGCCGCCGGAAAGCATGTGGGGCGCGGTCTCGGCAAACTCGCTCATGCGCACGGCGCTGAGGGCCGCCTCCACCCGGCGGACCATTTCGTCCTGCGGCACGCCCAGGTTTTCCAGCCCGAAGGCCACATCCTCCCGCACCACGTTAGCCACGATCTGGTTATCCGGGTTCTGGAATACCATGCCCGCATGGCGGCGAATATTCCAGACCCTTTCCTCCGTTAGGGTGTCCATGCCGCACACCAGCACCCGGCCCTCCGTGGGCAGGAACAGGGCGTTCATCAGCTTGGCCAGCGTGCTCTTGCCCGAGCCATTATGGCCCAGCACCGCCACAAAGCTGCCCCGCTCCACCTCCAGCGTTACGTGGCTGACGGCGGGCCGTGCGTCGGGTTCGTATTGATAGCTCACGTCCTCCATCCGAAGGGGAAGGACGTTCGGTTTCTGCTCCATAGGGCTTTTCTCCTTATTCAGGGAATCAGTTAGGATGCGCAAAAAGCGCGTCTCATTATAGCGCAGGAGCGGGGGAAGGTCAAACATATCTCCGCAGCTAAAAAAACTTTCCGTCAAATTCCGGGCTTTTCTTTTGCCGAAAAAGGGAGTATACTAGTCTTGATTACCTTGAGAGGGGGTTCTTTCATGACGGAAAACGGAACCACCAAATTTACGCCCGTTATGGAAGGCGCACGGGATGCGGGAGCGATCCTGAACCATGTGTACCGAGCGCTGCAGGCCAAGGGCTACGATCCCGTCACCCAGATCGTCGGCTATCTGATCTCCGGCGATCCTACCTATATCACTAGCTATGGGCAGGCCCGCAGCATGATCTGCCGTCTGGAACGGGACGAGATCATGGAGGAGCTGGTTCGGGTGTACCTGAAAGGACTGGACGGCTGATGGGACGCGTGATCGCTTTGGATGTGGGCGACGTGCGCATCGGCGTGGCCGTGACCGATCCCACGGGAACCATCGCCCAGCCGCTGGAGGTATACAAGCGGGTCGGCTACGGGCCGGACTGCCGGTATGTACAGGAGCTTTGCCGCCGTTTCGACACCGCGACGGTGCTGCTCGGGCTGCCGCTGAATATGGACGGCACCCGGGGCGGACAGGCGGAGAAGGCGCAGGCTTTCGGCAAAGTGTTGTCGGACGCCGGGCTGGACGTGCGCTATCAGGACGAACGAATGACCACCGTCACCGCCGAGCGGGTGCTGATCTCCGGCAGCGTCCGCCGGGAAAACCGGAAGCAATACGTGGACAAGCTGGCCGCGGCGGTGATCCTGGAACAATGGCTGGCCTCGCAGAGCGGGGCGGCGGAAAGAGGAATGACTTATGGCGAATGAAGAAAACAACAATCTGGTGCAGCTGCAGGATGAAAACGGCAACGACCTGAACTTTGAACACCTGATGACGCTGGAGCATGAAGGCAGCTACTATGTGCTGCTGGAGGCCACCGAGGATATGGACGACTGCAAGGAAGGCGAAGCCATCATCCTGAAGATCATCCGGGACGAAGACAGCGACGAGGACGTTTACGCCACCATCGAGGACGAGGACGAATTCAACGCCGTGTTCGAAAAGTGCATGGCCGCCATGGAAGAAGAAGACGCCATGGCCGACGCACTGGAGCTGGAACCCGACGAAGACGAGGGCGACGAGGAGTAAGCCATGCCGAGACTGCTGGGCGAACGCATTCAGCTGCGGGAATATCAGGCGGACGATCTGGAAGCCATCCGCCAATGGGTCAACGACGAGTCCACCACCTGCTTCCTTTCCACGGCCTACTGGCCGCCCCAGACCATGGTGGATACGGAAGAATTTCTGCAGCGGATGCTTCAGAGCAGCCACAACTCCTTTAATTTCGTCATTGCAGACCGGGAAAGCGGACGCTATCTGGGTCAGCTGGACATGTTCACCGTGGACTGGCGGCTGCGCTGCGGCAAGCTGGGCATGGTGATCGCCGGGGCGGAAAACCGGGGCCGGGGCCTTGGCACGGAAGCGCTGCTGCTTCTGGAAAAGCACGTTTTCCTGACGCTGGGACTGGAGCGGCTGGAGCTGGAGGTCCGCATGGACAACGCCGCCGCCCGCCGCTGCTATGAGCGGGCCGGTTTTCAGCTGGAAGGCGTGAAGCGCCACGCGTTTTTCGCAAACGGAACCTTCTGCGATGTGGGGATCATGAGCATCCTCCGGGAGGAGTACGGCCGGTAACGCGGTTCAGTTCAAATGCATATTCTACACCATCCCTTGTTTTTCGGCTTTCGCCGTTTCGAGGGATGGCGTTTTTTCGGCCTGAAAGCCGCCTACGGGAGGCAGTATTGACTTTCAGGCCAAAAATCGGATAAAATAAAGCTTCGGAGGCGGCTAGCTCTCCGTGATATTGGAGGAAACGGTTCCATGGGAAAAATTGTGGTCAAATTCGGCGGCAGTTCCCTGGCGGACGCAGCTCAGTTCCGAAAAGTGCGTGATATTATCCGAATGGATCCGCGCCGCTGCTACGTGGTGCCCAGCGCGCCCGGGCGGCGTTTTCCGGAGGATGAAAAAATCACCGACCTGCTCTACCAGACCTACCGCGCCCAGCGAAACGGCGAAAACATCGAGCCGATTTTTCGCCGGATACGGGAGCGCTATCTGTCCATCGCGGAAGAACTGGGGCTTTCCTTCCCCATCGCCCGGGAGCTGGACGAGGTGGAACGGCTCATCCGGGAAGGGGCCAGCGAGGATTTCTGCGCCAGCCGGGGCGAGTATCTCAACGGTCTGCTGCTGGCGGACTATCTGGGCTTTGCCTTTCTGGATCCCAAAGATCTGGTGTTTTTCAACGACGACGGCACATTTGACAGCGAGCGCACCAACGATGTGATGGCCGAGAAGCTGAAAGCCGTGCCTCAGGCCGTGATCCCCGGTTTTTACGGCAGCATCCGGGGCGGCGAAGTCCACACCTTTTCCCGGGGCGGCAGCGACATTTCCGGCTCCATCGTGGCCCGTGCCGCCTATGCGGAGATGTATGAAAACTGGACGGACGTGAACGGCTTTCTGATGGCCGACCCCCACATCGTGCCCAACGCCCGGCCCATTCGCCACATCACCTACCGGGAACTGCGGGAGCTGAGCTATATGGGCGCGACCGTGCTCCACGAGGACAGCGTATTTCCCGTCCACCGGGCGGGCATCCCCACCAACATCCGCAACACCAACGCCCCGGAGGAGATCGGCACCATGATCACCCACGGCGCGGTGGAGGAACCTAACCCCTATGTCATCACCGGCATCGCGGGGCGGCTTGGCTTCAGCGTCATCTCTGTGGAAAAGGCCATGATGAACGGCGAGGTGGGCTTCGGCCGCAAGGTGCTGCAGGCGGTGGAGGAGTTCGGCCTGTCCTTTGAGCATATGCCCACAGGCATCGACACCATGTGCGTGGTGCTTTCCACTGCCGAACTGGAGCCGGTGAAGGAACAGCTGACCCGGCGCATCTGGGAAACCACCAACCCCGACACCCTGACCATTCACGATAACATGGGCATCATCGCCACCGTAGGCCGGGGCATGGTCCACAACCCCGGCACCGCCGCCCGGCTGTTCACCGCGTTGAGCCGCTATCACATCAACGTCCGCATGATCGACCAGGGCAGCAGCGAGTTGAGTATTCTGGTGGGCGTGGACAGCGGAGAATTTCAGCAGGCCATTCTGGCCATTTACGACGAATTTGTTTCGGAATGATCGTCTTTTTCCACAAAGGAGCGATGAAGGTGCATTCATGTTTCCGGCACGATCATTGGCAAAGCAAGGCACACCGCGCATGGTTTTTCCTGTGCGCGGTGTGTTTGGCGTTTTACGGGGCCTATGTGCTTTATTTCAGCCAGAGCGCGTTCCTGACCGGGGGCGTACAGACCGCCGCGGCGGTTCTCTGGTTCCTGCTTTTCAGCGCGGGGCTGTTTCTTCTGTTCCTGTGGGCCTGTCCCCGGCTGCGGCCCGCGGCGGTTCAGCAAAAGGACTCCTTTGACCTGCCGGTGTTCCTTGGCAGCGCCGCTCTTGCTCTTTTCGTGCTGGGGTTCGCCTTTCTCGGCTGCTATCCCGGCGGGGTCAGCTACGACGCGGCCAACCAGTGGGAGCAGGCCCAGAGCGGCCAGTTCAACAACTGGCACCCGGTGTTCCATACGCTGCTGATCTGGCTGGTGACGCGGGTGTACAACCATTACAGCTTCGCGGTGCTGGTGCAGATCGTGTGCTTCTCGCTGGCGCTGGGCTACGCCGCCGCATCTGTGCGCCGCACCGGCGCGCCCCGCTGGCTGTGCCTTTCATGCGTCTATCTGACGGCGCTGATGGAGCCCGTGCGCAACACGATGATGTACGTCGGCAAGGACAACGCCATGACCATCGGCTGTCTGCTACTTTTCGGGCAGACGGTTCAGCTGATCCGCACCCGGGGCGCATGGCTTTCCAAAACCTGCCACGCCCTCTGCTTCGGGCTGGCGTTGGCCTTTACCACGCTGGTGCGGCAGAACGGCTTCCTGCTGACCCTCCCGTTGGGGCTGCTGGCCGCCGGGTGCTATTTCCGCAGACAGAAAAAAGGTGTGCTGACGGGCGCGCTGTGCTGCCTCGGCTGTCTTGCGCTGATTCAGGGCGGGCTGTACAGCCGGCTGGACATCGTCTATCCCGACAACACGCTGGAAGAGGCCGTGGGCCTGCCCATGACCCTGCTGTGCAACGCCCGCCAGCGGGAGCCGGAGCTTCTGGACGGCGAGACCCGGGCGTTTCTGGACACGCTGGCCGACGAGGACGGCTGGCAGAACACCTACCGCCGGTCGGACTATAATTCCATCAAGTTCACATTCTTCCGGGAAAAGATTCAGTCTCAGACGATGACGAGCCTGCTTTCCATGGCCGCCCGGACGGCGGCGGCGGATCCCCGGCTGGCCTTCGAGACCTTCAACGAGGTCACCGGGCTGGTATGGGATGTATCGGGGCAGGATCGCAGCTACCAGCGGGTGACCAATTCCGGCGATCTGGACGTCGCTCAAAAAGCACCCCACCAATTTCACGCCGTCGGTCAGGCCGTGACGGACCTTCTGTCCGCGCCGCTGGAATTTCTTCCCCTGCGCTGGCTGAGCCGAAACACCGGCGCGCAGCTGCTGCTCCTGCTGCTCGCGACCCTGTGGGCGCTGTACCACGGCGGCACGGAAAGGCTTTTGCCGGTCTTTCCCCTCCTGTGCTACTGTCTGGCCACCATGCTGCTGCTCTGCGGGCAGGACGCGCGGTTCTTCTCCTTTGTAGCGGCTCTGACGCCCCTGTGCCTGTGCGCCCAGCGGTTCCTGCCATTTCCCGAAAAAACCAGCTTTTCTGCCAAAACTCCCGAAAAGAATCATGAAAAAAGCGTAACAAAGTTTTCTTAATTGCTTGCGTTATTCTTTACATTTATGTTACAATTATGGCTATCCTTGGGTATTTCCGCCGGAAGGAGGCAAACTGGCTATGGACAGGCCCCACGAAATGGTTCTTCGGCTGTCGGCGCGGCAGGAGGACTGGCTGATCGCCCGCATGGCCCTGAGCGGTCTGGGTATGCTGGCGGGGCTGGACGCTGATCTGATCGGCGACCTGCAGACTGCCGTCAACGAATGCTGCGACTGCCTCCTTCATCAGACCACCACCCCCGAAATGCTGGTACTCAGCGCCCGGGCGGAAAAAGGACGGCTGCAATTCCGCTTTTCCGCCGAAGGGGAAGCAGGACAGGGCCCGGCGGATGCGCTGGACGCGGAGATCGCCCGCTGCGTGCTGGAAACGCTGCTGCCGGAAGTCCGTCTGGAGACCGACGAGCACGGCGTGTACGGCATTTGCGGTTCTCTGGCAGAGTAGGCGGTGGCTCCGATGAAAAACGAGCAACTGTCACAGGGACTGCACGAATATGCCCAGACCCGGGATCGGGAGCTGCGTGACCGTCTGTTCGAGGGGCTGCTCCCGCTGTCGAAAGCCATTGCCGCCAAGTTCACCGGTCGGGGCATGCCCCGGGAGGATCTGGAGCAGGTGGCGGCCATGGGACTTCTGAAGGCGCTGGAACGCTACGAGCCAGACCGGAACCTGCGCTTCGTTACCTACGCGGTGCCCACCATCACCGGCGATCTGCGCAATTATCTGCGGGATAAGGGCAGCATGGTGCGTGCTCCCCGGGACGCACGGCAGCGGCTGTACCAGATGGCCCGGCTGCAGGAGCGCTTCGAGCAGGAGCACCTGCGCACCCCCAGCGCCATGGAGCTGGCGCAGGAAATGGGCATTACTCCCGAGGAAATGATCGCCCTCATCAATCTGAAACGGCAGACGGAAGTGGTATCGCTGGACGCGCCGGTGGACGAGACCGGCGAGACCGGGCTGGCCGATCTTTTGGGCGAGGATGACCCGGAGCTGGAGCGTCAGGAACGCAGCCAGTGGATGGAATGGATCCTGAGCCGCGTGACCCCGCAGGAAAAACAACTCTTGCTCCTGCGCTATGAGGAGCGGCTGGGCCAGCGGGAGACGGCCAAACGGATGGGCGTTTCCCAGATGCAGGTTTCCCGCATGGAACGCCGGGTGCTGGAACGTCTGCGCACCATGGAGGGCGCCCGCTGACCGGCGGCGCGCCCCACTGAAATACGATCGAATTCACAGAAGGAGGGAGAACGGCGATGCAGCAGGATCCGGATTTCTACAATCAGGGCGGAGCGCCCGCCGGCTTTTCGCCCAACGCCGTTCCGCCCCAGAATGGTCAGCCCGCAGGCGGAACCTTCGCGCCCCCCTACGGCGCAGTTCAGCCCGGTGCTTCTGTGCCGCAGGGCCAGCCTTTTGATTATACGCAGCAGATGCCGCCGGTCATGCCGGGGTATGGGGATTTTTCCCAGCAGCCCCAGCAAATGCCGCCCTTTCAGCAGCCGGGAGCCTTTGTGCCCCAAGGCGGCGTATACGGTCAGCCGGTGCAGGACTTCGGCCAGCAGCCCATCATGCAGCAGCCGGATCTTTCCCAGCCCATGCAGGGCGGAGCCTTTGTGCCGCCCAATATGCCCCCGCAGATGCCCCCCATTCAGCCCAACCCCTACAATCAGCCGGGGAAGAAGTTCAAGAAGCCGAAAAAGCCCCGGAAACCGGGCGGCGGAAAACGGGTGTTGGCGCTTCTTCTGGGCGCGGCCATCATCGGCGGCGGCGTTTATGCCTACAGCCGCTTCGGCTCCGGGCAGCGGACCGCCACCGCTACGGTAAAGGCCAGTTCCATCGGCACCACCTATACCGGTGACGCGCTGATCGTCCGAAACGAGACGGCCTTTGACGACGAGGGCGTTCAGTCCATCGAATACGTAGCCCAGGAGGGCAGCGTGGTCTACAGCGGCGATATTCTTTGCTACGTGTATTCCACCGGCTACAGTACCGCCGAAATGACCGCCCTGCAGAACGACCGGGACGCCATCAACGACTATCAGCAAAGCCTTCTGGCCAGCGAAACGGACTTTGACCAGCGCATGGAGCGACTGGAAAACGAGGTGCTGGAGCGGGGACTGGAGGTGCGCAGTCTGGTACACGGTGCCCGGGGCAACCTGACCAATCAGGAGCAGATTCTGGCCACGGCCATCACCCAGCGGCAGGACTACTTCCGCACCAAATATTCCACCGATATGCGCCTGAACCGTCTCTACGACGACGAAGCCACGCAGGAAAAACGCATCGAAAGCTGGATCAAGCCCAAGCGGGCCATGCAGCAGAGCATCGTCAGCTTTTACACCGACGGCTTCGAATACGCGCTGACCCCCAGCGCCTATGAAAGCTACACGCCCTCTCAGGTGCGTTCCATGATCAACGGCGTGAAGCCCGACCGTGGCACCGCCGCGAGGGGCCGCACCGACCTGTACCGGCTGGTGAAGGAAGGCAACTACGCCGTCCTGATGCTGGTGAAAAACGACACGTGGAGCCCCCGGGACGGGGACACCTACAAGCTGGTGCTGGAACAGTTTTCCAGCACGGTGGTGGACGCGCAGGTGCTGTCCTCCACCCGTTCCGGCGGTGAGCTGCTGGTTCGACTGGCTGTGCTGGGCGATGTGTCCGATGTGCTGTATATGCGCACCTGCCGGGCTCAGCTGGGCGAATATGTGGATTGCATGGAGGTGCCCTCCCGGGCGCTGTACACCCAGAACGACGCGGTGGGCGTGGTCATCGTCACCGAGTCCGAGCCTCTGTTCGTGCCGGTGACGGTGCTGCGGGAAGAAGGCGGCAAGGCTTACGTCACTTCCATCCGAACCGGCTACCTGACCGACGGCATGACCGTGCGTCTGTTCTGACCGATCCACCAAATTTCAAAGGGAGGGAGAAACCATGGATTTGCAGACGGCTCCGGCCGTTCATCCGCCGCTTCTGGACAGTGTGACGGAAGAAACGCTGCGCCGGAATGTGGCAAAAGTACTGGAAACGCTGGCGGAAAACCGTTATCAGGACTCTCCTCCCGCCAAGCTGGTGGCCGTGACCAAAACCGTCACGCCCCGGGTCATCAACCTCCTCAAGCCCATGGAAATTTGGGATATCGGCGAGAACCGGGCGCAGGTGGCCCTGCCCAAACTTCCCGAAATTTCCCCGGAATTTCATTTACACTGGATCGGAAGGTTGCAAACCAACAAAGTTAAATATATAATAGATCATGTATGCCTGCTCCACGCGCTGGATCGGATGGATTTGGCGCAGGAGATCGACCGCCGCGCCGGGCAGCGGGGACGGGCGCTGCCGGTGCTGGTTCAGGTCAACATTGCGCAGGAGCCCCAGAAGGGCGGTATGCCTGTGGAGGAGGTTCTCCCGTTTCTTCGGAAAATGCGGGATTTTTCCGGTCTGCATGTAGAAGGGCTGATGAGCATCATGCCCCAGTACGCCGGAGAGGACGAACTGCGCGGGCTGTTTCGCGGAATGCGCCGTTTATTTGACCAGCTTCGGGACGAGGCTCTGCCCAACGTGGAAATGCGGGAGCTTTCCATGGGGATGTCCCGGGATTATCGGATCGCCGCCCAGGAGGGCGCGACCATGGTGCGCGTAGGCACGGCGCTGTATCAGGACTGAGCATTGCACCGGCAATGATTCCAGGGGGGTTTTGAACATTGGGTATCTTTCAGAAGGTGAGCAGCTGGCTGTCGGAAAAGAGCGACCGGCTCATTCGCGGCAGCGCGGATCACGAAAGCGGCTATTATGCTTCCCGGGACGCGCAGGACGCTTACGGCGGCGCGACCATCGAGGATGAGATGAGTCAGGCGGCCGGGGAAACCTCCGAGCGCCGGGAACCGCTGGATCCCTTTGGACGCGGCGAGGGCGAATACGGCGGACGGGTTCCCTACCGCAGCAAGCGCGATCTGGAAATGGAAGCCTACCAACAGCAGCAGGCCGCTTATGAGCAGCAGAAGCAGGCGGCGGCGCAGGCCGCAGCCCAGCAGCGCGCTCAGGCGCAGAAGCAGCCCATGCAGCAGGCGGCTCCCGCACAGCAGGGAATGGCCCCCAACGGCTATGCGCAGGGTTATGGCCCGGTGAACGGCAACGTGGTCATGTTCCCCGGGATGCAGCAGAACCCCGAAGGCATGGCTTATACCCACGTGGAATATGTGGTGCTCCTTCGCAGCCGTAACGAATGCAAGGACGTCATCGGCTATATCAAGACCAACGCTTCCGTGTTCCTGAACATGGAGTTTATCGCCAGCGACAGCGAACGGCAGCGCTGTGTGGACATGCTCAGCGGCGCGGCCTATACGCTGGGCTGCGCGCTGAACAAAATTTCGCCCCGGGGCATTTACCTTATCTCCGCCCCCACGGTGAAGGTGGTGCTGGATTCCGCCATGCAGAAGGCTGCAGCGGCTCCTGAAGCGCAGGGTTACGCCCGTCAGCGCTACGAGCAGGAGGGCTACTCCGCCGGTTACGCGCAGGCGCAGCAGAGTCAGCAGTCCGCCGCCGGTTATCAGCAGCAGGCACAGCGATCCAGCGGCAGCTATCAGCAGCCCGCTCAAAATTATCAGCAAGCCCAACAGTCCGCTTCCTATGAGGCTCCGCAGCAGCCCGCACCCCGAACCTTCAGCACCGAATCCCCCACGGCCCGGTTCTTTGCGCAGGGCACCCAGCGGAATCACCCCATCAGCATGGCCTCCGCCGTGGCGGGCAGCTTCACCGGCAATTACGCCGCCACTGGCACCGCCGGACAAGTCTCCGGCCGCTACCGTGCGGTGGATTATCCCCAGTGATCACAGGAGGCGCGTTCCATGCTATCCACGCTCTTCGGTATCCTGATTCTCTTCCTGCAGGTCGTCAGCACCGCGCTGCTGATCTATTGTCTGCTTTCCTTCGTGGCCCCGGGCAGCCGGGTGATGGAGTTTCTCCGTCCCTACATGGAGGGAATCCTGAACCCCTTCCGGCAGCTTCTGTTCAAGTGGTTCCCCAAGCTGATGAACTCCCCCTTTGACTTTTCCCCGCTGGCGGTGTGGCTGGTGATCGATATTCTTCTTCAGCTGCTGCGTATGCTTCAGCGGGCGCTGTAAGTCCATGCGGGAAGAACAAAGCGAGGAACTGCTGCGCCGCCGCTTTCAGGAGCTGGCCGAGCGCAGTTTTCGACAGGACAGGCCGCTGTTCACTGGCTTTCTTTCCCCGGCTGAAGCGCAATGGGCTTTAACAGCCGGAAAAAAGGCGCAGGTCTTCACAGTGCTGAACGGCGGCTATCCGGACGCAGAGCGGGTGATCGCCTGCTTTTCCCCGGAGGATGAAGTTCCCGAGTTTCCCATGGATGCGCTGGAGCTCCGCTGGCCCCACCAGAGTGCGCCCGCTCACCGGGACATTCTGGGCAGTGTGATGGGGCTGGGCTTGGAGCGGCACTGCATTGGCGACATCGTGCTGGAAGCGGAGCGGGCCATCCTGTTCTGCGAGCACAGCATGGCGGAGCATCTGCGGGACAGTCTGCTTTCCGCCGGTCGAATCTGCCTTCAGACGGCGCTGTTATCGGAGCTGCCCGAACTGGCTCCCCCGGAAGGAACAGAGTGGCGCGACACCGTCGCCAGCCCGCGGCTGGACGCGGTGGTAGCCTCCGGCTGCCGCCTGTCCCGATCCAAAGCCGCCGATCTCATCAACGGCGGTCAGGTGAAATTGAGGCATCTGCCCACGCAGCGCACAGACGCGCAGGTGGAAGCAGGTGACATGATCTCCGTGCGGGGCTTCGGCCGTCTGCAGGTTCAGGAGATCGGCTCCCCCACCCGAAAAGGACGTTATCCCCTCAAAATGCTTCTCTTCGGAGACAAGCGAAATCCATAAAGCCCAACGCATGAAAGGAGCGACCCACATGGCCATCACGATCGACGATATTTACGACAAAGAGTTTGCCCTCAAGGGCGGCGGATACGACCGGGACGATGTAGACCAATTTCTGGACGAGATCTGCGACGAAATGACCAACATGCAGGAGAAGATCACCTCTTTGGAGAGCGACCTGCAGAAGGCTCAGGACGAGCTGAAGGCCGCCCGCGAAGCGGTAAAGCCCGCGCCCGTGGCGCAGGCCCAGCCTGTAGAAACGCCCATCGCCAAGACCAGCTCCACGCTGGAGAGCATTCTGCTCAGCGCCCAGCGTCTGGCGGATGAGGAAGTGGAGAAGGCCAAGGAAAAGGCCGCACAGATCATCAAGGATGCGGAGGATCAGGCCAGCCGTCTGGTGGACGACGCGCAGGAGGAAAAGGAAACCCTGACCAAAAACATGGATACCCTCCGCGCCGCCGCAGCCGACTACCGCAAGTCCTTCCAGGAGCTTCTCAAAAAATATCAGGACATGCTGGACTCCGACCAGCAGCAGGGCTGAAGCCCTGCACCCATCTCTGCGCGGCCTTGCCGCGCAGGGGCGTAGAGGAACATGCCAGTTGGCCGGGGTTTTACCGCCGCTCGGCAACGGGTCTCGCGGCTCGCGAGTCTGGTGTGGTTTCCCGCCAGTTGAATAGAAAAGACTGCCGTCGGGCGACAGGCCCTCCGGCTTGCCCAAAAGGCCAGTGTGGACTTGAACCCACGCTGGCCTTTTGCATTACAAAAATATTCAATTTGCACCGAAACATGCCAAGCGGCGCTGATTGAGTAGGCATAGTGCCAACCGTAGTGGAAAAAAATCAAGTCCGTTTCCCTATGCAGCGAGGCCACCCAAGCTGCAACGTAATATCCCAACTCGCGTTGGCTGAGTCTGCCCAACGCCAACTGCGGGGGAGCAGAGCGGCGATAGGCAGCGGAGGGAAAAAGGCCCGC
>ERZ772883.515-NODE-515-length-39691-cov-5.690433_pt1 | contig 39691 bp, 39 predicted proteins | sample MGYA00580575_ERZ772883 | MGnify/ENA primary metagenome ERZ772883 (study PRJEB29015, sample SAMEA2737666) | human gut metagenome | biome: human gut; feature: human-associated habitat; material: faeces | place: China | collected 2012 ...
CAAGAACTTCACCCGTCAGCTCAAGATGCTCGGCTACGGCTTCGACTGGGACCGCTGCGTCGACACGACCGACCCGAAGTACTACAAGTGGACGCAGTGGATATTCCTGCAGATGTTCAAGAAGGGGCTTGCGTACAAGACCACGATGCCTGTCAACTGGTGCACCAGCTGCAAGTGCGTGCTGGCAAACGAAGAGGTCGTCGAGGGCGTGTGCGAGCGCTGCGGCTCGCCCGTCGTGCGCAAGGAAAAGAGCCAGTGGATGCTCGGCATTACCAAGTACGCCGACAGGCTCATAAACGATCTGGACGATCTGGACTACATTGAGCGCGTCAAGATCCAGCAGAAGAACTGGATAGGCCGCTCCACCGGCACTGAGGTCACTTTCAAGACCAATGTCGGCGACGACGTCACCGTTTTCACGACCCGTGCCGACACGCTCTTCGGCGTGAGCTACATGGTCATTTCGCCTGAGCACCCGCTGCTCGACAAGTGGAAGGACAGCATCGCAAACTGGGGCGAGGTCGAGGCATATAAGGAAGCGGCTTCCCGCAAGTCAGACTTCGAGCGCGGCGAGCTCAACAAGGACAAGACCGGCGTGCGCCTTGACGGCATCGAGGCCATCAATCCCGTGAACGGCGCGCCCGTTCCGATGTTCGTCTCCGACTACGTCCTCATGGGCTACGGCACCGGTATCGTCATGGGCGTTCCGGGTCACGACCAGCGCGACTGGGACTTCGCAACGAAGTTCGGCCTGCCGATCATCGAGGTTGTCTCCGGCGGCGACGTCACTAAAGAAGCCTTCGTCGCAAAGGACGACAGCGCGATAATGGTAAACTCGGGATTCCTCAACGGGATGACCGTCAAGGAAGCTATTCCCGCGATGCGCGAGTACGCTATCGAGCACGGCTGGGGCAAGGAGAAGGTCAACTACAAGCTGCGCGACTGGGTCTTCTCCCGTCAGCGCTACTGGGGCGAGCCGATACCCCTTGTCAACTGCCCGAAGTGCGGCTGGGTGCCGCTGCCCGAGAGCGAGTTGCCGCTGGTGCTGCCGCAGGTGGAATCCTACGAGCCGACCGACGACGGCGAATCCCCGCTGAGCAAGATGACCGACTGGGTCAACACTACCTGTCCCTGCTGCGGAGGCCCTGCAAAGCGCGAGACCGACACCATGCCTCAGTGGGCAGGGTCGAGCTGGTACTTCCTGCGCTATATGGATCCGCACAATGACAATGAGCTTGTCAGCAAGGACGCTGAGGAATACTGGGGTCCGGTAGACTGGTATAACGGCGGCATGGAGCACACCACGCTCCACCTGCTCTACAGCCGCTTCTGGCACAAGTTCCTGTACGACATCGGCGTCGTGCACACCAAGGAGCCTTACGCCAAGCGCACCTCCCACGGCATGATCCTCGGCAAGAACCCGCACTACGTCGGCAATGCCGCGACCGAGGAAGAGAAGCAGGCGCTCATAGAGAAGTACGGCGCACAGGCGCAGCGCACGGCGGTCAAGATGTCGAAGTCCCTCGGCAACGTCGTCAACCCCGACGACGTCGTGAAGGCCTACGGCGCGGACACGATGCGCCTGTACATCATGTTCATCGGCGACTTTGAGAAGACCGCGACCTGGTCTGACGACGCAGTCAAGGGCTCGAAGCGCTTCCTCGACCGCTGCTGGAACCTGATGGATATCGTCACCGAGGGTGAGATATCCAAGAAGAACGAGAGCATCATCCACAAGACCATAAAGAAGGTCACCGAGGATATAGACACGCTCAAGCTCAACACCGCTATCGCCGCGCTCATGACTATGGTCAATGAGTTCTACTCGAACGGCCTGACCAAGGGCGACCTTGAGATGCTGCTTCTGCTGCTCTCCCCGTTCACGCCGCACATCGTTGAGGAGATGTGGGAGCAGATGGGTTTTGCAGCAAAGTACGGCAGGATGGCAATGCAGATGGATTGGCCGAAGTACGACGAGAGCAAGACCATCGACGCCGAGCGAGAGATGGCCGTGCAGGTAAACGGCAAGCTGCGCAGCACGATCCGCATCAGCACCGACGCGAGCGAGGACGAGATCATCGCCGCGGCCTGCGCCGATGAGAAGATCCAGCGCCAGATGGAGGGCAAGACCCTTGTCAAGACCATCGTCGTCAAGGGCAAGATCGTGAACCTCATCCTCAAATAAAGAACTCTGCCTGATAAAATTGTTGACAACGGACGCTTCAGCCGTTATAATACTAACGTTAAAAAGCCAATTCATTGGCCCTTGAAGCGCCGCAAGGCGTATTTGGAGGGAGGGAAATAAATGTCTGAAATCTATGTCAAGGAAAACGAGTCTCTGGACAATGCTCTGAAGAGATTCAAGCGCAGCTGCGCGAAGTCCGGCGTTCTGGCCGACCTCAGAAAGAAGGAGTACTACCAGAGCCCCAGCGTCAAGCGCCGCAAGAAGTCCGAGGCCGCACGCAAGAACAAGAATAAGCGTTACTATTAATGCGATATGAAATCTCCCGCACCGTCAGGTGCGGGAGATTTTTATGTGCCCGCGAGAAATGAAAAAATGCTGCGCATCGGTGGAAATTGGGTATACACATTCGATGGGATAAGGTGTAAAATAATGGTTGACTTCGAGGCGCGTTTCGGATATCATCTATTTGAATGGGGCGCGAAAGAGCGCGAGTCAGCGCGCCTGTCATTACGTGAATAACCGCGCAAAGCGGTAACGATAGCGCCGGGCGGCGTCCGTCAAAAGCGGACACGGCTGGCGTGAAATATACAAACGGAGGAACAAAGCTATGATAATGGATTGCGAAAAATACGCAGGCAAATGTGTCTGCGGCCGGGAGCACACGCTTGAGACGAAGAAGGTCGTCGTCGAGTACAACGCTCTGGCAAACTTCGAGCAGTACATGGAGGACGTGGGGCTTGCGGGTAAGCGCCGCGCCGTAGTGTACGACACGATGGTGTACCAGCTCACCGAGGGCAAGCACGTCAAGGCCGATCAGGAGATCGTGCTCGAGGCGAAGGGCCTGCACGCTGAGGATACGCTGATCGAGGAAATGATGAAGCAGCTGGATAACCCGGAGGTCATAGTCGCTTTCGGCGCCGGCACCATCATGGACTTCGGCCGCTACCCCGCATATAAGCTGGGCATCCCCTTTGTTGCTATTCCGACGCTGGCTTCCTCCGACGGCTTCACGGCCAACATCTGTTCGGCCATACTCAACGGCCAGAAGAAGTCCACGCCGATGTGCGCGCCGATCCTTGTTGTGGCTGACCTTGACATCATCAAGGGCGCACCGGCAAGACTCGTCGCGAGCGGCATAAACGATATTCTCGCAAAGTACATTTCGCTGACCGACTGGCGCATCGCGCATCTGGTCGCGGGTGAATACTTCTGCCCGATGGTGGCGGAGCTTGCGGAGCACGCGCTGAAGCTGATGCGCGAGGCTGCTGACAAGTACGCTGCAACGGGAGTCGCAGACCACGAGGCGATGACGATGGCGCAGATGGAGAGCGGCTTGACGATGCAGCTGCTCAACCACTCGCGTGCAGCATCGGGCGCCGAGCACCTGATGGCGCATCTGGTCGAGCTGCACCCGCCGAGGTTCGAGAACGCCGAGGGCATCCACGGCGAATGCGTGGGCGTCGGCACTTTCGAGTGCATCAAGGTCTACCACGAGCTGGCGAAGAAGACGCCGAAGGCAAAGCCGTTCCAGCCGCTGACGGAGGAATGGGTGCGCGAGAAGTTCGGCGAGAGACTTATGCCGGGCATCATGAAGGAGAACGAGAACGACGTGCTGGCGACCTTCCCGGCGCAGAACATCGTCGACCACTGGGACGAGATACGCGAGCTTATAGCGAAGATCCCGCCCGTTGAGGAGATGGAGAAGCTCTACTCCGACTGCCACTGCAAGTACAGACCTGAGGACATCGGCATCGACCCGTCCCTCGCGGAGGAGATGCTGGAGATCTCGGCGGCTATCCGCAACCGCCTGACTCTTATCCGCATGCTCCGCGTGCTCGATTTTGAATAAGCTGAATATAATGAAAGTGCCTTCTCCGCGAGGAGAAGGCACTTTTTATCACTGCTTTGACGCCGGGCGGTTCTTGCGGTGGGAGTGACCGCGGCTGCGGCGGCGCGCCTGCGCGGACTTGGTCTTATAGAAGCTCTGCATGTCCTCATCGGCTTCATAGACGAGCTTGTTTGCAGACCATGTGTTATCCTCGGTATTCTTGCGGAACTTCGCGCGCACGAGGAATGCGCCGTGCTCGGGGCAGGTGTAGATATTCATATAGCGCTGATCGCCCTGATTGACCCACTTGAGGCAGGCGGTCTCCCCGCCGCAGTGCGGGCAGGCAAGCTTCGTGACGCGCTCGTCAGCAAAGGCGACGGCCTTGCTCTCAAAGCCCTCGAAGCTCTCATGGCAGAGCGTATCCGGTCCTTCATTCTCGACAGGGGGCTTGAAGTTCGGCATACGCGAGGCGAGGATGCGCGCAGCGTCCGGGTACAGGCGGAGCCCCTCGGCCATATCGAGCCGGGAAGCGACGAGCGCGGTGTTGTACGCGTCGCCCAGAGCGTCATGCGCGACGCGGGTCTGCTCTATTTCGAAATGCTCCATGGCGCTGGCGAGAGACTTCTGGTTCTTGTCCCCGCCGGTCTGGAGATTATAGATGAGCTGGAGGTTTATCCAGCCGCCGATCCAGTCCCAGTCAAGGTCATGGATGATGATGTTCTGCTCCATGATGCGCTGATCGTCATTGCCCCAGGTGATGAAGGTGACCCCGTCCCCGCACCATGCGCGGAACTGCTCGAGCGCGTCGGCAAAGGCGATGCCGTGAGCCAGACGCTCCTTATCAAAGCCGGTGATCTTCTTGACTTTATAGTGCATACGGCGGAAGTACACGGGCTTGACGTCGATAGTAAATTCCTCGCCGGGGGTCATGTCCTCATTGAGCTTGACCGCGCCTATCTCGATTATCTCGCCGCCGAGGTGGATCGGCAGCTTATTGAACACGGAGGACTTGGAGCTCATCGCCTGATTCCATTCCAAATCCACCACAACATAATTCATAGCAAAAACCTCTGTACAAAATAATTCATCATCTATTATAACATATCCGCCGCACATATGCACTACTTTTTTGCGGGTGGGGCTAAGAGATGCCTTAAATACTTTTGCCTATTTTATCAGCGTATGTTATACTTAGCGGGTAAAAGAGGGGGAAAGACCTATGAAGACAATGACAGTTTCACGCGCGGCGGCGATATGCGGCGGCCGCCTTACCCAATACAGCGATGCGCCCATAGGCCGCGCGATAATCGACAGCCGTCAGGTGCAGCCGGGGGATATGTTCGTCGCCTACCGGGGAGAGAACGTGGACGGGCACCGCTTCATCGCAAAGGCGCTGGAGGGGGGCGCGGCCTGCTGCCTTGCGGAATATCTGCCGGAGGGCGTGTCGGGGCCGGTCATACTTGTGGACGACGTTCAGACGGCGCTTGAGAAGATATGCGCCGAGTACCGGCGGGGACTCGATATACCGGTGATAGGGATAACCGGAAGCGTCGGCAAAACGACGGCGAAGGAAATGATATCCTCCGTCCTCGAACAGCGCATGAACGTGCTCAAGACGGAGGGGAACCTCAATAATCAGATCGGCGTACCGATGACGGTATCGCGCATCGAGCGGGAGCATGAGGCCGCGGTCATTGAGATGGGCATATCGGGCTTTGGCGAGATGACGGCGCTTGCGCGGATAGCGCAGCCGACGGTCGCGGTGTTCACGGTGATAGGCCACGCGCATCTTGAGTTTCTGCACGACCTTGAGGGGGTGTTCCGCGCAAAGACGGAAATGCTCGCCTTCATGCCGGAGGACGGGACGGTTATATATAACGGGGACGACGCGATGCTCCGTAAGCTCGCCTGCCCGCAGAAGCTCGTGAGCTACGGCCTCGGCGAGGACTGCGCGGTGAGAGCCGCGGACATCGAGCAGCTGCCCGACGGGCGCATACGCTGCAGGATAAGCTATAACGGACGCAGCATCAAAGCGGAGATCCCGGCCTACGGACAGCACATGGTCTATGCGGCGCTCGAGGGGGCGGCGGTCGGCTTCGTGATGGGCCTCAGCGACGAGGAGATAGAGCGCGGCATTGCGGCGTATAAGACCGTGGGGCGGCGCGGAGTGGTCACGGACACGGGCTTTGTGACGCTGGTGGACGACTGCTACAATGCAAACCCCGATTCCATGCGCTGTGCGGTGGATTCGCTTATGAAGCTGCCGGGGCGGCACGTTTGCGTGCTGTCCGATATGCGCGAGATGGGCGAGGGCTCGGCGCAGATGCACCGGGAGCTCGGCGAGTACGCACTTAATAAGGGCGTCGACCTCGTCATGGCTTACGGGCCGATGTCAAAATACCTGACGGAGGCAATGGGCAGCCGCGCGGTGTATTTTGAGACGAAGGCCGCGCTCGTCGCGGCGCTGCCGGAATACATAAAAAAGGGTGACAGCGTGCTTGTAAAGGCGTCGCTCGGGATGCACCTTGAGCCCGCGGCGGACGCGATAAAGGCCATGACAGGAGAAAAATAGACAGATGACCGAGAATAACAAAAGCAGGCCGATAGTGCTGATCGACCTTGACAACACGATACTGAATTTCGACATTGCCGAGCGCAGCGCGCTCACAACGGCTTTCCGGGAATACGGAATAGAGCCGACGGAGGAGCTGCTGCGGCGCTACAGCGTCATAAACAAGCGCTACTGGGAGATGCTCGAGCGCGGGGAGATGAGCCGGGAAAAGCTGCTCGTCGGGCGCTTCCAGGAGCTGTTCGACGAGATAGGCTGCGAAGTCCCCGCAGCCGAGGTGCAGGATTGCTATGAGGAGGTGCTCTCGACCGGGCACTGGTTCATGCCGGGGGCAGAGGAGATGCTCGAAGCGCTTTACGGAAAGTGCCGCCTGTTCATCTGCTCAAACGGCAACGCGCAGGTGCAGGACGGGCGGCTCGCAAGCTCCGGGATAGAAAAATACTTCGAGGGGATATTTATCTCCGAGCGCATCGGCTACGATAAGCCCGACGCGCGGTACTTCGACGCATGCTTTGCGCGTATACCGGATTTCTCAAAGGAGCGGGCGATAATGATAGGCGACAGCCTGACTTCGGACATCCGCGGGGGTGTAAACGCAGGGATAAAGACCTGCTGGTTCAACCCCAAAAACGAGGAGAACCGGAGCGGTTTGAAGCCAGATTACGAGATACGCCGACTTCAACAGATTCCGGGACTTATTGAACAAATTTTCTGTTAAGATTCAATAAAAAACAGGGAATTATTTTGGCGTTTATAACGCTTGAAAAAAAACTTTTAAGTGATATAATTACCACACCCTCAGTAGAGGGCGATTTCAGCAGAGCGTTGAAAGATCAGCGCTCTGCGTGTTTTTCATTACCAATGAATGGGGAACCGTTTGATGCTTGACTGGCTTGATTATTTGAGACAACTGAATATCTGGTCGATGATGCTGCGGGTGCTCTGCGCGATGGCCGCGGGAGGACTTGTGGGCTTCGAGCGCGAGAGAAAGGGACGTCCGGCTGGGTTCCGCACATATATGCTGGTGGCACTCGGCGCGGCGCTGACGATCATGCTCAGCCAGTACCTCAACCTCATGTTTGAAGGGCCGTGGAAGGAGATCGGCGACAGCCTTGGGATAAAGACGGATGTGTCCCGTCTCGGTGCGCAGGTCATAAACGGCGTGGGCTTTCTCGGCGCGGGGACGATAATTGTCACGGGCCGCCGCGAGGTCAAGGGTCTGACGACCGCCGCGGGACTGTGGGCCTCGGCCTGCATGGGTCTCGCTATCGGCGCGGGCTTCTATGAGTGCATGCTGATAAGCTTCCTGCTGATAGTGATGAGTATGAAGTTCCTGCCATACATCGAGAACCTTATCATGTCAAAGGCAGTGAATATGTCGATATACGTAGAGGTCGACAACATAGAGAACCTCGGAAACGTCTTGGGCTTCCTCAAGCGCGAGGAGGTGCGGATATACGAGGTGGAGCTGGACAAGCAGCAGAACGAGCATGTCTCGCAGATAAACTCACTGCTGTCGATCCGCCTGCCGATGCGCTGCCAGCACACCGAGCTTCTGGCGGCACTGTCCACGCTCGAGGGCGTGATATCCATAGAAGAGGTCTGAGGAGGCGAAGGACATGCTTCATATTTTTGATTTTGCGCGTGAAATGAATACTCTCGCGGTCGCGTTCCGCCTTGTCCTCGCCGTGCTGTGCGGAGGGCTCATAGGCATTGAGCGCGAATACAAGCGCCGCCCGGCGGGCTTCCGCACACATATACTGATCTGCCTCGGTGCGGCGATGACGACACTGACGAGCCAGTACATGTTCCTGACGATGCGCCTGTATACGGACGTTGCGCGTCTCGGCGCGCAGGTCATTGCCGGTATCGGCTTCATCGGCGCGGGGACGATAATCGTCACAAAGCGCCAGCGCGTCAAGGGGCTGACGACCGCCGCCGGGCTCTGGACGGCCGCGATAATCGGCCTTGTCTGCGGCGCGGGCTATGTCGAGTGTGCGATATTCGCGACGGCGATGGTGCTGGTGGCGGAGCTGCTGCTGATAAAGATAGAGTACCGCTTCGCCAGGAAGATAAACGACGTGAACCTCTACGTCGAATATGCCCATGCGGAGGTCATTGAGAACATCCTGCGCGCCATACGCGACAAAGGCATAAAGCTCGGCGGGATCGAAATAAACCGCATCGCGGGCAAGGACGACGAGCACCACTACTGCGCCGTCATCACCATGCGCGCGAACAAGAAGCAGATGGACGAGGACGTCATCAAGGAGCTCAACGGTATTGAGGACGTGCTCACAGTCGAAGAGCTGTAAGAGAAGCAGAAAAAACATAAGCCGCCCCCGCGGAAGCTACGCGGGGGCGGCTTGCTTATTTCCCATTCCTGAACTCAAGCAGCTTATACGGCTCGACGCCAAGCGCGTCGGCGAGATTGAAAAGCAGCTCCAGCGAAATGGGACGGCAGAGATTCGGCGCTTCTATCGCGCCCATGTGCGGGCGGCTTATCCCGGCCTTTTCCGCAAGCTGCTCCTGCGTAAGCCCCGCGTGCTTGCGGTAATAGGCAATGTTGTACCCAAGCTCGATGTAACGCTGCCTGTTATCAGCCTTTGTCATTTCCTGTTCCGACATACAGAGCCACTCCTTTTCCTGAGTATATTTTATGCGGGGCGGCGCTGGCATTAAATAATTTTACAAATAACTGTTGATATTTGAGAAATAACAATATATAGTTTAGCCATAATAGACGCGGCTTTTTGCGGAAGCTGCGCGCAATGGACTGCCGCAATATATTGCAGCAGTCCGGATCTTATCGGAACCGCTGCGAAAAGCAGCGGTTCTTTCACGTTGTTATGAGCCAATCGTCGTTCGAGGGCGTGGACGATGGCAGCGGCGGGAGCGTCGGCTCGGGCTCCGGCTCCTCCTCAGGCTCTTCTGCCGGTTCCTCCTCAGGTTCCTCGTAGTAGTCCTCTTCGGTATACTCCTCCTCGTAGTCCTCCGTCGGGGCGCTGCCGCCGCCCATGCTGAAGTAGCCCACGCCGTTGAGCACGCCTGTGCAGCAGACGCTGCCGTTATAGAGATACACAAGGTCGAGCATCCCCTCGGTGACAGGCGTTGAGTAGGGATTGATGCAGTCATTCACCATCGCGAGCCAGTCATAGAGGTCGAGGAAGGTGTAGCTCAGATTCTGCACGGTCATGGGAGTGTTCGGCGCGGTATAGAAATTGATATCCTCGCTTGAGCACATCATGAGCTGGCGCGCAAAATACGCCATGTTCGCCGCCGTGAGGTTCGTGTCCATGCTCCCGGCAAGGATGCTTATCACCTTTGAGGCGTTCGGTATGCTGCCCTGACTGAGAAACTGCTCCGCCGCGGCCTTGAGGAAATCGTGCTGCACATTTATCCTGTCAAGGTCACCGTTCATATAGCCGTAGCGGAAGCGCACGAGCCCCATGGCCTGCTCGCCGTCAAGGAGCTGATAGCCCGGCTCAAGGTCGATGACAGGGCCGCCGTCATAATACAGGCGCTCCGGGACATCGTACCATATCCCGCCCATCGCGTCGACCGCCTCTATAAAGGCGGTCAGGTCGAGCACGGCGTAGCAGTCCACGTCAAAGCCCGTCAGCTTGCGCACATGGCGGCGCAGCGCCTCGATGCCGTCGTTGCCGTTGTTGCGCGCGCCCCAATAGACGCTGTTGATCTTCCTCACGGGCGTGTCGACATTGATGAGCGTGTCGCGCGGGATGCTAACGGCGTTGAGAGTATGGCGCACGGTGTCGAGTTTTGCGACCATGATGGTGTCGGTATTGCCGGTGCCGTCGTCATTGCCGACGAGGAGAATGGTATACACCCCGTCCTGACGGCTCGTGCTGAATGCCGTGCCTCGCTCCATCCCGCTGCCCGAGGGCGACGGGCTCTGTGCCGAACCCGACTGCGGCGCGCTCGTCTGCTCATCGGGCGTGTGCAGCGTGCCGCCGAGCTTCTCCGGTTCCGCCGCCGTCGCAGGGGGCTTCTCCCAAAGCATATATACGCTCACCGCGGTGATCGCAAGTACCGCCGCCGCGCCGAGCACAGTTAAAACTATCCTGACAGCTCTGCGTTTTTTATCCATGTTTTCGCCTTTCCGACCTGTCTGTGCGGTCTGCGCCGCCGGATAGAGCCGCGCGGCGCGTTGTTGTCATAGGGAATTATTTCCGTTACAGGCAGGTTTTATAACTTATCTGCATAAAAATGCGACAAAGTTTCTGCGGCGATGGCTGCAAACAATAGTGCAAAAGGCCAAAAGAAAAAATCCCTGCAAAAAAGGTATTGACTTCAGCGACTAAAAGTGCTAAAGTCTGCACCATCAAACAGGGAGGCAAAGTCATGATAAAGTTCGTCTTTGCAGTTGCATATGGCTTTTACTATTACTTTTTTATGTCGAGTAATAGAAGTTTGTGCTGCAATTAGAACGGAATTCATGGTTTGAATCTTGATTCGATCATTCAAAGCTGCACGGACTTCTGTCTGTGCAGCTTTTTTGTTTCCCCGTTAAATTTCCAAAAGGAGATATCACAAAATGAAAAAGCTTATTTCTCTCATCTGTGTGCTTGCAATGGTGCTCGCACTCGCAGCCTGCGGCAGCTCCGCTCCCGCAGCAGCCACCGAAGCTCCCGCAGCTTCCACCGAGGCTCCGGCCGAGGACGTTTCCGCCGACAAGACCTTCGTCGTCGGCATCTGCCAGCTCGTCCAGCACCCCGCGCTTGACGCCGCGACTCAGGGCTTCAAGGATGCCCTGCCCGAAGCGCTCGGCGACAAGGTCACTTTCCAGGAGCAGAACGCTTCCGGTGACTCCGCCACCTGTTCGCTGATCTGCAACCAGTTCGTGAGCGACGAGGTCGACCTCATCATGGCTAACGCTACCGCCTCTATACAGGCGGCTGCCTCCGCAACGAACACCATCCCCATCCTCGGCACCTCCATCACCGACTACGGCGTGGCTCTCGGCGTTGACAACTGGACCGGAGTTTCCGGCACCAACATCTCCGGCACTTCCGACCTCGCTCCGCTCGACGGTCAGGCCGCGATGATCCAGGAGCTCTTCCCCGATGCAAAGACCATCGGCCTGCTCTACTGCTCCGGTGAGCCTAACTCCATCTTCCAGGCCGACAGCATGGAAGCCCTCCTCACCGACATGGGCTACAGCGTTGAGCGCTACACCTTCGCTGACTCCAACGATGTTTCCTCCGTCACCGCAAACGCCTGCTCCAATTCCGATGTGCTCTACATCCCGACCGACAACACCGCCGCTTCCTGCACCGAAGCTATCAACAACGTCGCTCTGAGCGCGGGCATCCCCATCGTTGCCGGTGAAGAAGGCATCGCCTCCGGCTGCGGCGCGGCGACCCTCTCCATCTCCTACTACGACCTCGGCCGCGCGACCGGCGAGATGGCAGCTGAGATCCTCACCGAGGGCGCAGACATCTCCACCATGGAAGTCCGCTTCGCTCCCGCATTCACCAAGGAATACAACGCAGACATCTGCGAGGCTCTCAACATCACCGTTCCCGAAGACTACGTTGCAATTGCAAAATAATTAAGGAAGTGTAATCATGACGATCAGCGCCTACATTGCATCACTCAGCCTGCTGAAGCTGGCAAAAAACCTCCCCGGCGGCATTGCTCAGGGACTTATATGGGGTCTTATGGCACTCGGAGTGCTCATCACGTTCCGGCTGCTCGACGTTGCCGACCTGACAGTCGACGGCTCCTTTACCCTCGGCGCCGCTGTGACGGTAATGCTCATTATCGCGGGCTGGCCTGCATGGCTGGCAATGCTCGTGGCCGTTATCGCCGGTATACTCGCGGGGCTCTGCACGGGTCTGCTGCATGTCAAGCTCGGCATCCCCGTTATCCTTGCCGGTATCCTGACGCAGTTCTCGCTCTACTCCATAAACCTGCGCATCATGGGCATGGCTGCGAACAAGGCGCTGAGCGTCGACAAGTATAACCTCATCCTCTCCTCGCGCAATATCACCTCCTCTATCCTCACGAGCCTTGTGATAGCCTTCGTGCTGGTGTGCGTGTTCTACTGGTACTTCGGCACCGAGCAGGGCTCCGCCCTGCGCGCGACAGGCTCAAACCCCGCAATGAGCCGCGCCCTCGGCATCGACATAGGCGCGATGAAGATCCTCGGCCTTGCGATATCCAACGGCGTCGTGGCGCTCTCCGGCGGACTTATGAGCCAGTACCAGGGCTTCGCCGATATCAACATGGGGCGCGGCGCGATCGTCATAGGCCTTGCGGCCGTCATCATCGGCGAGGTGCTCGGCAAGGCGATACTCGGCAAGCACCTCAACTTCTTCGGCACGATGTCCTTCGTCGTCATCGGCGGAGTCGTGTACTACCTCGTGGTCGTGCTGGTGCTGTGGCTCAGGCTCAACTCCAACGACCTCAAGCTCATCACCGCAGTGATCGTCGCGCTCTTCCTCGCGGTACCGTACCTGCGCGAACAGCGCAAGACATCTTTCAAGCGCCTGCGCGCAAAGGAGGACAGCCATGCTTAAGCTCGATAATATCTGCAAGACCTTCAATAAGGGCACGATAAATGAAAAGAAAGCCCTCGCAGGGCTCTCCCTCCACCTGGAACCGGGCGACTTCGTGACCGTCATCGGAGGCAACGGAGCCGGCAAGTCCACGATGCTCAACGCCGTCGCCGGTGTATGGCCGGTCGACAGCGGGCGCATCATCCTTGATGGGGTGGACGTCACTGCCCTGCCGGAGCACAAGCGCGCCGGGTATATAGGCCGTGTGTTCCAGGATCCGATGATGGGCACCGCGCCGAACATGCAGATCGAAGAGAACATGGCGCTCGCCATGCGCCGCGGCGAAAAGCGCGGCCTGCGCTGGGCCGTGACCAACGCAGAGCGCGAGCAGTTCCGCGAGCAGCTCAGCACACTCGGCCTCGGCCTTGAGGACAGAATGACCGCAAAGGTCGGCCTGCTCTCCGGCGGCCAGCGTCAGGCGCTGACGCTGCTGATGTCCTCGCTCAAGAAGCCGAAGCTCCTGCTGCTCGATGAGCACACTGCGGCTCTCGACCCTGCGACGGCGGCAAAGGTGCTGGAAATTTCCGACAAGATAGTTGAGGAGAACCAGCTGACCACCATGATGATTACCCACAACATGAAGGACGCGATCCGCCACGGCAACCGCCTTATCATGATGAACCAGGGCAAGATCATCCTCGATATCCGCGGCGAGGAAAAGCAGCACCTCTCGAAGCACGAGCTTATAGAGATGTTCGCACAGATCGCCAGCAGCCCGCTTGAGAGCGACGAGGTACTGCTGAGCAGATAAATACACGATTTCAGATTTTTCTCCATAAAAATCACCCCTTATGAGTGGAAAACTCATAAGGGGTGATCTGTTTTTACCATTTGTCTTTTTTAAAATACTCTATCGCCATTATGACAAGGCCGAGGACGATGAGGACGATCGCCATGACGAACAGCGGGACAAAGCCCATCTGCGACACGGTGGTGAGGAAGCGCCCCGGCGGGGTAGTCCAGCCGGAGACAAGGTTATTTGACGCCGCCACTGCTATGGCGAGACCCCAGATGGTGCCGAGCAGCGAGATAAAGCCGCCGATCAGTGCTCTTTTCATGCTGTGCCCTCCGGATTTAACGGACGATCGCCTTTATAAAGGCGGGGCGCTCGACGGGAGCATCGGAGAACTGATAGCAGTCACGCAGAAGCTTTGCTGCCTCCTGCGCTTTCTCCTCGGAGGAGGCGTGGATGGTAGCAAGGCTCTCGCCCTTTTCGACCTTATCGCCGACCTTCTTATGCAGGATAACGCCGACGGAGAGATCTATCTCGCTGTCCTTCGTGGCTCTGCCGCCGCCGAGGTGCATCGACACAAGACCGACATGCTCGGCAAGGATGCGCCCGATATAGCCCGAGACCTCGGACGGGACTTCGAGCTTCACCTTTGCATCCGGCAGACGCGAAGTGTCATAGACGTCATTGCCGTCGCCGTCCTGCGCGGAGACCATTTCGGCAAGCTTCTTGAGCGCCGCTCCGCTCTCAACAGCGTGCGTGAGCCGGGCGCGTGCGTCTTCAATGCTTTCGGCGATACCGGCCTCGGTGAGGATGCAGCTGCCGAGCGTCAGGCACAGCTCGAGCAGGTCGCCCTTAGTCTCGCCCTTGAGGACGGAAATGGCTTCCTTGACCTCAACGGAGTTGCCGACGGCACAGCCGAGGGGCTGGTCCATATCGGTGATGACAGCGGCGCACTTGCGTCCGGCGAGCCTGCCGATGCGCGTCAGGCCGCGGGCAAGCTCCTTGGCTTCGTCAACGGTCTTCATAAAAGCGCCGTCGCCGCACTTGACGTCGAGGACGATAACGTCCGCTCCGGAGGCCAGCTTCTTTGACATGATGGAGCTGACGATAAGCGGGATGCTCGGCACGGTGCCGGTCACATCGCGCAGGGCGTAGAGCTTTTTATCCGCCGGGTCGAGGTCGGCGGTCTGGCCGATGATGGCGATGCCGTGCTTATTGACGTTATCGAAGAAGCGCTGTTCGCCAATGCTGATGTTGAAGCCGGGGAAGCTCTCGAGCTTGTCCAGCGTGCCGCCGGTGTGGCCGAGGCCGCGGCCGGACATCTTTGCTATCTTCACGCCGCAGGCCGAGACCATCGGGCAGAGGATAAGGCTCGTCTTATCGCCGACGCCGCCGGTGGAGTGCTTATCGGCCTTGATGCCGTTTATGGGGCTGAGGTCGAGAGTCTCGCCCGAGTTCATCATGGACATAGTGAGGTTGAGGGTCTCTCTGTCGCTCATGCCGCGGAAAACAATGGCCATGCACATAGCGGACATCTGATAATCCGGAATTTCGCCGCGGGTATAGCCCTGTATCATAAAATCTATTTCTTCGGTGCTCAGTTCGCCGCCGTCGCGTTTCTTTACGATGAGATCATTCATCAACATGTTATGTACCTCCGAGTTATCTCTAAGTAATTTTGTATTATATAACAAAAACGCGAAATACTCAATAGCGGAATACCATGTATTTCCGTCCGGCGATCTCGCGTATGACGGCGCGCCGGTCGGCATGGCGCAGCTCTGCCGGCAGCGCAACAAGGCAGCTTATACCGTCGAAGGAGACGAGAGTCCCGTCGCGCCGGGAGAACCATTGCAGGGACGGAGCGTCCTCGGGGATATCAGCCGGGAAAGGGCAGGAGGGCGTGAGTGAATCAACACATATATTATGTAAACTTGCGGCGGGAGCGGCAGACTCGATATATGGTTTTGCAGCAGAACTTTTTAAATTATGTAAGCTGTCATCACTTTGGTCAGCTGCGTATTCTACCTGCGCGGGGAAGCCCTTCAGCTCGCGGCGGCTCAGGCGGCGGCGAAGATACAGTCCGCCGCTCCACGGCTGCATGACGCCGAGGTATGCGCATTCTCCGCCGCCGCAGACCCAGAGCCGCACAAGTCCGTCATGCTCCCCGGCGTGCGCCTCAAAGCAAGTGTAGAGCCCCTCCTCGCTCACGGAGAGAGTACCGGCGTCATTGCCGTCGATCATAAGCGGATAGTCCATAGCGTCGCCCCCAAAAAAAATCTCCCGTCCAATTATATGGGCGGGAGATTTATTAGATTCAGGCTGATCCGTATAAAGCCGACTCAGTTGAGCAGGCCGAAGCTGACGGCCAGAGCGTTGTCAACGGCGGTCATGGTTCCGTCGTCAAGCTTACCCATCCGCTCGCGCAGACGGGACTTGTCGATCGTGCGTATCTGCTCCAAAAGAATTACACTGTCGCGGTTCAGTCCCACACTCTGGGCGTGAAGCTCTATGTGCGTCGGCAGCCGTGCCTTGCCTATCTGGCTGGTTATGGCTGCGGCGATCACAGTGGGACTGTGCTTGTTGCCGGTGTCGTTCTGGACGATAAGCACTGGGCGCATGCCGCCCTGCTCGCTGCCCACTACCGGGCTGAGGTCGGCGTAATAGATATCTCCTCGTCTGACCATGACTGATTCACACTCCGACTTTGCGGCGGGGCATTGCCGCCGCCTGAATAGTCGCCCAATACATAATATGTAAAATAATATACCGGGTGCTGAAATTAGTCTCACCAGATACGATGAAAATTATACGGTTGACAAGCGCCGCGCCGAAAATTATAATCAAGACATACCACTTTCAACATATACCCCTTACGGTATAGGAGGATGCGCTTATGAAACAATGTATGGATGCGGAAAACCTGCATCGCCGCCTGAAAAAAATTATCGGGCAGGTTCAGGCAATCGACCGGATGATAGACGAGGACGTGCCGTGTGAGGATATTCTTTCGCAGATAAATGCCGCGAAGTCAGCCCTCAACGGCTGCGGCAAGGTGGTGCTCGAGGGGCACATCAGGCACTGCGTCCGTGACGGGATAGAGCACGGCGACGTCGATAAGACGATAGAGAGCTTCACAAAAGCTGTGGAGCGCTTTGCAAATATGCAATGATAATTTTGAAAACCAGCCGATTAATGGCTGGTTTTTCTTTATCTTCTCTTAACAACATATACCCCCATATGTATAATGTACCTATACCCCATAAGGTATAGAAAGGAGCTTCATACATGAAGCAAGCTATGGAAAAGCGGCGCTGTGCTGGGCGCGGCGGAGGAGTTCGAAATGCTGCCCGGGCGCGGCGTGTGCGCCCGGATAGACGGAAAGTGCATTCTTGAGGGAAAGGCGGCACTGCTGCTTGAGCACGGCGTTGAAATGACCATGCCGGGCGAGGCGGGGGACTATATCGACCGGGGATGCACGGCCACATACGTGGCGGCGGAAGGTGAGTTTATTGGCTTCCTTGCCCTGTCGGACACCTTGCGCGAGGAGAGCGCGGCGACGATCAAGCTCAACATGACGCTCTCGATGACGCTTAATTTTGTCGCGATAACGCTGGCGATAATCGGGACACTGAACCCCGTTGTCGGCGCGGGTATCTACTATCTTTCAAAAGAAAAGCACGACCCGGAATCCAAGAAGATCTACACGGTCGTGAGCGTGATAGGCGGCGCAGTCGCGATAGTGTGCGCGGTGCTGCTGGCAGTTGCGTAAGACAGCCCCGAAGCCACCGGAGAGAAGCGATTGATTTTGACGGCCAAGTAGGATATAATTATACTATCAATTCCTATTTCTATCCGGCGGACGGAGGGACACTATGGCGCTTGAAAACAAATTGGGCATTACCGATTCGGCGGAGCTTGCCCGTGAGGAAGAAAGAATAAGCAAGAAGAAAGCGGTGCAGATGTTTGAAAGCGGCGCTCTCGCCGCGCTGCCCGTCGGCACGTTCGCGGCTCTGAAGGAGATACACAGGTATCTCTTTGAGGATATTTACGGCTTCGCGGGCGAAATGCGCACGGTGAATCTCGCAAAGGGCAATTTCCGCTTTGCGCCGCTGATGTATCTTGACGCGGCGCTTACGAACATTGATAAAATGCCGCAGTCGACATATGACGAGATAATTGAGAAGTATGTGGAAATGAACATTGCCCACCCGTTTCGGGAGGGCAACGGACGCAGCATGCGAATCTGGCTTGACCTGATGCTGAAAAACGGCATCGGCAAGGTCGTGGACTGGAGCCGGGTAGACAAGGAGGATTACCTGCTTGCCATGGAGCGCAGCCCGATTCGGGACACGGAGATCAAGGTGCTGCTGAAAGCGGCACTGACGGATGACGTGGACAACCGCGAGATATATATGAAAGGCATAGACCACAGCTACTACTACGAGGGTTATACCACCTTTAAGACTGAGGAACTGTAATAAGACTGCCCCACTTGATGCAGAAAGCACGTCAGGCGGGGCAGTTTCAAACTATAAAATTCAGATTATAAACCCGCCGTCGACGGAGATGACCTGACCGGTGGTGTACTCGCTCTTTGCGAGAAACAGCATGGCCTCGGCGATGTCCTCGGGACGGCCAAGCTTGCGCAGCGGTATTTCATCGGCGAGCATATCAAGCGTCTCGCGGCCGAGCACCTGAACCATATCGGTGTTGATAACGCCGGGGGCGATGCAGTTGACGCGGATGCCGGAGGGCGCAAGCTCCGCGGCGAGGGAGCGCGTCAGCCCGACGATGGCGTGCTTCGTGGACGAATAGGCGACCTCGCAGGACGCGCCGTGGACGCCCCAGATGGAGGACATATTGATGATGCAGCCGGAGTGTTCATGCAGCATATGCGGCAGGACGGCCTGAATGGTATTGAAGCAGCCGCCGAGGTTTACATCAAAGATGCGCTTCCATGTCTCAGGCTCAATATCCTGAAACTGCTGCTGCTTTGCGATGCCGGCGTTATTGACGAGCAGAGAGATATTCCCCAGCTCGTGCTCCGTGCGTGCGACCATTTCGCGCACGGCCAGTGCATCGGCCACGTCCGCCTGCTGCCAGATGGCGTTCGCGCCGTTGGCCTTGAGTTCTTCAGCGAGCGCTTCGGCCTTGTCGGTGCGCTCAACGCAGTTTATGCACACGGCGTAGCCCTCTTTTGCAAGAGCCCGGGCACACTGCGCGCCGATGCCGCGGGAGGAGCCGGTAACAAGTGCGACGCGCATCATACAGCCTCCTTTACAGCCTTGGGAAGGCTGCGCTCAATAAGGCCGCGGCTGTAATCGGCAAGCTCGTTCGTGCTCATTTCCTTGACCTTATCCGCAGGGACGACGTCGAGAATGCTGAGATTGACATTGGTGGGGCGGAGGAAGAGGTTCCGCTTGATCTTCTCGCTGCCACTTATCGAGGCGATGACCAGCGGGACGCCGGCTTTCTGCGCGATCTTGAAAGAACCGGGGTGGAAAGGCAGCAGCGACGGGGTCTTGCTGCGCGTACCCTCGGGGTAGATGCCGACGGAGCAGATATCCTTTTCCAGATAGTCCGCGGCGGTGAGGATGGTCTTGAGGGCGTTGCGGTTATTCTCACGGTCAATGGGCAGGAAGCCTGCGCCGTAGGACACGCGCCCGACGATGGGGATGCGCATATTCGAGGGTTTGGAGATAAAGGAGATGTTATACTCCTGGAGCTTGCTCATAACGATGAGCGGGTCGAACATCGAGCGGTGGTTGCAGACAAACAGAAAGCGCTCGCCGGTGGGCAGCTTATCCATGCCGTGGATGTGTGCGTGCACCCAGGCGTAGCCGCACATGACGGAGCTGACGGAAATGCAGCCGAGACGGCAGATACTGCTCTGCTTTGTGATGGGCTTCGCGGTCGAGACAAAGATCGCGACGACTGCCCAGAACAGCAGGAACAGAATGTTCAGCGCGATGAAGCAGCCGGCAAACAGCAGCAGAGTCTTCCACATCACAAAGCCAGCGAAGTGTACATATATAATTACCGCCGCGAGCGACAGCAGCAGAAACAGAAGGATCAAAGCTAAGCACCGCCTTTTGAAAACTAAAATTTAAAATTACCCTCGATTGACAAGGCCACACACGGTTTTGACGGGCAGAAAAACGCCCATGCTTCCTCAAAGCCCTTGGCAATACACAAAGTATTACCTGCGGGCTTTTCGTTGCATGAACGCTTTTCTGCTCCGGCAAAACTGCTGTGCACCTGGCAGCTTTGGATTTTCGAGTGATTTTTGACTTTTGAGTCGCAGATGTGTCGTAACCCATCAAGACGAAAAGGGCAAAAAGCGCCGGAAAGACACGCTGTCAGGCGTGTGCGCTCTTGTCAACCGAGGGTATTAAATTCATTTAAGATTCATTCTACCACGGCTTTTGATTTTGCCAAGAGTATTTCAAATTTCTTGATTAAAATTTTACATTTTATGGGCGGAAAGCATTGACTGCACGACGCAAATGGTTTAGTTTATATGCGTATTATATAAAAGGAGAGTGAGCGCTGTGCGGGAGGATTACTGCCTTGAGGACGCTGCGGGTCTGCCGGAGGGTACGGACTTCTGCGTCATCGCGGAGAGCGACTGCATGGAGCCATACATAAAAAGGGGAGGGCGCGTATGCGTGAGCCGTAAGCAGACACCGGCGGAGGGGGAAGCGGGGCTGTTTCTTTACCGCGGCGCGGTCTACTGCCGCCAGTGGTGCGAGGACTACACGGGCGCGCTGTACCTGCTGTGCGCAAACCCGCGGCGGGAGAGCGAGAACATCCGCATCGACCGAAAAGAGCGCGGGCAGTGCCGCTGCCTCGGCAGGGTGCTGACAGATAAAAAGCTGCCGATGCCGATATACGGCGCGGCAGAGAAAAGCCCATAAAATTGTCTTGAGCGCGGTCCGCCGTTTTGGACTGCGCTCAAGTAATATTAAGACACCGGTGTTGCCTTTGCCAATGGCGCGGCAGCGTAGGCTTTATTCCGGGTTGCACCCGGACATCACCGCTGCGCCCGGACAGCTCCGGCGGGACGGGTCGCTTGGCTAACGACTCAACACTTATAGCTTACCACATATTGCTTAACAAATCCTGAAGCGGATGTAAAAAGTTTTTTAACAGGACAGATATAAGCATGAATAAAATTTATAGATATTCTTACACTTCTGCATAAGCAAACCGTGCAGGGAATATTCCTGCACGGTTTGCGCTGCTTCCATGTTTTGAAGTATTATTTATAATAGAAGAAAACTGCGCCGAGCATCAAAGATGATACGGCTCGTTATCACGGCGGTGCATCCATTCGCGCAGACGCACAAAACGGCTGCGTTTGCTCACAAATAGCTTGCCGGACTTTTTCTCGATAAAGCGGCGGAACTCCTCACTCTTATCGCCGAGCTCGGATTTCGGGATCATGTACCCGCCAAACTCTGTGCGGAAGATATAGTAGTTATACAGATCCGCTCCGAGCCCTACGACCTCGGAATAGGGGAGCGGATCGAGCTCCGAATTATTAGGAAGAGTAATGATGCGCATGCGGTTTTCTTCAAAAACATACTTAGAGGAGGGGTACTCCCCGCCGGACTCCTTTATCTGCTGGGCGAGCTTCTTCGCGGTGCGGTTCGCGGCGGCATACTTGCTGGAGATGAGATAGCTGCCGTAGGCGATCAGCAGCAGACCCCACCACTGCGTATAGTTCAGCGCGCCGAAGACGAACAGACCCGCGGCAACAGCCGTCCTGCCGATGCGGTTGCCGGTGCAGAAAAGGTCATACTGCATATGCGCGAGGGCGGTGAGAGTCTCCTCAGTGTGCTTGATATGTGCTTCGTAAAATACCATTGCGGCTCCTGTGAAATAGAGATATGGCAGAACCTGCCGCAACAAGTTTACAACATCGGAAAAGAAATTGAAACAATTGTTAAAATATTATTTATAACAAAAGTACAAAGGCGTTTTGTAGCAAAACGCCAATCTTTGCGCATTTTAACAAAAATCATAAAAAATCGGATTGACATTCACCGAAAACATGGTGTATGCTACATGAGCGTTAACAATCTGTTAACAGCTTGCCTATGCACCGGGCGGCATCTGCACAAACCAAAACGCGAAAACAGGGCGCCCTGTTTTCAGCTTTCAGAGATGAAAGCTGACGGGTATCCTGCATGAGCGGTTGGGAGCGCGGACAAGTCCGGAGATATGCAGGCTTGCGGCAGAGAGTTGAAACACGAAAAATTTTTGAACTAAGGAGAGACAAATGAAAAAAATTATTGCAATGCTTCTGGCAGTAGTCATGGTCTTTGCACTGTGCGCATGCGGCAGCAGCAACAACGCTTCCGCTCCCGCAGCCGATACGGCCAAGACCGATGCAGCTCCCGCAGCTGACGCTGCAGCGGCAGATCCCGCTGATGACTTCCATCTTGACCTCAAGTTCTCCAACGTCTTCCAGCCCACCGAGTGGAACTACAAGGCGTCCGAGAAGCTCGCACAGATGATCACCGAGAAGACCGACGGCCACATCACCGTTACCTACTACGGCCAGAATGAGCTTGACTGCTACGGTGACTCCGTCACCCGTGCCGTCAACGGCGAGAACTGGATGGGTCTTGAAGAGCCCTCCCTGTTTGCTGACTACGCAGGCGACGCCGCTATGGTCCTCGCTCCGATGCTCTACAGCAGCAACGCCGAGTACAACTACGTTATGGATTCCGACTTCGTTGCAAACCTTGAGAAGGAACTGGCAGCTCAGGGCATCCACATCCTTGACACCCACTACTCCTTCGGTTTCCGCTCCGTCGTCACCAACCTCGATGTTAAGACTCCCGAGGATCTGAAGGGTCACGTTCTCCGTGCCACTTCCTCCGCGCTGTTCACCAAGACCCTTGAGTGCCTTGGCGCGACCGCTAACCCCATGAGCTTCACCGAGTGCCTCTCCGCCATTTCTTCCGGCGTTGTTGAAGGCTTCGAAGGCTCCGTCTCCACCCTCGCCGGCGCAGGCAACCCCTACGAGCTGGTCAAGAAGGTCGCTGAGACCAACCACCTGATCGCTACCCGTTGGCTGTTCATCTCCGAGGATTGCTGGAACACCATCCCCGAGAAGTACCAGAAGATCATTGAGGACTGCGCTTATGAGTGCGGCATGTGGGAGCAGACCTCCTGCGAGGACGATGAAGCTACCCAGATCGAGTTCCTGAAGAGCCAGGGCGTTACCTGGAACGAAGTCGATCTCGACGCCTTCTCCAAGGCCTGCGAGCCGGTCATCGACTGGATCGTTGAAGAGTACGGCTCCACCTACGAGGCATACGATGAGCTGAAGGGTCTCGTTGCCGAGTATCGCGCAAACAACGCTTAAGTTATTACTTTAGCATCAGCACAATAACTGTTTACGACAGGACTGCCTGAAGCCTTTCAGGCAGTCCGTGTCGGATGTTTAGAGCTTTGTTAAGAGTCTTTACGCGCGTGCGAGGCTTTTTAACAGAACACTTATACAAAACGCGAGAAATGCCCAAATAAGTTGAAGTTATTCAAAATCTGCTACTAAAGGATCCTGTTAATGAAGAAAAAAATAACCTTTAAGCACATACTGAAAAACCTCGACGCTGTCATTACCGGCACGACCCTCGTGGCCTGTGTCATTATAGTTAACCTGAACGTCATCATGCGCTACATGCTCAGCTCTCCGCTTCAGTGGAGCGAGGAGATAGTCACGAGCCTGTTTGTCTGGACGGTTTTCATCGGCAGCGCCTACGCTTACCGCAAGCATGCCCACCTCGGCGTTGACATCGTCGTCAACCTGCTGCATGGCAAGACAAAGAAAACGCTCATGTTCATCGTCAGCATCCTTGAGCTTGCCATCCTCATCATGCTTACCGTTATCTGCTCTCAGTATGCCTATAACCTCCTCTATGTCAGAGGTGTTTTCAAGCCCGCAGTTACCGATATTCTGCGTGTGCCCAAGATATTCACCGGCATCGCGGTTCCCCTCGGCTTCGGTCTGTCCACGATCTACTCGATCTACTTCTTCCTGACCGATAGACTGCACATCATCAAGAAGAAAGAAAACGACGACCCCGACGAATATCAGGTTGAAGGAGGGAACTTCTGATGACATTGACATTTACACAGTTGATCCCTGTATTTCTGGTATTCATACTCTACTTCGCGGGGCTGCCCATAGTGTACGCACTGTTCGGCTCCACATTCTTCTACTTCCTCGTTCTTGACCCCAGCACCCAGTGCTGGCTGCTGCTGCAGAAGGTCATGAACTCTACACAGTCTTTCTCCATGCTGGCTATCCCGTTCTTCATCATGTCCGGCTCCGTTATGAACTTCGGCGGCATAAGCGACAAGATGATGGACTTCTGCGAATGCGTCACCGGTCATATGCGCGGCGGCCTTGCACAGGTCAATGTCCTGCTGTCCATGCTGATGGGCGGCTGCTCCGGCTCCGCAAACGCTGACTGCGCCATGCAGTCCAAGATGCTGGTTCCCGAGATGGAAAAGCGCGGCTACTCCAAGGCCTTCTCCGCGGCTATCACCGCGGCCTCATCAGCTGCCACGCCCGTTATTCCTCCCGGAGTTAACCTCATCGTCTACTGCCTCATCGCGCAGGCATCCCTCGGCCGCACCTTCGCAGCCGGTTATGTCCCCGGCATCCTGATGTCTCTGTCGATGATGATCACTGTTGCGATCATTGCAAAGAAGCGCAATTACCCCACCACGAGAGAGAAGTTCCCCCCTGCAAAGGTCGTTGCCAAGCAGGCGCTCGACTCCTTCTGGGGTCTGTTCTTCCCCTTCGGCATCATCCTGGGTATGCGTTTCGGCATGTTCACCCCGTCTGAGGGCGGCGCTGTCGCAGTTCTGTACTGCTTCGTTATAGGCAAGCTCGTCTATAAGCGCCTGTCCTTCCGCAAGCACTTTGTCCCCATCGTCCTCGATACCATTGCCGGTACTTCGAGCGTCGTTCTGATCATGGTCTCCGCTTCCGTTTTCGGACAGTACATGACCTGGATCAACCTCCCCAAGATCGTCACCACCGCCGTTCTGAACCTCACCTCCAACAAGTATGCGTTCCTGATGCTCACGAACGTCATCCTGCTCATCATGGGTATGTTCCTTGAGGGCGGCGCGGCTCTGATGATCATCACCCCGTTGCTGCTGCCTGTGGCAAGAAGCCTCGGCATCGGCGTCTACCACTTCGGCCTTGTCGCGATTGTCAACATCATGATCGGCGGTATCACTCCTCCGTTCGGCTCCATGATGTTCACCACCTGCGGCATCACCAAGTGCCCGATAAGCGATTTCCTGAAGGAGGTCTGGCCGTTTCTCGTCTGCTTGATACTCGTCCTGCTCCTGCTCACTTTCTGCCCGACTCTGATCAACATTGTTCCCGATCTGATCTACGGCGCCGAAGTGTGAGCCTAAGTTTAGAAAACTTAATTAACAAAAAAGACCTTCGGAGAGATCCGAAGGTCTTTTGGTGCTTGGAAGCCAACGAATAAGGCCGCTCGGAAGAGCGGCCTTATTAGGTAAGTTATTCAGTTGCGTCACACTATGCGGCGGGCTTCATAGCCGCGGCTCGCGTAGTAGCCGGAAAGCTCTGTCACGACGACGCCGGTCGCGGAGTTCTGCGCATGGACGAATTTATTATCGCCAATGTAGATGCCGACATGGCCGATGTAGCTGCCGCCGGAATAGAAGCAGAGGATATCGCCGGGCTGCAGGTCGGTTACGGAAACGCCGTTGTTGGCCTGGTCGCAGGCAACACGGTTGAGCGTGTAGCCGAACTGGCTGTACACATAGTAGACAAGACCGGAGCAGTCAAAGCCGCTGCTCGGCGAGGTGCCGCCCCAGCAGTAATTGTAGCCGATGAACTGGAGCGCGTAGTCCGCGATCTGCCGTCCGAGCTCGCTGCTGTCACCGGAATTGATGATGTCCGAATAATTGAGGCTGCCCTGCTTTACATAGCTGGAATATATGTAGCCGTACTCGCCGTTATAATACACGGCTGTCCACTCGCCCTCAGTGCCGACGATGGTGACCTTGTTGCCGTAGAAAAGCTCATGAAGTATCCCGGAGCTCATCGACGCGCCGCTGCGCATACGCACATTGTTGGCGCTCACATAGCCCTCAGAGCCGGTGGATTCATCGGGAACCTCGGGCGGCTGCGGCTCCTCAGGCTGCTCACTGCCATTATCGGGATCGATCTCGACCCCGCCGTCACCGGCATTGCTGCCGTCGGCACGGGTCACATACAGCGAGTAGACAAAGCCCTCCTGCCCCGCAATCACGCACTTCGTCCAGTCACCCGAAACGCCGGTGATGCTCAAAGGCGTACCGCGGTTGTAGGAATCAATGATGGAATAGCTGCTTGAGGGGCCGGTGCGGAAGCGGACATAGTCGCCGCAGATATAACCCTGAGCCTGATCCGCGACCACATCGGGTGTGGGTTCGGGAGTTGCCTCGGGCTCATCGTTGTAGTCCGGCTGCTCAGGCTCGGTATATCCGCCGCTGCTGTCAACGCTGCCGAACTCAAGCCCGCCCTCGGGGCCGTTGCCGTAATCCACGCCGGGGGAGGGAGTATATCCGCTTCCAGAGCTGATATAGTCGGAGTACACGTACCCGGACTGACCGTCGATAATGCAGGCTGTCCAGCCGCCGGATGTACCGGTGACGGTCACGGACTTGCCGCGGTTATACTCGCCGAGGATCGACGTGTCCGAACCGGGGCCGGAGCGGAAGCGGACGTACATTGCATTGATGTACGCATTGCCCTCACCGCTGGGGGTGGTGACGCCGCTGTAGTCCTCTTCGGTTATGCTCAGATAAGAGGCGGACATGAAACCGCTGCTGCCGTTATAATCCACCGCGTACCATGAGCCGTTGGATCTGTCGCTGACATTGACAGTTGCCCCTCTCGGCAGGGAGTCTATCACCCGATAGTTCGTGCCGGGGCCGGAGCGCATGTTGACGCCGTTGCCGGTGACGACGGCGCTCTCGGCATAGGCCGGAACACTCATCATCGAGGCTATCAGCGCCGCAGCGACGGAGATCCTCAAAGCTTTTTTGCGCATAAGAACCAGATCCTTTTTTTATTTTATCTGGAGGAAAGGGCCCTTTCCAGCCAAACGGCTGCGACGTCTATCGCGGCGTAAAGGCCGTCCTTCTCGGACTTCTTCACAACGCGATCCCGTGATTTGATGCTCGCATCCGTGAGCTGAAGCTGGATAGATACCCTGGTGGCAACGTCAAGGTCGCCGACCTTCTTGGTATCCAAGACCTGCAGCATGATGATATACTTATCAGCAAAGCTGCCGTAATAAATGATATTGTCCTTCCGTTGGAGGGGATGTCCCTTGTACTCCAATGTCTTAGCCAATATAAGCACCTCCAGTAATGTAATCAAATTGTAACTCAAATTAATAAATTTGTCAACGTAAAATAATGGTAAATCGCAGAATCGCTCGAAAAACGTGCTTTTTTGCGGGCATACGGGGGCTTACCAGCTCATTCTGCCGCCCCCGCCGCTGAGAAAATTGTCGGAATACGGATCGTTAACTGTGCCGGAGTTTGAATTCCCGTTCGAATTCCCGTTAGAATTCCCATTCGAGTTCCCGCCGGGGATATAGTTGTCGCGGCTGGAGCTTGTTCCGTCGCCGTAGTTATCCTCGCTGTCGGTACTGTCGAGGTAGTCATCATCGGTAAGAGTGCTGTCATCATACCCGAAAATGCCGGTGTTCTCACCGAGATAGGGGTAGGTGAAAGCTTCCCAGGGCAGGCCGTCATGCACGGGGGTCATGACCTTTTTCCAGAGCTGCGCTGCGGGGTTGCCGCTGACGTGGATGCGCTCAGGCATGTCATAGCCCGTCCAGACTGCCGCGACGTAATACGGCGTGCAGCCGACGAACCAGCGATCCTGATAGTTGCTGGAGCTGCCGGTCTTGCCGGCGACGGGCATCGTCCAGAGCGCGGCCTCGCCGCCGGTGCCGTTCTCAACGCCGTTCTGCATCATGTAAGTCATGGTGTAGGCGGTGTTTGGCTTGAAGGCCTGAATGGTGCTCGGCGCGTTATCAATGACGACGTTGCCTTCCTTGTCGGTGACAAGGGAGTAGGTGCGGCTGTAGGTGAAGATGCCGTCGTTCACGAACGGGCAGTAGGCCTGAGCCATCTCGCGCACCGTAAGACCGTAGGTCAGCTCACCCAGAGCCATGGGCGCATAGTCGCAGTCCTCCGGAACAAGGCTCGTCACGCCGAGGTGAGTGGTCAGATAGTCATACGAGGTCTGCGGCCCCATGGGGAGCTTATCGACTATCTGCGCGGCGACGGTGTTGAGCGAGTACTGGAGCGCGGTGTATATGGTGATAAGGCCGTAGTTCGTGTAGCTGTCGTTATTCGGGTACCAGCTCGTGCCCTTGAGGGTGATGTTCGGCGAGTCGCTCACGAGCGTATCGGGCGTGATGAGCCCGAGGTCGACCGCCGGGCCGTAGGACGCGATCGGCTTTATAGAGGAGCCGGGGGAGCGGTAGGTCCCGGTGGCGCGGTTGAGGCCGAGGTTTATCGTCTTCTCGCCGACGCCGCCGCAGAGCGCAAGTATCTTGCCCTCGAACGGATCCATTATGACTATCGCGCTTTGAAGCTGCTGGTCGCTGTACGCCGTCTGCGGTATCGCCGAGAGGTCGCTGTAGACCGCGTCGACACTGGCCTGAATGTCCGCATCAAGGCAGCTGTATATCTGGTAGCCGCCGTTATAGAGCAGTGCGCGCGCGGTGTCCTCGCTGATGCCCTTCTGCTTCATGAGGTCCTGCGTGACATCGTCAATGACCGTCTCGGTGTAGTAGGACATTATCTCCTGAGTATAGCCCTCGTCGGGGGTGTGGGTGAAGACAAGCTCCTCATCCACGGCCTGACGGTACTGGGTATAGTCGATATAGCCCTGCTCGTACATCTCGCGCAGGATCGTCTCCTGACGCTCCTTATTGTTCTGCCGGTTATAGAAGGGGTCGTAATACGTAGGCAGGTTCGTGATGCCGACGATCGAGGCGCACTCGGCAAGCGACAGCTCGGAAACGTCCTTGCCGAAATAGGTCTGCGCCGCGGTCTGTACGCCGAAGCAGCCCTCGCCGAAGTACACGGCGTTGAGGTACCATTCCATGATCTCCTGCTTGTCGTACTTCTTCTCAAGCTCCAGCGCGGAGAATATCTCGGTGAGCTTGCGCTGGATCGTGACCTCTTTCTCACCGGTCAGGTTCTTTATGAGCTGCTGGGTGATGGTCGAGCCGCCGTAGCCGCTCTCGCCGCGGGTGAAGATCGTGACGAACGCACCGGCCGTGCGGTACCAGTCAACGCCCTTATGCTCATAGAAGCGCTTGTCCTCGATGGAGACCAGCGCCTTTTCCATGTACCACGGGATTTGGTCATAGTCGACCCAGATGCGGTTCTCCTTGCCGGAGAGCGTGGCGAGCTCGCGCCACTCACCGACGGAGTCCTGATACCAGATGGTGCTCGATTCATTGAGCTTGAAGTCCTCAAGCGAAAGGTCGAGGTTCGGGGTGAGGCAGGTCTTGACATAGTAGGCGAAGACGCAGGCGAACATCATCCCCGTCACAAGGAGGATGAGCAGCACCGTCCCCACTGCCTTGAGCACCGTGCTGACGGTGGCGGAGACCATATCAACGGTTATATTCGCCGCTTTCTTTGCGATGCGGCCCGGTTTCGCGGAGCCTTGCTCCGGTTTGTTTTTCTTGCTCATTGGGCTTCAGCATACCTCCTTCTTGCAGGAAACTGAAAGGCGGGCGCGGTGTCCCGCATGGCTGTGCACTATTACCTATTATATACTGAAATAGCATTATAACACAGGCTGTCAATTTCCGGTAGAGTAATTGTAAATTTTTCTATTAGGGCAGCCGCGCATGATGTGTCTGCGGCAGCTGCCGGACAATTCGCGCCATTGCCGCTTGCGGCAATTATGCCCATTTTTGCTACGAATGTATAATTTCCCAGCTCCGGCAGATACTTCATGTGACAGAACCTGCAAACACAGATGAAGGGAGCCTTCGACATGGGGCTTAAAATAAAAACCGGGCTTCTGCTGTGCCTGATGTCCGCAGCGGTCTGCTCCTGCCTTGCGGCCTACCGGAGCATGCACTTTTCCTCCTCCGCTGTTCCGGAAGAGATATACGCGCAGTTCATGGACAGCGCGCCCCTTGCGGAATACTACCTGCGCGACAGCGGCGGGCACGTCGCCGTGTTTTCCTCACGGCGGGATAAGACGCCGCTGACCGTCACGCCCATCGAGACGGCCTGCCTGCGTACAGCCGACCGCGCGATGCTGCGCGGCGGCATCCCCGTGGAGAGCGAGGATGAGCTGCTCATGCTGCTGGAGGACCTCGGCTCGTGACAGGGGTGCGCAAAGAAATAGCGCGTCATGTTCGGAAACTGTTGATTTATTCTCCGTAATGGTATACAATACTTTCAGATACCATTACGGAGGTTATATTTATGAGCGAAGATTTCGGCAGCGATTTTATCACTATAGTTGACGATGACGGTACTGAGTTCGAGCTTGAGCTTCTGGATACCATGGATTATAAAGGACAGACCTTTGTGGCTTTTCTCCCCGCCGACATGGATGAGAACGACCCGGACTACGGTCTTGTGATCCTGCGCTCCGTTATCGACGAAAACGGGGACGAGCTGTTCGAGTCCATCGACGATGAGGACGAGCTTCAGGATGTGTATGAGCATTTTGCCGTTCTCCTGTTTGACGACGAGGACGAGGAATAAGTTTCCATCGAGGCATTTTTCCTCCGGGCGGTGAATATGCTTTATTGCCCCCGGCGGTACAGAGAAAAATAAATTCCTGCTGTGTGCGTGTCGTCTGTTTTAGACCTTGTGGCTCGTTAAACCCACATCTCTAATAAGGGATGCCGATTTGAATCTGCGGATTGCAGGCCTCCCGGCTTACGCCGGAAGTTGGAAGCAGCGAAACAGAACTTAGGCGACCCACCTGCCCTATTGTGCAGGTTATAATTGAGCCAGCACGGCATTTGCGGGGGTGCTCCTCCGGGGAAACCCGGAGGAGTTTTTTCTCGTATGGCAAAGAACATCGGCAGTCTCTCGGCTGCCGATGTTCTTTTGATTTCCGAAGTGTACATTCGGATTTCCCCCTGACCGGTGCACTGCGGCGTCTGCGGGCAGACGGCGGAACGCTCACGGGTGCATTCCGGGCTGCCCGAGTATGGCGGTGCGGCACTGCCGGCTTGGCCTTGTTACTTGAGTTCGCCGTTTTTCAGGCCGTTTACAAGACCGTTCTTCAAACCGTCCGCAAGACCGTTGACAGAGCCGTTCTTCAGACCATCCTTAAGTCCGTCCACGAGACCGTTGACGGAGCCGTTCTTCAGACCGTCCTTGAGTCCGTCCACGAGACCGTTGACGGAGACGTTCTTCAGACCGTCCTTGAGCTCATACACCAGCCCGCTCACGAGTCCGTTCTTCAGACCGTCCTTATACCGGCTCTCAGGGCCGTCGGCAAATGCCTGACCGGTGCAGCCGAGCATCAGAGCCGCGGCCATGATCGAAGATACAACGATTTTAGTCTTACGCATAATGATTCCTCCTTTAAGATTCGTATGCGTCCGCACCGTTTGAGTGCACATCCGAAAGCTTCACGGTGCGGTGTCCTTTTCCTGAGGACAGTACGGATAATAAACGAGGAATATTAAATCAAGATTGAAAGACCGGATGACGGCAAAAGTTCTATGCGGCGCGCTCCATCCAATCCCGGCGGAGCATCGCGTACAGCTTGCAGTTGAGGTATCTGCCGTTTTTATAAACGGCCTCGCGGCGCAGTCCCTCAAGCTTAAAGCCGGCTTTTTCATAGACATGCTGGGCGCAGAGGTTGTCTTCAAGGACCTGCAGTTCCACACGGCGCAGATTGAGATTTTCAAACGCATGCCTGAGCATCTCAGTTACGGCAAAACTCCCCGCACCCTGAAGTCGATCCTCGCTCCTGCCGATCATTATGGAAAGCTCCGCACTGCGCGAAAGGCAGTCTATGCCGACAAGACTGACAAGGCCGACAAGCTTGCCGTTCTCTGCAACGATCGCGCAGCGGACAGCGCTCGCGCGGTTTGCCATATAATCATCATACCAGCGCCTGTCTGTTTCAGCGCTTATGTAGCGGAACGGGGCGAGCAGATGCCCTATAAGCTCGGGGTCGCTGCGCCATGAATTAATCGTTTCGATATCGGGAAGTACGATCTCTCTGAGAGTGTAGTTCATTGTGTATCTCCTGATTTGTTTTTTCCCCCGAACAGTCCGGGATAAAGCAAGGATACACGATCAAGATTAAAACTACTTTGAAGCAGACTCACCGGGGAGCGCGACCGTAAAGCATATATCTTTCTCCGGTTTCAATCCACTATTCGGCCGTCGGAGGCTATCGTCACGACGTTCCATGGAATGAACTTGCCGCTTGCCTTCAGGGCGTTCTTGGCCGCAAGCTCCAGCCCGCCGCAGCAGGGGACTTCCATGCGCACTATAAGCACCTCACGGATATCGTTCGAGGAGATGATATCCGTGAGCTTATCGGTATAGTTCACGCCGTCGAGCTTCGGGCAGCCGATGAGCGTGACGCGCCCGCGGATGAAATCCTCATGGAAGTCTGCGTAGGCGTAAGCCGTGCAGTCGGCCGCAATGAGGAGCTTTGCGCCGTTGAAGAATGCCGCATTCACAGGCACAAGCTTTATCTGCACCGGCCACTGTGAGAGCCGGCTCTGCTGTTTTGCGGCGGGCACATCCTCGGCAGTGTCCGCCGTGTGTACTATCGCCTTGACCCTTGAGCCGGGGCAGCCGGTGAAGCCATGCGCCGCGGCCTGTGCGCGCAGCTTCTCGCGCTGGGCGCTGAGGACGGCGGCTTCGTCAAACGCGGCGGCCTCACGCTCTATGAAGCTGATGGCGTTCACCGGGCAGTTCGGCAGGCAGTTGCCGAGCCCGTCGCAGTAATCATCGCGCATGAGCTTTGCCTTGCCGTCCACCAGCGCGAGCGCGCCCTCCTGACAGGCGCTGACGCACAGGCCGCAGCCGGTGCATTTGCCCTCGTCTATATGAATGATGCGTCTTTTCATGCTTCCCTCCACCTTTGTGTTGTAAATATAGTATAGCACAAAAACGGAGAAACGGGAATAGGCGAAGCTGTTGGAACGTCATAAATATAAATATCAAAGCAGCTTTTCCACGCTGTACATGCTTTGCAGCGCATATAGCCCCGGACGGTAGACCTTATCCGCTGTCCAGATGCTTATCCCCGCGAGGGAATATTCGCCGACGAGCTGGAGCCGCGCAACAACGCTGCGCGCGTCCTCGAACCACACGACGTGTGTACACCCCGCGGCGTCGGTATAATTGAACCACGGCGCCTGCGCGGTATAGTCGTATCTGATCTCCGCGCCGCGGGATATGGCAAGCTCCACCGCCGCCGCGTTTGAGAGTATGCGTGCCGCCTGTCCCTGCCGCCACGGGAGGAGCCAGTCATAGGCGTAGTTTGAAAAGCCCATGAGTATCTTACCCGTAGGCATGACGGTGACGGCGTAGTCCAGCACGCGCCGTATGCGGTTCACGGGAGATATCGCCTGCGGCGAGCCGTAGGTGTAGCCCCACTCATAGGTCATCAGTATGACCCGGTCGGCGTACCTGCCGTGCGCTTCATAGTCATGCGCAGTGTAGAGAAGCCCGCCCTGCTCCGCGCTCTCCTTGGGGGCGAGCGCCGTCGAGACTGGGTAGCCGAGGGCGTGCATCCGCTCCGCCGCCCGGGCGACAAACTGACTGTAGCTGTCCCGGTCAAAGGGGTAGATGTATTCAAAATTGATATTCAGCCCGTAATAATTTTTCTCCCGCAGCACCGCCGTTATGTTCTCCAAAAGCGCGCTCTGCGCCGCTTCATCGGTCAGCAGACTGTGCGCGATGTCGCTTGAAAAGCCGCTCGACTCGCTGAGATTCGTCACGACCATGAGCGGGGCTGTCTGCCCGGAACGCGCGATGGAGATGAGCCTCCCGTCGTCGATACCGGAGAGCGAGCCGTCTGCCCGTGCGCTGTAGCAGAACGGGCAGAGATATGTAAGATACGGGTTCGTCTCTTCAAGTACCTCCGAGGACACATTCGGATAATCATAGGCATTTACCTCGATGCTGCCGCGCGCGGCCTCCTCGCCGCCGGGGATCACAAGGCTCATCCCGATGGCCAAACGCGACGGATCGCTCAGCTGGTTTATTTCCGCAAGCCGGCTCTCGTTCGTACCGAAGCGCCGGGCGACGGAATATAGACTGTCCCCGGGACGCACAATATATATCTGCATGGCTGCTCCTTTCAAATTCGATTGCTCGATTGTTCACAGTATATTAGTATATTCTTTAAATGTACGCTGTTTGCAGAGCCGGGGCGGCTGTGTTATAATTACCTTGCATAAATTTTGTTCTTGGAGGTGCCTATGGCCGCTGAAAGGATCCCCGAAAGAAACGAGATCCCCGTGGAGTTCACATGGGATCTGACAGATATATTCAAAAGCGATGAGGACTGGCTGCGCGAATACGAAGCCCTGATGCAGGTACCGGAGCAGCTTGCGGAGTACGAGGGTACGCTCGGCGAGAGCGCCGCGAGGCTGCTGGAGTATATGCAGCTGGACGACGAGGTCTCCGTGCGCCTTGAAAAGCTGATGGGCTACGCTGGGTGCAAGGCAGATCAGGACACGGCGGACTCCCGCTATCAGGACATGCGCAGCAAGGGCGTCGGCTGCTGCGTCGCGATCTCGGGTGCCGCGTCCTTTGCGACCCCGGAGCTTATCGCCATCCCCGAAGAGACGCTCGATGCCTTCTACCGCGAGTGCCCGGAGCTTGAGACCTACCGCCGCAACCTGTACCGCCTGCGCCGCCGCGCGGAGCATATCCTCTCCCCCGCCGAGGAGCGCCTGCTCGCCGCTGCCGGGGAGATGGCCGACGCGCCGGACTCTATCTGCGGCGCACTGAGAAATGCCGACCTGCGCTTTGATGACGCGGTCGACGCTGAGGGTAAGTCTCACCCGCTCTCTGCCGGGACGCTCGTTCCTCTCATGGAGAGTTCGGACAGAGTCCTCCGCAAGAGCGCCTTTGAAAACTGCTATAAGCGCTATGACGAGTTTAAGAACACCGTCGCCGCGACGCTTGACGCGCAGTTTAAGCAGCTTCGCTTCTTTGCCGATGCGCGGAAATATCCCTCGACCCTTGCCGCTGCGCTCGACGCGACCGAGGTTCCGGAGAGCGTATACCTCAACCTCATCGACACTGTCCACAACAACATGGACAAGATGTACCGCTATGTCGCGCTGCGCAAGAAGCTCCTCGGCGTGGATGAGCTGCACATGTACGATGTGTACACCCCGGTCGTACCGGACGCCGCCGTCTCCATCAGCTATGACGAGGCGAAGAAAACCGTCCTCGAAGCGCTGAGCGTCCTCGGCGAGGACTATACCAAGCTGCTCGAAACGGGCTTCAGCAGCCGCTGGATAGATGTGTACGAGAACCGCGGCAAGCGCAGCGGGGCGTACTCCTCCGGAAGCTCCCGTCCGCACCCCTATGTGCTTCTTAATCAGAAGGACAATCTCGAATCCATGTTCACCATCGCCCACGAGATGGGGCATGCGCTACACAGCTACTATAGCTGCCATAACCAGCCCGTGAACACCAGCGACTATGTCATCTTCGTCGCCGAGGTCGCCTCCACCTGCAACGAGGTGCTCCTCATGCGCTATCTTCTCAGCCGCACACAGGATAGGAAGGAGCGCGCCTACCTCATCAACCACTTCCTCGACCAGTTCAAGGGTACGGTCTACCGCCAGACGATGTTCGCCGAGTTCGAGCTTGAGATGGGGCGCATGTCCGAAGCGGGGCAGGCGCTGACCGCCGACGTGCTCTGCGAAAAGTACAAGGCGCTGAACGAGCTCTATTACGGCCCCGACATGGTCTGTGACGAGGGCATCGCCCTTGAGTGGGCGCGCATCCCGCATTTCTTCTATGACTACTATGTCTTCCAGTACGCGACCGGCTTCTCCGCCGCCGTCGCCATTGCCGAGCGTATCCTGACCGAGGGCGCACCGGCTGTTGCGGACTATAAGCGCTTCCTCTCGGGCGGATCGAGCACCGACCCGATATCGCTGCTCAAGATCGCGGGCGTCGACATGAGCCGCCCCGAGAGCATAGACTCTGCCCTTGCGCTCTTCGGAGAGCTGATAGACGAATTGGATAAGCTTAGTTAATAAATCCCCCCAATAAATATACAAGGAGGAACTACTATGAACGTATTGGCCAGCATGCCCGCGTCGGGCATCATCGTTATCGCCGCGATAGCCATCCTTTTTGTGCTCGCGGTGCTGCTGCTGTTTTACACTTGGGGCAGATACAAGGGTCTTGCCGGCATGGTGAAGGGCGGCCTTGACCGTGATAACGGCTTCCTGCGCTTCACCGTGAACGACTTTGCCGACGCCTATAAGAAATACGGGCAGGACGTCAACACCCCCGCGATCATCTCGAACGCCGTCAGCACCAAGCTCTCGGGGCTCCTGCTGTGTGAGCGCTTCCTCGCAAACGCCGTGTCGCTGTTCGTCACGCTCGGCCTGTTCGGTACCTTCCTCGGACTGAGCCATTCCGTTTCCTCGCTTACCGAGCTCATCAGCTACTCGAACACCTCCGAGTGGCTGAGCGTGCTCGACAGCGTCGGCGGCGGGCTGATGTCGGCGCTCTCAGGCATGGGCGTCGCGTTCTATACCTCGCTCGTCGGCGTCGCCTGCTCCATTGTACTTACGCTTCTGCGCTCCATATTCAGCCCGCAGGCCGAGCGCGAGACGTTCGAAGCGCGGCTCGAGCTGTGGCTCGACCACACCGTTGCCCCGACGCTGCCGACCGAGCGCGCCAAGGACGAGAGCGAGATGGTGCAGCAGATGGTACACGCGATGGACAGCGCCTCTCAGACAATGGAGCGCGCGCTCCAGAACGCGACCGGCGATCTCAAGACCGCCATCGATTCCAGCCGTGCGCCCATCGTGGCCTTCAACAAGACCGTCGACAGCTTCAACGGCGGTGTGCGCGACTTCTCCGAATTCAACTACAACCTGCGCGGCACGGTCGAGCGCCTCGACGTCACGGTGCGCGACCTTGTCTCCGGTCTGCGCGAGGTCTCGCGCATCCTTGAGAAGGGCGGGAAACAATGAGACGCGGGAGTATACGCGCCGGAAAGCGTTCGGCGGACTCCGGCGGCGAACAGGGCTTCTGGCCGACCTACGCCGACATGATGAGCACGGTCGCGCTTATCCTCTTCTTTCTCATGCTCATCTCGTATATCCAGAACCTCATCACCGGCAACGACCTGCAGAATACTCAGGAGGTGCTTGCGGATACGCGCACTCAGGTCAGCGCGGCGCAGGCGCAGCTTGACGATCTGAGCGAGGAGCTGAAGCTCAAGCAGAGCGAGATAAACGGCTACACTCTACAGATCGACAAGCAGACCGAGACCATAAACAACCAGAAGAAGCTCATCGGCGATCAGGAGAAATACCTTCAGGCCGCAAACAGTGAGCTTCTTGAAATGCGCACCCAGATGCAGAGCATCGCCGTGCTGCGCATGTCGATACTTGAGCAGATACGCGACAGCATCATCGACGTCATGGGCGATGAGAGCAAGGTCAGCGTCGGTGACAACGGCAATATCATCCTCAACGAGGGCGTGTTCTTCGACCTCGGCTCCGCACAGATAAAGCCCGAGAGCGAAGCCGTGCTCAATGAGCTTATCGACGTGTTCGTAAAGTTCCTGAGCAATGAGGAGAACGCGAAGTATGTCGACAGCATCGTCATCTCCGGTCACACGGACATCACCGGTACCGCCGAGACTAACCGGCAGCTCTCGACAGACAGGGCAAACTCCGTCCTGCAATACCTCCTGACCGGAAAGGGCGCAAAGCTCGACGGCTACGCCGAATACTTCTGCGCTGCGGGCTACGGCGCGACGCGCCCCGTCGCAAGCAACGACACTGCCGAGGGACAGGCCGCGAACCGCCGCATAGAGATATCCATGATCCTGAAGGATGAATCCGTGCTCGAAATAGTCGAGCAGTATCTGGCAATGGAAGTCCCCGGCACGGATGCAAATGCCGCCGCGTCGCCATCTCCGTCCCCGTCGGCCTCGCCGAGACCGTGACAGGGGAGTGCATTCGCGCCAGCTCGATTCAAACTGCAAATTGTAATAAACGAGAAGCGTCCCCAAGTGGGGGCGCTGCTTGTTTTGGTAGGGGAGTGTGATATAGCCAAATCGAAGCCCAACGAAGTGGGCTCAATTTGGAAAGGAGGAGCAGCGGAGTGAGCGCGAGATGACTTTTGATGCAGAGCATAAAAAGTCGTCGCAAGCGATACGAAGCTTGCGACGACGTGGTACCGGTGGTGGGGCTCGAACCCACACGGTGTCGCCACCGGCGGATTTTGAATCCGCTACGTCTACCATTCCATCACACCGGCATACCGTAGAGAAGTATATATCATCTACAGCAAAATTTCAAGTATTTAGTTTCTCATTTCTCTGCATCAGGAGAGGGAGACACTTTGGGCTTTGCTATGAACCACAGGTTCATGTCCGTCGGCTCGGCGATGCCGGGGACGGTTTCAGTGAAGCTGTACTGCCACATGTCACACGCATAATAGAAATTGGGGAAGCCGCTCTCTGGCAGGGAAAACCAGAATTCGTAATCGGTAAGCCTCGTCAGATCGTAGCCATAATAGCCGAGATTACGGTTGAAGTACACACACGGCACATACCCGGCGCTTTTGACCGTTTCGCAGAAGGCTCTCGCGCAGTCTGTCCGCAGTTCCATCGTAAGCCCGTGACTCCTCGCCTCGGCCGTCTCTATTTTCTCCCAGTCGAATACGACCGGCAGCGTGACGTTATATTTCCCAATGCGCTCAAGGACGAAATCCGCCTCCTCAATTGCCTCCTGGACTGTCACAGCCTGAGAAAACATGTACACGCCAACGTGCAGTCCCGCATCGAGCGCACCCTGAATGTTGCGTTCAAAATACACGTCCTCAAAAAGCCCGCCCTCGGTGTATCCGCGCCAGCCGACACGGATATAGGCATAGTCGACACCGGATGCGGCGACCTGCTTCCAGTCGATATCAAGCTGGTGCTCCGAAACGTCTACCCCGCGCAGAACGTCATAGTCGCTTCCTGTATATTCGATGCGCCCGCTGCTTGAAGAGAAGAATTCTTCAGTAAGCTCGTTTGCCGGGACGCCCTCAAGCGGCGTCATCCATATCCAGTCGAACCCGTCGTATATATACACCTGTCCCTTGTGTGGATCCTCAGGCTCTTTTTTGCTCAGCAGTCCTATGACAAGTGCGGCCGCGAGCGCGGCAAGTATCACAATGACAAGAATAAGTGCTGTTTTGTTTCTTCGGGCTGTTCTCATTTAATGCTCCATTACGTATATGTCTCTGCATGGATATGCTCCTGCATTCTACCACAGAATGGCCGATAAAGCAAATACGGCACTCTGCCGGATACATTTGTGAAAATTTTCCGCCAGATCACAAAAATAACTGTTGACAAATTGTGCCTGTTTTGCTATTATTATCGAGCGGTCGGAACCCAGCGCTGCAGATCCGAAGGGGTTGACGGCAGTGTCGGTTTAGATGCTGGTGTAGCTCAGCCGGTAGAGCAGCTGATTTGTAATCAGCAGGTCGGGGGTTCGAATCC